>Ga0181539_1000144_pt1 | contig 79991 bp, 73 predicted proteins | sample PEATcosm2014_Bin_46_FD_119767 | JGI IMG/M metagenome (GOLD analysis project Ga0181539, IMG submission 119767) | Peatland microbial communities from MTU Mesocosm Facility, Houghton, MI, USA - PEATcosm2014_Bin23_60_metaG | ecosystem: Environmental > Terrestrial > Soil > Wetlands > Peat | place...
AGCCAGCCTAAGAGAAACGCAAAAACAAGTCGACGCGTTGAAAGCTCAGTCAACCGGTGAAGCGGTTCGAGAAGAGGTTCGCAGAATCCTAAAGGAACAAGGCCCGGAACTACTCAGAGAACTCGCAAAAGAGGCCTAATCTACCGGCCTCTCTAGGCTTGCGGTCCCTGTTTTTGCAGCCACAAGGCGTCTATTAGGAGCTTTTAGAATCTCGTCGCCGATTCCAAGCTTTCTCGCTGGATAGGGATCTTCACCGCATTTTTCGCAGATTTTTGGTGGACTGCGTTTGTCACTTTCGGTTGCCCATTGTGTACCACAATTGACGCAGATATATGCCCACTCAAAGCCGGATAGCCTAGACACCTCGCGTCTGAGCTTTGATTCTTGCTGAGTTGCCCATTTACTATATCCGCTTCTTGTGGCTTCTTCGTCAAATTGTACAAGTTCTCTTATCCAGTCGTACACCATGGGCAAGGTCTTTTGAATTTCTTCATTAACTACGACACGTATCAGTTCTTCCGGTACTTCGGCAAATTCCGTTGGCAAGGGGAGAAAAGTCGCAATTAGGCGCATTGACTCTTCAAGTACGAGTTCAGTCAACTTGGGTACAACTTCCTTACGCTTGGCCTTGGTAAGTCTTAGGAATTTTTGGAGTGAATTAGTTCTAGGATCAGCAAAGACATTCCGGGCCATGTCCTCTCTACCTTCTTGGAAGCTGTCGCGAGTTGACTCAACGTATGTTTTCGTCCTTCCTATTCCAGGGTATTTCTTATTCTGGTAGTTCACCACCAGCTCAACATTCTTCTTGCTCACGAATTTGCGTTTGATTATCTTTTGCCGTTCCAACTCTCGGACTGATCTAGTGTAAGTCTCTCCGCTCATCTTCCCTTTGCATGCAGCCTTAAGCTCGTTAACGCGCGCTTTACCGCCTAGAATCGATAACTCGACAAGCACCCGGCCTAGTTTGGCGGAGCCAGGACGCCAATGAGTATGTTTGGGAAGCGTTTTTCGTTCTTGTTCTTTGTATCGTGCTTGTAATGACATGGTGATCTACTACTAGACCAAGATAGGACTAGAACTAGGCTTATTATCTTTACTACCCTTGGTATAGGGTGGTAATTTGGACCATGAAATCAAGTGACCCCGTCCGGATAACCTCTGTTTCCATTCCCAAGAGCCTAGTCGAAAGCTTGGACGAGAAACGAGGCTTGGCTACCAGATCCGCATACATCACGATGTTACTCCGGAAAGCGTTGGGAGTGTCATAATGGACGCTTCTTTACTCGCGGTCATCATTCGCACTTTGCGAGAAAACGGATGGATCGTCGAACCACCCAAATCCCCAGGAGTTCAGAAATGACGACTATCGTCACAGAGAACCAAGTTGGTAATTTCTCCACAAGTGTGTCTGTGAATTTCTCACCTGTGTTCTTGAATAAGCAAGTATTCCATGAAGACTACATACCGAACCGGATCCTCCATCGAGACTACCAGGTGGGCAAGGTTAAGCAGATTCTAGCGGACCTCGAGGTAGGTTCGACGCCAGGCAACATTCTAACTACCGGAGCATTTGGCAGCGGGAAGACTCTTGTTGTTAAAGCAATATGTCGATCGATACCCGAGGGTTGCAAGTTCATCTACGTTAACTGCTCCAAGGAGAACACAAGGCTACGAATAATCAGGGCTGCCCTACAACAGTTAGGCGTCTCAACTCCTGAGACGGGTGTTCCAGGCGACTACTACGAGCGACGATTTGAAGAAGCAATTTCCAAGTATAAATTCATCATCCTCGCTTTGGACGAAATCGATAGATTCACAGAGACTAAGAACTCCGGTTCGTTTGAATTATTCTACATGCTGAGCCGACTCGTCGGGAACGTAACGGTAATTATGCTTACGAACTTGACAACATTCGAAGCTAATTTCTCGAACAATATGGATGCAAGAGTGCGAGACACATTCAGATGGACACGCATCAAATTTCCAGACTATGACTCAGCCGAGTTGACTGAAATCATTGAAGACCGCTGCCGCGTAGGATTCAAACCTACGAGTTACACCCATGGCATTTGCGCTCTTGTCGGGGCTTTAGCTTACAACAAGGGTGGGCGAGCTAGAGGCGCCCTAAGCCTAATTCGGAAGGCAGCGGAAATAGCTGAAACCTCCAGGCACAGCACAATCGATGAGAATGATGTTCGAGAAGCAGCTAAGCAACTGAAAGAGACGCAAGGGCAAGAGATCGTACGCCGGCTGCCTCCTGTACAACGTAAAATTCTCGCATACATACTAATCAATAATCCAACCGGCGCAGCCGCCTATCAATGGTTCCAAGGAGTAGCCGCTGAACATCAAACGGGAACGGGAGTAGGCACATTCTACGGTTACTTGAACGAATTGGAAACTCAAGGCCTTGTTAAGAAAGAAAAGCATGGCCGAGGGCGAGCCAAAGGATTAGCTATGACCCTTCACGTGCCGCCTCAAATCATAGATGAAGTTCGCCTAAGCCTCGAAACTCAACCAGAACTACCCACCCCTCCACCAATGCGAATGTAAACAGGATACAAAACCATGAACAACCACACACACACCACAACAACACCAGACGACGAGACCATTTACATTCGCAAAGATGGTGAGGGGGGTTCTAGATGGAGAATATCTCAAAATGAAACGATTCAGGAGACCCCCCTACCCCCTATAAATGCCTCAGAATGCGACAATCTGGGTACAGTATTTTCCTCCCGGTTCCCGTGCTAGTTGACAAGAAATGGAACGATTCAGGTACAGTCTCCCCCCCGCACAAAACGTCTCAACAGAGTACAGAAGAGTACGTTGAGACGGTCAACCTGGGAACGAGAACGCCTCGGAGTGTGACGTTTGCGACACACCCCCCACCAGGGGGGAGGGGGTATATTTTTTGACTGAATTACATGGTTTTCTCGATCATCTCCGTGAGAATCTGGAAATTTTGGATGAACAAATCGAGAACGCCCGCGTAATGAGTAAATCAAAGGAGAAGGGCGACAACGCGCTTCAATGGAGCAAGACCTTACGTGACTTGGTTGAACTTCGCAATGCCACGCTAGAGAAGATTCAAGCGTTCCTTTTGGGACGCAGCGAGACCGGCACAGTGGAGGAACCGATGGATGTCTTTTCGTCTGACACTCACCCGCTAACCCGCTTTGAGCGCAAATTCCACGACTACTTAGCTAAACCTTGGACAGTGGACGACTTGAAAACCAAATGCGCAAAATGCGAGACTGAAAGCGAGACAACGCAAACCCACCACTTCGAAAAGTTCTACACCACCAGTGATTGGAGCAAGTACATTCAGTACGATACTCAAAATCTATGCGACGGCTGTTACGACGCGACGTTGCAACAACTCTATGCAGAAGTTAAGGAAGCTAGAGCGCAGAATGTCAAAGCGTCTTAATCCTCGAGGCCTCAAATAAAACGGATTCCCCCCACCACAAAACAGGTTTCCGTTCCTCTTCAGATACCTTGCTAAGCAGTTGCCCGGCGTACCTATGAGTCTTGACGACGTAGGCTACTTGGTTATTTCGTGCCAGGTGAATCCGAATTCTGTGAACGCATCTAGAATTGGCTTAGGATCTAACGCTTCAGGTGGGAAGACACCTTTCTTGTTGATTGTGCCTCGTGCGAGGAGTGTTGCGGCAGCTGAGGGTGGAATGGCGGTTTGAACGGCTGTGGCGGTTGCCTTGTGCAGCCTGTTTGCTTCCTCGTGGCTCATGATGTTGTACACGTAATGACTGATTCTCTTGTCCCCTTTCTGGCCAATGACCATAGCCCCTACGCAGGTACTGCCTTTTACTTTACCTTGGAACCTCGGATCTACCGTTGACGGCATGCATGCGGTCACCACGTCACGGGGAACCACTTTCACTCCTTTCACGACTATGGGGTCGGGGCTCACGAAGCCCAGCTTCGTTAGCATCCTCAATACGTCTACTGTTTCGTCGCTTAGGGAGAGCATGAAGTTGCATTCCTTGCATCCTTTAATGTACCGGCCTAGGGTTTCGGGTTCTTCATGGTCAACAGTCCAAACGCGTAACTTCCCTACTGGTGCAGGAAACTCCCAAAACTCACTCTTTGAGAGTGATGGGAGCCTTTCAAAGTGCCCGTCGGTCCAAATGAGCGGTTTCATGAAGCCTACTTCTTCAATGAAAGTGTCAGGCGACCAAAAAGAGACGAACCCATCAAAGCCTTCAATGACCGAATTGTCACCATCCCTCACCAACACTTGATCCACGTGGTCAAGCTTGTCTGCGGCGTATCGGGCGAAAACGTTCACAGCGCCAGGGTCCCCGCCCCAGCAAAGCATCGCTGAAAGACCGGCTTCTTTCCACGCCTCGTCCTGCTCTAACTGAAGATCAATAGGAACCCGGTCAACTTTCTGCCCCGCCCTATCCTTTCCAGCCAAGCCGAGGTCAGTCGCTAAGTCCATGTAGTTTGAACCGCTTTCGAAGCAGGCTCGCATGATTTTGAGGAAAAACCTGGGCAAAGTCGCGTTAATCACTAGATCAACACTCTTCATTCCCCTTTTCATATCGACCACATCGTCAGCGTTCATAACAATGACCGACACGTTCTTCGGGTCGCCAATTCTCTTGATTGACGCCTGAGCCGTCTCCTCATTCAGATCGGCCAGAATCACTTCTTCAAACTCTTGGCGCTTGCTAAGAATGTCTGCTACTACAGTCCCGATTGCTCCTGCTCCAAGTATCAAGGCTTTCATTTTAGATGCGTTTCAAGGAATCATTGCTGGTGTTCATTAAGCATTTCACTTATTTCACGACCATCTGAGAGGTTTAGTCATAATCGTGTCTCAGCTTGACAGAGTGAATCTTTCGTAGATGTTCTTACAGGGGGGTCCTTTGGTTATCAACATAGACCGGTCGGTCAGGTCAATCACGAAGGAAGCATTGGTCTGTTCCCTCTCTTCTGGGGGCACAGACTCGGATGGGTGGCAACATATCGAGTTCGGGTAATTGAAATGGTCCTTCAAGATCGCTTGAAGATAGTTCGCTGAGAGGGTTGGGCGGCCCAGGCGAAGTAGTCGTTGGCATCTGAAGTATCGGATAACTGAATCTGGGAAACGTCTCCTTCCTACGTCATCCAAGTTGAGGCTAATGAAATGATTGGTATGGGCGACGACGCCATCAGTAGGAGAGAGATAGCCCAGACGATTCGGACTTGCTTCAACGTCCAAGATCTCTCCTTCAGCGTGGCCAATTAGGTAGTTCGCAGAACCAGCTCTATCCGCTTTTCCGAGGAACTCAAGCACTTCGTTCATCGTTGTAGAGTTGAGGATTCGACGTGTGATGAGATGAAATGGAACACCCTTTCTTGCGCCATCCGCCCCAGAGACTAGCCCGTTAACGCACAGACTCAAGCCTGAGCTGTTTATTCCAATCTTGGGACCTAAGATGCCAGCCTCTGTGAAACAGAGAACCTCATGCTTGTTTTTCCTCGTTATGCGCCAGGTGTGACAGGAATCTTTCACTGAGTCGATCCAATCCCAGTTCTGCGCGACAAGCGTATGTCCATTCTGTGATGCCTCTGGTTGAATACCGATTGAAGTGCATCCGGCCCACGTCCCCCAGAGCAGTTCGTAGCGCACGTTTAAAGCGATGATTTCTTCCAACTTCGTGTCTGTGGATTCAGCGACTCCTTTAATCTCTTGAAACATTTCTTCATCGTGCTTCTCAATGAGTGGTTTGAACTTCCTGGCCATTGTGAGGACGGATTGACGACTGAGACCATAATGGCGAAACCTCTTCATGTAAACCTCCACGTTTGTCGTAACGAGTTCCTTAACTTGCGCTCCGAGCGCATATCCCCGCTCATAGCTGTCTTCCGAATTAGAGACCACGTGCACTAGACCCAATACCATCAACTTCTAGACTAAGCACGGCCTCTCGTATCTATTCTTCCTTCACCACAATTCAGAGAGCCTTGCCACTGAAACCCTGGCCATAAAGGAGCGGAGAAATCAAACAAAAGATTAGTATAGTTCCTAAACGCGCGACTACGTTTCGTTAGCTAACGCGAGGCAGAGGGTTAGATTGTTGATAAGGAGAACTGATCGGACATGACCAAACCCACGAAGAAGAAGTTTGACAGTCTCATAGATAATCTAGGTCGATCGAAGCGTACAATCGCGAAGACGATTTCGACCTTCATCCAATTCAATACTGAGAATCCAGGGATGAAGGACCATGAGATTCAACTGATCATAAAGGATGAGTTGAGAGCATCTGGCTTGCACGTAGAGCTTTGCCGGCCAGGAGACCACGCCGTGGCACTCACTTCCAGTCAGGGCAGAGGCTTGGGTGGACTGATACTGTATGGTCACGCTGACGTCGTTCCTGCTGGGAACCCTAACAAGTGGAAATACCCGCCTTATTCAGGAACCATCGTGGGGGACAGAGTATACGGCCGCGGAGCCGCCGACATGAAAGCGGGGCTAGTCGCCGCAATGTTCGCGTACAAACTGATCGCAGAAAATGATTTTTCCCTTGGGGGGAAGTTGGAATTTGTTTCTGTACTGGATGAAGAGGCCTGGCACAAGACCCCTACAGGCTGGGGCACATCAGACTGGCTTCTAAAGACCGGCAAGCTGGCAGGCAAAGCATGCATAATGGGTGAGCCCGGCGGAGTGAGGAGCATCGGCATCGGAGAGCGAGGAGACTACTGGGCACGTCTAACCTGCGATGCGGAACCCGCGCATGGGAGTATGCCGGTTTACGATGAGAACGCGTGCGTGAAAATGTTCGCGTTGCTCAATGAAATACACGAGGCAATTCAAGAATCTGTGGACATGCCCGCGGAGATCAAGAGCATAGTAAAGTCGTCGAGCGAAGTTCTGTCAAAAGAAATGCGTAGAATGAAAGTTGAGATCATGGGAAGTCTTCTCAACCATTATACGATGAACGTAGGGCTCGTGTCGGGGGGAACTATGGTCAACGTGGTTCCAGAGCACTGTGAGGTGTCTGTAGCATTTTGTGTTCCTCTCGGGGCTACGAGGAAAGCGCTCGAAAAGAAGTTGATGACGCTGTTGGAGAAGTCGAAATATCGCAACATAAAGCTGAGGCGATCAGGTGAGGTGGAGCCAGACCCATCGTATACGTCTCCTAGTTCGAGAATAGTTAGAACGCTCTCGGATGCAGGTGAAAAAGTGTTAGGTGAGCACCCGCACGTCTGTGTCAGCCCGGGGACCAGCGATGCCGTTGTCTTCAGGAAGAACGGAGTGCAAACCTGTTTCTACGGGCCGGGAAAGTTGGAGCATATTCACGGCTACAACGAATCAGTAAGTGTTCGCGACACCATAACTACGACAAAGGTTTACCTCAAGACCATATCTGAGTACGTAGGATTTGATTAAGGGAGAACTTAGGTTGAGACCTCCAACCTGTGAGCGCATCGAGAGGCCGTGAGTGGATGACAATTACTCGGATATTCTTTATGTCCGATGTCCATGGCTCCGACGTTTGCTTCATGAAGTTCCTCAACGCAGCTAAGTTCTATAATGCCCAGGTTGTGATTCTGGGTGGCGATATTACCGGCAAAATGATTGTCCCAATAGTCAGACAGTCTGATGGAGCATATGCTTCGGAATTCCTTGGCGCCAAACAGATTCTTGAAACAGAGAACGAACGCCTTCGGTTGGAGAAGCAAATCCGAAACAGTGGATATTATCCATACTTGACGGATCTTGAGGAGATGGCGAAACTTTCCAGCGAAAAGAAACTCCAAGATGAACTGTTCTCGAGAGTCATGGCGGAGGATGTTAAGCGCTGGATCGGGATCGCGGAGGAGCGATTGAAAGGAACGAAAGTGAAGTGCTACATCAGCCCTGGTAACGATGATCGATTTGAAATCGATGAAGCACTGAAATCCTCGTCGGTTGTGATCTACCCGGAAGATCAGGTGACGTGGATAGATGAGCATCACGAAATGATTACGACCGGTTGGACCAACCCAACTCCTTGGAAAAGCCCACGCGAAACGACAGAAGACAAGCTCGCTGAGATAATAAAGCGAATGACGTCAAAGGTTCAGCGGATGGAAAATTGCATCTTTAACCTTCATTGTCCGCCATACAATACACTAATCGACGTCGCTCCTGAACTTGATGATACTCTCAAGCCTAAAGTTAGCGGTGGCAGCGGAGTCAACATGATCCATGTTGGGAGCCTAGCTGTGCGAGAGGCAATCGAGAAAAACCAGCCGCTCCTTGGTCTTCATGGGCACATACATGAATCGAGGGGGTTCGTCCAGATAGGACGAACCTTGTGCATAAATCCGGGAAGTGAATATGGTGAAGGGATCATGCGGGGCGCGCTACTCAACTTGGACGAGAACCGAATAAAAAGCCACATGCTTACGCAAGGTTAACCGAAAACTAACCTGACGCTTTCAAGAACAGTCGTCTGCGCGACGGAACCTCAACAAATATCATGGAGCTGGAACAACAGTAATTGACGGGTTTCTCGCAGTTCAAGAAAACCAAAAGCGTTGATGCTGTCGGGCTGGGGTTACAATGGATCCAGTGCCTATTCGGGCGGCACCTGCTTGAAGGCCAAGTCCAAAGGCATACCCTGTCGTTTCCTATAGAGCTTTGCCACGAAGTATATCGCAAAGTAGATGACTGTTAAAACTACTACCATCGAGATCGGGCCGATACCGTTGGCAGCGTAAACAGGATTGGTCAACATAAGGTAAATGATGAGCAGTTCGCCTACTATTGTTCCGAGGCCTGTCAATGTCATCAATGGTATACCAACCACTTTCGTTTTGAGAGGGCTACTTTCGAACATGGACTTCTTTACGTAGGGGAAAAGTACTGCCGCGATCCCAACTATGAGGAGCGGGGTGATCGCTGCATACCAGGTGAGGACCGTTTCAAATTCGTAGATGGCTGCTGCTGTGTATGGTATTTGCAGCACAATGAATCCTACTTCGCTTAGGGCTATGAGTAAGATGATGCTGACGGTGGGGACATGGAATCTGTCGCTTACTCGAGCGAAGATGCTTGGCAATACGCGATCAAAGCTGTACGCGAGGAAACTTCTCGAGCCCAGATAGTAGAAAGCCGGTATGTATACCACACCTTGAAGTATTCCGGCTACGATGACAAAGACGATAATGAAAGCATTGTTAGTTAAGAGTAATGTGAGGAAATTCGCGTAGGGCAGAACAGGTATTGCAAGAGTCCCTGCATATAACAATGTGTCGAGAGCTGAGAGGAAGTTGAACCCTACCGTATTGTAAGTCACTCCTATGACAACAATCGTCAAAATGCAGGTCAGCCACATTGCCACAAGCATGCCGTATAACGAACTCTTCCTTGGATGCTTGATTTCTCCCCCCACATATGTGGATGCGATGAAGGTACCATAAAATATGGTCAGTATGGGGACTAGGAGGATAGTGTTGTAAACGCTCTTAGTATCGGGCGGACTCCAACCGTTTTTTTGCGCTAGGCTAATCACACCTTGATAGTAGTTCGTCGAGTTGGTGTAAGGTGCTGAGTAAGCGTTAAAGGCGCTCTGGAAGGACGCGTTGCTATTGGAGACGAACAGTACGATCATAATAAAAACCGCGATGAATCCTAGGATATACACGAAGCTCTGAAGTCTGAAGTAGAGCTTTCGATAGAAGGCAATAGCGCCCAGTAACACAATTTCCAGGGTGCCAAGCACGATCATCCATGTAGGTTGGACCACAACAGGGGCAAGAGATGCGAGTGCCGAGTTGTGTAAGAGTGATCCTATCAGGGCGAACCCCACAGAGATCGCTGTGGATTGAATAGTTACGCCCGAGATTGAAGCGTAAATTAACAATATCACCACCCAGCTTATGTTAGAGACGAACCCCAGTGAGGGTAGCAGAACCCTGCTGATGAATACGTAATCTCCTCCGCTGCGAGGCATCGCGACATGGAAAGAGTAGTAACTATAAACGACAAAAGTGTTAAGAATCGCAGTAATGATATTGCCCCATATGTAATCTCCCCCGATGAGCGGTATGAAGGAAAGTGTGAAGTACAGCGTAAATAAGTAACCGAGTATTGCAAAATTGAAGAAAGCTACGTCCTTGCTTGACAGTTCGCGGACGAGCCCCGTTGCCTCTCTTAGGAACACTGTCGGATTCTTCTGTCCGGCCATAAAGTTTGGTGACGCTTTCGTGCGTTACTTAACGGTTCTCTATTTACGGAACAGCCCAGTATAGTTGAGAGCATAGAGAGTCTTAGTTCTGAACGAGGTGTAATTACTAAATTGCCAATGAAGACAAAGGAACGCGTTCTGCGATGCATTGGCGAAAAGGAGGCAGTCGATTTGTGCTCCAAGCTCGTTCAAATCCCCAGCATTACCCCTGCTTATGGAGGGGACACAACCGACATCGCTCGTTTCATCAAGGAATATCTTGAACAAAAGGGCGTGAACGTTGAGACTCATGATTTCGGCTCAAGAACCGTCGCTTTAACGTCAAGACTGAAAGGGGGGTCGACCGGCCCGCGACTCATCCTCTACGGCCACATGGATGTTGTCCCTGTGGGTGAGGAGGATCGTTGGTCTTTTCCGCCTTTCTGCGGTGATGTCAGAGCCGGAAAGATCCTGGGAAGGGGAGCCTTGGACATGAAAGGAGGTTTGGCAAGCGTGATAACCACTTATCTTGCGTTCCATGAGGCCGATGCTGAATTTGAGGGGTCCTTGATTCTAGCTATCGCACCGGACGAAGAGAAATGGATGCCTGTGGAAGGTGGGCTTGGAACGCAATGGTGGCTACTCAAATCGGGCAGGCTCCAAGGAGATGCCTGCATCATGGCGGAACCAAGCGGTTTGGGGACCATAACCATCGGTGAGAAGGGTGAGTATTGGATTAAGATCACAGCCAAGGGAACACCAGCCCACGCAACCGCGCCAATGCTGGGAGAGAACGCCATTGAGAAAATGATGAAGGCCTTTGAATCCATTCGAAGCATTGGCGAAGAGATTATTCCTGCGCCACCGGAAATGTTGGAGACCATTCGGAGTTCTAAGGCGATAATGGCGGAGAGAATGGTAGAGCAAAGCTTCAAAGAGAAGGCTGAGCAGGCGACGAAATTGTTGGATCATGTTGCAGTAAACATAGGCGAAATTCAGGGTGGAACCATGACGAACGTCGTGCCGGATAAATGCGTCGCGAAAGTAGCCTTGGTCCTGCCCATGGGCCTCGAGGCAGAAAAAGCTCAAGAAAAGGTTGAGGCTCTAATTCTGAAGTCTGGCGTAAATGGCGTTACGTTTGAGAGATTCTCGGGAGAAATGGCTGGATCTCCGACTTACACGAAACCAACGGAGAAAGTTGTGAAGGTGGTTCAGGAGAGCGCGAGAGAAATTCTGGGTGTCAAGCCCAAGCTCGAGATTATAACAGGAGCAGGGGATGCCAACGTATACAGAAGGATGGGAGTACCAACTGTTTATTATGGGCCTACCGGCTATGCTGGAGCCCATACATATGACGAATGAGTTTCAGCCGCGGATTTAATTTCCGCCGCTAAGGTCTACGCTTGTGCTGCTGCTGATTATCTTGCAGCGAACTAGCTGACTGTTTTCATGTTCTTAGCGTATTAGTCATCGCCGCCCAGACATTAAAAAACGGAAAAATTAGCAAGCGCCCAACTATGTTACCAGAACCAAAGAACCCCTTCCCCCCAGGTGTAAGACACTGTCTTACAGGGGTACACACTCAATAGTTAGGAGTGTACTCGCATCCTCTCTATTCGAATCCTACCTTGAAAGCATGCTCTCAATTGCGTGCGCGAAGACGGCAGTAGCATCCTTAACCTGCCGAATACTGACGTACTCGTTGCTGCTGTGGCCGAGCTCCATTCTTCCTGGGCCGAAGAGTAGGGTTGGTATTCCGGCGCGGTAGAAGTGTGTGGCATCGCAGAAGCTCTGCACATAACTACGCTTAGAATGCCCCAGAACCTCCCGCATGGCTTTCTCGAAGTCTCTCACGTACCCAATGCTCGGTTGTATGAATCCAATGTCCCAGCCTGACCTTGTCACTGAGCCATTGTGCCCGTGCGTATTCGCGTTGGTGATATGGCGTTCGACGCGATTCAACGCCGCCTTCGCGAACCTCTCCGAGTCGTGAACAACGCGTCCTGGTACTAATCCGAGGAGGCAGTTAACCGTGAACTCTTCCAAAGTCATCCAGGCTAATGATGGGCGTTCAATTGGGCGTACTGGGGTTGCGTTGAAAGTTGATTCCATCCTTACCCCGTTTCGCTTCTGTTTTCTGATGAGAGCGGGATCGTTGGTTATTTGGTTGAGGATGTTTGACGCTTGTAGGAAGGCGCTACTCCAAGCCTGGGGAAGTGTGGTCTGTCCGTGTCTTGATTCGCCTTTGCAGGTTATGTCGAAATCCAAGTAGCCAGCCTGAGCCAACCCCAACGTGTTCTCCGTTGGCTCAGCAACTATCGCCAAATCCCCAGACTCTTCGTCTAGGAAGCCCTTGGTACCGAATCCTAGCGTTTCCTCGTCGACCACGAGGGAGAGTACGAGTTCTCCTCTGAGAGGTTCAGTTGAGGCTTGAATGCCTTCGGCGGCCGCTACAATCGCTGCAACTCCCCCTTTCATGTCGGAGCTTCCTCTACCGTACAGCTTACCGTCCTGAACGCGCGGTTGGAAAGGCTTCTTCATGTTGACACCGGAAACAGTGTCCAAATGCCCGTTCAGGATTAATTTGGGGCCGCGGTTTTTCTCTCCGATTCTCGCAATCACGTTCGGACGAGTGAAGGCCTTGTGTCCGCGTAGTCCTGCGATCGTGTATGTGCTGGTGATTGGTTGAAGTTTGACTTGGAATCCGGCGTCCTTCAACTCGTCCCGAAGGAATCGAGCGATCTCCTTCTCGTCGGCGTCTGATACGTGGGGATTACCGCTGGGTATTGCGATAAGTTGCTTCAGTAGCTTCACCGAAAGCTCTCTTTGACGCCTGAGTAGACTCGAATTCAAAGCCCAGTCCCCTCAATTCAGCCGGAAGTTGTCTATTTTATTCCAAAGAAGTTGCCGACTACTTAACAGCAGCATTTTCGATTTTTCCCCATGTTTCATTTGTTATGGTTCTAGGATGATCCGAACTTGCTTCTCCGTTTCCTTCTCCAACATTTCTATGCCTTCATTCGCTTTGTCAATCGGAATTCTTTTTGTAATGGTTTTCGAGACATCAAATGCTCCTCTTCCTAGGAACCTTAGGACCTCTCGCATCTCCGATTTGGTGTGTTCAGTTGGGCTTCGAATTTGCATCTCCTTATACATTAGATCCACAGGGGTCACGGATATTTTGTCGAAGCACATGCCCACAATCACTGCTTTGCCAGACTTCTTAATTATGGAAAGCAATTTTTCATTAGCATCTTTCGATCCAATGGCTTCAAATCCGATGTCGACGCCCCTTCCATCAGTCAACTCGCTGACCGTCTCTACGAAATTCTGCTGTCTCGCATTGACGGTAGCTGTTGCTCCTAGCTCACGTGCTAGTTTCAGTTTATAGTCATCAACATCGATACCTATGATATCTGTCGCTCCGAATAATTTGCACCACTGAAGAAGCTGGCTGCCGACACCTCCAAGCCCAATTACTGCAACAGAGTTACCCGCCGTCATCTCGGAGACTTTCATGGCGTGATACCCTGTCACAACTGCACAGCCAGCCAATGCTCCCTGATCGAAAGGCACATTCTTGGGAAGACGAAACACGTTGGTCGCTGGAACTGCCATATATTCTGCCCATGTGCCGTCTAATCTGAAACCGTAAAAGTTGATCCGATCGCACAGGTTGTGCTTTCCCACATTACAGTATTCGCAGTTGCCGCAACTTAGTACATAGTCCACGACAACCGGATCATCTTCAGAGAAATCCGTGACAAGCTTGCCCTTACGTGCGATAACTCCCGCGCCTTCATGCCCCAAGATTATCGGAGTCTTCCCTGGTCGGATGTGACCATGGATCGTGTGAAGATCAGAACGGCATATTCCTGCAGCCTTCACTCTGACCAAGACGTCATTGTCAGTTACCACTGGCAGCTCGACATCCTCAACTCTGAGAGATTTCCCTGGTTCAGTAAACACTACTGCTTTCGTTTGAAAAACCCCTGATAGTTCGTCGCTAGCTATCCTAAAGTGATTTGTGGTCAACACATCGAAACGTCATGGATGTTACACGTAAGAAATCCTACGAGATGGTAATTTGATATATGCAGTATAATCTTACCCTATTGCACAGTTCTCACAAGGTAGAGTAAAATGAAGAAAGTGTTGATCCTTGGAGCGGGAGCGCAAGGAGGCCCATGTGCTTCAATTCTCGCCAGAGACAACGATGTTTCAGAAATAGTACTAGGCGACATAGATGTGGAGCTGGCGAAGAAAGTCAGCGAGAAGATAAGAAGCGACAAGGTCACTGTTTCGAAGCTGGATGCAGCGAGTAAAGATGACGTTAAACGAGCAGCTAAAGGAGCAGATGTCGTCATCAATCTGACTTTAACCGCTTACAATGTGAACATAATGGAGGTTGCCTCGGAAAGCGGTGCTCACTACGTTGATACATCCTTCGGCGAACCTATCGTTCTAGACATCTTGTCAACAGACAATATTCTGGCCCAGGTAATGCAGAACCGGCCCATCTCATTTGACAAGGAGTTCAAGAATGCCGGGCTGTCTGCGCTTCTTGGGTGTGGGGGAACACCGGGAACTGCGAATGTAATGGCTCGGCTAATCTGCGACAAATTGGATCGAGTGGAGGAGATACGTATTCGGAGAGGGGTGAAGTCTCTTAGAAAGCCTACGGAGGTTGTGAACCCTTGGACGCCGACTTGGTCTCCCTTCAGAGCACTCTGGGGGTGCGCAGTTGAACCCGTGGTTTTTGAGAACGGCCGGTATACGCAGTATCCCATTTTCTCCTCCCCTGAAGAGTACCACTTCCCGGATCCTGTCGGTCCTGTTTTGGTTACCTATCATCAACACCAGGAGCAAGTTACACTACCGCGTTTCATCGGTAAAGGGATCAAATATTGTGATTTCAAGTACCCCGTTGATGCCTTGGCAGGAGCTTTCGTCAAGATGGGATTTGCCAGCCCAGATCCGGTCGATGTCAAGGGAACCAAGATCGTCCCACGAGATGTGCTCTTGAAATTGGTTAAGCCTCCGGCAAACACTTTCTTCGCTGAAAACGAGACGGCGGCAGGACAGCCGCTTGATAGACCTGAACTCCTGGTTGTAGAAGTGAAAGGAACCCAATCAGGGAAGAATGTTACTTACGCGGTAGATACTCCATCGAACTTCTACCGAACAGCTAAGGAAAGGCTGGATGTTTACAAGAGGTTCGGAACAACGATAATTGGCGTTGCGCTGCCCGCTGTAGTGGGAGCAAAGATGTGTGTGAAGGGGATCGTGGACACGGGAGTGACCTTCCCCGAATGCTTCGACCCAGTAACCTTCTTGAAAATGACGGCCGACATGGGTGCCCCTGTCAACCTTCGTGAGGTGTCTTCAAAGGAACTCTCTTTCACAAGAACGTAGGATGCCGCCCCTACTGCCGTAAGGGTTGATGAATCAAAAACATCATAATTCTGTGCAAGTGTTGATTCTATGCCTTCTAATTCGTCTTTTGACACAAGTCACAAGATATAAAGCGCAAGAGTTTCACAGCTACCTACCTAAGTCAACTCAAGATATGGTTGTTTTCACAATTCTCATGACAGCGCTAATGCTGGTTCCACTGTTCTCGTTATACTCCGAAGTCGAAAGGCGTCATCGGTTGGTGAAGATAATTCTTGGAGGAGGAGTTGCTCTTTCTGCCGTAGAATTAATTCCGCATCTAAGAGAACTCGAAGCTACTGACGCTCCTGAATGAAAGCCTGAAGAGTTGAAGACTCCCAAAAACCATCGAACGAAAGAAGCCTGTACAGAAATTGGAGTGCGACGCCCCCAGGGGGAGGGATTATTTTTTTGACTGTTAAGAAAAAATTTGATGGCTATCTGAACCGGTTGAGAAGGAACATTGACGCGCTGGATGAGAGTATTGAAGAATCCCGCAGGAAGAGCAAGGGTGAGAAGACCAGCGACGGGAGAGCGAGATTGAAGCTTTTGAGAGATCAACCTCCCCGCGACTGATCCTTTACGGTTTATGCCGACGCCGTCGCTGACTTCCTTATGCTAGACTAGCTGCATAAACTCGTCGCTGACTTCGAAGCCGCTTGCTCGCGGGCTTTGGCCTGGTCTTTCCTGTTCGGCTGTGGCCTATGACTGCTATGACTGTGAAGGTCAGAATGACAAATTCCTGCGGCATTCACTCTAACGAAACCCGTCGGTGTCGCCTTTTTCCGGTGTTTGAACTTCTTCAATTCCAAGTGTTTTCTTTGGTTCCGCAAATATGATAGCTGTCATGCTTTGAACCTCGTATCTAGTCTAGTCCTGGGATGATATTCTATGCCAAATGTCTTCGAGAAAGCCAAACTTGCGAGCTTCGAAGGATCAAGATCCTTCTCTTTGTCCGTAAGTGAAACTCCCAAGACATCAATGGTTTTCAGGAGAACCGACTTACATTCTTTCTTACTTGCGCATATCTTACATCGACCAAGATTGTGCTGATACCATACGCGCAATCCAGTCTTTGGATGCATTGTGATGACGACATCTGCCTGAAACTCCCTACTGTGGCCAAGCAGGATCCCCTTAACGCTGTCTATGATTCTCGGTTCAACTCGGCTCAACTTCGCCGCGTCATTCAGCGCTTCAGTAATCCTCACCGGAATCGTCTGAACTGATTGGTTGACGGCTTGTCGGCTAATGTGCAGCTTTCTCGCTATTTCGCTCTGCGAAACGCCATCTCTCATCAAACTCCAAATGTCGAGCTGGCGTCCGGTCAAGTAGGCACTGTGCAGTCTAGGCAAGTTTTGTCAATTCGCAAATTTATTCAGATTTCTTTCTGCCGGGGGGAGAGGTAAGAAGTGCCTCATAAATCTTATAAGCCGCACGTCAAGACTAATACTTGACATGTCAAGTCACGACATTGACAGGCAGTGAGACGGCTGATGGAAAGGCTATTAGGCGTGAGCAAGGCGAAGCGAACATGGCCGGGGAAGACGTGTCGGAGTTTTGTTCAATGAGTCCTGAAGCCCCCGTTTTTGTGCGTGAAGCCACAGGCCTTGTTAGATCGTTCACAGCATGGGACGTACTGTTCCTTGGTTTCTTTGGTTTCGGTGGCGCGTGGTCAATTATCTACGCGGTCGAATACGCTCCTTTGTATGGCGGAGACCCTGTCACGAGCTTGATACTTACAGCGCCTGGAATACTCGCGCTTCTTGGCGTATACTACATCTTTCAGGTGAGCATGCCGCGATCAGGAGGCGACTACGTTTTCATCAGCCGTATTCTGCATCCCGCGATTGGTCTCGCGGCAAACTTTGCAGGGTATACTTTCTTCTTCTGGTTCTGGATTGGAGATGCAGCAGCGGTTTGGGCAAGCCAAGGATTGGCCCAAACACTTAGTGTTTACGGCGCCCTTACCGGTCAACAGTGGGCCATCAATGCAGCAGGAATATTCACGCCCAACATCGTATTCTTACTCGGCACGGTAGCGATAGTGCTCACCACTTTAGTTCTGATCTATAGCGTTAGGGTGTTTTTTAGCATACAGACTGTGGCTGGGATCATATCGGTGCTCGGACTGGTTCTCATGATCGCGCTTCTCGCGACAACTAATCCGACAGCGTTTGAGAGCGTGCTCAATAATTATGCGCACGCACAAGGAATTTCTCTTGGTCATGGGGCGTATCAGAACATAACAGCTGCTGGAACTGCCTATTGGGGAGGCCCAGTTCCCACTGCTCTTGCATCACCTTACACGTTTACATTGATACCACTTTGGTTTACGGTACTTTTCTGGGTGTTTGCCTCAAACTACATTGGAGGAGAGTTGAAGAACCCACAACGAAATGCAAAGATAACGTTGTTTGGAGGTTTTGCTATCACTTTTATACCAACTATCGCCGCACTTGGTCTTGCCTATGCAAATTTGGGACCTGACTTCCTTGCAGGCGCAGGTTACTACGCGTCGGGTTATGCGCCGAACCCTCTGCCCGTTATACCCAACTTAACGCTCTTCGCAGCCCTGCTGGCCAATAATCCTCTCGTTGCATGCTTCATAGGCTTAGGAGTCGTCGCAGGTTTCGTTTTGGTTATTGGAGGAAGTACGATAGCGATGTCTAGGTGCTTCTTCTCTTATGCCTTCGATCGCATTGGTCCAAGCTTTCTCGCTGATGTAAGCGACAGGTGGCACAGCCCTGTTAAGAGTCTCGTCATAGCTGCTGTTGGGGGTGAGATTTTTCTTTTGTTGCTAGTCGGAGTTGTAGGTCCATCGAATTCTGCTACAGCTTTCCTCTTGTATTCTTACGCCGGCCTAGCCGCAATCGGTCTTTTGTTCACTTTCACAAGTATCTCCGCCATAGTTTTTCCCTTCAAGAGCAAGACTCTCTACGAGCGGACATGTCCAGTGAAGCGTAAGATCGTCGGCGTACCACTCATCACTTGGCTGGGTATCATATCTCTAGCATATTGCTTACTGACAGTTGGCTACTACTCGTACGATTACTTGTTCTATTTTGGAGCTGGAACACTCGCCGCTAACTTGTACTTTCCGTTTCTTGAAATCATCGCTGCTGTCTTCTTAGCGTGCATAGCGTGGTTCTTTGTCATCAAATGGTACAGAAGCAAGTCCGGTCTTCCGTTCGAAGCAGCGTTCAAAGAAATCCCGCCTGAATGATTTGTCGAAGGTTCACGATGGAATTTCTGCAGACCAATTCGAGCGAGTCTGGACCTTAGAAAACTGTAAGTACACACTGTATACTCTTAGATCGTATTGACTAGTGCCTGCTATTGGAAGTAAGGAAGGTCCAGAGAGTCGGATACTCAACCCTAACCGTCTCTCTCCCCAGAGCATGGGTTGAGGATGTGAAGCTGAAAGCAGGCGACATCGTCTCAATCAAGCGCGAGGACAACGGTTCACTGAAGCTTATCCCCGGTACGGAGCACGAGCGTGAGGAGGTATTCAGTTTCTAGGCAAACACCTCCCTTGGCAGACGTGGTAAGCGTTCTTCGAGGACGTCCCGCGCCACAGAGTAATGGCGCTATTATGACAACTTCAACATAATTCCCGCACCCAAGAAAAATGAGTCGGACGGTCCATGAGTTCACAGCCTGACGGGATAGTGACTTCAGAATCCGAGGACGACGAAACCAAGTTTCGTCCCGATCATTCTGCCTCATCTTAGAGAGGAAGAAGCGTTCGCAAGTCTTTACCGTAAGGCTGAAGGTGTACAGATCTCCTATAACCATTCATCAGACCTCGGACTTTTGAGAGCCGAGCCGCGACAAGGCAGACATGGGGAGAGGTACCGCCCCCAGTCCCAGTCCTATGTGGGACGACTTGAATAGGCGGCGGTTTTTCGGACTTGAGCTTCTCAAAGGCTTTGTTAATCAAATGCCGATATTTGGGAGGATATGACGTAGGCAATAACGAAACTGGAAGATGCTTCCCGCCAATTCTATTATCCTCAAAAAGCTTGTTGATGATAAACCCTTTAGCATGATTCAGGGTGCCGAGCTTAAATGCCATTGGAATTTATTCCATTATCTTTAGATTTTTAAACAAAGGTTTATCTAACTAGCTAGCTAACTAACTAAGTAAGTAACTAAGTAACTAACTAACTGGTGAGTGTGAGTGAAAAGCGCGACCGAAGGACCACTGACGCAGATATTCGAGACCCCGGTAGCAAGAGTCCTAGACCAAGCGAGGATAGTGGGCAACATGGAGCAAACCATACCAATGCTGGCTGAATCCACTGGTTTGACATTTAAGACTGTGCAGACCGCAGTTGCGAAACTAATGAAGTATGACCTTATCAAGCGCTCAAGGAAAGTTAGCAACGCACAGACCTACCGATTTGCAGTTGAGAACGACCTTCATGACATGCTAGCATGGGCGAACCATGTAAGACTAAAGCAAAGATGTCGATGAAATCCATCAATCTTCCGATCTCTCTTTGTTGGCCGTCCCTTTGCCTATTCGCGTTGTGGACAATTGAATCGGAGACCTGATTGATTCAAGGTCAATCCTTAATTACAGTCGGTATAATGGGGACTTGACTTGCGCGAACGGTTGCGAGACCGCGAATCTTGCCTCAAAGCAAGGTTTAACCTTCAACTGAAATTTGAAGGATTAAGGGCCTCGTAAACCTAATAGCGTGGTCGAACGGAGCAAAGCTATCAGAAGGTATTAGGACTGCCTGAAGAAAATAATCTAACTTGGGTTATAGGTGGCCCCCAGGGCGGAGGCATTAACTCGGTTGCAGAGACTTTCGCAAAAGCCTGTGCACGTGGGGGACTGCATGTATTCGCTAATATCGAGTACCATTCAAACATTAAGGGCGAACACAGCTACTACCGAGTCCGTGCGTCCGAACGAGATATTCGATCTCACGTTGACTGGATTGACCTCTTGGTCGCGTTGGATAAGGAAACGCTATTCGGCGACATCCATAAAGAATTTCCAACTCATAGCGGACATAAGAACGAAGTAAGCCCCGGCGGCGGAATAGTCTACGACGCAGCCTTAAAGTTGAAACCTGAGGATATCGGGCGGCCGGACGTAAACCTCTATCCAGTCCCATACCTAGACGTTCTGGTTAGCGCTTTGAAGGAGACGGGTCACGAACATGAACTCAGCAAATACCAGGTAATGACGAACACTGTGGCTTTCGGAGCCTCGACAGCGTTGATCGATTACGACTTCAACACTGTCTCAGAGGCAATCAAAGAGGGCTTCAAAGGGCGAAAGGCGGCCTTGGGTGATCTTAACGTAAAGGCGGCACAACACGGATACGATTACATCAAGAACAACTTTCACGACGGCTTTGGGTACAAGCTTCATCCTGTGCCGTCAAGCGAAAAGCGGATGGTGATCCGAGGGGTCCAGGCGGTTGGCATCGGCAAATTCAAAGCCGGATGCGCATTCCAGACCTATTACCCAATCACACCCGCTACTGATGAGAGCGAATACCTAGAAAACCATCAGAAGAATTACAATATTGTAGTTGTTCAGACGGAGGACGAAATCTCCGCAATCCTCATGGCGACCGGAGCAGCGCATGCCGGCGTTCGTTCATCCACGTCCACGTCGGGACCGGGTTTCTCGCTAATGGCTGAAGGGCTGGGTTGGGCTGGCCACACAGAGGCGCCTGGGCCCGTGGTGATTCTCTGGCAAAGGGCAGGACCCTCAACAGGCCTCCCTACTCGAACTGAACAAGGAGACTTACAATTTGTTTTGCACGCGGGCCACGGGGAATTTCCACGAATGGTCGTCGCTCCAGGCGATGTTATGGAATGCTTCTACGACACGTTTGATGCGTTCAACTATGCCGAACGATTCCAAATGCCCGTCGTAGTTATTGCAGACAAGTTTCTGGCCTCAAGTTATAGAACGGTCCCGATTCCAGATTCAAATAACCTGAAAATTGACCGCGGGCAAATCGCAGCTGAAGCTGATCTTGCGGGTAAGAATCCCTACAAACGCTACGAGCTTACTCCACTTGGCGTTTCGCCCCGAAGCTTACCCGGAACAAAGGGCGGGATCTTCCATACAACTGGAGACGAACACGACGAGCTGGGTGGCATTACAGAAAATTCCGAAAATCGAATCAAGATGATGCAGAAACGCATGCACAAACTCCAACTAGCAGCCGAACTCATACCAGACGAGAAGAAGGTGAACTTCTTCGGCCCCCAGAAAGCTGACGTTACGCTAGTCGGGTGGGGTTCAACAAAAGGAGCCATCCTTGATGGGATGGAGGACCTTGAGGCCGACGCGATCAGATGCAACTTCCTGCAGATCCGATACATGAGTCCCTTTCCCACCGAGCTTGTTACAAAATACCTGTCTAACTCAAATCGGAAAGTTCTCGTGGAAGGAAACTACTCAGGTCAGCTCGGTGCAATAATACGTGAACAAACAGGCGTAGTTATGGACTACAAAGTTTTGAAGTACAACGGCCGGTCGTTTTCGCAGAATGAAGTTTACGAAGGAGTTAAAGAAGCAATTAAGAATGGTTCAAAGGAGGTTGTAATGGCTCATGCTTGAACTCAAAGATTTCAGAACCAAGGTACACAACGACTGGTGCCCAGGATGCGGCGATTTTGGTATCCTGAACGCAGTCCAAATGGCTCTGTTCGAACTTAAACTGGAACCATATAACGTGGCCATATTCTCAGGAATAGGATGCTCAGGTAAGACACCTCACTTCGTCAATACATACGGTTTCCACACATTGCACGGGCGTGTCCTCCCGATCGCAACAGGAGCCAAGCTCGCCAACATGGAGCTCACAGTTGTCGCAGTCGGGGGAGACGGCGATGGGTTTGGAATCGGAGCAGGTCACTTCGTACACACCGGTCGACGTAATCTCGACTTCACATACGTTGTACACGATAACCAAGTTTACGGTCTAACCAAAGGACAATCTTCGCCAACTTTACCCAAAGGGGAGCAAACAAAATCGATGCCTTTCCCTGCGATAGTTGAAGGTATCAATCCAATTGCAACGGCAATCAGTTCCGGCTACACTTTCGTTGCCAGAAGCTACGCGCTAGACGTTAGGCATCTGAAAGAAATCCTGAAGGCTGCAGTTCTACACAGGGGTAGCGCCCTAGTCGACGTATTGCAAACCTGCCCGACATACAATGACATCAACACAAAGGAATGGTATGCAGGAGCCGACCTACCTTCAAAGGCGCCTAGACTATACAAACTCGAAGACACGGGCTACGACGGCACCGTAAAGGATCCAGCCGATCACAACGAAGTTACGCAGAAGAAAGTACAAGCCATGACTCGATCATTCGAATGGGGCGACAAGATCCCGATCGGTTTGTTCTACAGAATTCAGGAACCAACATACGAAGACATGATCGCCACCAGAATGCCCTCCTTCAAAGAGGTCCCACTCACCAAACAGGACCTGTACGGTCGTGACGTAAGCGACCTCTTTCAAGAGCTCAGCTGAGAAGCCACTACTTCCCCTCTCACTTCCCTTTACCGTGCACGCCGGGTGTCGTCATAGCATGAGGATCCAAAATCTTCTCTAACTGCACTTCCGAAAGGAGGCCCTTTTCCAAGACCACCTGCCGTAAAGAAACTCCTCTCTTCAGTGCCTCCTTAGCCACCTCCGCTGCCTTCTCGTAGCCAATAAACGGGTTTAGTGCCAAGGCAATGCCTGCGCTTTTCTCGAACAACTCTTTGCATCTCTCCTCGTTTGCCTCTATACCTTTGATAAGTCGGTTCGTGAAAACGTTGATTCCGTTTGTTAGGATGAGTAGTGACTGGGTCAAGTCGTGGGCTATCACAGGCATCATCACGTTGAGTTCGAGTTGCCCTGCCTGAGCAGCCATCATTGCTGTGAAGTCGTTTCCGATAACTTCGAAACACACCATGTTCAGCATCTCGGCAATGGAGGGATTCACTTTTCCTGGCATGATCGACGATCCAGGTTGGACCGCCGGTAATAGGATCTCACCAATGCCCGTTGTAGGCCCTGAGCTCAACAAGCGAACGTCGTTCGCAATTTTTGTGAGGTCTAGACTCAGCGTCCGTAACGCCCCGGAAAGGTTGATGAGGTCAGCCATTGATTGCATCAGTGCAGCGAAGTTACGCGCAACTCTGAACTTGAAACCCGTATACCTACTAAGGTTCTCAACCGCTAACTGCACATAGCGTGGATCAGCGTTCAGACCAGTTCCGACCGCGGTGCCACCTAAATTAAGCTCCAAAATCTTATCCAATACTGTCTCGATAGTCTTGAGGTCATCCCCGACTATCGATGCCCAAGCACCGAACTCCTGGCCAAGGCGAATCGCGGATGCGTCCTGCAAATGGGTTCGACCCGATTTTACCACGTGATCAAATTGCTTCGCTTTCTCCTCAAGGGAATCTCGGAGCGACTGTATCGCCTCGATCATCGACTTTGCGAGCAACATGCTCGCCACCCGGATGAAAGTCGGGTAAGCATCATTTGTCGACTGACCGATATTCACATGGTCATGAGGGCTAACTAGTTTGTAGTCTCCCCTGCGGCCTCCTAGAAGCTCAATTGCTCGATTAGCTAGAACTTCGTTCGCATTCATGTTATGTGATGTGCCAGCCCCCGCCTGGAAAACATCTAAGACAAACTGGTCCATCAATTTCCCCTGCAAAACCTCGTCCGCTGCCGAGACGATCGCCTTTCCAATCCGATTGTCTAACAGTCCAAGTGAGACATGCGCTTCCACTGCAGCTTTCTTAACGAGGACTGTGGCACGAATGAATTCAGGAAGTGGTCTCATACCGCTGATAGGGAAGTTCTGAACTGCTCTGGCGGTCTCTGGACCATAATAAGCCTCGACCGGTACTTCCACAGCCCCTAGTGAATCGTGTTCAATTCGAGTATCCTTCGACATAGAACGCCCGAAACGATCTTGCCAGTTGAGCAATAAAGGCCTTAGTTCTCACCTATGGGTGTCTGAGAGTCTCGCCAAAGGAGTCAAGGCTTGAGGTCGTCGAATTAGGCGATGCGTAACTTCGAATTGTAGATAGTTCGCTCTAGAGCCTCAGCCGTGTGATATATCGTCACTTCGGGCAAACACTAAATATCCATGGAGGGGTAACGGAGAGCTAGTGGCTGACATGGAAGTTTCCGGTGTTTTGGTTCCACAACAGTGAACAAAGTCAACTAGAAAGGCAATTGCGCAAATTCTCAAGGGAGGCTGTGTTTTGAGCAAGGAAATTGGAATTACTGCAAAGAAAGCGGCCGATCTATCCGAATGGTACACGCAGGCCGTAACTAAAGCTGAACTAGCCGATTATGCCCCTGTCAAGGGATTCATAATTCTACGGCCGTATGGATATTCTATTTGGGAGAGAATTAAAGAGCATCTCGACCGAAACTTGAAGAAAACCGGTCATGCCAACGCCTACTTCCCATTGCTGATTCCGGAGAGTTATCTGCAGAAGGAAGCAACTCATTTCAAAGGCTTCACTCCGGAGGTATTCTGGGTAACCCAATCCGGAGAGAACACGCTTTCGGAACGACTTGCTATTCGCCCCACATCCGAGACTATAGTCAACGATGCGTACTCAAAATGGGTACGGAGCTGGCGCGATCTCCCACTTCTCATTAACCTTTGGAACTCAGTATTGCGCTCAGAGATTACTGCCACTCGACCGTTCCTGAGAACTTCGGAATTTCTATGGCAAGAAGGGCATACAGTTCATGCAACGAAAGAGGATGCGGACAAGGAGGTTATGATGATCCTCGAATTTTACCGTCAGCTCATAGAGGAAGCGTTGGCTATACCCGTTCTCTTAGGCTACAAGAGCGAGAAGGAAAAGTTCCGGGGAGCGCTATACACGACTACCCTCGAAGCAATGATGCCCGATGGGAAGGCGATTCAGATGGGCACCTCACACAACCTCGGTCAAAATTTCTCGAAGCCGTTCGAGATCAAATACCTGGGTAAGGATGGAGAGATGCATTACGCTTGGACTGCATCATGGGGAGTCTCATGGCGACTCATTAGCGCCATGATAATGCTCCATGGTGACGACAAGGGGTTGGTAGTCCCTCCTCAAATCGCACCAATCCAAGTAGTTCTGGTACCCATCTACTTCAAAACAGAGCAAAGCGATGCGATCACGGCGAAAGCTCGAACGATCGCTGAAACACTAAAGAAAGAAGGTATCGAAGCGCACGCTGATTTCCGTGATCAGTACACCCCAGGGTGGAAGTTCAACGAATGGGAAATGAAAGGAATACCGCTTCGCATCGAAGTCGGCCCGCGGGACGTCCAGAATCAGCAATCTGTACTCGTGAGACGCGACAATTCCCAAAAATTGATCGTCAAGGACAACGACTTAGTTAACGAAGTCAAGAAGTGCCTCTCGGAAATCCAAGGTAACCTCTTCGCTAAAGCAAAAACTTCCCTTGAAGATGCAGTAACCACAGTAACTAGTTACGAAGAATTCAAGAAGACGCTAGACGGTCGGGGTGGGTTCATTCGTTCTTGCTGGTGTGGGTCAACTGAATGCGAAGAAACGATTCAAAATGACACTGGCGCAACCATACGAACGCTCCCACTAAAAGATGAAGAACTTTTCTCAAAGTGCGTACATTGCGGCAAGCCCGCTACAAAAGTAGCCTACTTCGCCAGGTCCTACTAGGAACTTCGAAAGCTCCCATAACAACGTTTAAGCACGTGCCATCGACCTATCACAATTAGATGGCGTTTGACTAAGAAGCGGAAATCACGCGGCCGTAGCAAAGGCGGAAAAGGGCGAGGCGTAATGATACAGTGCACTAACTGTGGCAGGCCGGTACCCCGAGATAAGGCAAAGCGAGCTACGCAATGGGTCTCCCTCGTCGAGCCATCCTTAGCGCGCGAACTCAGATCACATGGAACCTACATACAACGCCAAAAGGTCATGAAATTTTACTGCGTTTCCTGCGCAGTACACTTTGGGCTTTCTAAGGTAAGATCCGAGGACGAGCGACACTATTCTTACTGAGTGAACGTCTCCGTAATCAACTGGTCACGGATTGCGTCTCTCCGTTCCTCAACCTCCTTCATTGTCAATCGAAAGTCCGGCCCTACTTGTTCCACCATAATTGAAGCCGCGGCGGAGGCAAAGAGTGCCGCCTCAACTAGTTCTCCGCACCGCTGGAACTCGGTTATGAAGGACCCTCCATAGACGTCCCCCGCTCCAGTGGGGTCCACGGCCTCAGTAGGATAAGCGGGGATTCGATGCAACCTGTTACCATCAAGCAGCAGCGATCCGCGTTCTGCAAGGGTAATTATGGGAACACGCACACCCATCTGGGAGAGTCGACGCAAAGCCATAAGCGGGTCAGCCTCATGGGTTATCGTTTCACTCTCGTGCTCGTTGGGTTTGACGAAATCAACTAGTTTTGCAATCTTCCTGAATTCTTCGACATTGCATTCGTGGATCACACGTTTGTCCGATCCGATACTACGCACTAGTCCTTGCGGGTCCAGGAACAGCCGGCTCGACGTAGAGGATCTAAGGAACTCGATTAATGGAAGGTCAACTTCACCCAGTATCGGACCGATCAGCGTGAACTTGCTTTGAAGGAATTCGGGGGGAAAACTCTTTTTGGTGATCGAACCGGCGACACCCAAGACGTCAAGGGTTCTGTCTCCACGTGAGTCGTAAACGAGGTGGAACCCTCCAGTTTCCTTGCTAGTCGCGTCTACTCTTGCCTCAATTTCATATCTTCGCATATCCTCTCTGAATCTACCGGCATAATCTGGGCCAACGGATCCAACCAAACCAACCCTATCTAAACCCAGCCTCTTCGAGGCGAGGCATGCGTTCGTGCTGCACCCTGAAAGAACTCTTCCATTGGTTTTGGAGAGCGGCGTGACTATACTGTCATAAACCGGATTTCCTATACCCACAAAATCAAACATTGGTCTTCCTCCCTGAGGTTTGTTTCAACGTAAACCAAAGTCTTTGCGCTGCTGTTACGTGTGATAAGATTCCGACGATTACCACCGATATTGACAAAGCCAGATTGAAGAATGGTTCAACTAACGAGCCGATCAGGAGCAGAATTATCTTCTCCTGCCTTTCAGCTATACCCACACTGCACCTCTCAAGACCTCCCGCTGACTCAGCCCTAGCCCTAACGTAACTGGCCATTACCATTCCGAACAAACTGAAAATCACCCAAACCCAATTCACCAACCCACCATAACCGATCCCAAATAACACGGCGAACTCAGCGTACCTATCCAACACCGGGTCATAGACCGCCCCAAACCTAGTTACCAGCCCCGTCGCCCTAGCGACGGCGCCGTCCAGCATATCGACGAAGCCTGAGATTAACAGGCCTACGGCTCCCAACACAGGTGCCCTGGAGGCATATGCGATGGCAGCTAGCACAGCAATGAGTAAGCTAATAGTTGATATCACGTTCGGCGTTACGCCGATCTTTCCTAGCTCTCTACCGATCGGTTGCATCGCTGCTTCGTACCTAGCACGGAGTCTGCCTAACAATTCGGACCAGCAAACGCTGAATGCTACGCAGAGTTTAAGGGCATTTCGTGACGGGCGGTTGATCGATCGGTAGGTGATTCAGTGGGGAGCGCTCATCGCGACGCGTATCCGGTGCGTTGCATCGTAATACATATACGCGAAGATAGGATGGATGGCAGTGGGCGTGTTTGATGTACACACGGGGCATTTCATATGTGGTTTTTGTGCTGCTTGTTTCTCTGACGCTTTTTCTTTCCAACCCCAGCGTATTTGCGACTCGTTGCCAGATTAGCAACGTATCGTACGGATATCCTCACCAAGCGGTTACGAGTCAGCAGATTCTGATAACCTCAACTGTAACGGGCTCGTGCGTATCGGATGGCGAGGACTACTATTTAGTCAGGGTAGACCTCGTTGACATCCCCTCAAGCTCGATTGTATCGTCAAACAGTACTCCAATTGGATACGAAGCAACAAACTTCACGGTGACTGCTGAGAACATAGTTACAACTCCTGCCAACAACGGTACTTGGTATGTTGGAATTCATGTCTATGTGATCCGGGAAGGTGGTACTGCAGGCTCGTACTTACTCGACTACCGGACCGTGAGCAACGCAACAATCCAAGTGGGTCCACCCACTGCCGTCCCAGAATTCCCTTCAGGATTAGTTATCAGTATCATCACTGCGTTGTGTTCAACAGCTCTAATCATCAATCGGGATAAGAGGCTGAGGACAACTAACAAGTCCTAACCTTCGCTTTGGTCACCTCTTAGGCTTCGAAACGAAGTTTTTCAGGCACATCCAGCCTTCTAAGCGCGGTTTCCATGGGCAAAGTCGCAAAGGGCCAGCACTGCAGCGTCGTCGGTTGTAGCGCTGCAGCGATTCGTTCGATCTCTCCAGACAAGGTAGCTCACAGTGGAATCAATATCGGTAACGCCCGCCGAGCATACCTCTGCAAACCACACTACCGTGAATTCAAGAAGTTAACTCGCAAGGACAGACAGCTCGACAAATGGAGATTCTCCGCGTAAGGAAGAATAAAGATTAGAGTGACTGATAACATGCGACTATTACTTCTGCACTGTGATAGTTTCGAGTATGAGGTACGGAAGGAAGCCATCAAAAACCCTGAACCAATCGGAGATAACCGAGCAGGGAAATTTAAGAATGTTTTAGTCGCGTTCTGCACAGTCGAGAAGGAGGACGAATCAAATCCAAGCGAGGTCGTTCAGAAGGCCTGTCAGTCAATCATCGAGGTCGCGCGCTCAGTTAAGGTGAATCAGGTCCTCCTGTATCCCTATGCTCACTTGTCCAGCAGCTTAGCATCCCCCGCAGTAGCTGTTTCACTCCTTCAAGAATCCTTGGAAACTCTGAAGAACCAAGATTTAGCCGTATATCGGAGTCCCTTCGGATATTACAAGAGTTTCAGCCTCAGCTGCATTGGGCATCCTCTCTCAGAATTATCTAGGACAATACGACCTGAAACAACGAAAGCTGAAGCTCCACCCATCAAGACCTACTACAAAGTGTTAGGTCTCGACGGGCAATTGTACGAACCTGACGAATATCCCTTCAAGGATGGAGAAGAGGAATTCAAGACCTTAGTCGAAAAAGAGGCGTTAAAGAAGGGCCTGCCAGGTGGAACACCCAAGTATCTTGAATACTGCAAGAAATTTGGTATCGAATGGGAGAACTTCTCAGACCATGGACACATGCGCTACGGCCCCGAGGCCGTGATGATTTTCGATCTCATCAGCCAATACTCTTGGGACGTTGTGAATGCCGTCGGGCTTCCAATCCTACAGGTTAAGGGCACTAACATGTTCGACCTGTCTGTGCCTGCCGTTAAGGAGCATGCAGACCTTTTCGGATCTAGACTCTACCGGCTTCAAGCAGAGAATAAGAGCTTGGTCTTGCGCTACGCCGCGTGCCACCAGCAGTTCTCAGCAGTACGAAACTGGTCGCTGAGTTACCGCCATCTCCCCTTCGGAACATTTGAAGTCGCCGATGCCTACAGGCTCGAGCAGAGCGGAGAACTTCTTCTGTCATTTCGCCTCAGGAAATTGCACATGCCTGACTGCCACATCTACTGCAAAAACATCAAAGAAGCTATGGAAGTTACGCTCAACCTCCACGAAGCAATCTACCAAGAGATAGGAAAACTCGGGAGAGATTACGTATCCGTATACAACATTACACCGAGTTTTCTTGACGCGAACAAAGACTATGTCATGAAGCTGGTGAAACGAGAAGGCAAACCTGCACTGCTCAACTTCGTACCAGAAGGAATCTACTATTGGGTACTGAACATTGAATACCACATCATAGATGAACTTGAACGGCCTAGGGAGATAGCTACTTTTCAAATCGACATCGGCAACGCCAAACGCTTTGGAATATCATACGTCAATGATCGAAGCGAGAAAGAGTTCCCACCAATCATTCACACCGCAGTTATCGGCTCCGTGGAGCGCTATCTATTCACCATACTCGACCAATGCGCAAGAACGGAAGCTAAACATGAGAAGCCTAGTCTTCCATTGTGGTTGTCCCCCACCCAAGTACGGGTCATCCCCCTAAGACCAGAGTTTGTAGAGTTTGCAACTAAGACAGCAAGTCAGTTAGCAGCTCACAATGTTAGAGCCGATGTTGATGACCGTGACGAAAGCGTCGACAAACGCGTTAGAGATGCTGAATTGAACTGGATACCCTACGTCGCCGTGGTCGGTAAGCGAGAGATAGAAGGAAACCTCGTCGCAATTCGTAGGCGTAGAGATGGAAAACAGTACAACTCAACGGTGCCTGAGCTCGCCGAGAGCGTAGCCGCGGGTACGAAAGGTTACCCTTCGATGTCGTTGAAATTGCCAATCCTAGTCAGTCAGAGGCCGGGCTACAAGCAGATCGGTTAAGATTCCGAAAAACCTCCACCGTTCTCTGAAAGCTTATATTTGCTTCAGCAAATATTGCCGATCAGATCGTGAAGTCCCGATGAGCAAAGACCAAAGCTACGGCTTTGTTATTTTCTTAATCTCAATCGTAGTCGCCATCGTCTACCTGGTCGCCTTTTTCGCTCCAGTCATTGGTCTACCACAGTACTGGCATGATTGGGCGGTTGGAATTCCCGTCCTGTTGTTTGTACTTCTAGTTCTTGTAATTTCCGGGTGGATCGGTTGGACAATGCTTACGACTCCCCCACCAGCCCCTCTCGAACCCGAACCAGCTCAGGCTACGGTTTCTGAAACGCCAACAACTTCTGCCACTACGACCCGAAAAGGATCTTCTAGCAGAAGAAGAACGAAAAAGTGAATTTTCTAGGGAACGCCGCCTAGATCACGCTTTCTCTCGGGTATACTTCAATTCCTTTCTCAGTAATTCTATAAGGCCTGGGCTGTCGATCGATTTGCGTTCCACGCATCTTCTCTACTTGGATTGTGCGTTCCATGGTTCTTCCGGCGGCAATGGTTTGCATGAGAACCACTCCGTGAACTAAGTATTCTTCAGTTTGCAATGTTCGGCCTTTCAAACCAACCCGGCGTAGCTCAGAGGATAAGAGACATGTAGCACCTGTTTCCGTCATAGCCTCAACTAGATCCAGTAGGGCTTTCCGGCGTTGAGTTTCGTCTGGGTACTGAAATATCAACAAAGACACCGGATCAACAACAATTCTCCTCGCATCTATTGACTTCGCGTTGTTTCGTATGAGTTCGAGGAGGCTCAGCAATGAGAAATCTTGGCGCCCAATAGTTAGCTTACCAATCTTCACCTCACCGGGGATTGCACGTATTGGAGAAGCATCAACGAAAGAGAACTTACCCTGTTTCTCAACGGAACTAAAGTTCCAGCCGAACTGGTTCATCTCCCAATCCCAGTGGGTTTTGTTCTCTTCCATGCTAACGAACATGCCATTCTCTCCGTACTTTGTTATTCCATTAAAGAGAAATTGAGAACAGAATATTGACTTTCCTGCCCCCGGTTCACCAAGTATCAACAAAACTCTACCCTGAGGGAACCCGCCCGAGAGAATTTCGTCAAGTCCAGCGATACCTGTAGAAGTACGACCTCCGGTTTTCTGCATTTTAACTCAGAAACAACATCAACATCTGTAGAATAAAGCATTTGAGCTGCGGTATGCCCCGAGATGAGCAGGACCATGCCAATATTCATACCACAGGAGCTCAGGTTTTATCCTAACACATCTCGCAAGATGGGCTAACTATCAGAAACCACGATAGGCACAGACCGAACCAGCCGAACACGACCGAGAATAGATTGAGGCACGGCTAACTTGAGAAGTTCACCCCCACTCGATGAACTGGTCATAGCCCAGAACCTGAAAACTCGTCATCTGGGAAGAAGAATTTCAATCACAAGTGAATGCAGCTCCACGACCGACATAGTGCACAGCTCTGCAAGGATGGGGGCGCCTCATGGGTTCGTGTCGATATCGGAGACGCAGTCAGCTGGTCGAGGACGTTTTGGTAGATCCTGGGTTTCGCCAGCCGGAGGAATTTGGTTAAGTATTCTGCTTAGACCTCAGGGCCGTCAATCGTTCTTAGATTCACTTCCCCTGTTAGGCGCGCTCGCAATCGCGGCGGCGGTTAGTTCGCAATTAAGACTTAAGGCGCGCGTTCGGTGGCCGAATGACGTAGTCGTGGATGACCGAAAGATCGCCGGCGTGCTGGCCGAGGCGAGATCTAAGGGAAATGAATTAGCTTATGTGATTCTAGGCTTGGGTATAAATGCGAACTTTACCGTGGACGAGATTGGGTCGTTCGCTAATGCAGCTACTCTCCAGTCCCTCCACGGGGCACCTATCGATCGTGTGGCTTTAATCTGCAAAGTCCTTTTTGAAGTGGAAAATTTGTACGAATTGTTATGCGCAGGCATGGTTGAGAAGATCGTCTCGCTGGTTAGAGAGTTAGAGTGTTCGCGAGGTAGAAGCGTTAGGGTGAGAGTGCAGGATCGCGAATTTGTGGGGATGGTCGAAGATTACGAGACTCTTGGGCGCGTACGCCTACTTACGCGGCAAGGAGCACAATCTGTTGACACTACTACGCTCCTGTCTGTTGAATATCAAAGCAACTAAAAGAAGCACGCACCCGCTTTGCCACAGGCTAATAAGCCATAATGTCGGGAGTACCAGATTTCATAAGTGTACGGGTTTGGCTAAGAGGCTATGAAAATGTTGGATTCGGATACGCAGAACAACGGTGACATGCTGCGCGAACTTGGTGAGAAAGCTCTACTTGGGGGCGGGAAAGATCGGATTGACGATCAACATAAGAAAGGAAAACTGACAGCACGCGAGAGGATTAATCTACTCCTGGACGAAGGAAGTTTCATTGAACTGGATAGGTTCGCGCTGTCGCAAAACCTTGAGTCGTATCCGGAAGACCGCAGAATCCTAGGAGATGGCGTAGTAACCGGCCATGGCATGGTTGATGGCCGGCCAGTATTCGTCTTCGCTCACGACTTCACAGTCTTTGGTGGGTCTCTAGGAGAGGCCTTTGCAATGAAAGTCTGCAAGATAATGGATCTAGCTATGAAGACCGGTACACCTCTAATCGGACTGAACGATTCAGGGGGTGCTCGAATCCAAGAAGGGGTCGTTAGCCTTGGAGGCTTTGCCGAGATATTCTACCGGAACGTTCTCGCTAGCGGAGTTGTTCCACAAATCTCAGCGATAATGGGTCCATGCGCCGGGGGAGCTGTCTACTCACCTGCACTAACCGATTTCGTAATCATGGTTGACAAAACGAGCTACATGTTCGTTACTGGGCCAGACGTAGTCAAATCAGTACTTGAAGAGGACGTAACATTCGAGACGCTTGGCGGGGCACACGTCCACAGCCAAATCTCAGGGGTCGCACACTTTTTCGCCTCCGATGAGCCAGCCGCGATCCAACTAATCAAGGCAGTTCTATCATACCTGCCGCAGAACAACCTAGAAGACCCGCCAATCGTCAAAACTGGTGATGACCGAGATCGCATGGACAAAGAGCTTGCTTCGATCATCCCTTCCGACCGAGACCGTGCCTATGACATGAAGGAGATCATACAGAGAGTCCTAGACGTCGGAAGCTTTCTTGAAATTCAGCCTCAATGGGCCCCAAACATCATAATTGGCCTAGGGCGCTTAGACGGTCACAGCATCGGCATAGTTGCAAATCAGCCAAAACATTACGCTGGCGCACTCGACAACAACTCATCAGTGAAAGCTGCAAGGTTCATCAGGTTCTGCGATGCATTCAACATTCCCATCATAACCTTCGTCGACGTACCCGGATTCTTACCGGGTGTCGACCAGGAGCACTCAGGAATCATCAAGAATGGATCTAAGCTGCTGTATGCATATTGTGAGGCAACGGTACCAAAATTGACCCTAATAGTTCGAAAAGCGTACGGCGGCGCTTATGATGTACTTGGAAGCAAACACATTCGTGCTGATTTCAACTTCGCCTGGCCTTCTGCTGAAATAGCCGTCATGGGTCCCGAAGGTGCAATAAAAATCATTTACAGAAAGCAGCTTCCCGACAAAGCCGATTCCAAGAGTGTGAACGCCTTTGTAGAGGACTACAGAAAGAAATTCGCTAATCCATATGTAGCGGCGGGAAGAGGCTACATCGACGACGTTATAGAACCACAAGAAACACGGCCTCGTCTCATTCACGCACTCGAAACTATAATCGACAAGCGAGAACCGCGTCTACCCAGGAAACACGGCAACCCTCCATTGTGAACTAATATTCAATTACTGCCAAAACAGCGCTCAATTCCGCTACGATGATGGATTGGTCGATTTCACGTGAAGATGAAACTCTTCATCGCCAATAGGGGCGAAATCGCGCTTCGGATTATCAGGACCTGCCGCAAGCTCGGTGTACGCACAGTTCTCGTCTATTCTGAAGCCGATCGCGAATCACTACCATTACGATATGCCGACGAGCGTTACCCCCTTCCTGGTTCGACACCGGCTGAAACCTACCTCAACATTCCTAAGCTTGTGAAGGCAGCCAAGGACACCAATTGCGACGCAGTTCATCCAGGATACGGTTTCTTATCTGAAGAATCGAATTTCGTGAAAGCCTGCGAAGAAAACGGACTTGCTTTCATCGGACCATCCAGTGCCGCTCTCGAAAAACTCGGCAACAAGTTGCAGGCACGGATGACCATGAAAGGCTGCGGGGTTCCAGTTATCCCAGGCTCGGATGTGGCACTGGCGGATGAACATGAGGCAGTGGAGCTCGCTGAAAAAATTGGGTACCCAGTGATCCTGAAGGCGGTCTATGGTGGCGGGGGACGTGGAATGCGTGTAGCAGGCGACGCCGAAAAGGTTCGCAGATTCTTTCGGATTACTACATTAGAGTCAGCTTCAGCTTTCGGCAGGAAGGACATATACCTTGAAAAACGACTCGAAAGCCCGCGACATGTGGAGATCCAGGCGATCGCGGATCGGCATGGAAAGGTAGTTACCCTTGGAGAGCGTGAATGCAGCATTCAACGCAGACACCAGAAGCTTTTGGAAGAAGCCCCCTCAGTCGCTTTAGATGCGGATCAACGCGATCAGTTGAACGATGCAACGGTGAAGGGACTGACCGTAGCGGGCTACACCAACGCCGGAACAGTAGAGTTTCTTCTCGAAAAGACTGGAAGATTCTACTTCCTTGAAGTGAACAAACGACTTCAAGTTGAGCACCTCGTGTCAGAGCTCACAACAAGAATTGACCTCGTAGAAGAACAATTGAAAGTCATCTCTAACGAATCATTGGAGCTATCTCAGAATGAGATTCGTGTAAACGGTTGGGCCATAAATTGCCGTATCAATGCAGAGGACCCTCAAGCGAACTTCGTTCCATCTCCTGGAACTGTCATTCGCTATCACCCTCCCACTGGACCGGGCGTACGTATTGACTCCGCCCTATTCTCGGGTTGCAACGTACCAGAATACTATGACTCCCTGATTGCAAAACTAGCTACTTGGGGTGTGAACCGAACCGACGCCATTCAAAGAATGAAAATCGCTCTGGACGAAACGGAGATTTTCGGCGTTCCAACTACAATCCCCATGCATAGAGAATTGATGCGTGATGAAGCGTTCGTACGCGGAAATTTCGATACAACTTACCTTAACGAGTTCCTGCCTCGTCTAAACGAAACCATTCTGCAATATGAGAGGTTCGCGGCAGTAGTCGCGGCCGCTGGAAAGGCGAAAACTCCTTCGACACGAAATGACAAGGAAACTATCAAACCGTCAAGATGGAGAACGACTGCCAGAGGCGAACTCATGGCAGGATCGAACAGAAGCGGGTGGTAAATTGCGCACCTTTAGGGTTGAAATTAACGGAGCTCGCTATAACGTCTCGGTAGAACAAATCGGCAAAGATAAGTTTCGAGCACACATGGGTGGGGCACTCTTTGAAATGGAAACCGTCTCAACTGATGCGATCACCACGTGGCTTGTGCGTCATGCCAATGAAACCGTTAAGGCAGAAGCTATGGTTCTGCCAAACGATAGAGTGGACGTCTGGCTTGCTGGAATACCTTTCTCAGCGACCGTACAGACCGTTGGCACCGGTGGCTATTCAATACCACTTGAAGAGCACAGACAACGATCAATTGGTGGCCAAGTTCGAGCACTCATGCCTGGGCGCATTACAAGTGTACTGGTCAAGGAAGATGAATTGGTGAAAGAAGGTACTCCTTTGCTCATTCTCGAAGCGATGAAGATGCAGAACGAAATCGGATCACCCATTGCCGGTAAGGTGAAATCCATATCGGTTCATGAAGGCGCGACAGTAAAGAAAGACTCAATCCTGATTATTATTGATTAGGCCATCAGACTGAAGGGCATTTTGGACTTGCCCCAACGGCACATCAAGCGCGTCGCCTACTCCCTTAATCTTCGGATGATTTCATACGTTGCTCTCGATCGGTTCAGCGTGTAGAAATGTAATCCAGGTACTCCGTGGTCCATGAGCTCCCGGCATTGTCGTACTGCATACTCGATCCCATACGCCTGCACTGCATTAGGGTTGTGTTGAATTGCTTCAAGATGAAGAACTAGCTGTTCGGGAATTGACGCGCCACAAATCTTCGTGAATCGTACGATCTGCTGGTAATTTGTTATTGGCATAATCCCTGGAATAATTGGGACGAAGACTCCTTTCTCGCGCATTCTCTTCTCGAAGCTGAAGAAATATTGGTTATCGAAGAATAGTTGAGTTATTATGAAATCTGCTCCGAGCCTAACCTTCTCTGCCAGGTGCCCCCAATCCGTCTCTTTGTCGGGTGATTCAGTATGCCCCTCTGGGTAACCAGCAACCGCTATGCATAGTGGGTAGGACTTGCGTATGAATGCTGTCAGTTCGCTTGCGTACTGGAATCCCTCTGGATTAGGAACGAATCTTCCTGTGCCTTTTGGGGGGTCGCCCCTGAGGGCGGCTACGTTTTCTATTCCTGAGCGGACAAGTTCGTCGAGTGTGTCTTTGATTTGTTGTTTTGAGTGGGCGACGCAGGTAAGATGCGCCATGCTTTCCAGACCTATCTCATGCTTTGCCTTGGTGACGATCTCGATTGTCTTATCCCTCGTCCCCCCGCCGGCACCATAGGTAACAGAGATGTATCCTGGGTGCAAGCGCTTGAGGTCGCCGAGAGTCACATAGAGTTGAGTCATTTCTTCCGGCGTTTTGGGAGGGAAAAACTCAAGGGAGAAAACGGGTCCGCCGCGCTTCATGATTTCGGTAATTCTCATCGGCGGCCTGATCGCTTTCCTAGGAGAGTGAACGTCTAGCCAGCTCGGCACCTTTCACAATATTGGTAAGTTTTGCATATGCCACGTCCCATGAGCGGGTACGGAGTCCACAATCTGGGTTAACGTATATTCTTGCTGGGTCTCCTAGAATTTTGGAAGCGTATTCTATCCTGTCTTTAATGAGTTTCGGGCTTTCGATGTCGTCTACGTGCACGTCTGCGACTCCTAGACCAACTTCACGCTTGTCGCCAAACTCGTTCAGCAGTTTCAATTGGTCATAGGCTGATCTTTTTTCGTCGTCGCGGTTTGCGAATTCGAGGGCTAGTTGGCTGCAGTTCTTGAGGTCTAGGATGTGCGGGTATAGGAGCCGGTAGTCACTAAAGCATATGTGGACACTCAGCTTGGATGAGATTCCCGCGGTGCATTCGTTGTAGGCATCGACGAAGAATGGTACTTCGTCAGGTTTAGTGGTGAGTGCGGGTTCATCCACTTGAATCCACTCGGCGCCGGCGTCTACGAGCGCCTTGAGGTTGGGTTGTATGATTTGTTTGGCAACATCTAGGACGAAGTCTCTCTTGGCTTCAAACTTTAACTTCCTAAAGTCCGCGTAGTCCGCGGTTCGTTGCTTCTGATAATATTCATTGAATGACCATTCTGCAATTGTATAGGGTCCCGTTATGGGTACCTTTACCGGGCGCTTCGCATGCTGTTTGGTAAGTAGGAATTCGTCGAGATGGTAGGCTTGGCGGAATGCGACTTTGGAGACACATGCTGCTTTTCGATAGTACCGACTATCGAAGGACCTGACGTGGCCATAGAATTCAAACCCATCTGAGTTTCTCACGGGGTGTTCATACATCTCTATTCGGTTCTCTTCTCCATCGTATACGTAGTCTAATCCGGCGGACTCCAAGTAGCGTATGGCAAATATGGACGCGAGTTCTCGAAGTCGTGCTTGCTTTGCAGCATTTTTCGGCTCCGCCAAAATGGTTCGGGTTTCTGATTCATTCTCAAACTCCGAAACTTTCGACCACTTTGAAAGGTGGTCAAGGCCAGACTGCCCTGCATCCTTACCTCTAAGATAATCTAGCAGCCAAGGAGCCTTTGGAAGGCTTCCGATCTCCTGCGCGGGGAATAGTTTGCCTTTCATCTCTTTAAGTCACCAGCATTTTTGTTTCTCCTAGAAGTCGCACCTTCTTTTCCGCCACGGTCTCGGGCAGGAAATCTAAGTCGCAGTTTGGTGTGAGATAGATATCGACGGGTTCCAAGGTGTCTCTTGCTCGAGAGACAAACGTCTTGAGTTCCATTGGTGATTCGAGAAGGGAGTTCCTCCCATCAATACATCCACACCCTAGGACTTTGTTGAAGTCGTACTCCTTCAAGCTGTCGACAGAAGTTGCGTAGAAGTCTATTCCAATTGAATCTACGGGATAATCAAGAAGCGTTTCGATTACTTGGCTTGCGTCACCAAAGTAGATTTGTATAATACTCGTCCCACCGATCCCGTGGGCACAAGTTTCGTACGCGTGCTTCGCTATTTCCAACTCGGGTTGTGTTCGGCCAGGGGCGCAAAGAGAGGGTTCGTTAAACTGGAAATATTCATACCCTCTTTCTTGCAGAGCTGCAACGATTCTTTGCACAGCCCGAGCTAGGTCGTTTACCAAATCAGAGAATGATAAGTAGGCTCTGTTCTCGGATAACTGAGCGAAGGTGAATGGGCCGGGAAGTATGGCCTTCTTATGGGAAGCTTTCGGCAACAAGTCGCTTCGGAAGTATTGTCCGAGATCATTGCTCTTGAGCGAGACTTTGTCGACAATTATTGGTTTTCGGTAGAAAGTGTTGTTGTCGAACCAGCGTGTTAGACTTTCGGGATCAATCCCGGTTAGTAGCTGACTGAATGGCCTAAACAAGTCCTGCCAATTTAATTGGCCGTCAACTAATGAATCAAGGTTGGCCTCTTCTTGCAAGCCAACGAGTGACTTAATGTCTTGCCGGAGAACCGTATCGAGTTCAGCTTCAGGCAGTTTTCCGCGGACAGCCGCCCTGGTCGCGTCAATGAGTTTCTCTGAACGCGGAAAAACGCCTGATAGATGCACATCCACCATGTTAAGTAACCTAACAAGTTTGGAAGGCAGTCAGCCTTCCGTTCCTATATTAATATTCTAAGCCCTGATTAATTCCAATAGGAGTATGGGCGTTTCTGGGTGGATCTAGTTAGAGTCAACTAGATGCTTTGAAGAAGTATCGCGGCCACCGGGGCCATTCCTTCGGTATTGTGCTCTCAAAGTCAACTTGTAGGTTCAGTCCAATCCGCAGGTCTTCCATCTTAACGTATCTAATCATTCCAGGTAATTGGGGCCCTTCCGTCAGTTTTACTATCCCTACAGCGTATGGAGCCAAGGCTTGGAATTGGGTTGGCGGAAAGTGAATGATGGTGTATGTCATCAAACTTCCTTTGCCTTGAAACTCAACCCAATCGAACTTATCTCCAAAGCATTTGGGGCATATGCCTCTTGGAGGCCATAAGATGGCTTGACATCCGCTACATCTCACACCCTTTAGTTTTCTTTGGCCGCAGAATCGGTAGAAGTTTTCTATGGTGGGAAGAATTACACCGTTTTCATCCCGTATGAATGAATCCCTATCAGTGTTGGATTCGACTATCGATGACACCTAGTCTCCCCTTCTGTATATTTGCACGACACCGGTCGACGCTGACCCGCCGACATTCTCGGTCAAACCTATCTCCGCTCCAGCAACCTGTCTTCGGTCCGCTTGGTTGGTTAGTTGTAGGTAGATCTCACATGCTTGGGCGGTGCCCGTAGCGCCGACCGGGTGGCCTTTGGCCTTGAGTCCGCCACTGGTGTTAGTAGGTAATTTTCCACCAAGATGGGTCACACCTTCGTCTATTAGACGTCCACCCTTGCCTTGTTCGCAGAACCCCAAGTCTTCATAGGCGATGATTTCAGCGATGGTAAAACAGTCATGCAACTCTGCCACGTCAATGTCCGCTGGGCCTACTCCAGCTTTTTTGTAAGCCTGTTCCGCTGCGATTCTTGTCACTTTCATGCTGCTAAAGTTCTCACGATCGAATAGACTAAGCGTATCCTGTGCCTGGCCCGAGCCGATGACATTTACGGGGGTGTCCGTGAATCGCCTTGCTATTTCTGGAGATGTCATCACGAGGCAACTGGCACCATCTGATCTTGGGCAGCAATCGTATAGCTTCAAAGGCCAGGCGACCGGTCGAGAGGTGAGAACATCATTCACCGTTATGCGCTTCTGGAAATGTGCTTTAGGATTTAGGACGCCATGATCATGATTCTTAACGGCTACTTTCGCCATCTGTTCTTCGGTTGTTCCGTAACGGTGCATGTGGTCCACTGCCATCATGCCAAAGATACCTGGAAATGAGATCCCATGCCACTGTTCAAAAGGAAAGTCGGATGCCATCGCGAGAATTTCAGTAACACCAGTAGTGCTTACATGAGTCATCTTTTCGACGCCGCCAACCAGTACAACATCATACATCCCGGATGCGATAGCGAACAAGGCGGTACGCATGGCTACGCTAGATGAAGCACAAGCCGCTTCTGTTCGAAAAGCAGGTTTTGGCGTGAGCCCAATCCAATCCAAGAACAAGGGCGCAACGTGAGCCTGGTGCTCATACGAGTCGCTCATCATCCCAACGAATAACGCCTGGACGTCTCTTCTAGGATCTAGGTTAGGACACTGGTCGAAAGCCTCTTTCGCTGCCTCCGCGAAGAGTTCCCTCATATACAAGCCATCGCGGACCCCGAATTTCGAGATGCCAGCTGAGACGATGCTAGCGATTGGTTTTCCCATAGGCCAACATCACCGTAACCACAATTGGTGCGATGATGGAGTCTAATGGCAATAATTGAAGTTATACCCGCATTTCCGTTGGTTTCTTGTAGAGCGCGATTGTCATTTCATACGTGGTTGTTTTGCCTATGGCTTCGGAGCGAGTTCTTCCAATCCCAATTCCTTTAATTTACTGGGTAGTGGAACACCAGTCCTTCTGTCCCAGCCGCTGATTTCGTAGAATTTTTCCAATGCCTCATTAAACTCTTCACGTCTTAACGAGCTGCCTCTCGTGGGCCCAGACGGTACAGGATCGTCGAAGCATCGCGGGGGCACATAGTCATCTTCTCTAGTGAAGCCCTCACGAATGTTGTAGAGTCGCGTCAGGTTGAAGATCATCTCTGAGGCCCTCATGATGTCGGCCGTCGACGTCTCCCAGCCTGTGGCTTCTGAGAGCATCTGTGCGTAGTGGTCACACTTCAACTGATAACTCACGAACCTGCACATGCCCAGTAGATCAACGGCAGAGCGGGAGCATTGATGCTTGAAGGCAAGTTCTGCTAATTTGGTTGTTGACGAAGGCTTCTGTTGCCCGAAGAAGTCCATCGTCCAAATTCGGTTGTGGTCAGCTCCTCTATCCACGATGGCGTATCCGAGAGCTTGACCTAATGCTGCCCTGCATTCGTAGGCGCTCCATTCTAGTCCTTTTGAATGCATTGCAAACTTTTCTGATCCTGAACCGAACTTCTGCGCGGCGGTCCTCACGCCTTGTGATAGAATTTCGCCCAAACCTTTCCTATTCCCTATCATCTCGATAGCTTGCAGAAAGGCTTCCTCGTTTCCGAACCTGAGATCTATCCCTCTCGTGTCCTCTTTGGTGATGATTCCGCGCTCATAGCATTCCATGGCAAAGCCTATCACGTTTCCCGTGGAAATGGTGTCTATTCCGAGTTCGTCACATAGGCGGTTCGCTTTTGCAATGGTTCTCATGTCTCCAATGCCGCAATTCGAGCCCATCATAGCTATCGTTTCGTACTCTGGTCCTTCTACGGTACTTCCTTTGTAAGGGCCGTCCTTAACGGTGCTATATTTGGAACATCCGACGGGGCATCCGAAACATGCTCGGCTGCCGTCGACAATCGTTTTGTACATTGTTTCGCCGCTGATGGCTTCAGCGTTCTCGAACCATCCAGTGCTATAGTTCCTCGTTGGTAGAGAACCAACCTCATTTGAACCCAACACATGTTCAGCGGTGCCCAATTTCTTAAAAGGGGCAGGGTTTTCAGCCAGAATACGACGTGCCTCCTCTACGGTCTTCGCGAATGCCTCAGGGTGAGCCAACTCAATCTTCTCATCGCCTTGAACGGCTACGGCCTTCAGGTTCTTTGATCCCATGACAGCGCCCATGCCGCATCTACCGGCCTGTCTGCCGCCCTTGTGGGTTATGCAAGCGATAACAACAGAACGTTCTCCTGCAGGACCGATACTTGCTACCGCAACCCCCGGCTCACCAAGTTCCTTCCGGATGGCATCTTCAGCTTCGATGCATCCTTTTCCCCAGAGTCCTGAGGCGTCTCGAAATTCAACATCGCCGTTGTTCACGGATAGGTAGATCGGTTTCTGACTCCTGCCGCGAACCACGATGCCGTCATAACCAGCAAATTTTATCTGCGGCCCGAGGACCCCTCCAACGCTGCTATCTGCATATCCACACGTAGCTGGTGACTTCGCGATGAAGGACATCTTTGATCCAGGCGCCGAAGTTCCCGTCAGGGGACCTGTGGCCATTATGAGTAGGTTTTTCGGACTCAGAGGCTCAACTTCAGGTCCGACTTCGTCGTAGAGGATCTTCGCGCCGAATCCTCTGCCTCCGATATACTTTCTTGCAAAATCTTGCTTCAACGATTTTCTGGCGGCTTTTCTCTTGTCCAGGTCTACGGATAGAATGGTGCCTTTATAGCCACTCATTAGCGACATGGATTCTGCATACGATTGGCTTTGGATTTAAGGAAATGGTCCTACTTTCGTCGAAATTTACTAGGGAAAGCAGAAGGACCCCACGAGAGCATGGGAGCTTTCTTAGAAGAAAGAAAGCCAAGGGTAGAGTGATGAATTAAAAATATGAACACATAATCGCAGAGAAACTGCCGATGGAACTTTGAATCATCGCGACCTCGCAGGGTCATCGAGAACTACGATTCGCCTGACACCGCGACTCACGACGGAATTACAAATTTCTTTGAGTTAGGCTATCATTTCGCTCAGCGGAGTACTTCGATTAAGTGAGGTGCGGTCTGATCGCACATGCTCGTTCTTTCACAACTTCTTAATCATCGATGAGTCCAAAGCTCTGGGCACTTTGAACTCTCCTAACGGGTATTGCTGAGAAATCATCTCGTTGATCCTATTGAGAGACTCTGGTGGTGTCATATGCCAGCCTGTGGGGCATGAGGATAACATCTCCACGAAAGAGAAACCCCGTCCCTCTTCCTGAGTTTTGAAGGCACGAATAACGGCGTTCCTGGCCTTCAATACGTTGCGGACATTGTTCAGCGCGACGCGGGCCACGTATGAGTTCCTTGATATGCCTGCTATAGCCTCAGCCATGTTGATAGGAAAGCCAGTGTAGTTCGGGTCTCGACCGAGCGGGTAGCTGGTCGTTTTTTGACCGATCAGCGTTGTTGGTGCGGCCTGTCCTCCCGTTGCACCATAGATGGCGTTATTGATCATGAATATGGTGATTCCTTCACATCGAAGGGCTGCGTGCATCAATTCCGACAATCCTATTGCTGCAGAATCGCCGTCCCCCTGATACGCAAAGACAAGATTTTCTGGACGGGCCCTCTTAATGCCCGTGGCAACCGCCGGAGACCTTCCATGGGCCGTTAGAACCATGTCTAAGCGATAGAGCCGCCAACTTCGGACGGAGCAACCGGCTGAAACAATACCGATCACCCTTTCAGAGATGCCCAACTCATCGATAACTTCTCCAATCAGCTTGTGAGCTATGCCATGACCGCATCCGGGGCAGTAGGGATTGGCGGCGTCACTCATTGAGCGTGGTCGAATGTACAGTTGAGTCATCGAACACACTTCCTTTCATGAACATCAACTACCTCACGATACACATCTTGAGTTGATGGGACCCATCCTCCACCGTGGCCAAAATGATATGCTGGTATGTCCCTGTGTTTCGCTAAGCGAACGTCTTCTAGCATCTGTCCGTTATTCATCTCCACTACAATGTATGCACGAATATTTCTAGGGTCATCGAATGCTTCCTTCGGGAAAGGCCATAGCGTAATGGGCCGAATCAAGCCCACTTTCAAGCCTTCCTCACGTGCCTTTAAGACAGCGTCCTCCGCTATGCGGGCTGAAGTACCGAAAGCAACAATCACTACCTCTGCATCATCCAAGAGCTTAGACTCCCACCTCGCCTCTTGCGCCTCTATGGACGCATATTTTTTTTCCAGTTCCGCGTTGAGAGCGATCAACTCATCGTCGGTATATGGTGCAGCTAACACTAAATTGCGTTCTCGTCCTCTCGCGCCCGTGACTGCCCACGGCTTTGGCGGCAGTTGACTCAGATCCATCGCTTCAGGCAAAGCCACTGGTTCCATGGTCTGACCCAGCATGCCATCACCAAGTATCATTACGGGCGTACGGTAATTGTCGGCAAGCGCGAAGGCTTGGAAGCCTAAGTCTGCCATTTCTTGCGCTGACGCGGGAGCTAATACGATCATGTGGTAGTCGCCATGGCCGCCTCCTTTCGTGGCTTGCAAATAATCCGCCTGGGACGGCCTAACTCTGCCTAATCCTGGCCCGGCGCGCATGATGTTCACGATAAGGCAAGGAAGCTGTGTAGCCGCGAGGTATGAGAGGCCTTCCTGCATGAGGCTTATGCCCGGGCTGGATGAGGCGGTCATTACCCTCTTTCCTGTGGCAGCCGTTCCGTAGACCATGTTGATGGCTGCTATCTCGCTCTCACTTTGAAGGAATGTACCTCCGACCTCAGGTAGGCGGCGGGCCAAATATTCGAATAATTCACCTTGAGGGGTAATGGGGTATCCATAGAAGAAACGACAACCACCTCGTATAGCACCCTCCCCAAGAGCTTCATTCCCAGAAAGCAACAATGCCTCGTTAACCACTTTTCAATCCTCCTCCTGTAGGTTGATTACCGGTCGTTATTTCGATGGCAACTTCAGGGCACATGATCGCGCAAAATCTGCAGCCCGTACAATTCGCCATATCACGAACCTCTGCATAATGATAACCTCTCGAATTTGTCTCATTGGAGAGGTAAATCATCTTCTTGGGACACACGCCGCAGCAATACTCACATGCCTTACAGAGTTCAATATCGATCCGAACGTTAATGCTATTCAGCTATTGCCACTCCCATCTGGACCGATTCGCAACCACGCCAAATCGCTCTTTCATCAAGCAAAAGCATCTCTTTGCGGCCTGCTGGAAGGCTTTTCTTCAAGGCTTGAATCAACGAATCCACCTTAACAACAGGTCTGACTCGAATGAAGGCTCCCAATGCAATCATGTTAGCAACACGCACATCTCCTAGCTCTTCAGCTTCTCGTGTAGCATGAACGCTAGCGACGGTTACATCATTTCTTCCCACTTCGCTTTTGACCAACGAGCGGTTCACGAGTATGCATCCTCCACGCTCAACCGTGGGTTCGAAACGCTCAAACGACGGGTGGTTCATAACTATCAGGCTGGAAGGATTTGTGACGTATGGGGATCCGATTCTACCTCTGGATAAGATGACCATGCAGTTTGCCGTTCCGCCCCGCATCTCAGGTCCATATGAGGGCAGACAGGTTACCTTCCGGCCTTCCAAGAGACCTGCGTAGGCAAGAAGCTTCCCCATTAGAACGATTCCCTGCCCTCCAAAACCGGCCAGGATGATTCGCTCCTGCCAATCGTTGTCCCTCCTCAATTCATGCATATAGATTCCATATAGATTCCCTTTCTCCTTCCTCTCCATATAGATTGCATATAGATTCCATATAGATTCCTTATACCGCAAATTGACGGTCTGTAGAAAGACTCAGGGAATTAGGCGAGTGTCCTTCTTCAGTCTTCGTTTTATGAACTGGACATATTCTTCTCCTAACCTTTTGCTATATCGTGAACCTGTCCGTCGCGTATCACGCGGCGTCGACACTGGACACTGGCATGATAGCTCTACCCGTGCCACAAAGAAATACTTGGTCCGCCCCTGTACAATGCTTGCGTTATGTTACGTCTTTCACCAAGAAGATACCTCTGGTGGTTCCCAACTCCACTCCAATCTTCGATAGGATCTGAAGGGTTTAGTAACAGCTCACCGGTTAGGCAATGCTAGTGACCTAGGTGACCGAATCAGAGATCATTGACCTTTTGCGCAAAACCCCAACTCCGTACATAGCGGACGCTTTGACGCGGCTCGATGTCAAAAGTGTGCAGTGTGAGGGAATCTTGCCTATCAGTCCTTTCCATGATCCGCACAGACACATTGCAGGTCCCGCCGTCACAGCTCGCTTTCTACCTCGTCGGTTCAAGACCGGAGACGAAAATACACAACCCACGTTTATGGGAATCATTGAAAATGCATCACGCGGTTCAGTGATCGCATTCGAAGGAGCCTCAATTAGTCAACGCGCATCTGAAACAGCAGTCAAAGTCGGACTTGAAGCTGGAGTCTGCGACACCGCAATCCGCGATATGGATCAGGTGATGCGGCTCAAGTTTCCAGTATTCTGTCCTTTCGGCCCAATAGGTGCCAAGACGGAAAGTTACCTCGCGACGATGGAGTGCGCTCAGGTTAACGTGCCCATTCATATGGGCCTGCATGGAGGACCATACCACTACTGGCTAGGAGCTCAAATTCGCCCCGGCGACATCATTGTCGGCGACAATAACGGTACGCTTGTCGTACCTCACGGAGTACTTGACAAGATTGCGCGAGCCATTAAAGAAACAGAAACTGCTGAAGCGAGTATGAATGCCTCCATATCTCAGATATCGAAGACGATTCAAAGCCCGTAACTCCGTCCAGAGTAGGTTCTAATCCTTTGGCTTGGTGATCAAATGATTGTGCCCTAAATTCAATGATCGCAAAGGCCGAAGCTGTGGACACAATCAACATCAAGATCACCAAGGCTGCAGTCTGAAGAACTCTCTCGAGGTCCACGCAACCGCAGAAGACAATATGAAATCTAACTGCCAAACTCAGGCACGAGGCGGCTTCAAGAGTCCATTATACGAGGCTGCGGAGCACTCCAACTACTGCGTTGAACTCTTTGCTGCGCCGGCCGCTCTCAAGGGCTTCTCAGGTATAAGACCTTGAGGCCTAAAAATCAGGATCAGCATTACAATTATGCCTAACAGAATGTAGTTGAGCCAAACCACGTCGAAGGGAAGGATATTCTGAAGGTAGAACTTGTAGTAGAGGATGAGATCGTATAGCGTAAACCAAGTCGCCGTACCGACCAGAGTGCCGACGTTGCTTCCTAATCCCCCGAGGAGCAACATCAGCCATGGTATGAACGTCCAGGTGTAACGGGTCAAGGTAGGCGTGACGGATCCAGCATAGAGCACGAACAATGCCCCTCCGATACTGGCTAGGACTGAGCCGATCACGATTGCCTCTAGCCTGCAACGAGGCAAGTTCTTTCCCAACGACTGGGCTGCTGCTTCGTTGTCCCTAATCGCCCTCATGGTCCTCCCAAGTGGACTTCTGATCACGTACTCGATGTAGAGATAAGCCATCCCAGCCAGGGCGACCAGTGTGAAAGTGCTAGCAACGAACCGGTTTCCTCCGGCCCAAGCCCACACATCGGGCACGATGACGCCGGGGGGACCTCCGATCAACGGGGTGTAGGCGGTACCGAAGACATTCAAGATCTCGCCGAAAGCCAGCAAAGTGATCCCTAAGTAGTCAGACCTCAAGTTGATGGCCGGAACAGACGATATTATACCGAGTAAGGCGCCGACTATCCCCGCCACGATGATCACGATGAGGAGCAGGGCAAAGCCGTTAAGCGGTTGCGCTTTCGTCATCGAATTGACTTCTGTGGTGAGGATAATATTTCCATTAATGAAATCCAACCCACCGGTGTTGATGTGAAACATCCAGACACCCGCCCTAGTGGCGAGGTAGCCTGCAGTAAACGCACCACCGCTGACTGCGAAGACTAGGCCAAACTGTGTTATTCCAGTAACGCCTAATTGTATGTTTAAGCCCTCGTTGACTATCAGGTATATCGAGACGTATGCCAGAACTTCTAACGCGAAGAGAATTATGGGTTCGAAATTCATTTGAACCTTCTCCATACCTTCATGCCGCCGATTCCTTTTGGATTCGTCATAAGAACTATGGCCATCAGAAGTAGAGGCACCACGGGCTGGTAAGGCGTGATCCACAACCCGACCGTCTTAGCTAGGATTGTCGTACCCACTATCTGAGCGAAAGCCAGAATCAGTCCCCCCGCAAAAGCTCCGTAAAGTGTCTCAAGACCACCGAGAATACTCACGCAGAACATAGCGGCTATGAGAGTGTCACCTGAACCAGTACTCAGCTGAGTCCAAAGGGGCAACAGTGCCCCGGCTACTCCCGCGAGCCCCGCCGCCAAGAACCACGCGATCCCTAACATACGGGTCGTGTTGATGCCCACTGCTGCAGCCAGGTTCTGGTTCTCCATGCAGGCCCTCAGCGCTATCCCGATGTTCGTGCGTTCGATAACGAAATAAAGCGCTACGGCTGCGACTACGGTGACTGTGACAGAGACGTAAAAGATGCCGGGCAGTCCGGCGAGCGTGAAGTCCAGTCTTGAAAGGATGACGTTTCTAGATGGAATTCTTAAGAGTGTTTCAAGGGAGTCGGCATAGGCTCCTAAGAAACCTAACATTGCGATGTGCCAGGCTAGTGTCGCGATCATGAGAAATGCTACTGAGCATTTGGCTTTCCTCAGCGGCTCCAATACTAGGAAGAAAAGCAAAAGTGACTCTCCCCCTACAAGAACGAACGCGATTGGCAAGCCCAAGTATGGGTTCCAGCCAAATGCGGATACTAAGGAGAAGTTCACGTAACCGCCCAAGGTCACGAAACTTGCATGTGCGAAGTTAGGGACCTTCGATGTCTTATACAGTAGGGTGACTCCAACGCCCATCAGGGAAAGTAGGGATGCATAGATCAATGTCTCCGCGATCGTGAAGGGTTCGATGAGAGCCATGTTCTCACACCCTCATAGCTCCAAGATACAGTCTCAGCAAGTCTTCCTTTGCCAGCAGCTCGGATGGAGTGCCTTCGAAAATGATTCTTCCACTGACGAGAAGATACGCCTTCTTCGCTACCTGCAAAGCTTTTCTCACATTTTGCTCGACAAGGATGATGCTTACCCCGAAGTCTCGATTTATTTGACCAACTGTCTCAATTATTTTGCTGGTATACAGAGGTGAGAGGCCCCCTGTCGGCTCGTCCAGGAGCATCAGCTTCGGGCTTTTCACCAGCGTTATCGACATCGCTAGCATTTGCCTCTCGCCTCCGCTTAGAGTCTCCGCCTTTCTGTCTAAGAAGGCCCTAAGTCTCGGAAAGATTTCGAGCGCGTTGGATACATTCTTTCTTGGATCGGGAACATGACCCATAACCGCAGATATCGTTAGGTTTTCCTGTACTGTAAGCGCGGAAAAGATGTTATAGATCTGCATAGTGTATCCTACTCCCCTGCTTGAGATCTCATGCGAAGCTAAGCGACTAAGATCTTCTCCGTCAAACCGTACAGTCCCTGAAAACACGTCGGCGAAGCCGAAGATGCTGTTCAGTAGGGTTGTCTTGCCCGAACCGTTCGGACCGAGTACCGCGACCAAGTCGCCGGTTCCGCAGGTAAGTGAGACATCATTGAGGATATGCAATTTGCCATAACCAGAATTTAGCGAAGAGACTTCGAACACGGTCATTCACCCAAATAGACCCTTTTTACTTCGGCGTCCCTTACGATACCCTCTGAAAGCCCATCGTATATGAGCCGGCCATCGTTCATCACGTATACGTGTTGAACGTAACCGAGGGCGATGTCGAGTCTATGCTCGATAATCAAAAATGTAATTCCAAACTTCTTGTTTATGTCGACAATATGCACGAAGACTTCGTGCGCAAGTTTCGGATTTATTCCAGCTATAGGCTCGTCCAAGATCAGCATCTTGGCGCCGGACATTATCGCCCTTGCTATCTCTAAGAGCTTCAGATGGCCGGCGCTTAGGGTTTCTGCCGCTCTATCCTGAAGCTCAACCAGACCTAATTCCCGAAGTATGTCGCAAGCGCTAGCAGCATTTCTCTTCTCGAATTTGGACCATGCTATCCAATTCAAGTACCCCGTAAAGCCGTCTCCAGGATTGTCCCTGGCGGCCACAAGTAGGTTCTCTAGGACGCTCAGTTTTCCGAAGGGCGCAGGAATCTGGAATGTCCTGACCAACCCGCGCTCATATATTTTGTTCATCGTTAGGCCGGTTATGTCCTTCCCGTTGAGGTATACGGTTCCTGAATCTGGCTTATAATAACCCGAAATGAGGTTGGTGAGAGTCGTCTTGCCACTACCATTCGGTCCCGCCAAGAGAGTTATGGAACGCTCAGGTAGTTTAATCGATACCGTGTCAACCGCTTTGAACGCGCCGAAAGTCTTCGTCACTCCCTCAGTGCGTAACGCATGCTCCGCCAAGTCTGATCACCCTCGTGTTGCGCGTTCATGTTTTTCACTTTATTCCGAACAAAACAAAAAAAGGGGGAAAACAGGAACACGAAGTTGTTCCTTATGTACCGAGCCACTTGAATGTACTTGATGCAGCGTCGTAATGCCCTACGTCCACCCACGTTGCCGTGCCGTTAGTACCCATTTCGACTGCGTAGAATTCTTGATCCATGTTCTCTCTGTCACCGTTGGCTTTAAGGACTGGATTTCCCGATGCCCCATAATATCTATCTGAAACGTATGGCAACACAGCTCTGATGGCCGCTCCGTCATATTTTCCGGCAGCAAGGATTGATAGCACAGCTATCCAAGCCGCATCGTAGACGGCGACTGCGTAGATGTCTGGTGTTTGACCTATGCTCTGTTGCACTGCCGCAACGAGCGCATTGTATTGTTCTGACGATGGCGCCGCGTATAGTAGACCGGTCAGCTTTACCTTGGACGCAGGCCCACCTGCTTCAGAGGATATGACGGTTGATTGTGTTATTGAGTCCTGTCCAATCCATCGGTAGTTCAGTAAAGGACTGTTCCTCTGTTGGGCTTGACTCAATATCTGTGCGGCTTCTTCGAATGTATCACAGAAAATTCCGACCTGGCTAGCGTTATAGGGTGTGACGGCCGATTCGAGGGTTTCGAGTTGGGTGGTGTAGTCCGTGATTCCTGGGGCGTACTCTACGTTCGCGATTATTTTGCCGCCCGCTGCCTGGAAGTTTGTCTGGAACACGTTGAATATTGCTTCCGTGTAGGTTCTTTGTGATGTGATTGCTGCGACATACTTCAGTCCCAAACTGAGGAATGCTTGGGTAATGGAAAGGCCTTCAGCGTCGCCTGCGGGCACGTCCCTGAAGATGTAGCTTCCGTTATCAACGCCTGTTCCAATAGAGGACCTTGGAGCAGTTGATTCACCTGAGATTACTACTATCTGATTTGACTGAACGTACTGTGAGATCGCTAGTAGGTCTCCGCTGTCCATTCCTCCAATGACTACCTTCACGCCCTTGGCTGCAAACGATTGTACGGCTGTCAGAGTCACACTCGATGTGGTGGTGCTGTCTTCGACGAGGAAGTTGAAATTCACCGAGCTGTTTGAAGAAGCGACGAAGGTATTGATCTCTCCCTCCGCCACCTGCAACGCAGCTTTGGCTCGGACTCCGTAACTTGCGAAGTCGCCGCTTAAGGGAAGGATGACGCCGATCGGAATCGTGCCGCTCAATCCTGTTGGTGTAGGAGTAGTTGTTGTAGTTGTTGGTGCAGGCGCCATTGCGGCGGAAATACCGTAGCCTACGCCTGCTCCTATCACGAGCATAATTATTGCTACTGCTGCAAGCATTTTGCTAGAAACTGTCATTTTCAAACCTCGACAAAGATGGGTTTGAAGAACGGATTTAACACCATGGTAAGTAGTGTATTTATGGGAACTTCAAACTTAACCGTATTCTCCCAGAACATTTCGGCGGGAAAAGTGCTTCCGAACCAACTGCTCGTGAACCCCTCAAACACACGGAACTTAGGCTCTGGTTCGGCGTGCTGGTTTCGTGTTCGACTAGGCTTAGAACTGGCAAGGGTTTACGGAGAATGAAAATCCACGCCCGCTCCCCAAACATGTTCCTATAAAGAGCAGTTTGATAGTTCTGTTTCACGCTGGTCACTGCAGCGCTCGCTTGATTATGCGAGAACACAATGCTCCGCGTCATTGACAAACGCTGACTCAACTCAGGACCACACCATTGGGCCTAAACTCTCCTCATACGCTTTGAAGACGAAGACCTTGGTCTCTATGATCGGGTAAATGCTCTAGGGTGATATTCGTCAGCTATGGTGCTTGTCTTCATCGTTCTCGAATCCGATGAAGTTGGAATCAATGTCCAGGTTGCCATTTGTCTACAAACAATATAAGAACCAGCTCGCTTGCCCAGATAGATACCAATGGTTCGCCTAGTTGAACACGAAGCAAAGTCGTTGCTAAGGACCGTCGGTGTCTCAACTCCTCGAGGCGAAGTCGTTTCCTCCCCGGTGGAAGCAAGACGTGTTGCAGAGCGATTGGGGAAGCCTGTCGCGATCAAGGCGCAAGTCTCAGCTACAGGCCGATTCAAGGCTGGAGGAATAGGGTTCGCGAACGACCCCAATGAGGCTACGAAGATTGCTGGACGAATCTTGGGAGCAAGCATCAAAGGTTTTCTCGTCAAGGAAGTCTTGGTGGAGGAGAAGCTTGATGTCGAAAAGGAGTTCTACGGTGGAGTCATCGTCGATGATTCGTACAAGGTCCGAGCTCCAGTTCTAATGTTCAGCACTCGAGGCGGCGTGGACATTGAGCAGGTTGCTGCTGAGCATCCCACGGAGGTTGGTAGGATTGTTGTCGACGTTCTCGATGGATTGAGTCTCGACTCGGTGGAAAATCTAATTCGGAATCTTGGTGTATCATCAGATCTGGCTGACCGTCTCGGTAACGTGGCTTATGGGGTGTACCAGATTTTCAGTAAATACGGTGCACGGAGTGTTGAGGTAAATCCAATTGTGCAGACGTCAGATGGCATGACCTATGCAGCCGATTGCCGCATCGTCCTAGACGAGTCCTCGACGTCTAAGCATCCAGAGCTTGGCATTGACTTCCCACGAGACATAGGTAGGCCTCCAACAGACCTCGAGAAGAAAGCATGGAAGATTGAAGAAACCGACTTCAGAGGAATAGCATACTTCATCCAAATGGCAGAGTTCAAGCAAGGCGAACCATATGTGGGTTTCCACGGTATAGGAGGCGGAGGCGCAATGCTCGGCGCTGATGCGTTGGTGCGTCACGGACTCAAACTAGCGAACTACGCTGATACTAGTGGCAACCCAACTGCTTCGAAAGTCTACCGCATCGTCAAGACAATATTCTCTCAACCGAGTATTGATGGATACGTGCTGATGGGGGCAGTTGTCGCAAACCAGGAACAGTGGCACCATGCCCACGCTCTCGTGAGAGCTTTGCGAGAAGAACTTACGGATCGTCCAAAATTCCCAGTCGTGATTCTGATCGCTGGGAACAAGGAGAACGAATCCATAGAAATCCTCAAACACGGCTTAACTGGTCTCCCTGCCCAGATAGAAGTGTACGGACGAGACTATGTTTACAATGTGGACTACGTGGCGGAACGCGTGAAAAAACTTGTTGACGATTACAAAGAATACATGTCACTGAAGAGCAGGCGATAGCATGTGAAACCCCAATCATACAGATTTCGGTTTAGAACGGGAGAAATCGTAATAGACCACACTAAATGCGCGAAGTGCAAGACGTACGCCTGTGTTAAGGCTGATAGTCTCTTCGGTACTGGGGTATTGAGAATTCAAGGTCGTAAGCCCATACTGACCACAAGCTTCGACGATGCTGCGCGGCTCTGCAACGAATGCTTGGCGTGCGAGCTGTACTGCCAAACACATGGAAAGAAGGCGCTGAAAATAAGGCTTGACACACTTTCGGATTGAAGCGGTTCAGAAACTTGTTGGAAAGAGATAAACTGAATTGGCAATACTGATCGATGAGAACACAACGGTTCTGGTGCAAGGAATAACTGGCAGAGAAGGCACGGCCCGAACCAGAACGATGGTCGACTACGGCACAAGAATCCTGTGCGGAGTGACTCCAGGACGTGGTGGCACTAAGGTCTGGGAGGTTCCCGTGTACAACTCCGTTAACGAGGCTGTTGACGCGTACGGCGTAATTGACGCAAGCGTAGTCTTCGTTCCAGGTCCGCTTGTCAAGAGTGCCGTTGTGGAGACCCTTGAGGCCGGCATCAGATTCCTTGTCGTTCCTGCTGAACGAGTGCCACTCCATGACAGCCTTGAGATGATCGCAATGGCTCGCAGGAAAAATGCTAGGATCCTCGGGCCTGGTTCCTTGGGCATAATAAGTGCTGGCAAAGCTCTGATGGGCTGGATTGGCGGAACCGAGGAATTTGCTAGAGAAGTCTTCAAACCTGGCTCCGTCGGTGTCATCTCCCGCAGCGGGGGTCAAACAACTACCGTGGCTTGGAGCATTACTCATAGTGGGCTGGGAATTACGACAGCACTTCATGTTGGCGCCGAACCTGTACTTGGATCAAACTTTGCAGAATTGCTGACGCTGTTCCAAGACGATCCGCAAACCAAACTAGTCGTCATGTTTGGAGAAATCGGAACTGTAGCGGAGGAAGAGGCTGCTGAAGCCGTTAGGGAAGGAAAATTCAACAAGCCTCTGGTGGCCTACATAGCCGGTCGCTCTCTCCCTGCAGGTGTAAGGTTCTCTCATGCGAGCGCGATTATCGAACGCGGAAGAGGAACAGCTGAAAGTAAAGTCAAGGCGTTGAAGGAAGCCAAAGCATACGTCGTAGATAAACCGCAAGAAATACCAGAAACCGTTCGCAGAATCTTGGAGCGATGACGCATGGTTCTGCTCAGGTCAATGCTCTATTTTCCTGCGAATAGCGTGCGCATGATTGTCAAAGCAGCAACCCTTCCAACAGATGCCGCAATATTTGATCTAGAAGACGCGGTGTCACTTGAGGACAAGGAGACTGGAAGGATCATTGCAAGAGATTACATCAAACTAATCAAGCAACGCGGAATCCACACATTTGTACGCGTCAACTCGCTGACTACGGGCTTGACGACCGAAGACCTCGAGTCGATTGTTGTTCAGGGCCTAGATGGGGTGATGCTCGCTAAGACCGAGGCCGGATCGGATGTAGCCCAACTTTCTAGGATGCTTGACAAGGTAGAGAAAAAATCAGGAGTCAATCGCAAAAGCATTAAGTTGATTCCTCTGATTGAGAGTGCGAAGGGTGTGATCAACGCCTTCCACATAACCTCGAGCAGCTGCAGAGTGATAGCTGTGGCCTTCGGAGCAGGGGATTACTGTAGAGACTTGGGAAGGGATATCAGCACTGTCTCCGACGATGAAATTGAACTCTTGTATGCCCGCTCGAATATAGTTAATACGAGTCGGGCAGCTGGAGTACAAGCAATCGATACTCCCTTCCTCCGATCGCTAACCGATAAAGAGGCATTCCATAGAGAAGTCAAACTTGCAGTGCAACTGGGCTTCAAAGGCAAGCAGTGTATCCACCCGTCCCAGATTGAAACTGTAAACGACATGTTCTCTCCGTCACAAGAAGAGGTTGCCCGCGCCAAAAGAATCGTGCAGGCCTTTGAGAGCGCGCATGCGAAGAGCTTAGGAGTCATATCCTTCGAGGGTAAGATGGTAGACAACATGACCTACCGCCAAGCCAAAGATACCATCGAAATCGCTCAATCTATAGAGGACAAAATAAGAACAAGAAAGCAATCGTATGTGAGTATACCTGAGATATTCTCACAGCCTGCTCGCAGAAGTCGCAGACTCCTCTAGGCCTTGTATTACCTTAAATTTCAGATCAAATGTCTGCATAGCGGAGAGGCTGCCTTCTGAGAAAGGTAGGCATTGTTGGCATTGGAGTTACTCAGCTGAGGCCGACGACGCCAGAAGTTTCCTACAAAGAACTGATTTTCGAGGCTGCAGTCAAAGCTTATGCTGATGCTGGGGTCAACCCACGTCGCGATATCGAAAGCTTCGTCTGCTCTTCTGAAGACTTCTACGAAGGCACCAGTATCTTTGATGAATATGTTCCTGATCAAATCGGCGCCGCCCTGAAGCCTGTGTGCACAATTTCGGCTGATGGAATGTATAGCCTAGCGACAGCGTACATGCAGATCCTTGCTGGGCTATTTGACATAGTCGCCGTAGAAGCCCACAGCAAAGTATCCGACATTGTGGACATGTCTCCCGTTTACGACCTGGCTCTCGATCCTATCTACACCCGTCCGCTTGGATTGAACGCCAATTTCATCGCCGGGCTAGAAATGAACAGATATCTGTATGCTAGCGGTGCGACTTCCCAAGATTGCAAGAGAGTCGTAGAGAAGAATAGGAAAAACGCCCTCTCAAATGAACTAGCCATAAATTCGGCAAATTTTGAGTTTAAGAGCGATGGCCCCGATTCAATCTCATATCCTCTGACGAGAAATGATGTAGCCCCGCTTGTGGATGGAGCGGCAGTAGTAGTTCTCGCTGCGGAGGATGCCGCTAAGAGTTTGCGCGAAGATCAAGCGTGGATAAAAGGGGCGGGATGGGCGTCAGATAGTCCGACTCTAGAGACGCGGGATTGGGATAAGGCAACCTACGCCGAGCTAGCATCTAAGCAAGCTTACCGCCAAGCCAAAATTCATGACCCGACTCGCGAAATCCAATTTGCAGAAGTAGACGACACGTACTCTTACAAAGAACTCCAGCACGCTGAAGCGCTTGGCTTGGCGGGGAAATCCAGGGCGCATCAGATACTCGATCAAGGCGTTTTCGATCTAGGGGGCAGATTGCCTATCAATCCATCAGGAGGAAGTATCGGAATGGGCCATACTCTTGAGATGAGCGGATTAGTGCGAGTTATCGAACTCGTCAAGCAACTCCGGGGAGATGCTGGTAAGCACCAGGTGCAAGGCGTCCAAACAGGAGCTGCGCTAGCTTGGAGGGGAGTTCCGACCGCTAGCGGTGCAGTTGTAGTACTCAGCAATAGGTGAAGATCATGTTCGTAAAGAAACGAGTCGCAGTCGTCGGAGCTGGGATGACTAAATTCGTACGTCGAGCGCAGGAAACTGGGAAGGAGCTTGCCTTCGAAGCGGCAAGACAAGCGTTGGACTCGTGCAATATGCGGATACAAGATATTGAGTCCGTAGCACTTGGCACCGCCCCCGACGCGTTTGATGGAGTTCACATGAAAGGTGAGTACCTGCTCGACGGCGCAGGTGCATGGCGAAAGCCCTACTCCAGAAATTATGTCGGAGGCGGTACAGGAGTTTTCAGCCCGATTCACGGCTGGTTCCATGTCGCGTCGGGTCTGTACGATACATGTTTAGTCGTGGCGGAGGAAAAGATGTCCAGCTGCCTGCCACATCCACAGGCCGCTTTCTTAACTATATTCGACAACATGATCGAACGACCGCTGAGCCCAAATCTAATATGGATATTCGCGCTGGAAATGCAACGATACATGCACCGATATAACATCCCGAAGGAACAGATCGCGCAAGTCGCAGTCAAGAACAAAAGAAACGCCCTTGATCACCCCTCCGCGCAGATCGCAAAGGCCGTCACGCTTCAAGACATTCTAAACTCGGAAGTTTTGGCTTGGCCCGTCCAAAGGCTAGACATCAGCCCTGTGAGTGATGGGGCATGTGCAATAATCCTCGCCTCTGAGGATGTCGCGAGACGAATCACAGATTCCCCAGTTTGGATCGATGGAGTTGGGTGGAACCTCGATACGACCTATTGGACAAACCGCGACCTATACTTTCCCAGATACGTCGCCAACGCCGCACGCATGGCCTACGGAATGGCCGGCATCAGCAACCCTCGCAAACAGATAGACTTCGCAGAGCCATACGACCCATTCGACTACAAAGAGTTGCATCACATGGAAGGATTGCTTCTATGCAGGAAAGGTGAGGCGCCGAAGCTTACGATGGAAGGAGTTACAGAGCGTGACGGTAAGCTCCCCATCTGCCCATCTGGAGGTCTCCTCGGAGTAGGCAACCCAATTGCCGCGGCAGGATTAATGAAAGTCTGCGAATTGTTTTGGCAACTTCGTGGAGAGGCAGGAAAGCGGCAAGTCGCGGGCGACCCCAGAACCGCGGTCGCACAAGCCTGGGGAGACCTAATGCAGATCGGAACTGTTGTTGTAATGCGTGCATAGAGAGGGTTTGTCTTGAGTAAGAAACGAGCAGCTGAACCTTTGGGCACTGCGCTTAAGGAGGATGATATCGAGCGCCAGAAAGTCCTTACCGTGGCCTATCAGCCTAAGGTGAAATACGCATGGGCCGCGGGCATCGCAATAGGTCGATTTCTTAGGGGTCTCAAGGCCGGCGAGATTTTGGGCACGAGATGCGAACATTGTGGACGCGTAGCAGTTCCACCTCGAATTTTCTGTGAATGGTGCTTCAAGAGTTCGGATTCGTGGGTGAAGCTACCTGATACGGGCACAGTAAACACATTCTCTATCTCCTACATTAGAGCAGACACGACACGGGTGAAAACACCCATCATACCAGCAGTCATCGGAATAGATTCAACGACGGACGCTGGTTTCCTTCATCTCATAGGCGAGATAAAACCCGACGATGTTAGAATAGACATGCGCGTGAAAGCGGTCTGGCTTGACGCATCACAGAGAAAAGGCTCGATCACCGACATCAAATATTTCGCGCCAATTAAGTGATGCACATGAGCTCTGAACTCAAAGTTGAAGGGGATTTCCCAGTACATTTCCGATATACCGTAGGATTGGCGGGCGAAAGGTTTCTGCGTGAGATCAAAGATAAAGGAGAACTGGTTGCGGCAAGATGCCCGAAGTGCGATTTGAACTATCTTCCACCGAGGATATACTGCGAACGGTGCATGTCAAAGCTCGAAGATTACGTAACGATAGGGAACATCGGCACGGTCGATACGTTCACGGTTTGCAGACAGGACTCCGACGGGAAAGACTTACCCCGACCTGCGACGGTTGCTTTAGTAAGGTTCCCTTCTGCGCATGGAGGGTTAGTCCACAAGGTGAAAGGTGAAGTTGCAATAGGGGACAAGGTTCGGGTCGTCTTCAAGGAGCAGTCGAAGCGCACAGGTTCTATTCTTGACATAGAGTATTTTGAGAAGATAACTTGAACAGCGTCAATCTACAGAGATCTATTTCCACCGTTCTTTCTGCACGCGGCTTACTATGTGATCCACGATCGCTTTAAGAGATGTCCCGGGCCCGAAGTTTCCTGTGATGCCAAGTTTTTCCAGTTTCGGTTTATCCTCATCCGGTATAATCCCGCCACCCACTAGTAGAATGTCGCTAGCGTGTTTCGCCTTGAGGGCCCTTGCCACTTTCGGAAATGCTGTCATATGAGCTCCGTTGAGAAGGCTTAACGCGACGACATCTACGTCTTCGTCCAACGCCATTTGCGCTACTTGTTCTGGGCTGGCTAGGAGCCCGGCGTAGATTACTTCCATACCAGCGTCTCTGAGAGCCCTGCAGAGGACGAGGGCGCCACGGTCATGCCCGTTTGGCCGCACGTTTACGCAAGCCCGGGCTTAGCGACCAGTATCCTAATCTTCCTTTGCGATGCCTTGCTTATCGTCTTCACTCTGGAGATAATTCCACCTCCCCCCACGTTACAGTATCGAAGGCTCCTTCCATTCACCGAATACCTGCCTGCCCACCTCGACGATCTCGCCGAGTGTCGCATAAGTTTTGACTGCCTTGAGCATTGGGTAAATGCAGTTCGATTCAGAGTCGTCGAAGGATTTGCGAAGTTGTCCGAGGGCGTTTCGTACTGAAATATTATTCCGCACTTTCTTTACTTCACGGAGTCGTTCAATCTGCTTATTCCTCGCGCTTTCATTGATCCTTAGCGTCTTGATAGGAGATGCTTCATCCATTTTGTAAGCGTTTACCCCAACCATGATCCTCTTCTTTTCCTCCATCTGTTTTTGATATCTATATGACGTGTCGGCGATTTCTCTTTGTATGAACCCTTTTTTGATCGCTGCTAACACACCGCCAAGGTCTTCTATTCTGGCGAGGTACTCGTAAGTTCTTTGCTCCATTTCATCTGTAAGCCATTCAACATAGTATGATCCGCCCAGAGGGTCGACGACGTCACCGACTCCGGTTTCCTCAGCAATAACTTGCTGCGTTCTTAGCGCTATCAAAGCCGCTTGTTCTGTAGGCAATGCCCAAGCTTCGTCGTAGGAGTTTGTGTGTAATGATTGAGTACCGCCTAGAATCGCTGCTAAGGCCTCGACAGTCGTCCTGACTATGTTGTTTAAGGGTTGTTGCCAAGTTAGCGAGACGCCGGAAGTTTGGGTATGGAACCTCATCAGCATTGACCTCGGATTTCTCGCGTGGTACTTTTCCTTGACCACTCTGGCCCAGATTCTCCTGGCCGCGCGGAATTTCGCTATCTCCTCAAAGAAGTCCATGCCGCAGTTGAAGAAGAACGAGAGTCGGGGAGCAAAGTCGTCCACTCTTAAGCCTGCCCCAAGTCCCAAGTCGATGTAAGCGAAGCCATCAGCCAAAGTGAAGGCTAGTTCCTGGAGAGCACTCGATCCGGCCTCACGGATGTGGTAGCCGCTGACGCTAACGTAATTCCATTGCGGCAGATGCTTCGTTGAGTATACCATCATGTCTCGGATTATTCGAAGGTGAGCCTCGGGTGGGTAAACCCATTCTTTCTGTGCTGCGTATTCTTTCAAAATATCAGTTTGAACGGTACCACGTAGTTTAGAAGCTGAGAGCCTACGCTTCTCAGCCGTCGCCAGGTACATACACGTTAAAACAGATGCTGGGGCATTGATAGTCATTGAAGTGCTGACTTCGTCGAGCGGTATTCCATCAAGGATAACTTCCATATCTCTTAGCGAGGAAACTGAGACACCACATTTTCCAACCTCGCCCTCAGACCTGGGGTTATCTGCATCAACGCCGTACAACGTAGGCATATCGAATGCGATGCTGAGACCGGTTTCACCTTCTTTGAGAAGATACTTTAATCGCGAATTAGTTTGCTCAGGCGTTCCGTAGCCAGAGAACATCCGCATCGTCCAAAGGCGGCCTCTGTACATAGTTGGATGGATTCCGCGCGTGTAGGGAAACTCGCCCGGCAACCCTGCTTCCTTCTCGTATTCATGATGAACAACATCTAATGGTGTGTAAACAGTTCTTAGGGAGATCCCGGAAGGATCTTCGAACGTGTCTTTCCTTTCAGGTGACTTGCCCACCGATGGTTTGAGCGTAGACCTGACCCATTTTCGTTGTAGCGACGCTACTTTACGCCTAGCCTTGTTATCGAAAAGGGTTCCAGGTTTTTTCCGCTGATGCGAAAGGTTCTCTGCCTTAATTCTCCAGTAGTTCTTCAGCTTTTGTGACATCATACGTCACGTTTAGAGCTAGAAAGGTTCAGCGGAGCGACGTTTATCATCTTTTGGGTGTAAGACTAGCATTTGTGTTAACTATTTGGGTGGTTTTTGCTGTTGGTCAGCAGGGAAGAAGGGCCCAAACCTTAATTATTTTCAGCCTGTTCGGTCATTTGTTTTCTTTCCAGCGTTCCTTCAATTCCTTATACGAGATGCCTGTGGAGTCGGTGAGGTATTTCCCTACCGCTTGGCAGAAGATTCGTTCATCCTCAATCATGTGTTGGTGTGGATGCTTGTATTCGTCGCAGGTTTCTACTTGCTTGTAAACTCTCAAGGTTTGTTTCCTCGTCTCCTATACTTTCAGGCCTCTCCCAGCCTAGTCGCTGGTCCATCGTGCCGGCATATAGCTTTGCGTTGCCTAATGAATTAAAGTACGCCATCGGTATTCTAGCGAATCAAGTTCAAGCATGCAACTACCGTTAGGGCAGTTAATAGGAACCCGTGAGGTGTCAACGGGATTAATGGGGTAAAGCTGGTTAGGCTCTGGGTCTGTGTTGTGGGAAAGTATTCTACTCTGACTCGGGTAGGTAGTTTCGTAATCCTCTCTTCCGAGAAGCGTCGGTTCTCTGCTAGGCTAATTGGTTCTAACGGTTTGGGCTAGATTTTGTGGAGTGCATGTTGTATGACAAGTGTAGGCCGACAGAACATATTTTCGCGGATACGAGTTTGACGTTGGCGGGAAAGTTTGTGATGTTACTCGAGCAGGCGCCCACCTGCATCTGCGGAGGGACTTCAACCAGTGGCCGCCAAGAACAGGGGGGGTGTTCAGTTCTTGGCTCCCGCCTTCGCCTTTGCTTCGTACATTTGGTTCAGTGTGGAGCGAATCCCTCACGAGTGTATTACCATATTTGCAAGAGAGTCTTTATCGTTTGAATAATTTCATTCGCGTCCTCAAGGTGAGTTCTGCGCGAGATGTGGATTTGCGTTTCGTTGTTTGTCTCGTCTGGCTTGAATCTACGCACCCTGGTCAACTCACGGCTGTGAGAGTTCCTCAGCCTTCTGTTGGACCACATCCCAAGCCGCTGAAACATCTTCCCACGTAGTCTTCAGATTGCCTATCGCCAATCGGATTCCGAATTTTTCTCTGAGTTTTGTGTGCGAGAGAAATGTTCGTCCTGTTTCGTTCACTGCTTCCAACAGTTTCTCGTTGAGATCGTTGATTTCCGAGTCTGACCGCGACTTGCTGCTTGGAGGGTTCTTGGGGGAGAATCGGAAGATTAGGGTGCTGAAGGGAACCGGGGCCAACATCTGAAAGTCTGGATGGCGCTCAATTAGCTGGGCGAGTCTTTGGGCGTAGGTTATATGGTCTCTTATGGCGTTCGCAATGCCCTCGCATCCCAGGGAACGGATAACCATCCATAGTTTGAGGGCGCGGAACCGTCGGCCTAAGCTTATGCCATAATCCATCATATTCTTCTCTTCGCCGGTTCCTGTGGTGCGAAGGTATTCAGGTGTTAAGCTGAAAGCCTGCTTCAGGGCCTCGGGGTGCTTGCAATAGAGGACGCTGCAATCGATCGGTGTGAACAGCCACTTATGGGGGTTAATGATTATGGAATCAGCATTCTCCCAGCCCTCAAACTGGGACCGCATCTGTGGTAGGATGGCTGCGGCACCTCCATAAGCGGCGTCAACGTGAAGCCAGATCCCATATTTGCTGCAAACTTCGGCAATCTGCTTCACAGGGTCGACGCTCGTAGTTGAAGTGGTTCCAATCGTTGCAATGACACAAACTGGTTTCACACCAGCATCGAGGTCTGACTTGACAGCCTTCTCCAAAGCATGGGCGTCCATTCGAAAGGCTTCGTCAGTTGGAATTTTCCGAATACCCTGCTGCCCCAGGCCAAGTACAATAGCTGCTTTCTCAATTGATGAGTGCGCTTCCTCTGAGCTGTATGCACGGAGTTGAGGAAGTTCACTCCTTCCAGCAAGGCCCTTCTCGCGGATTTGAAGATTGATCGCTTCTCGTGCTGCAGCCATCGCGCACATGCTGCCAACGGAAGCTGAATCGTTTATCACACCCTCAAACTGCTCCGGAAGGCCAACCATCTGCCGTAACCAATCCAAGACCACTTCCTCGAGTTCAGTGGCAGAGGGAGAGGTCTTCCATAGCATCGCGTTAACGTTCAAAGCGCTCGACAAAAATTCGCCTATAATTCCAGGGTAAGATCCAGTGATTGAGAAATAGGCGAAAAATCTGGGATGGTTCCAATGAGTAATTCCGGGTATGATGATCTTCTGAAAATCGCTCAGCACATTTGCGAAAGGTTCTGGTTTTTCAGGTGGGGATTTTGGTATGCTTGATTTGATTTCGCCCGGTTTTGTACGGGACAATACTGGATATTCGTTCATGTTTTCTAGATAGTGAGCGATCCAATCGGCCGTCTGATGGCTGTATTTTATGAAGAGGTCGGGGGGTAAATCTCGATGCGGAGAATCGATTCTTGAAATACCTTGTCGTGGAGTAACCAATCGACTTCGCACGTCTATAGTACGCCCGTGCAATTTGTGCTTTCATGTTTACCTGTCGCTAACGAAGAGGTAAGTTCCGCCCAATGAAGTCAGAGATTTCGTCGGAAGCGTGAACATGAAGCGATACAGGTTCGGAATTTTCGTTAGCAGCTCGGATTTCATCAAAGATACCGCAGATGCTGCAGAGATACCCTAGACATGCCGTCCAAGAAAGACTAGCATTTGTGTTAACTATTTGAGTGAATGGTTATTTCGCTATTCAGCAATATGACATTTGACAGCGAGACAGGAGGACGATAATTGAGTTCAGAACGAGTAACCGCGTCCGGTATCCCGGTTCGCGCAGTCTACCATGCTCCAAGAGCAGATGAATCTCGTGCCAACGACGAATTAGGTGAGCCTGGTGCGTTTCCATTCACACGTGGTATATACCCCACTATGTACCGGGAGAGACTCTGGACGATGCGCCAGTACTCAGGCTATGGGAGCGCTGAAGCAACCAATGAACGGTTCAACTTTCTGATATCTCAGGGACAGACGGGTCTAAGCGTCGCGTTTGACCTTCCTACTCAGCTCGGATACGACTCGGATAGCGAACGAGCCCAAGGCGAAGTCGGACGAGTGGGTGTACCGATCAGCACGATCGCGAACATGCAAGCCCTAGTTCGCGGCATTGACCTCGGAAACGTTAGCACCTCAATGACCATCAACGCAACGGCAGCAATCATGCTTGCGATGTACGTCGTAGTTGGAGACATTCAAGGAGTTCCGCTCAACAAATTACGGGGAACGACACAAAATGATATCCTAAAGGAATACATTGCGAGAAACACATACATCTTTCCACCCGAACAATCTCTTCGCCTGGCGACTGATCTAATCGAGTTCTGCGCGCAGAAAATGCCATCGTGGCATCCGATCAGTATAAGCGGTTACCATATCAGAGAATCTGGCGCGACCGCAATACAAGAGTTAGCATATTCTTTCGCGAACGCGAAGGAATATGTTAGAGCCTGTGTGCAACGCGGGCTAGACATTGACTGGTTTGCGCCCCACCTATCATTCTTCTTTGCATCTCACAACGACTTCATAGAGGAGATAGCTAAGTTTCGAGCTGCCCGCCGAATATGGGCACACATTATGAGAGAGGAGTTCCACGCTAAGAAGCCTGAATCAATGAAACTCCGCTTTCACACGCAAACTAGCGGCGAGACCTTAACGGCCCAGCAACCTCTCAACAACGTCGTTCGCGTCACTCTACAGGCTCTCGCGGCAGTGCTCGGTGGAACACAATCCCTTCACACAAACTCAATGGATGAAGCACTTGCACTACCCACCGAGGAAGCGGTAAAAGTCGCACTCCGCACCCAACAGATTATCGCTTATGAGAGCGGAGTCACTCAAACCGCCGACCCGTTGGGTGGCAGCTACTATCTGGAAATCCTCACCCGTGACCTCGAAAAGGCCGCGCTAAGCGAAATAGAGACAGTGGACAAGATGGGTGGCTCTGTAAAAGCGATTCAGAAAGGATACATCCAAGCTCAGATTCGAGAAAGCGCATTCAAGCAACAAATGGATGTTGAAGATGGCAGGAAAAAAATCGTGGGCGTCAATATTCTCAAAGATCCCAAGCCCTACCGAATAAAGATCCACCGAATTAATGCGAGTTCGGTACGTAAACAGATTTCGACCGTTAAGGCCTTCAAGAGAAGACGGCGCAAGTCTCATGTCGACCGAAGCCTAAGAAAGCTGGAGAGCGCGCTCGCCGGTAGTGGAAATGTAATTCCATTTATCATTACGGCTGTAAGAGAACGTGCAACAACCGGCGAGATAAGCGACATCGTGAGAGAAGCCTACGGCGAGTTCCACCCGAAGACCATCATCTAGAATGCAGAGGAGCCTCCGGAAATGAGCGAAAAGCAAAAGAAAGCCAAACTCAACGCGTTGCTGCAAAAAGCCCTCAAACACGACCGGAGAGCAATTGCACAGCTCATGTCGATGGCAGAGAACGACCCCAGTTCACGCATCGATATTCTCGCAAAACTCTATTGGCTACGCGGAAAGGCAAATATCGTCGGGATAACAGGGCCACCAGGCTGCGGAAAAAGCACCTTAATCTCACAACTCGCAAAACACTACCGCAAGTCAGGAAAAACAGTAGGGATAGTCGCAGTGGACCCATCGAGCCAAATCACGGGCGGAGCATTACTCGGTGACCGAATAAGGATGGGGGAACTCGCGGCTGATCCACGAGTGTTCATCAGGAGCATGGCAACCCGCGGCCACTTTGGCGGAATCTCGCGCGCAACGGAAGACGCCGTACGCATCTTAGATGCGGCGTCTATAGAGCAAATAATAGTGGAGACCGCCGGGGCGGGGCAATCTGATATAGACGTAAAGACGTTAGTCGATACTACTGTTGTAGTCACCGCTCCCGGGTTAGGTGATGAGATTCAAGCCCTGAAGGCAGGCATTATGGAGATCGGAGATATCTTTGTCGTCAACAAAGCGGACAAAGAGAATGCCGACCAAACTGCCCAAGAAATATACTCCATGATAATTATGGCCGACCCTGTCAATGGTTGGCGGGCGCGTGTCATTAAGACTGTTGCCACGACCGGCGATGGAACAATCGCCCTGGCGGAGGCAATAAACCAACACCTCCAGGTTCGCCGTAGAAAAGGGCCGGCCATCATGGACAAAAATGGCTTGCGCACTCAAATCCTCGACGCGGCCAAGACGTATTTTGATGAAGTGTCACTACAAGAGTTAGCGTCCTCCAAGAAGTTCGATGCTTTGTTGAACCAAGTTGAATCGCGTAAGATCGACCCCTTCACCGCTGGTCGTAGACTAACTCGCATGAAACATTAGAGGAATAGAGAAAGCGAGTTTAGAATCGAGCTCAAAGACGACGATCTGTATCAAATCTCTTAACGAATTTGGCGCCGGAAACCTGGGCGCATGAAAAATGTTAAGAGACATACTCCTAACCGTCGGCCTTGGAGTATGTGCAAAATGGAAGAGAAAGAGAATAAAGACGACGTAAGATTCTGGGACCCTCCTCGTCCGTGGTAAACTGAGGCCGTGAATGGCCTCACATTCTCCTTTTTCGTATTTATCCTCCAATTGTGAGATACCGGTTCTCGTCGAAGAGCCAATGTCCGTCATTGTCGCTCAAGTCGTATGGGTATGGTTCCACAGGGAGCCATCTTGCAACCACCCATTCTCCAACGGTGCTCATACACTGCGCTTCCGCAAACCCGTTCCTGATCAGTCTATCGTCTACGGCTTTGAACAGCTGCTTCATTTCTCCGCTCGGAGCCCAAACCATTGCGAGTAAACCTTCAAAATCACCGCGCACTAAGCCACCTCTCCACGCTGGCAAATGTGATAGGTATCCGGCCAATGTGCCGGCAACATTTCTTGAGCACGAGAGGCTGACTACGCTCCAATCTTCGGCTCCGATCTTCAGCGGCCAAACCGCGTATCGAAATATGTTCTCGTGTAGCATTCTTTCTATCTTCTTTCCGATATATGCCCCAGACACTCCCAGCGCGCGCCCCAATGCGGAATACGGTGTACGGCAGTTGTTTTGTAAACTTGAGAGGATTTTCAAATCTAGCTTGTCAAATTGGAACTGCTTCCCCTGCGTGTCTTGATCAAAACTAACCGGATTTTTCTCCAAGAGACTCTCGCGCAACCCGATGCCCCAGGAATCCCAGTGCACACTCCAACGGCCGGTTTCGGCATCATACCTGTCGAAGTTTACAGATTGAAAGTCATGTTCAAGTTCAAGAACCCGGTATTGAGTTACAAGGTTCTTCTCGTGCATCAGATGAATTAATTCCTTCACGAAGTTTTCGTGTTCAAAGGGAATATCTAACACGCTGAACAGATCAAATGTGCCGTACGTACGAAAGATTTGCCTACAATAAGGAATGCGTGATAGAGCGCCAATTACATTAGCCTGCTTCGACGTGCTCAATAGAAGTAGACGTTCTACTAATCCAATCTTACGCATATCCGCGATGACAGTGAACCTGAGTCCCGCTTTGGCAGACAGTTCACGAATCGCCTTCATCGTGGTAGGAATACTGATCCGTAACGTTCGGGCAGCTTCCCCCGCCTTGACGTCGGGCCTTTTCGAAAGAAGGCTCAAGAGTTTCATCTCGTTGACGCTGAACTTTTGTTGGCTCGGACGCGCCGCGAGAGTGTTGAAGATTATGTAGTAATCCGCAACCGTGACCCTCGCGTTGCCAAACTCCTTGAGTCTAGACCACACTTCACGGTATAGCGAGGCGCCAACCATCATTTCGTAGTAATCAAAGAAATCGAGAAGATCCTGACCACCAAGCCTGGTATTTTGACGAAGACCATGCCTAGCGTTCGCCCAAAATTCTTTGTCGTCTTTTCGCTCCAATAATTTGTATCCGAAATATTCTGACTGTTCACATAACACGCGCGGTGCGTATTCCATCGCATCTAGATTTCTCGGTGATAGGAGGACCGCAGCCTCACGTATTAGAACTCCTTTCCTAAGTGTATCGATGAACAATATTGGTGGGTTGATGTTCAGCACACCAAGCTCTGGGTACCACTGTGATCCCCATCTCCAGGTACTTTCACTCTCAAACACATTGGGAGGGAAGAATGAAGTGATGGAAAATCGTTTCTGGTATCGTTCGCTCTGCTGCCACGTTAAGCCTACGACCTCCTCAAGTTCTCGGAGATACGTTCGAAATTCGGTTCGGGCTCCGGTTAGTTTACTGGCATGTTCTGCCGTCAGATCCGCCTTTTCCGCGACGAAGGAACTTATCTCTGCATTGACCTGTTCAAGAACACGATCGCCCTCAGCTGGGGTTCGTATTTCGCGTAGGCGGGAAAATGACTCTGAAAGGTGACAGCCTTCGATTATTTAAGTAGCCTTTTGAAAAATTGCTTCCGCGCGGCTTCATTTCGATACTTCGGTGTTGCCTTCTTGTATACCTCCGAGATACTTTTCGCAAGTAGGCATCTCATGTAATCCTGCGACGAGTTGGCCAAGGCTTCTCTGTGTGGGTCGTGAACACCTGGGAACAGCGATTCAGTGCGTGCTACCGAAAACTTATCCTGCGAAAGGACTTCGAGCGCTTCCAGCGTTTTCCCTGACTTAGAAATTGTATTTCGTAACAGAAGACTTGATTTGAGTCTGCCTTCGCTAAGCCAAGCTATGGGTTCCGAGCTCGCGTGCTTGAGCCGCGTTTGTGATCTAGGCATGAAAGCGTTCCTTTCGCTTGACGGATGCTATGCGTAAGGTTTTCTTCTTATTAGGATAGCATTTTCGGAACGACATAACCACTAATTGATGCGATATTTGGCCGATAGGCGTGGCATAGCTTTTCACATATCGAAAACAATGAGGGTTGATTTTGCAGACCCTCAGTTAGGGGTTCGATTGCTAAGCGTTCATTGTGTTTCTTCCTAAGAGTGTTCGGTGGAGTAACTCTTACAATGTCAGTGGATCGTACCCGAATGGGGTAGGAGGTTAGTGGCTGAGGCGAGTAGTAAGTCAACGTACCGTTCAGAGTCGAAGTTCGAGTCTTCGTTCATTAACTCAGTCGGAAGCGCCCGATTCTGAGTTATCCGTGACTTATCGTAAGTTAGTATGTAGCTGAGTGTTTGACCTGCATGGACTTGCATGCCCTCCCGAACGAGGTGTTGAGCAGCGATGCTTTGCGGAACCATGTTTCGATATTCATTGGGATTTTTGCTGAGGTGTTTCTCAATCGTCAAATCCTCCACGGCCACCACTCCATTTTGGACCAGGCTGACGTATGACTTGACCACGGTGAGAGCTTCGGGTATGAGCGCCTTGAACTCTTCGGAGTTCTCTGCTTTTGCAAGCAGGGCTAACATATCTGACTGACAGCGCCTGACGATTCCGGGCGTGTCATGCTTCCTGAAATTAATACCCCGAAGTTTGAGTTTCCCGTTTTGAAAGGCACCATAGTACTGGTTGAGGACCGGGATGCGTGAATCTGTTCGCGAGTTCAGAAAAACGATCCACTTGTAGAGCCCCTCAAACTCAATTGGGAAATGTAGCTGAAACTCGATTTGACGACAAAGATCCTCGTACTCGGCTGGGGTTGCCCCTGGCTTCTTAAGCCACATCGAGTCAACGATTCCGTGTAAGAGTGTGAAGCCCTTAGATTCTGCTATTGCAACAGCCTTTCTGAGGATTTGGCGAGAAAAAGCGCAGGTTGCAATATGGCATCTATTCTCCCAAACCTCGCGTTCTTGAATCCTAGGTAGCCGATTGCCCGCCGCCGTTTTCGACGACTATGAGCAGACTAGGATCCATTTGAGAGCGGCTTGACGTTGGTCATAACGCAGCTGAATAGGTGGGTCTGAAGCTTCTTTCTTGTACTTTTTGTAAAGCGCTTTCTTCCGGAGTAGTATATCCAACGACCTTGACACGATGCCCTCCCATTGCTCGCAAATGTTCCATCCGAGTTCGGGGACTCAATTGGTTGAGTTAGGGCAGCATACGCAGCGTACGGTTGGCGAACAGCATTGAGATGATTAGTAAGACTTGTTTTTGTGGTGACGCCATGACGCTGGCAGCAGAAGCGAGCAGTCTACACTGGTTGAGCATATCCTCAAAGATGGCCTTGTCTTCTTGCCTGAGAAATTCTTGGAAACGTTTCAATTTCCCAACTTCGGCTTCGACAACCATCCCCCAAGATTGAATCGTGCGTCCCATTACAGGTACCCCTCCAGAGTCTTAACGCCAGGCGCGAACGCGTTCGCGGTGCACGATGGGAGGCGGGGATATTTCAGTGAGAATTGAGTGAGACTGGCGTTTTGCTCAACATTCACTAACACCTGTGCAGCACGCGTGAGGGTGCGATCCAGTAGAAAGTTTCTTGGTTCAAGGTTCGTGGTAACGATTAGACATTGGTATTGTCTGGCGAACATCCTGAGAGCTCGTGCGGTTTTAGCGAAGATTCGTGATGCATCTTCCTTATCGTCGTCGCGCACGTTTGGGTCACAGTACAGTTGGGTTATGTCTGAGACAACGACAAGCTTCGCACTGAATTTCCTTATGGCACTAGGCAGTTTATCTGTAATAATACATGCGAGTTGATGGTGAGTGAAGGCCCTGCTCACATGCAACCTTTCAAGGACATTCTCTGTGTCGAGGCCTTGCTCAACCGAACTGTCAGATATAGCGTAGGGATCGAAGTTGTTGCCCCCGTCGACGAATAAAACATCACAATCCGGGCCCAGGGGCTGTGGAAGCATCGCGCGCACGCAGAGTAACGTACACATTGCATGAGCCGGTTTGCCTTGAAACGCGATAAGCTGACCGAAATTAAGGCATAAGGCATTGTCTAAAGCTTCAACCCCGAAGGTTAGGTCAGGTTGCGGCGACACTTGGCGCGCGTCTATGAGAAGGCTGTCAACTTTGACGAAATCTTGAACGGTTAACGCAGAGGTAAATTGGACCATAGCTTGCCGTAAACAATGCAACCAAATAATTCCAGTAAGCACATTGAGCCATGGCTGTCAGAGGCGAGTGAAAATGCGTTTGAGCAGAATATGACTAAGAGATTATCTGACCTAAGATCTCCTTATGCTGCCTCTCATCAATCGTGCCCAAGTTCAGAAGTTTGTCGGCTATGCGTCGCATCGTTGTGAATGTGTGAAGTTTCATTCGTTTCTTCTGCAAGTTTTCTCCGGCGCCTTGCTGCCTGTCGAGCAAGACTACGGCGTCGTCTACTATCCCTCCCTCAGCTCTAATGGCTTCAGCCGCTTCAAGGAGGCTTTTGCCAGTCGTAACCACGTCGTCCAAAATCAAGACCTTGTCGCCTGGTTGCAGGAGGCCTTCGACCCTCTTTTCGCGGCCATGCTCCTTCTGTTCTTTCCGGACGTAGAGCAAAGGTTTGGTCAGGTTAAGCGCTATCACAGCAGCATAGGCGATTCCAACAGTTGGTACACCCGCCAAACGTTGAACGCGCTTGACTAGATCAGGTTCGATCACGCTGCGGTACATGTTGATTGTTTGTTGGAATGCCTCAGGGTAGCTAGGTATCAAACGGAGGTCTACATAATACGGACTAAGGAGACCGCTCGTTAGCTTAAATGTACCAAATTTCAGGCTTCCCGTCCTAAGCAGGATATTACAGAACTCGTCTAACCCTGTACTGACCATCGATACCGCCTACAACCACTAAACCTGACCTTAGAGGTTTATTCTTTTGCGCTGTCGTCAACGTGATCTGACAGGAGCAAACACATTCGTGGGAGAGTTCACCGGCAGCTACTCGAGAATTAGCACAGGTATTTCAGCCTCTCAAGCTTTTACGACTCTATCAATATCCTAACCGTCAGTGATTGTAAGGTTGGTTGAAATATGGCTACCCTACGGGCGCTCTGAAATCCCTGTTAGAGTTCCCGAAGAGAAGCTGATCGACATTCTCAAACCAGAGAGCGCAAGCGCTCTAGGAGAACCAGTCGCAGAGGCCGAAAAGCTTCTCCGAACAAATGAAAAATTCCAAGAAACAGCGACTAAAGCATCTAGGACAATCATTGTACTTGGGTCATGCGGAAGCCAACAACTAGCGACCGACTTAGCTCAAATGGTTCTCAAGCATCTCCCTCAATCAGGTTCGACTACAGTCATATGTACCCGGGACGCAATCGAACCAGATTCCGGAGTAATCGGCGACGTCAAGGTCCTGAAGCACACGAGCAAGTCCGCGTCAACCCCGTTTACGGATTTTCATGGTGCTTTCGTGCCGAGCATTGACTCGGAGTTCGTCGATTCAGATCTTAGGATCCTTATCGGCGAACTTAGACCACATCACTTTCTCGAATACTCGGGGCTATGCGACTTAGTCTTCCCCTACCTCGCAGCAGATGCTTCCATTTACGCCCATCTCGCGGAAAGACCGGGGATCACTCTTGGCGACCTTCATAAGGAGAGAGTGGAAATCGCGAAATCATTCAACGACCTCTTCGCACTAGGCCTTACCCTTAATGCGGAGATGCGTCCGTCGAGCATGGTTTTCGGAGGCATAGATGATTCCTTAACAAACCTCGCTGCTTCCGTGAAGGAATTGTATTCGAAGCCGATTACAAAGCGAGCTGACATTGTCGTGATGGGAGCGGGTGGATTACTGTATGATGAATCACTTCTCGAAGCGGTTGAGACCCTGCCCGCCGGGTTAAACGCATTGAAGAAGGAGGGGACCTTGATCGTGGCTGCGGAGTGCGGTAAAGGACACGGCGACACAGAGTTTTACGACTGGTCATCAGAACACAAAGAGCCTCGGTACCTCGAAACTAGACTACGTCACCGGTTTAATTACAATGGCTTCAAAGCTTCATTCCTAAGCAGGACACTGGAAGCCCACAGAGTTTGCTTAGTCTCAACGATTCCTGACTACTACGTGGAGAACATATTCCGTATGAAATCCGCACCCACTGTCAACGCAGCCTTACATAACGCACAGCGAACGCAAGGGTCCGATTCCACGATCAGCGTCATTCCTGACGCAGGCAGAGTTATTCCGATGCAAATCGAAACTGCAAAACAGTAGCACAATATTCGACAGGTTAGTCGGTTACTCGCCAATCACGCTTTTATCACTTTGGCTAGAAAAGGGTTGAAGCGAAATGGCGATGGAAAGACTGGGAGGATGGTTGTGCGCACTCCTTCTTCTCAACCTAATCCTACTGGGTTCACCACTACCGCAAACCGAGACGACATTCAAAGTCGGGGCGTGGGGAGACGATGCTTCAAGAGGCAATTCAGGAGTGCAGGCACAAATCCAGACTCACATCTATAATTCCGTCCCCGGCACTCTCAACTATTTCTGGGTTGGGGATGATTTGGCAGACGGCTCGTTCATTCAATTTGGGTACTCCTTGGAACCTGGAACATACTGCCTCAAGGGCGCGTCAATCGGCGGAAAGTTCTCCTGCTCAGGATCAACAGAGCGGATTCAGAGTGGCGATGCTCGCTGGCAATGGCAGTATTGGCCGAATCGTTTCAAATCCGACTACTACTATGGGATAGGGCCATCAGGTTCAGCCGGCACTAACGGGACGTGGCATTTCTACACCATCGTCCCGAATCCTTCGAATTCATGGCGTTTCATGTTTGACGGGGAGATCGTTTCGAACTCAAGTTTCCTCGTCAGCCAATCGACGGACCCTGTGTTCATGGTCGCTGAGGGAAGCGCCAACGTGAATGCATCTACAACGCTGGGTCCGGTGAAATTTCAACAGTTATCCTATTTCAATGGAATGAGTTGGAGTTCGGTTGATTCACTGGTCGCGCTGAGTTATTGCGGGACTAGCGTAGCGTGTTTCGCGAACTCGTATGGAGCAATGGCTATTGGCCCTAACATACTTCTGACTGGCTCGAATGTGCCGAGATCGGCGGATGGATCGCTGCTATGGACGAGCGGAAATCTTGATCTTAACATCAAAGTGCATCCGGGCGCTGTATTCTTCGTAACATCCATCTTAGGGACAAACGAATACAGCGACAATGCTGAGATCAACGTTCCACGGGGAATGTTCGTGTATGTATCGATCTCAGACACGGTCATGAATTCTCCCGGTATACTAGGGCTCATTGGCGGTCGTGATCAATTTCAGGGATGGTCCGGGGATGTAAGCTCTCGAAATCTTACGGTTCGGCTGCTGATGGACTCAAACAGGACCATCTCCGCAGACTGGACGACCGATGCCTCCATACCTTTAATTGTTCTCGCAGTCTCATCGATCGCACTTCTCACGCTGATAATTGTAATGGCCAGAAGGAGAACCCACACGACGAAACCCAAGCCGTAGCATCATAATACTTTTGAATCCTCGAGTGGGAGGTGCCCTGGAAGGCGCATTGGTCCTGCGGGCATTATCGAAGCAGCTCGTATCCTTGAAAGAGATGCCCACCTAATTCTAGACAGAGTATTTTGGAGTCAAACGGTCAATGTAACCGGTTGCTTTTTGGCGGCCTCACAATACCAGCGTGATCAACGACATAAGATAGGGGCAAGCTCAGATGGCATTGAGACAATTCATTCTAATCTTGCTAGTCGCTTTAATTGGAGGAAGCTATCCTGTTGGAACTGCTCTCGCATTACAGCCTAGCAACCTATTCACTGCCGCGCTCCAAGCTACTCCTGATTGCTCAGTTCGACCAGAAACCAACGTCACAAGCCCCACAATCATTCTCTGCTCAATCACCCCAAGTGACGATACCTATGCAGACAAACTCATTCCTTTGAAAGCTTTCGGTGACTTGGGCGTTCTAATCGTACAAAACATACCTAGCGTGCCTGTTTCGAAGACGTACGCATTCCTCAAGTTTGATACGATGAACAACCTGCCCGCCCAGCTAGCACAAACAGAGGCAAGGCCAGCCAATGCAAGCCTACGGATGTACGTGCGGTTGATGAATTTCTTCTACAACGCGACCGTAGAAGTACACAATGCTTCAGCCGAGAATTGGACTGAAAATACCCTTACATGGGATAACATGCCCCAGTTTGACGTCAACAACTATGTCTCGACAAACATTAGACAAAACGGGACGTGGGCACGATGGAACCTCACGAGCCTCGTTCAGCAAAGCTTCAACTCCAGCGGACAGGTTGCTTTTGCTGCTGTTTCTTCAGAAACTAGTTGGAGAAACCTAGTCTGGTTCGATTCCAAAGAGTACCCGTTCTTGAACGGATCGACCGATCCAACTCTTGAGATGGTCTTTGTCGAACCCTACCTGACCATTGAGACGCCCTATCCAAACATCTCGATCTCAGTGGGAGGCAGGGCAATTGCTACTAACGCAAATGGGACCGTACAACTAATGCTTCCCTGGGGAGACTATTCTATTTCTGTTCCCGAAACGATTCCTATAAGCAATGGTACGAGAGCCGGTTTTGTCGACTGGAGTGATCAAAGCAACAGCTCCACAAGGTTAGTCTCTATGGGCAATAACTTGACGCTCAAAGCCAACTACCAACTCCAGTATGAACTGGAGGTGTACTCGCCTTTCGGAACCGCGACTGGCGGAGGGTGGTACTTTGAGAATACGGATACAACGATCTCAGTCACTCCTACCTCTGTTCCACTTAACGGGGTTATGGGCTGGCTCGGCGGTCGGCATGTTTTCGATCATTGGTCGGACGCCTGCAATACTACGACAGCGCAATGCGACGTATTGATAGACAGCCCGAAAAGTGCGATTGCAGTGTGGAGAGTGGATTGGACTCTGACGATGATTCTCGCCATTATTCTCGCGGTTTCCACGGCATGTGTAGCAGTCCTAAGGAGGAAACGTTCTACCAGTACTTCATCGAAGAGATCAAAGAGAACACGCAGGCGATCACATAACCGCCGCCATTAATACGGTGGATTTTGCGTATTCCCGCTTCGGTAATCGTGTAGCAAGATAGGTATCGCTCATCAGAGAGGCGACATGTTGCAATCTAGGGTTTCAATGGTTACGATTTGCGGCTTGATTCTTCTTTGCGCCTTACTCAACGATCCTAACGTGATAGCGCAAACAACCACGATAACAAACGTCGCCTACACCCATACTTCACTTTACGACATCGACACGGAGACTACGAACCCTCCCCTGGTACTCAACGCTACTGTGAGTTATGCGGAAGCTAAAACAGGCTACTACTTGGCGGTTGGAGTCTTTGATCTAGACGATGGAAACCTAGTGAGCGGGTTGGGTAGTTCGAGCCCTCAATCTTGTGCCACTACTACTCAGTTTGCCGGATGCATCATACCACTAACCAATGCTGCTGGCTCGGAGAGGATGCAGTTCCTGCTTAGCCATCCGAAAGGAGTTTGGAATCTGGCTTTAGTCGCTGCGATCTTGGACAATGAGCAAAATCTCATCTCCACTTCCTTTAGCGATTACACTTTCACAATGACCGTGCACAGTGCTCTTACGTTAGAGGTGGACGTACCGAATGGTGTGGCGGTCTCGGTTGATGGAGTCAACGGTACCGGGGGAAGCGTCCAACTCGTTCTTGCTGCAGGTAGCCACTTCGTTAGTGTGCCAAACATAGTACAAATTAACGAGAATACAAGAATTGAGTTTAGAAATTGGTCCGATGGTTCCACTGACGCAAATAGATCCGTGGCTTTGAATTATGATATCGTCTTACATGCAAATTACGTCACTCAGTATAAGCTCCAAGTGATCAGCCCAGTCAGTATGGGGGACGGGGGATGGTACGACACTGGTTCAAACGTGACGCTGTCAATTCAATCATCGATCACGCCCATGAATGGGGTCCTTGGGATACTCGGTGCCAAGTGGGTTTTCCAAGGTTGGACTGAAGACGGACAGGTTATGTCTGGATCAACAATTGACCAAATAACCATGAATTCCCCTCACGTCGTTGATGTGATTTGGAAGGGTGACTACAGACTACCATTGTCAATTGCGGCAACACTTGCGATCCTGCTGGCGTTGACTATTCTGCATTCTAGGCGGCGACCTCAAAAACGGAAGCGCCTCAGACGTGGCAGGTCGCACAGGAGCGCTGCATCGAGACATGGGAAAAGCAAGCTCCTCAGAGCTCGCCGTGGCAATTGAGTTTCATGGTTCAACCGTGTTTCTCTCAATCCAACAAGTGGAGATAAGTAGAATGTTCATCATTTAACGATAGACACATTTCGTTTCACCAGCTCTTCTTCAGAGAAGTGAGGCGGGTTATTCGATCAGCTGTAAAATGCGCTGATCTAAGTGCTCTTGATCCCTCGGAGCGCTTCCTCTGCCATCTGTTCCCGCTTTTCTACGATCTCATCATAGTAAATCATGACTAATCCGAGGGGTAAGAGGCCAAAAGCATAGATCGTGAGGTTTCTTAATCCATAGAAGGGTGACCAAACAGAAGTCAGATAGAACGAATATGAGCTATTGTAGCTAGTGATCGTGAGAAGGTACGGTCCAGATCTATCTGCTTTTGTAAATACGGAGAGGCCCTTTTCATTGGGGCTGAAAATGACGCTGACCAGCGTGGGCGCGACTATGCTCTGTAGCCCCTCATCGTAGTAAGCCAATACAACTGTCGTTGCTCCTTCTCGGTCACTGAGTACGGTCAGGCTGATGGGTTGACCCGCGTCAATGGGCGGTATGAAGTATGACTTGATCCAATAAGGACGCGATGGAGTGAAGTCTATCCCAGGTCCGATTCCTTCTAGCATCTGGGGTGACTTGTAGTAAGGCATTATCACTCCAACGAACAGGAATATCAGACCGAGGGTGAAGAGAACGATTCCCGCAGCTTTCGCTTTTCGAACATGCAAACGTATAGCCTAAGCGAACTTGTCGGCGTGATGACAAGCTACGAAATGTCCTTCAATTAGCTTATCTTCGAATTTTGGAGCTATCTGCTTACAAATGTCAGTAGCATGGGGGCAACGTGGATGAAATCTGCAGGCTTGCGGTGGGTTGATCGGACTTGGGACCTCGCCTGGAAGAATAATTCGGGTTGTTTTGTGGTCGACGTCGGGGACTGGAACAGCTGAAATTAATGCTTGAGTGTAGGGATGTAATGGTTTGTCAAAGATTTCGTCTGCTCGCGCTAACTCAACAATTTCCCCCAGGTACATTACGGCGACCCGTTGACTGATCTGGCGAACGGAGCTGAGGTCATGCGAGATGTAAAGATACGATAGGTGCTTGTTTCGCTGTAGGTCTATAAGCAAGTTTAGGATTTGAGCCCTGATCGAAACATCTAAAGATGAAACAGGTTCATCGAGGATTACGAACTTCGGGTCAACCGCCAGAGCTCGTGCAATCGCGATTCTCTGCCTTTGCCCTCCACTAAATTCGTGCGGATAACGTTCTGCGTGGTATTCCTCCAGGTTCACCATTCTAAGTAGTTCGTAGACGCGGTCAGTCCATTGGTTCTTCGGTATATTCCTATGAATAACGAAAGCTTCGCTGATAATGTCATACACAGTCATACGTGGGTCGAGGGAGTTGTAAGGGTTCTGAAAAACCATCTGCATTCTGCGCC
>Ga0181539_1000147_pt1 | contig 79731 bp, 76 predicted proteins | sample PEATcosm2014_Bin_46_FD_119767 | JGI IMG/M metagenome (GOLD analysis project Ga0181539, IMG submission 119767) | Peatland microbial communities from MTU Mesocosm Facility, Houghton, MI, USA - PEATcosm2014_Bin23_60_metaG | ecosystem: Environmental > Terrestrial > Soil > Wetlands > Peat | place...
CCCTCCAGAGGCGACGAAAGATCATTTGGCGCCATCACACGGTCACGAACAGGACCCTTGTAACCTGGCCTCTGCGAGCTTCGGTGAACCCGAAGGCCGACTTCGGTGATGACGTCCGGGTGGGCGCTGACGGACTTGAACCGCCGACCTGCTCGTTGTAAGCGAGCTGCTCTAACCACCTGAGCTAAGCGCCCGTCGCCCCGAGGGCGAGCCGACCCTGCACATGACGACGATAGGCCCTCCCGCCCGCACGATCCTCCGAGCGTCTCGCACGAGAGCCGCCAAGTGACCCGTCAGCCCGGTTGCAGCTCGCTCGCTGTGACGATCGCCGACACGGAAATCGTCGGGCCGCCACATGCCGTGAACGCCTCGCTCACCGAGAAAGCCAAGGAAATCTCTGGGAGGTGGACCGACATCGAGCTCACTACTGGGCACGTCTGCTCTCCATCGGTCGGGAAGTCGCTCGACTGCACGAGAAAACCCACTGCAGCGACGCCGGTGGGCGGCAGCGTCAACAGCGACGGCGAGACGGAGAATGCCGACTCCTGCCCCGTGGTCTGGACCGTGGTCGGGAGATGAGCTGGAGTCGCTCCCTGCACGGCTCCGATCAAGCTCACACCAGGGCGACCGTCGAGGGAGCACGCCGCGGTCGAGGTGTTCACCACGTCGACGGGGCTGTAGATCGAGCCGGCGGCGGCGAAGCTCTTGACGGCAGCGAGCTTCAATTGAGTTGGAATGCAAGTCGGAGGCGGTCCCGGCTGGGTGGTGGATGTCGTCGAGGTCGTGGGTGCAAGCGTCGTCGAGGTCGTGGGTGCAAGCGTCGTAGCCGGGGCCGATGTCGTAGTCGCCGGAGTCGTGGTCGTGGCAGGCGTCGCGGAACTAGAGCAACCTCCGGCAACAACAGCCAAGCCGAGGAGCATCGCGAACCCACTGGCAACCACGGATCTTGAACGCTGCATAAGCCTCCCTGGCCAAAGGAACGGGCCCGCCGGCCACAACTCGCCATGGGCCATCCGACGCACACCGACGCCCGAACATGACGGCCGATGATCCCCGACTGGCCTCATTTGCCGGGCATAGCCCTCAGGCGCGCTCCTGCAGCGGCATCGTAGTTCCAGAACCGGGGCAGCGCGGCGACCAGCGCAGCCGTCCCCACCACGCACAGGACGCCACCTGAGACGATCGAGGCGCGCAGTCCCGCGAGAGCCTCGACAAGGCCGGCCTCGACGTTGCCGAGCGTCGGACCTGAGGAGTAGCTCAGCATCTCGATGCCTGCGAGGCGCCCGCGCAGCAGATCGGGGATGGACTGGTTCCACATCGTCGTGCGGAACAGCCCACTCACCATGTCTGCTCCCCCCGCCACGACGAGCCCGACGATCGCCAAGGGGAGCGAGCTCGCAAAGCCGAAGCCGACGATCCCAAGCCCCCAAAGCCCTGCGGCGAGCGCCACCGCACGGCCATGGCGCCGGACGTGGCGGGTCCAGCCGCTCGTCAATGTCACCAGCAGCGAGCCGGCCGACGGTGCTGCGTAAAGGACGCCGAGCACGGCCGCACCACCGAAGTGGCTCGCGACCTGTGGGAACAACGCGGTCGGGATCCCGAAGAACATGGCGTTCACGTCGACGAGATACGAGCCGAGCAGGTCCTGGCGGCTCCTCGCATAGCGGAGACCGTCCGCGATCGCCCGGAGAGAAAGCCCGTCGGACTCAGGTGGCGGAGGCACGGCTCGCATCAACGCGAGAGCAGCCAGCGACACGAGGAAGGTTCCGACGTCGAGGCCGTAGGTGACCGGCAACCCGACGGCCACGATGAGGACGCCTGCGACCGGAGGGCCGGCCACCATCCCGAGGTTTCCCTTCAGCGACGACAGGGCGGAGGCTGCCGGGAGCTCTTCGGCGGAAACGAGCCTCGACACCATCGCCTCGAGGGAGGGCCGCTGCAGGCCGTCGATGCCGGCCGCGGCAAATGCGACGACGAAGAGCACCGAGAGCCGCGGCTGAGCCGAGAGCGAGTTCACGACCAGGGCGCCGACCACGAGGCACATCGCGCTCTCCGTCAGGCGGACCATCCGCCGGCGGTCAACCGAGTCTGCGAGGGCTCCCCCGACAAAGGCCGTGATGAGCAGTGGGATCAGCTCTGTCAGGCTGAGCAGCCCGACTATCAGAGACGAATGGCTGATGCGGTACGCCTGGTACGGCAGGGCGACGTAGGTCACCATGCTCCCGAAGAAGGACACCGCCTGGCCGACGAAGAGCAGCCGGAACTCCTTCGAGCGCCTGAGCGGGGCGACATCGATCCGGAACATGGAGACCAGGCCGCGGCTCGGCCTCTCGGCCTCCTCCGCCACCTGCTCGGGAACGGCAACCGACTCGGGTGGCTCCGGCAGTGGCCCGGCGCGCGAGCCTTCCGGCGCCGGATGGGAGCGGTCCATGCCGTCCAAGCGTGACCGCCGGCGTCCTCACCGACGACCGGCAGGGTGAACGACCAGCCCGGCCTAGGGAAACAGGCCTCTCAGCTCCATCGCCTCGCCCACCCTCTCCAGCGCCACCGCCACCGCACCGCGCCGGGGGGTCACCTTCAGGTCGCGCGAACGGCGCCATACGGAGTCGAAAGCAGCCGTCATCATCCGCCGGAGGCGCTCGGCGACGAGATCGCCCTCCCAGCTGAAGCCCTGACGGCTCTGGGCCCATTCGAAGTAGGAGGCCGTGACCCCACCTGCGTTTGCCAGGATGTCCGGGATCACGACGATGTTGCGCCGTTCGAGGATCGAGTCCGCCTCGGGCAATGTGGGCCCGTTGGCGGCCTCGACGATGAGCTGGGCGTTCATCTTCTCGGCCACCTCGGCGGTGATGACGCCCGCCAGGGCGGCGGGGATGGCGAGCTCGCAGTCGAGCTCCCAGATCCGCTCGGGCTCGAGCGGGTCCGCGCGCTCGAAGCCGGCCACGCTGCCGGTCTCATCGACGTGACGCGCCAGCGCGGCTGCGTCGAGTCCCGCCTGGTTGTAGACGCCACCTCCAGCGTCTGTCACCGCTATCACCCGCATGCCGGCCGAGGACAGCATGTACACGAGCGGGCCGCCGACTTTCCCGTGGCCCTGGATCACCGCCCGCGCCCCGGTCATGGAGAGGCCGAGCTCTTGGAAGGCGGCCCGCGTGCAGATGAGCACGCCTTGGGAGGTGGCGCCGACGTGGCCCCGGCTGCCGCCGATGGCGATCGGCTTGCCGGTCACGACCCCGGTCATGGCCTCCCCGCTCACCATCGAGATCGTGTCCATCAGCCATGCCATCACGTTCGCATCGGTGTTGACGTCCGGTGCCGGGATGTCCCTGTCCGGGCCGATCATGGACGCGATGCCCATGGCGTAGCGGCGCGTGAGCCGCTCGAGCTCGCTCTCCGAGAGCGTCATCGGGTTGACCTGGATCCCGCCCTTGGCACCGCCGAAGGGCACGTCGACCACGGCGCACTTGAGGGTCATGTCGGCGGCGAGAGCCATCACCTCGTGCGCGTTGACGGACTCGTGGAAACGAATCCCACCTTTGCCAGGGCCTCGCGCACTGTTGTGGTGCACCCTCCACCCGCGGAACACCTCGATCTCCCCGCTGTCACGACGGATCGGGACGGCCACCTCCAGGACCTTCTCGGGCAACGAGAGCATGCGGAGCGTGTCCGGGTCGAGCCCGATGAGCGATGCCACGTCCTCGATGCGCTCGAGGATCGCGAACCACGGATCTGATCCCGACATCACTCAGCCTCCAAGACTGGTCCCTGTCCTCAACCTATCCCCGGGTCCCAGCCGGTCGCAGCCGACGGGCCCGACGGGCCCGGACCTCGGACGCGCCGGGATCGGCGCAGCCGGCGGCCGTCCTGAGGTCGGGGTCCTCGAGGTCGGGGTCCTCGAGATCGGGGTCCTCGAGCACAGCCTCCTCGTCAGAAACGAGGAGATGCCACGACCGGCGGTGCTCCTCACACGGGCCTTTCTCCAGCAGTGCCGCACGATGCTCGGGGGCGGCGTAGCCCTTGTTCGCGTGCCAGCCGTACCACGGGTACGAACCGGCGAGCTCGACCATGAGCCGGTCTCGGGCAACCTTTGCGATCACGCTCGCGGCCGCCACCGAGGCACATGTCAGGTCGGCCTTCACCTTGAGGGTGACCTGCCCGGGCTCGATCATGGCCGGCGAAGCCGCTGAGGGCTCCGGGCGCGTGAACCAATCGTAGTTACCGTCCAGCAGCACGACCTCGGGACGCGCCGCAAGGCCCGCCAGCGCCCGCTCACCGGCCAGGCGCAGAGCCCGCAGGATACCCATCGAGTCGATCTCGGCCGCGCTGGCGTGCCCGATCGCCCAGCAACACGCCCAGGACTCGATCCTCGGCACGAGGGACTCACGAACCGCGGGCTTGAGCAGCTTGCTGTCTCGCAGCCCTGCAGGGGGCCGCCGCGTGCCGGCATCGACCACGACCATCCCCACCGACACAGGGCCCCCGAGAGAGCCGCGGCCCACCTCGTCGCATCCCGCCACCGTCACCCTGCCCGAGGCCAGCATGTCGCGCTCGAGCTTGAGATTGGGAGCGCGTCCCGCGGTCAAGCCGGCCACTCGCCCGAGATGGCCGCGGTACGCACGCGAACGACGGTAGCTCGCGACGGGGGACGGCGCAGCCGAAGTAATGGCGCCAGCCAGACTTGCGAAAGGTTAGCTATGCTTGCGAGATGAGCAACTCATCTCGCAATGGTGTCGCGGCCGTAGCCTCACTGGCCGTCGTGGCGCTGGCGATCTCCAGCACCGCGGCAGCGGCCACAGCGGCTCGGCCGGCGACAGCCGCCAGACCAGCAACCACCAGAACGGCTCCGATGCACGGGACCGCCAGCGTCGCCTATGCCGGCTCGCTCGAGCTGTGGGCCGCGACGGACCTCGGCCCGAAATTCGAGGCCGCGACCGGCGACGGCTTCCAGGGCCGCGCTGCAGGCTCGGGCACGTTGGCCTCGGAGATCCTCGCGAACGAGATCAACCCCGGGGTCTTCATGTCCGTCGGCAAGAAGAACATCAAGAGGCTCTGGCCGGCGAACAGGTCGAAGTTCGTCATCCAGCTCGCAACCGACCCGCTCGTGGTGGCCTACAACCCGAACGGCAGGTTCGCGAAGGAGTTCAACGCCATCGCGGACCACAAGGCCTCGCTGTCGTCGCTGTTCACGCTGATGAGCTCACCAGGGATCCGCGTCGGGCGCACCGACCCGAACGCCGACCCGCAAGGGGTCTACTTCATCTTGATGATGGAGCTCGCCCAGTCCACGCTCCACCTGTCGTTCGACCCCGCGACGACGATCCTCGGCGTCACCAAGTCCACCCCCTTCGGGTTGCCGGCGCAGATGGTCGACGAGGACTCGCTCATCACCGACCTCCAGGCCGGCGAGTTCGACGCCACCAGTGCCTATCTCACCCAGGCGATCCAGTACCACCTGCACTACATCGTCCTGCCCCCCGGCTTGAACTTCGCGGTTACCTCCGAGAGCGCCCACTACTCCACGGTCAGCATCACGCTCACCGGCGGGACGGTCGATCAGGGTGACCTCATCACCTTGAACATCACCCTTGTCCTGCCCGCGAACGCCAAGACTGCTCCCTCGGTGGCCGACCAGGCCGCGGACGACGGCTTCGTCGCCTGGATAGTTTCGGCGGCTGGGCGGGCGCAGCTGAAGAAGGGCGGCTACCCGCTCACACCCCCGGTCTACGTCGGTGCCACGAGCGCGGATACGGCGGCGACTACGTTGCCGGCCGACGTGCTCAGCGCCTTCCAGGCCTCGGGTGGTACAACCTCGTCCTGATGAGAACCACCATCCCGGCCGGCAATCTGGCCGCGACCGGGGTGGTACCGGGGTTCCCGAGCGCGGGGCGCATCGTCGCCCGTGGTTCGACGGTACTGGCGCTGCTCGGCGCGCTCGCGATCTGGCTCGCGCTGCTCGGCCCCTTCGCCGTGCTGATCCAGCACCTCTCGTTGCACTCCATCCGGGCGGCACTGGGGCCGCCCGGAGCCCTCGACCCGCTCTGGGTCTCGCTCGGAGCGAGCGCGATCGCGCTCGGCGTCATGGTGCTGCTGGGCACACCGCTCGCCTACCTGCTTGCCCGCGGCCGCCTGCCACTGGCACGCCTCGTCGAGCTCGGCATCCTCCTCCCGCTCATGATGCCGCCGCTTGTGATCGGGCTGCTTCTCATATTCCTCATCGGCCCTGAAGGCACGCTGGGCAATCTCCTGGCAGACATCCACCTGACGGGAGTGAACACCTTCTTCGCGCTCATCGTCGCCGAGTTCTACGAGGCGGCGCCCTTCTACATCCTCGGCGCCCACGCCGCCTTCGCCTCTGTCGATCCCCGCATCGAACAGGACGCCACCTTGCTCGGCGACCGCCCCCTGCAAGCCTTCCGTCGCATCACCCTTCCCCTCGCGGCCCCGGGGCTGGCGACCGGGCTCGCCACCGCCTGGGCGCGGGCCATGGGCGCCTTCGGGGCCGTCATCATCGTCGCCTATTACCCGCGCGGGCTTCCGAACCAGATCTTCATCGCCTTCCAGGAATTCGGCCTGTCCGGTGCGCTTCCCTTCGCACTGCTGCTCGTCGTCGCCGCGCTCCCCCTCCCGATCCTCGCCTACCTGTGGAGCGCGCGGACGCGCTCGCGTGTCGCCGGGGTCGAGGCGCCGTGAGCTCCGCGCCGGCATCGCTCCTCGAGGTCGACCTCGAGGTGGAGCGCAGACAGATCACGGTCCGGGCTGGGTTCGGGCTCGAGGCCGGCGAGCGCCTCGCCATCTTCGGCACCTCGGGGGCGGGCAAGACGACGATCCTCGAGTCGATCGCAGGTCTCACCCGCCTGAACCGCGGCAATGTCCGCATCGGTGGCGATCTCGTCGCGGGCAAGGCCAAGGGCGAGGCGGCATTGGAGCCTCGCCAAAGGCGCGTCGCCCTCGTGCGCCAGCCGACGACGCTGTTCCCGCACCTCACCGTCGAGGAGAACGTGGCCTACGGGATCCGCCGCTCCCCCGCCCGAGGCGGCGTCACCGAGCTGCTCGAGCGCCTCGGTCTCACCATGCTCGCCCGGGCGCGAGGGGCCGCCCTGTCCGGTGGCCAGCGTCAGCGAGTCGCGCTCGGGAGGGCGCTCGCCAGCCCGTTTCGCGTTCTGCTGCTCGACGAGCCCTATTCGGCCGTGGACGTCGCGGCGCGTGAAGCTCTTCGCCTCCTCACAATCGAGACTTGCAAAGAGCGCGAGGCGGCCGGCATCCTCGTCACCCACGACCTCGCCGAGGCGCAGGCCTTCGGCGGCCGACTCGGGATAATCGACAGCGGCAGGTTGCTGCAGATGGGCGGCCCGCTCGAAGTGGTGCTCTCCCCGTTGAGCCGCCGCGTGGCGCAGCTGGTCGGTTACGGCGGCTTCGTCCCGGTCCCAGCGGTGGCGAACCGCTTCTACGCAATCCATCCTGATCGGGTAATTCTCGGCGAGGTGCCAGAGCGCGGCCTCGTGCTGAGCGGGACCATCCGGTCGACGCGCCCGTTCGGGCCGCGCTACGAATGCACCGTGGCCCAGCGCTCCGGAGAGCAATTCACGATCCACCTCGACGAGCCAGCTGTCGCGGGCGAGGAGTGCACCCTCACCGTCCTCGATCCACCGATCGTGGTGGCCTGAGACAGAAGCCGAATGACCAGCGCCAGCCAGAGGACCGACGACCGCTTCCGGCTCGCACGGCTCGCGCGGGGCCTGTCGCAGGGCGCGCTCGCCGACAGGGCCGGCGTGACCCGCCAGTCCATCTCCGGCATCGAGTCCGGCCGATGGTCGCCCTCGCTCGAGGTCGCGCTCGCCCTCGCCTCGGCCCTCGGCACGAGCGTCGAGGAGCTCTTCGGCGCCGCGCCCGAGCTCCCAATGCTCAAGGCCCGGCTCGCCGCCCCGGCGCTCGGGCCCGCTCGCCTGCTCCTGTCGGAGGTCGACGGTGCCCCGGTGGCCTTCCCTCTCGTCGGCGACTCAGGGTTCGCCCCAGGTTTCCGGCCGGCGCTCGCCCATGCGACCGGCCTGAAGCCCGCGCCGGCAGGTTCGCTCATCGACGTCCAGCCGATCGCCACCTCGGGACCGACCTTGGCGGTCGCAGGATGCGATCCGGCCCTTGCCCTTCTGGCCGGACCGCTCCAACGCCATCGGCCGCCGACCAGCCTCGTGTGGTGGTCGTCCAACAACACCGCCGGCCGGTGGCTGCTGGAGGCCGGCACCGTTCACGCCGCCGCCGTCCACCGGCGCGCCGACGAGCGGCCAACGCGCCCGTCGGGCCACGAGGTCGTCGGCTTCGCCGCCTGGCGCGAGGGTCTTGTCGTCTCTGCCAAGTTCGCCGACGCGGTGCACTCCCTGGGCGCCGCCCTCGAGCTCGGCCTGCGCCTCGTCAATCGCGAGCCGGGCTCGGAGGCCCGCAGGCTGCTCGACGCCGCCCTCGGTGAGCTCGGTGCCAAGCCGGCCGAGCTAGCCGGTTACGGCAGCACCTGCAGCGCCCATCTGCTCGTGACATCCTCGATCGCAGCCGGCCTGGCCGACGTCGGAGTCGCAAGTGAGCCGGCGGCGCTGGCGTACGGGCTCGGTTTCGTGCCATGGCAGGACGAGATCTGCGAGCTGCACGTCCCCCACTCGCTGCTCGGCACGCCAGAGGTCAGAGCCCTCCTCGACGTCCTCGCCGGCAGAGAGCTACCCGCTCAGCTGGCCGCCATCGCCGGCTATGACGCCGATCCCTGCGGCCGGGTATTGGAGGCGTAGCCTGCACGACATGTCTGGTTACACCGACGATGTCGGGCTTGCACCCGAGACCGCCCGCCCTGGCGCGTCCCGTCGCAGGGTCAACGTCGTCCCTCACACGCACTGGGACCGCGAGTGGTACTCGCCGTTCCGCACCTTCCAGCTGCGTCTCGTCGATCTCGTGGACAAGCTGCTCGAGCTCATGGAGTCCGATCCGTCCTATGCCCGTTTCCTCTTCGACGGTCACATGGCGGCGGTCGACGACTACCTGGAAGTTCGCCCCGAGAACGAGGACCGCCTCCGGCGCCTCGCGGCCTCGGGGCGGATCAGTTTCGGTCCCTGGTACGTCCTCATGGACGAATTCCTCGTCTCCGGCGAGACGATCGTGCGCAACCTGCAGCTCGGGCTGGAGCGCGCGACGGCTTTCGGGGGCGCCATGGAAGTCGGCTACCTCCCCGACATGTTCGGTCACGTGGCCCAGATGCCCCAGATATTGCGGGCGGCTGGCTTTGCCGATGCCGTCGTGTGGCGTGGCGTGCCCTCGGTGCTCGACAAGACCGCCTTCTCCTGGGCGGCCCCGGACGGCTCGGTGGTGCGGGCCGAGCACCTCCCCGCCGGCTACTCGGCCGGTGCCTCGGTGGCAGACGACGCCAAGGCCTTCGTGCGCCGCCTCGAAGCTTTCGAGAAGGAGCACGCCGACTTCCTGATCGGCACGGACGGGCCGATCCTGTTCCCGAACGGGACCGATCACCAAGAACCCCAGCCGTGGCTGGGCCGCGTGGTCGCGGAGGCCAACGCGATCCAGGACCGTTTCGAGATCGCCATCGCTTCTCTTCCCGAGGCACTCGCCACGGCGCCTCGCTCCGGGCTGCCCAGCTGGCAGGGCGAGCTGCGCTCGGGCGCCCGGACGAACATCTTGATGGGCGTCGCCTCCAACCGCGTGGACGTGAAGCAGGCCGCCGCCCGCGCCGAGCGGACGCTGGAGCGGTTCGCCGAACCGTTGGCGGCACTGCTCATGGCACCGGAGCGGTACCCCGGGTCGGTGCTCCAGATCGCGTGGCGCGAGCTCGTGCGGAATTCGGCTCACGATTCGATCTGTGCCTGCTCGCATGACGAGGTGGACGCCGCCGTGCTCCACCGCTACGCCGAGGCGACCCGGATCGCCGAGGGAGTGGCCGAGCGCGCCCTCAAGAAGCTGGCTTCGTCGCTGTCGGATCCTTGCCATGTCGCCGTGAACCCGTGCGCGCGCTCCCGCTCCGGGGTGATCGAGCTGATCCTCGGCGGCGAGGGGCCCATCGAGGGCGCCCAGATCCTCGACGAGCGTGTCGGGCTCGCGGCCGATCTCGTCCTGACGACAACAGAGGCGTACGCCCTCCTGTCCCAGCTCGGCGGTCACGACCAGATAGGCGACGGCGCCTACATCGGCGGGGTTGACGTCGAAGAGGACGAGAGCGGCATCGACATTGTCGTGCGCGTGCTCCAGGAGCGCTCGAACGACCTGCAGATCACACAGATCAAAGCTGACCTGCTCGCCCGGTTCGCCCTGCGCCCCGACGCCCAGGTCAGAGTGCGACTCGACAAGGCGTCCTCGCGCCGGCTGCTGGCGCGCGTCGAGGACGTCCCGGGCTTTGGCTGGAAGGCGTGGCAGCCGGTGCCGCTCGCCGACCCGGTGACAGCCAGCAAGGAAAGCGACGGCCGGCTCGTTCTCGCCAACTCGCGCGTGAGCGTGACGATCTCGCCGAGCGACGGCACCTTCGCCTTGAACGGCCTTCCTGGCTTCAACCGTCTCGTCGACTCGGGAGATTTCGGCGACACCTACAACTACTCGCCCCCCGAGCACGACATCGTCGTCGACGCACCCGAGCGGGTCGTCCTCTCGCTGCTCGAGACAGGCCCCGTCCGGGCTGTGGCCGTCGCCGAGCGGACCTATCGCTGGCCCGAACGGATCGACGAAGCCCGGCGCGCCCGGACCGGCGAGCGGGAGGTGGTCGTCAGTTCCCGGATCGAGCTTCGTGCAGGCGAGGATCTGGTCCGGGTCACGACGAGCTTCGACAACCCCTGCCGGGATCACCGGCTGCGGGCGTGGTTCCCGCTGCCCGAGCCGGCGGACCACTCGAGTGCCGAATGCGCCTTCGACATAGTCCAACGTGGCCTTGTCGCCGAAGGAGGCCCGAGTGAGCGGCCTCTCGCCACCTATCCCTCCCGGCGCTTCGTGCAAGCGGGCGGCCTGAGCGTCTTCCACGAAGGCCTGTGCGAGTACGAGCTCGTCGATCTCGACGGGTCCGGTGAGACCGGCTCCGACGCTGGCGCTTTGCGGGCCCACGGCCTGGCACTGACCTTGCTACGGGCGACGGGCATGCTCTCCAGGCTCACGATGGCGAACCGCCCTCTGCCGGCGGGTCCGGTCGATCAGCTCGAGGGCCCCCAGCTGCAGGGTCGTCTCACACTGCGTTATGGCGTCGCCCTCGACGTAAAGGACGTCTATGCGCTCGCCGATGACGCCTTCTGTGACCTGCCGGTCGTATCGAGCCTCGGCGGAGGCAAGCTCGCTCTCGAAGCCTCGTTGCTCTTCGTCAACGGCGCCGAGGTGAGCGCTCTGCGCCGTGACCCAGGCGGTGCTCTCGAGATGCGCGTGTTCAACCCGAGCGGCATCACGACTCGCGTCGAGCTGCGCTGCGGCACCCAGAGACCGGCGGAGTCTCACGCACCCGGTGCGCCGCTTCGCGGCCAGCTCGTCGATCTGCGCGGCCGCCACGTCGCCAGCTTCGAAGGGTCCTTCGAGCTCGAGCCGCACCGCATCGCCACGGCGAGACTCGCCGAGACATGACCTCCGGGACGGCACGCGCCGTGCTCGTCCCTGTGAAGTCCTTTCGGGCCGCCAAGCTGCGCCTCGCAAGTGTGCTCGACACACACGCCCGTGAGACTCTGGCCCGCGAGCTGGCCTCGAGGGTGATCGCCGCTGCTGCCCCGCTCCCTGTGCTTGTCGTCTGCGACGACGACGAGGTCGCCGCATGGGCCACCGAGCACGGTGCCCGGGTGGCGTGGACACCGGGGCTCGGCTTGTCGGCGGCGGTGATGGCCGGCGTCGCCCAGCTTGCCGCCGAAGGCGTCGACCTGGCGGTGGTGGCCCACGGGGATCTTCCTTTCGCCGCGGGTTTGGCTGCACTGGGCGAGGCCGGCACGATCACCCTCGTGCCTGACCGCCGCCGCGACGGGACGAACGTGGCGGTGGTGCCGACAGGCGCCGGGTTCTGTTTCGCCTATGGGGCGGGGAGCTTCGAGCGCCACCGCTCAGAAGCGGCCCGGCTCGGCGTGCCTTGCCAGCTCGTCTACGACCGCCGGCTCGCGATCGACATCGACCTCCCCGAGGACCTGGCGCTCGCCCACGTGGCAACCTGAGCGGATGGAATCCAACCTGCCCGTCCCCGCTCGGGCGCTCGCTGTGGGAGCGCACCCCGACGACGTCGAGTTCGGCTGCGGCGGCACGCTGGCGAAATGGGCCGCCAACGGCTGCGAGATCTTCCATCTCATCTGCACCGACGGGTCCAAGGGGACCTGGGACCCCGCACACGATCCGGCCGAGCTCGTCGTCACGCGGCGCCATGAGCAGCGAGCCGCTTCCGTGGCCCTCGGGGGCAAGGGCGAGGTGATCTTCCTCGGTTGGCCCGACGGCGAGCTCGAGTCGGGGCTGCGCCAGCGCTTCGAGGTCGCCTCCTGCATCCGCAAGATCAAGCCTCATGTCCTCCTCGGTCACGACCCATGGAAGCGGTACCGACTGCACCCGGACCACCGCAACGCCGGGTTTCTCGTGACCGACGGGATCGTTGCCGCACGCGATCCGCTCTTTTTCCCAGAGCTCGACGACCCGCCCCACCGGCCGGCGACTCTGCTCTTGTTCGAAGCGGACGAGCCGGATCATCTCGAGGACGTGACCAACTTCGTCGATGCGAAGCTCGCCGCCCTCTTGCAGCACAAGAGCCAGCTGCGCTCGACGATGGGGATCGCCGACCCGGGTGCGGTTGAGGACGGCGAGCACCCCGAAGTCCTGGAGTTCAAACGCCGAGTCACTGACCGGCTCGCCGAGCTGGGAGTCAAGGGCGGCTTTGCTGCGGCCGAGGCCTTCAAGCGGATCGACAACCTCTGAGGCACCTGTCCCGGACGCGACGAGGCCTCGCGGCACGAGCTTCGCCGCGAGGCCTTGTCGATAAAGGCCTGTCTGGAGCTGATAACCCTAGCGAGCAGCCTTCTTCGCAGGAGCCTTCTTCGCCGGAGCCTTCTTCGCCGGAGCGGCCTTCTTGGCCGGCGCCTTCTTAGCCGGAGCCTTGGCGGGCGCGGCCTTCTTGACCGGAGCGGCCTTCTTGACCGGAGCCTTCTTGGCCGGAGCCTTGGCGGGAGCGGCCTTCGCAGAGTTCGTGGCGGCGATACCTACGTATTCCGGCTTCTCCAAGGCGGTGCGCGAGTTGAGGTCCTTCTTCAGCCCCGCGCCGGCGGCAAAGCCGATGCCCTTGGATGCCTTGATACGCACGGGCGCGCCCGTCTGCGGGTTGCGTCCACGCCGTGCCGCACGGTCCCGCACCTTGAACGTTCCAAAGCCGGTGATGCGGACGGTGTCACTGGATCGCAGTGCCGAGGTGACCACGTACTCGAACGCCTTCAAACCGCTTTCCGACTGTTTTGTCGTCAGCCCGGTGTACTTGCTCATCTCGCCGATTAGTTCTGTCCTGTTCAATTTCGCCTCCTGGCATGTTGTCCGACCCTCACGCAATACAAGGTGATTTTCCGGCGGAAATCAAGCATTCTCCTCGGAGCGGCGGGCGAGCCCTTTATTCTACGGCCTGTTCCGGATCCCGACTCCGGATCACGAGGCGACAATCGCCGCAGTTAAGCCAACAAAAACAAGGGCTTTCGTCGCCGGAGCACCGTTTCGCCACCATTTTTTGGTCCCTGATCCGACTCCGGGCGCCCTTGGGCGGGCAAGCGCCGGAGAGGTATGAATTTCCCTGATTTCCCGTCGCGGTCCGCGCCGAGGCCTCGAGCAGCCGAAATTCTTCTCGGGCAGGCGGTGTGGGCAACGCCGGCCGCGAGGGACCGCGATCGGCCTACTCGTGTCATCGCCTCTGCCAAGAAAGATTCCCCGACTCGCCCGCGGGTCGCCTGAGCGCGGCCGTCTCGCTCGCTCGCAGAACCGCACTGGTCATTGTGGGCTCAGGCGGGGCCGGCTGCGTAGCCTGGCGCCGCGGCCGGGGCCGGCTGCGTAGCCTGGCGCCGCGGCCGGGGCCGTCACCATGATGTCGACCGGTAAGTGCCTCGGCTACGACTCGGTGGTGCTCAAGCCGCTCCCTGATCCGCTTTCTCTCGTGCTCGCGACGTCGCAGAGCTACGGCCACGGCATCTATGTCGGCTGTTCGCTCAAGGGCGGAGGCGTCCCCCTCTTCGCCCGTCCCCAAGAAGGGGTCCTCCTGCTGGGACCACCGCGCTCGGGGAAGACGGCCGCAGTCGTCGTCCCCAACGTGCTCGCGGCCTGCGGGCCGGTGATAGCGGCCTCCACCAAGGCCGACCTGCTTGCCGCGACCTGGTCCGCCCGCTGCCAACTCGGGCCTGTCTTCTTGTACGACCCGAGTGGCTCGGTACCGTGCCCGCCAGGTGTCGAGCGTGTCGGCTGGTCGCCCCTCGGGCTCGCAAGCACCTGGGACGGGGCGGTCCTCGTCGCCGAGTCCATGGTGCGAGCCGCCCGGCCGGGCACAGACCGAGGCGAGGCCGCGCACTGGAGCGAGCGGGCAGGGGCGCTGCTCGCCGTCGTCTTGCATGCAGGAGCCCTCGAGCGACGGCCCTTCCACGAGATGCTCGCCGCTGTGAACCGGCACGATGTCGACGAGGCCCGCGCCGCGCTCGCCCGTGGCGGGGCCGACCGGGCGCTCGATCTCCTCGAAGGCATCATCGCCACCGAAGGCCGCGAGCAGAGCGGCATCTGGTCCACCGCTTCGGGCGTGCTCGCCGGCTACCGGACCGATGCCGCCCTCGCCTCGACGCAGGGACGGCTCCTCGATGCGGCCGAACTCTTGGGCAGTCGGGGCACGCTATACGTTTGCGCCGGGAGTGACCATCAGCGACAAGCTGCTCCCCTCGTCGCGGGGCTTCTCCGCGAGGTGCGCGTCGCCGCCTACCAGAGCTCACTGGTCGCCACGGTCACCGGCTCGAGTGCCGGCGTCGATCCCTTCCTGGGAGCGCCTCGGGCGTCTTCGAGGCCGCCGCTTCTCCTCGTCCTGGACGAGCTGGCCAACATCGCCCCCCTGCACGACCTCCCGAGGCTCGTCGCCGAGGGTGGCAGCCAGGGCGTCGTGACACTGGCGTGCCTGCAGGACCTGTCACAGGCACGGGCGGCCTGGGAGCGCGAAGCAGACGGGTTCCTGTCGCTGTTCGGTACCAAGCTGATCTTTCCCGGCATCGGAGATACCCGGACCCTCGAGGCCATATCGCTCCTCGGGGGCGAGCACGAGGTGCCGACGGTGTCTGTGTCGCAAGGCCCCCGCCGGCGCGGGCTTGCCGCCTTCAGGCCCGCCACGACCCGAACCGTGTCGATGCGCAAGGACCGAGCTCTTCCCGCCGATGCCGTCGCCCGCGGCCATCCAGGGCTCATACTCGGCATCGAGGGCGCGGAGCCTGGTTTCCTGCGGATGACGCCGTGGTTCTCGAGCTCGCCCTGGCGCGAGGCGGTCATGGGCGGCCGGGCCTGGGCACGCGAGCGCAGCGGAGCCGTCATGCCGGCCGTTGCGGTCCGTGCGGTCACATCGGGCCACGGCCGCTGGCTACGCGGGCGCTGAGGGCGGCAACCGCCAGGTCACCGTGAGCGCCCTGGCGCCTCCAACCCCTGGCGCCTCACCGCCGGTGATGCCCACTCGATCGATCGCAGCGCCTGTCGGACCTTCAGCCTCGTCTCGGCCGCGTCCCCGACGGCACTGAGCCCAAGGGATCGCAGCCTTGTCCGGTCACCGACGGCATGTTGGTGGTCGTCGATCGACCAGCGCCGGCGAAAAGCCTCGATCACCGTCGCGCCGGCGCGCCAAGCCGCGCGATCCAAAGTGCCCGAGGGAACCGTCCCAAGCTCCGAAACGAGATACCGGGGCTTGGCAACCTCTGCCGCCCGGCCGAGCCGCTGGGTATCGGAGCTGTGCGCGGGGACGATCGCCACGTGCACACACCCGACGGTCCCCGCCTCCCTCACGCCGGCCGGCAGAGCGCCGAGCACGGCCATCCGGCTCCCGTGTCCTGATCCCGGCAGTGGCCCAGCCAGAACCCCCGCCAGACGGCGTGCCTCGACGACGTCGTCAGGGGATCCGCCGGCTTTTCGAACAGCTTCCCGCAACGAACCCACGACGGCATCGTCGCTCGCCACCAAGAGCGTGCGCAGGCCCCCGGCTCGGTCCTGTCCCCAAGCCTGAAGAAGCGCCGCCCGGGCGGCGGCGCTGTCAGGCACGACGAGGACTTCGCGGCCGGCAAAACGGTACCTTTCCGCCCCAGCCGCCCCAGCGCCGTCGAGCATGACGCCGTCGACCGGGGCTGTGGGGGGGCGGCCCGTGGATACGAACGCGCCGAGGTGGGCCGCCAAGACCGCCGCGGTCCCAAAGCGCCTGTCGAGCGAGGCGGAAGGTGCGAACAGGATGGCCCGGCCTCCGGCGGCCACGGACGACTCGACGATCGACGCGAGCTCCCAGGGGCCGAGCCGTTGCGCCTCGGCCAACACGACGATGCCCTTTCCGGCGAGCTGGGGCGCCATCAGGTCGCGGGCGCGAGGCGCGTCTGCGACCGGGACCGTCTCGATGCCCGTGACGGCCTCGAAAGAGGCGGCCGCCACGCGACCAGGCGCGACCGCGACCACCGGCGTCTGCGGATCTGACAGGACGCCACCGATCTTGTCCAGGGCCTCGAGGCGTTCCCCGGGGCGATACGCAAGCAGCTCGATCGCCCCCGGGTGGGCACGCACGAGCTGCTCGAGCCGTTCGTGCAACTCGAGGATCCCTGGCGTCGTGTACAAAGGCTCGGCGACACCGCCCGGAATCGGCCGCCCGGACGCCGCCTTTAGCACCGGGCCGACCCGGCGCGAGGCCTCTGGGGCCGGGACGACACGGCCTTCGACAACGAGTGCCTCCACGTCTCTCTCGATCTCGGCCACCGGCGCGCCGAAGGGGAGAGAGGCGCAACGCGACCGGACGAGCTCGCCCCGCCGGCACGTGCCGTCGCGAGCGGCGACCCCGCGGTCCCCGAGCGCCCGCTCGGCCCATCGGTCCACAGACCCGTCGTCAACTCGAGACCGTCCGCCAGATGTGGGCAAGCTCTGGTCCTCAAAGCGCAAGCCATCCTCCCCGGACCGGCCTGTAGCGTCGGGCGTTCCGGCCCGCGACCGCCCGACGACCGAGGCCAGGCGAGCCTCGGAGACACCCAAGCGGTATGACCGCTCCCGCCAGTCCGACACGAGCTCCTCGTAGGCTGTGCCGAGATCCTTTCCCGGTCTTGTCTTCACCGAGGCGATGCGCCTTGCCCGGGGACCGGAGCGACCCGATTGCTCCAGAGCCGCCTCGATCTCGGCCGAGCGACGGGAGAAGGCCCGGCTCACGCTCGGGTCGATGCCCGCAAGGTCGGCCCAAGCGCCCTGGAGCTCACGCCACGACACACCCAGCCGCAAGGTGAGCTCCGCGCGCAGCTGTGTCTCGTAGAGGTCGCGGGCCGTCCCCAGCTCCAGGTACAGCCCGCGGCCGTCGAGTGCCGACCAGCGACCGTCCGGTCCCTGCGCCAGATTGGCGACGAGCACGTGGCTGTGAAGGTGGGGATCCGGGGCGCGGCTGGTCCGGTGGAGAAACGCCGCGGCGACGAAACCCCCGGCCGGAATGGAAGTTGCAGCCTCGCCCCGGCCCAAGCTGCGCCGGACGCGGGCCCCGCGCCGCTCGAGGTAGCCGAGCGCGGCTTCGGCCGCCTCCTCGTGGCCGGCGCGCACCTGGGTCCGCACCTCTTCTGGACCCAGCGCGTGCAACAGGCTCACAGACTTCGGCGTCGAGTACGTGCAGTCGTAGGCGGCGACACGAACCCTTTCGTGGCGCGCCGAGAGCACCTCGCCCGAAGCCGGGTCGAGACCGGCAAGAAGGGCCCGAAGGGCGGGACCGTCAACGGTCCCCGACAAGCCGAGCGTCCCGGCGGCGCGCCCCAGCCAGCGCCCTTCGGGCTCGATCAGCCCACCGGGCTCGACACGCCCGGAGGCCAGTGTCGCCAGGTAGTACTCCTCCCTGCCCCGGGCCAGCTTGGCGACACTCAGCACGCATCCTGGTTAGGCGCCGTTGCGACCACGGCACCTACCGGACTTCGCGGGCCATGGCCGAGGTTTCCCCGGCTGAGGACGCTGACCTCGGGCCGACGACTAGCTCTCAGCCCTTCAGCCCGGCGGTGGCGATCCCTCCTCGTATCCCCTGTTGGACGAGCACGAGCAAAATGGCCGAAGGGATGGCGGCGAACACGGCCGCGGCCATCAGGTCCGGCCACTGCGAGGTGTATTGGCCCATGTACGAGTAGATGCTGAGGGTCATCGGTTCGACGGTGTTGGAGGTACTGAGCGTCAGCGCGAAGAGGAAGTCGCCCCACGCGAACAGGAACGAGAAGAGCGCTGCGGTCAAGATCGCCGGCCTGCTGAGCGGGATCACGATCCGCAGGAGCGAGCCGAGCAGCGTCGCGCCGTCCACCCGCGCCGCCTCGAGCAGCTCGCGTGGCAGCCCGATCATGAAGGCGCGGATGACAAGGATCGCGAACGGCACGCAATAGGTGGAGTCGGCGATGATGAGGCCCAGGTAGCTGTTGAGCAGGTGGAGCCCGGCGAAGATCTTGAAGAACGAGGTGCCGAGCACGATGCCGGGGATCGTCTGGGCGACGAGCAGTGCCAAGGTCACCAGCCCGGTCACCCGGAACCGGAAGTTCGCGAGCGCGAAGGCGGCGGGCACCGAGATCAGAAGTGACAGCACCGTGGCGCCGATGGCGATGATGAAGCTCGTGAGCAGAGAGCCACCTTGGGTGTGCACCACCTGCGAGTAGGCGGCGAACGTGGGCGACGGCGGCAGGAGAGAGGTCGGGGTGGCATAGGACTGTGGCAATGTCTTGAGCGAGGTGACCACGGCCCAGTAGAGCGGGACGAGCATGAGAGCGACGATCATCAAGGCCACGGCGAGGTTCAGCCCCGAGATGAGTGCTCGGCGGTGGCGGTGGCTCATGTCCGAAGCTCCCCCCTGTAGGTGCGCACATAGGCGACCGCACAGATGAGGGAGATCGCCATCATGATCGTGCCGACCGCGGCACCCTGCCCAAAATCTAGGTTGTAGAACGACAGCGTGTAGGCCCACGTGGACAGCAGCTGGGTGGCGTTCATAGGCCCGCCCCCTGTCATGATCATGACGATGTCGAATGCCTTCAGCGTGTAGATGAAGCCGAGGACCAGCACCACGGCGATCACCGGTCGCATCACCGGCAAGGTGATCGACCGGAAGGTCCGCAGGCGCCCGGCACCGTCGACGCGGGCCGCCTCGTACAGCTCCTTTGGAATGTCTTGGAGCCCGCCGTGCAGGAGCAGCATGTTGAACGGAATCCCCACCCAGATGTTCGCCAGCACGATGACCAAGAGCGCGAGATGAGTGTTGGCGAACCACTCGATTGGTGAGTGGATGAGCCCGAGGTTCGAGAGCACCTGGTTGACCATGCCAATGTTCGGGTCGAACATCATCCGCAGGATGATCCCCGTTACGACACCGGGAAGCAGCCAGGGAACGAGTATGAGCGAGCGCAGGAAGCCGCTCAGAGGAAAGCGCCGGGTGAAGAACAGGGCGATCAAAAAGCCGAGGCTGAACTGCATCACGATGGACCCCACCATGAAGATGGCCGTGTTCCACACGACGCCCGGCAGGACGGGGTTGGTGACCGCTAGGCGGTAGTTGGTGAGGCCGACGAAACCACCGGTGTTGTGCACGAAGGTGATGACGCTCGATTGCCGAACGCTCAAGAGGATGCCGTAGACGATCGGATAGGCAAAGAGCGCCAGGAGATAGATGACAGCTGGCAACAGGAATAGGACCCGACCGGGAAAGCGTCTGCGCCGTCTTGGCACCTGTTCACCTTGTGGGAGCCCGCCCGGCGATGGCACCTGGTCTGTGCGTGTCGCCGTGGTCTCAGCTGTCGCCTCGGGCATCGGCAACCTCTTATCTCGAGCTGAGGCTCATCGCAGCGGCAGCTGGGCGCCGTCGCGCAGGTACACAGGGATGCGCTCGAGCGGCGCCGCCGCGTCGACCCAGGTCCCACCACGCACGGTCTCGCCACTGCAGGGCTCCGTCCAGGTCGCGCCGGCCGGCAGGTAGACACGGCGAGAGCGCTCGCCGAGCTCTGTGACAGGAGCGACGAGGACGGAGGGGCCAAAGCAGTACTCGTCCTCGATCCCCCACGCCTCGGCGTCATCGGGGAAGTCGAAGAAGAGCGGCCGCATGGGCGGTGTTCCCTCCTTCGCCGCCACGGCCATCTGCTCGAGCACATAGGGCTTGATCCGCTCGCGCAGGCGCACGATGCCGGCGAGAATGCCGTAGACCTCCTCGCCATAGGACCAGACCTCGTTCGGGCCGCCGGTCATCTCCTGGGAGAGCGCGACACGCGGCTCGCGGTCCCCGTGGAGCCGGAACAGCGGGCACCACACCCCGTACTCGAACCAGCGCACGAGGAGCTCCCGGTAGGCGGGGCTCTCCGGGTCCCCGCCGTGGAACCCGCCGATGTCGGTCGTCCACCAGGAGATGCCCGACAGGGCGACGTTGAGGCCGGCTCTCACTTGAGCAGCGAGGGACTCGAAGGTGGCCGGAATGTCACCTGACCACAAAGCCGCGCCCCAGCGCTGGCTGCCCGCCCACGCCGAACGGATCAAACTGACCACCTCGGTCTCGCCCGCCTCGACCATGCCCTCGTAAACGCCCCGAGCATGGTCGAGCGGGAAACGGTTGAGCACCTCCGGGCCGGGACCGGCGGCGAGTCGGAGGTTGTCGACGTGCCCGGGTCTGATCTCGGGTTCGCAGGCGTCGAGCCAGAAGACCTTGATCCCGGATTCGTAGTAGTTGGCCCGGAGCCGATCCCACAGGTACCCGCGAGCTTGTGGGTTCGTGGCGTCGTAAAAGGCGACCGGGAGTCGCACCTGGGCGTGGCGGTCGGGCCAGTCGGCGTGGAAAGGCGCTCCCCGCTCGCTGGCGATGAGGTAACCGGCGTGCAGCATCGGCTGGTAGTTCTCCGAGAGCACGCTCACAGACGGCCACACGGACACCATGAGGCGAACGCCCATGGATTCCAGCTCTTTGACCATCGCTTGCGGGTCGGGCCACTCGCTCGGCTCGAAGCGCCAGTCGCCGAGCTGGGTCCAGTGGAAGAAGTCCGCCACGATGACCGAGAGCGGGAGGGCGCGCCGGTGGTACTCCCTCGCCACCTCCAACAGCTCCTCCTGGGTGCGGTAGCGGAGCTTGGACTGCCAGAACCCCGCCGCCCACTCGGGAAGCATCGGGGGGCGCCCGGTCACAGCGCCATAGCGGGTGGCGATCTGTGCCGGCGTCCCGGCGGTGATCCAGTAGTCGATCTGGCGGGCGCTGTTGGCGATCCAGCGGGTGGCGCTGGACCCGAGCTCGACGCGACCGACGGCGGGGTTGTTCCATAACAGGCCGTAGCCGCGGCTCGAGACGAGGAAGGGAATGCTCACCTCGGCGTTGCGCTGCACCAAGTCGATCACGATGCCCTTTTGGTCCAGCCGGCCGTGGGTGTGCTGGCCCAGGCCGAAGAGCCGCTCGCCTTCGTAGGCGGCAAAGCACTGCTCGAGGTGGTGATAACCGTTGCCGGTGGCGGTGAAATTGCGGGGGCCCGGCCACCAGAAGTGGATCGGCTTCTCGGCGAGCAGCTCCTCTGAAGTACTGCTGCGGAGGAAGCGGATGTGGCCGGCCGCGTCGACCTCGGCCTTGAGTGCACCAACGGTGATGCTCGCGCCCTGTTCGTTTATCTCGACGACGGGATCGGCGGCGGGTCGCTCACAGAGCGCACCGTGGCCTTCGATCAGGCCGTCAAGACCGGCTCGCACGCGCAGGCTGTCGGGTCCCCAGGCTTCGATGCGGACCACCTCGTGATCGCAGCGCCGGGTGAGGGCGCCGGCCTCGTCGGTAAAGCGCGCAATGCTGATCTCGTCTGGAGGTTGAGGGAAAAGAGAGGGCACGACATTCCTTTCCGGCGGGGCATTCCCTTCCAAGGACACGTCTAGCGAGCGACGCTAGCAACAACCGGGGCCACGCCCTCGTTGGCGAAGGCGTGGCCCCGAACGACTCAAAGGGTCAGGGACTAGCCTTCGCCGTACTGCTCCAGCGCATACTGCACTTGGGCCTCCGCGGCATTGAGGGCCGCCTTCGGCGACTGCTTGCCGAGGATCACCGCCTGGATCGCCGTGCCCAGATCCGTGTCTATTGCCGGGTAGGCGAGACCTACCTCAGACGTCCGGGACTGGGCATGCTCGATCTCGTAGGCGAAGATCCGGTCCGACGGGTTCTTGGCAATGAGCTTGGCGGACACCGACTTCTGGCTGGCTATCTCCCCGTTCTGCGAAGCCCAGCTGTAAGTGCTGGCCGGAGAAGTGAGGAAACGCAAGAGCTTGAGCCCCAGCGCCTCTTGGGCAGGCGTCGTCTTCGGGATGACCCACACCTCTCCCCCGAGGGGCCCGACCGGCGCCATGCCGGCCTTCGGGACGGGGATCGAGGTAACGCCCCAGCTGAGGCCCTTGGTCGAGTTGAAGTCCGCGAACTCCCACGGTCCTATTACGATCATCGCCGCCTTTTGGTCCTCGAACTGCTGGGCGATGTCATTCTGCTGGTAGTCCACTACCGAAGCGGGCATGCTGCCGTCCCTGGCGAGGGTGTTGTAGAGCGAGAGCGCCGCCACCCCGCCGGCGTCGTTGACGTGCTCGAGGTCCCCGCCCGCGGTCCAGAAGAAGGGCAGGAACTGCCAGGTGGCGTTGCCACCCGAGTTGTACCCGGCAACCTCGAGGCCGTAGACCCCGGTCGACTTGTTGGTGAGGGCCTTGGCGGTGGTCACGAGTTGCGCCCACGTCGTCGGCGGTGACACACCCGCCGCTTTCAGCATTGTCTTGTTGTAGAACAAGCCGAGCGAGTTGTTGCCGAAGCCGATCCCGAACTGCGTACCGTGGAAGCTCCCGGCCGCTATAGCTCCTTCCGTCAGCCCTTTCGTGTTGACACCGAGCTCGTTGAGCGGGACCAGGTCGCCGGCGGAAGCCAGTCCCCCAACCCAGGGGTTGTCCATCATCATCAGATCCGGCAGCTGGCCGGCGGCAGCCTCCACCAGCTCTTGGGACTCCATCGTGGCAGGAGGCAGCTCGTCGCGCTTCACGGTAAAGCCGGGGTTCTGCTTCTCGAACTGATTGATGAACGCGACCATTTCCGAGTTGTCGCCCGCCGTGTAGTAGTCCTGCTCGGTGATCACGCCGCCCGTGGCTGCCTTGGCCTGGCCCGTAACCGACGGCGCCGAGCGCGACACGGCCCGAGGCGACGCGAAGGCCGTCGAGCACACACCGGCAACCATCAAGGTCGCGGCGAGTACGCAGGTCACCATGCTGGCACGCCCCCAGCGACGTGTCTTCCTTCGAACACTCATCGACATTATTGTCGCTCCTTCCTATTGCTTGTGGCACTTCCAAGGCACGCAGCAGGCGCCGCTATGCCTCCTTCCCAAATGTCACCTCCTGTCCCCCGTCTTGTCTCCACTTTCAAGATGACCCTGTCAGTCCAACCTTGCTCTTTAACAGCGACGGCTGGGTGGGCGTGTTGAAGATCTCACCCAGCACGACAGATGCCGCACCACGAGCCCACCTTGCGTCGTCCAGGGGCTCGGGCGTGAAAATAACTTCCGCGTCGATACCGCCGAATACCGAGGCCTCGATCGCCTCCAACATCGAATCAAAGCGCCAGTGCCCAGCTTGGACACCCTCGCCACTTATGATCACCAAGCGGGGATCGATCACGGTTGCCAGTGTTGCTATGCCGCGGCCGAGATAATGTCCCGCTTGCGACAACACTTCCCGGCTGAGCTCATCTCCCTCCTCGGCCGCGGCCGTCACACCTGCGATCGTGAGATCGCCCCTGGCCGCCGCCCGAGCGAGAGAGCTCTGTCGTCCTTCTCCAAGCGCGGCATAGATGTCACGCAGAATGGCCCTGTCGGATGCCCAGGCCTCGACGCACCCGACTCGACCACAGGAGCACACCGGTCCTGTGTCTGTCAGCTGCACATGGCCGAACTCGCCGGCCGCCCCGCCCGCGCCGCGATGGAGCTGGCCGTTGACCACCACCCCCGCGCCGATGCCAGCACCCACAGCAACGGCAATGAAGGTGTCAACGCCTACACCAAGCCCGAACCATTGTTCTGCGGCAGCCAGAGTGTTGCTGTCATTCTCGAGGACAACCGGATGCCCCAGCTTCTCTGAGATAGGTAGGGCGAGCGACACGTTCTTCCAGTTGAATGTCGGCGACAAGCGGCACACCCCGCTTCTCGCGTCGACGGGGCCGTTGATGCCGACACCCACGCCGAGTATGAGGCCGTCATCGATCCCTGAAACCGAGATGGCCGTCTCGACCGCGGCGCAGATAGCCTCGATGATGGGTCCCGGATCACGGGGCGCGACTGGCCGGGCTGTTTGGTCGGGAATGACCGCGGCCGGTCCCACAAGCGGCGTCACCTGGGCGTATATCACCGTGGCGCGCAGGTCCGTTATGACAAGAGATATGGCGTGGCCCATGAGCTTGAGGCCGACGACATAGTTGGCTTTGTCGTTGAGCCGGACCAGGAATGGGGGTCTCCCCCCGCTGGAGAGGCCCTGCCCAAGATCCTCGACCAGGCCTCGGCTGGTGAGGTCGGCAACGATCGACGAGACCGTCGGCCCGCTCAGTCCGGTTGCCCTCGTCAGGCCGGCCCGCGACATGACCGGGCTCGTGCGCAGCACGTTGACGACGAGATTCCTGTTGATGTCCGCCATCAGCTGCCAGTTGCCCCGACGCGGAGGGCGGGGAGGCTGACTATCTTGGGAAGGATTCATAAGAAAGTCTCTCCCAAAAAAACTAGGGATTTTTCCCCAGTTCGATCACGGTAACGGGAGTCCTCTTCGGTGTCAAGCACCCAACGCCCGCCCGCTCGGGAGCCGAGAACCGCTGCCCCGGGGTGAACCAAGCGGGCTACCTTTCGTAGCGGCTCAGGGCGCGCCGGGCGGCCCTCCGACCGGCGTCGACAAGAGCCGGCGGGTCGATCACCTCCGCCTCAGGCCCGAGCAGGAGAAGCAGGCGGCCGAACCAGCCCTCGGCGTCGCTGACCGGGATGGTCGCCACCATCCGGCCGTCACCGAGCTCCTCGAGGCCGTTTGTGACCAGCCCCTCCACCGCAAAACGGGCCTCTGAGGGGAACTCGATCCTCGCCATCACCGCCTCGGAGGCGCCGAGAAAGGCCTCGGGGCGGGACAGCGACTCCCGCTCGACCTCCGTCAGTGAGCTGACATCAGCCGGGCGTCCGGTCGGCCGTACTGCCCGCACGCGGTCGACCTGAAAGCGCCGCAACCCGTTGGCCTTGTGGCACCAGGCGTCCAGGTACCACTTACCCTCCCGGACGACGACCTGATAGGGATCGACGACTCGGGCAGAGGGCTCCGTCGCCGCCGCGCCGAAGTAGTCGATCTCCACCTGCTCGCCCGAAGCGCAGGCCGCCTGCAGCGGACCGAGCGCCGGCGAGGAGTCGACCTCGACGGCAAGGCTCGAGGACCCGAGCACCGCCTCGAGCTTGACGAGGGCGCCGGCGAGGTCCCCTTCTTCGTCGGCCCCCGGCACGGCAAGAAGGGCCCGGGCGGCGGCGGCGAGGGCGAAGCCCTCCTCGGGCGTGAACCGGCGGGGTTGGGCGAGCTCCCGGAGGCCCTCGGCCACGACGCGGTCCTCGTCTATCAACAGGTCGATCAGTTGATCGGGCGTGTAGGGCGGCACGCCGCAACAGGCGACGAGCTCGAGATCGTGGAGCAGCTCGCGCGCGCTGACCGAGAAACGGGAGGAGAGTTCCGCGAGCGGGGCCTCTCCCACTCTCGCCAGGTACACCAAGATGGCAAGCAGCCGGTTCAGCCGGTCGCCGGCGGTCGCCTGGGGCGGGGGTAGCGGGCGGCGGGGCGCGGCGGGCTCCTCGCCCGCCAGGGCGCGCTCAGCCGGTCCCGGGTGCACAGAGGTCGCCGGCGCTGGGGCCGCCGGACTGCCCGGCGGCGACGGGCGCAGGTCAGCCGGGCCCGATTCGCGCCGCGGGCGTGCCAGCACGTCTTCGAGCCGTCGCACGACCCCGGCTCGCAGATCAGGCGGGCTGAGAACCTCGGCAGTGTCGCCGAGACCGACGACCCAGCCGACGAAAGCGCTCTGCTCGGGAATGGCAAACACCAGGCGGGCCGCCCCCGATGGCTCCCAGGCCTCCACCGAGCCGGCTCCCACCATGGCGACGACGCTGCGGGCGAGCCGCGCGTCCACGGTCATCGTCACCTCCACCGCTGCCGGCTCGCCCTCCTCGGCCTCCTCGTGACGGGGGTCTTCCGGCTTGGCTCCGACGCGCCAGGGAAGAAAACGCACCGCTTCCCGCAGATCGAACCCGTCTGGCAGCTCGAAGGCCGCCGGTGCCCCGATCACCGGCGCGTCCTCGAAGCGGTCGACCCGGAAGGTGCGCAGCCCTGCGTCCGGTGCAGTCCTGTCCCGCCCGACGAGGTACCAGGCCGTCAGCTTGAACACGAGCCCGTACGGCTCGACCTCGCGGCGGCGCCCCCGGTAGCCGAAGTGCGCAACTGCCCTGTCACGCACGGCCTCGTGGAGAGGGCCGAGAGCGGGCAGCGAGGGCAGGACGGCGATCGGCGGCAGCCCCGGCTCGGGAACCTCTCCCGTTGCGCCGAGCTTGGCGACGGCGTCGCGGCCTGCGGCACCACCGAGTTGGACTGCAGCGACGGCGAAGCTGAGCGCCCGCTCCTCACGCGGGTCGAGCCGAAGCTCGGGAAGGTAGTAGCCCTCCGGGTGGATGCGGTAGCCGAGCTGTTCCTCGCCCGCCAGCGGCTCGACGCTGATCGGGATCCCGAGCTCGCGAAGTGCCCGCTTGTCCCGCTCGAAGGCCTGGCGGCTCGCCTCCTTGCCTTCGGGGTAACCCACTACGCTCGCGGCGATCTCCCGCAACGAGAGCGGGCGGGGCGTCTCGAGCAGCACCAGGACCAGGTTCGTCATCCGTTCCAGCCGGTCTGCCCTTGCTGGTCTAGCTGCGGCCGCCATCTGCTGCATGGTAGGCCGCGACCGCCCGAGGAACTACCGTCCCATCTCCCGCTCGGCGGCCCGAGTCGTGATGATCCCCTCTGTGAAGCGCTCGAGGGCGTGCACGAAATGCACCGTCCGCGGGGACCAGAAGCTGTCGAAGCCGTGCTGGGCGAGCGGCAGCTCGGCATAGACCACCGGCTGAGTGCTGCGGGCACGCAGCGAGCTCACAAAGGCGCGCGCCGCCTGCACCGGGACGAGGACGTCGTTGCGGCCCTGCACGACGAAGAACGGCGGCGCGAACTCATGGACCCTCGAGATGGGCGAGGCGGCGGTGAAGTCCTCGAGGGCGGGCTCCTGGAAGACGTAGCGCTCCAGGACCGGCGTCAAGTTGGCATTGGCGATCTTGTTGGCGTCCACGAAGTCGTAGACGCCGTAGAGCGGTATGCAACCTGCAGCCGTCGTGTCCTCGTCCTCGTAGCCGGGCTGCCAAGCCGGGTCATTGGCTGTAAGCGCCAGGAGCGCCGCAAGATGGCCGCCGGCAGAACCACCTGACACGAACACGAGGCTCGGATCGCCTCCGTAGTCGGCTATGTGGCGCTTGACCCATAAGAGCGCCAGCTTGCAATCGAGAATGTGGCGTGGCCAGCGCGCCTTCGGGCTCAGGGCGTAGTTGGCGGTCACGCACACATAGCCGCGCTCGGCGAGGTACTCGAGCATCGGGATGCCCTGCTCGCGCTTGTCCCCCATCACCCAAGTCCCGCCGTGGAAGTACAAGAGCACGGGGGCGGCCGTCGTCCTCCCGGGGCCCGCCTTGCGATAGATGTCGAGACGGTGGGCTCGTTCGGCACCCTCGGCGTAGGCGATGTCCCGAAGTCGCTCCACACCACGCGGGCGGATCGGCAGTGCCACCACCACGCGGCGGACGTCCTGCGCGCTCCAGCTCAATCGCGCTGCGACCGCGCCCGCGTCCAAAAGTGCCGCTTCGAAGCAGCGGCGGGACCGCAAGCCCGAGGCGAACTGTGCCGCCAGCCCCGCACACGCCAGCACGGCCAGCGCCAAGCCTGCCCAGCCCGGCGCGTTCGCGAACCCACCCGCAAGACCGCAAGCGACAGTCGCGGCGACGACGACCACAGCCAGCTGCAAAGGCGCCTCGCCGACGATCCAGCTCGGCACGAAGGAGAGGGCCGAACCCACCGCCCCGCGCAACGGCACGAGGGCGCTGAGGGAAAGTACGACGGCGACGACACCGACGGCGAGGCACGCCCAGTCCATTTTCGCATGCTATCGACAAGCACCCCGGGGCCTCCGCCCTGGGCTCGGCTCAGGCCGCTAGCTCGTCCACCTCCGCGTCGGACTCGTCAGAACGATCGTGCACGAAGAACCCGAGGAACAGCCCGGCGATGGAGACCACCGCCGCCAGGAGGATCGCCACGTGGAAGCCGGACATGAACGAGGTCCTGCATCCGGCGTCGATGGCGCTCTGCAGGGCGGGCGGGGCACCGGCCACCCGCGGCGCCACACCCTGGCCGACGAGCTGCTGGGCACACCGGAACTGGCTCGCGATCGTGGCGGGCACGCCGCTCGAGGTGAGCTTGGAGATGAGGGTGTCGCCGACCCGGTGGTGAGCACCGATCCGAGCACGCTCGTGCCGAGGAGCAAGTCGGGAGCCGCGCCGGCGGACTGAGACGGTCTAGGCGCCGCCGCGCCGGCGGTCTGAGCCAGTCGGGACTTTCGGCCCTAGGGTTCCCGTCACGCCGCAGCCAGAATGCGAGGGGGAGGTGGGGACCGTGGGTGACACGGCAATTTCCGGGGGGTTCAACTTGCTCGCAGCTCTGGTGCACCTCGGGGGCACGGGCAAGTACATCAGCTGGGGCGCCGTCCAGATCTCGCTCGCGAACCTGATCGTCATCCTGGTGATGATCGTCATGCTGGTCGCTGCGATCGTGCTGCCCTTCCCGAGACACGAGACGAGGCGGAAGTGAGCGCGCCGGCTGTCGACTCGCTCGCCGCCAGCACGGAGAAGGGGACGTGGACGGGGAAGCTACGCGAGAGAGCGGTCGAAGCGCTCCCGCCCGACCGCCTGCTCCCGGATCGCCAACCGGCTTACGTCGCCTCCTGGGCTTACGTCTTTGGAGCCTTGACGATCGGGGCGTTCATCGTCGTGCTGCTGTCGGGGGCCGTGCTGGCCGTCGAAGGCCCTGCATGGTGGCACAAGTCCAACGCCGGGCTGTTCGTGAACTCGACCCATCTGTGGGGCACCGAGTTCTTCTTCATGTTCATGGTCGTGCACCTTTGGGCCAAGTTCTTCATGGCCGCCTGGCGCGGCCGGCGCAAGGCGACGTGGATCACCGGGGTGATCGCGTTCGCCGTCTCCATCGGGACGGCTTTCACCGGTTATCTCTCGCAGCAGAACTTCGACTCGGAGTGGATCGGCACCCAGGCAAAAGACGGCATCAACTCCACCGGCGCCGGCGCTTTTTGGAATGTTCTCAATTTCGGCCAGATGCTGATGTGGCACATCGTGCTGCTGCCCCTGCTCGTCGTCCTCTTGATCGGGATTCACGTCCTGCTCGTGAGGCGCCGCGGCGTCGTCCCGCCTTTCGCTCCGACCCAAGCCCAGCTCGCCAAGGCCGGGCTCGCGCTCAGCGGGGCCGCCACGACCCCGGCAGCGGCGCCCCTGTTCGAGGAACTGCCATCACAGCAGGCGCTGGCCGGCTTGGTCGAGCCGAGGTTGCAGGAGCCACCGCCGGCAGAGCAACCGGTGACGACAGAACCCTCGGCGCAAGAGCCGACCTCGCAGGAGCCGTCAACTCCAGAACCGGTGGCCCAGACGCCAACCTTGCCGCAGCCGGCGCCTGACGCGCCGGCTGCGAAGGAACCGCCGGCACCCGAACCGGCGGCACAGGAGTCCTTGTGGCACCTGCCAGAGGACGAGTCATGAGCACCAGCCCAGCTGCCCAGCCCCGTGCCCACCGGGTCCGGCGCTTCCGGCCGGACCGCGACGTCGTCGAGTGGCAGGGCGCGTACCGGCGCTACGACGTTATGAAAGAGGTCTTCGTCTGCTTCCTGGCCGTCCTCATTCTCGTCGTCGCCTGTGCCATCGTGTTCTCGTCGCCCGACGATCCTCCGGTGACCATCAAGTCCTGGTCGAATGCCGCACCGGTGGACTTCGCCCAGACTGCGATGACCGAGCTCGACGGGACGAGCGCGCTCGCGACCTATGGGCCGCCCTACACCGACACCAAAGGCGTCAGCCAGATGCTCGGCCCCATCTCGCTCGAGCATGCCGTCGGAGTCAGGATCCCGATCGACACCGCCAAGGTCTTCGTGTTGGACCCGCTTGCGACGCTGCCGAACCGCCCGCTCCTCGACGCCGCCCTTTCAAGGTATGAAGGCGCTTCACCGGGGCAACAGGCGAAATGGGACGCTGCCTACGAGACCGTCGTCGCGGACGCCACCTTCTCGAGCGGCAAGCTCCTCGTGAAGAGCGGTCCTTACGGCCCGGTCGCCAGCCTCATCAGCAACCTCGAGTCGATGGCTCAGACCGGGGCCCTCGACGGTGCTCTCCTCGCGTCGCCCCAGCTGTACGCGACGAATTACACCAACCCCTTGCTGTTCATCGCCGGCGGCACCTACATGGCGGACCTGGCCGCCCAGCGCCATCTCCAGGGAAGCCAATGGGGAATGATGAACGAGACCGGGAACTATCCCGGGCAGGCGTGGCTCTGGCTGTACACCCTGTGGTACCAGGTGCCTCCGATGAAGACCTCCTCCAACGGCGACGTGGAGGTGTGGGCGATCATGATGGCGCTCACCTTGGCCCTGGCCCTGCTGCCGTTCATCCCGGGCCTGAGATCCGTCCCGCGCTGGGTGGGCGTCTACCGCCTGATCTGGCGCTATCACTACCGCTCACTCGGTCCCGAGGCGCTTTCGCAGCTGCCTCCCGGTCGCCAGTCGCCTCGCCAGTAACCTCGAGTTGTACTCGAGGGAGGGTCAAATGGCTCTACGTGTGTTTCTGGTCGACGACCATGAGATCGTCCGCAACGGCCTGCGGTCGATGCTGGAGTCCAACGGCGACATCGAGGTCGTCGGCGAGGCGGGCACGGCGGCAGAGGCGATCTCGCGAGGCATCGCCCTCGGGCCCGACGTGGCCGTGCTCGACATTCGGCTTCCTGACGGAGACGGGATCGAGGTCTGCCGCGAGTTGCGCTCACGGTTGCCCGACGTCCAGTGCCTGATGTTGACATCGTTCGCTGACGACGAAGCCCTCTTCGCCGCCATCATGGCCGGGGCGTCCGGCTACGTCCTCAAGCAGATCCGGGGCAGCGACCTGGTCGACGCCGTGCGCCGGGTGGGCCGGGGCGAGTCCCTCATCGACCCTTCGATGACAAAGCGCGTCTTCGACAGGCTTCGCGACGGGCCTGTCCGCGACGAACGGCTCGACCGGCTTTCGGACCAGGAGCGGCGCGTTCTCGACCTCGTCGCCGAGGGCCTGACGAACCGCCAGATCGCCGACCGCCTCTACCTGGCCGAGAAGACCGTGAAGAACTACGTCTCGAGCATGCTCTCCAAGCTCGGGATGGACCGGCGCAGCGAGGCCGCCGCCTACGCGGCCAGGCTGTCGGAACGCCAGAGCGCGCGAGAAGCGGCGCGGCGGGCCGACGGGGGCGGCTTCGGGGCCCCTTCCTAGAGCGGGACCCGCTCGTCGCCGACAGCGGCCTAGATGCCGAAGCGAGCTTGGCGCACCGCCCGCTGCGCCTCCTCGGCGCCGCTCAGAGCGACTCTCGCCACCTGGGCACGGCCGTAGAGGAAGAGCACGAGCTCCTGGGGGCCCCCGCTGAGCACGGCACCGGGCTCGCCCCGGTGAGCGACGATCCTCTCGCCGTCCGGCCGCTCCAGCTCCAGCCCGGCACCTTGCAGCTTGCGGGTCATCATCTTGGACCAGCGACCGAGGCTGGCCCAGAAAGCTCCGTCGAGCTGCGGGTCGTTTCTCGCCTCCCAGTCTGGCGCCGCCCTGCGCACGTCCTCTGTGTGCACGAAGAACTCGACGAGGTTGACGAGATCGTCCACCGGCCGCCACAGCAGCGGCGGCCCCGAGCGCACCCTGGCCACCAGGCCGACATAGCCGTAGGTCCGCAGCGCCGCCTTCATCGAGCTGGCGGTCAGCTTCGCGAACGTGCCGCCCAGCACGATGCCCGGTGCCGCCAGGGGACGGCGCTCGCGCACGAAAAGGTGGGCGGCGAGATCCCTCGTCAGCCAGCCCTCGCAAAGCGTCGGCGCCCCTGGGCCGGAGCGGATCAGCGCGTCGCAAAGTCCGGACCGTTCCCATCGGGCGAGGTGGGCTGGAGGCGTGGTGGTCACTCCCCCGCCGCCCGGACGAGCCGGACGGCAACCCGACCGCCGCAGCTCAACTGGGATCGGCCCGACAGGGTGCCAGCATCATGGCCCACAAGGTAGGAAGCTAACGCCTTCGCCGCCGTACGAGTGCGTCGCGACCCCGGGCGGCCGTGGTAAGCAGGCCTCATGGGAAAGGTCCAAGTCTCCGCGGGGCGAGTGATCGAGGCACCCGCCGAGGTCGTCTACGGATACCTTGCCGACATGGAGCAGCATCGCCGGTTCCTCCCCCCGGCCTTCTCCGATCTCGAGCTCGAGTCCGGCGGGGTGGGTGCGGGCACGGTCACGCGCTTCAAGCTCACCGCCGGCGGGCGGACGCGTGAGTACCGGATGCAGGTGGCCGAGCCTGAGCCCGGTCGCGTCCTCACCGAGTCGGACACCAACTCGAGCCTCGTCACGAGCTTCACCGTTGAGCCCCAAGGCGCCGCCTCCTCGCGCGTCACCATCTCCACGACCTGGGACGGCGCCGGAGGCATCGCTGGGTTCTTCGAGCGGATGTTCGCTCCCCGCGCCATGCGCGGCCTGTACCTGGACGAGCTCGAGCGCTTGAACACCTACGCGCGCGAGCAGGCGTCGTCCGGTCCCGCCGCCCAGAGCCCGCCCGGCTGAGAGCGGAGCCTTCAGCCCGGCAACGCTCCCCGGCGCTCGGCGACGTTCGCCTCGTGCACGAGCAGCCAGTCCTTCATCCACAGGCCGCCGCCGTAACCGACGAGGCTGCCGTCGGAGCCGATGACGCGATGGCAAGGAAGCACTATCGCAAGCGGGTTCTTGTTGTTCGCCATGCCGACCGCGCGGCTGGCCTTCGGGTTCCCGATCCTCGCCGCGACCGACCCGTAGCTCTCGGTCGTCGCATAGGGGATGTCGGCCAGCGCCCACCAGACCCGGAGCTGGAAGTCCGTCCCCTTCGGGGCCAATGGCAGGTCGAATCGTGTCAGTTCTCCGGCGAAATAAGCCTCGAGCTGCTGGACGGCCTTTCTGAGCGGGGCGCACGCAGAGGCCGTGGCCGACACCCCGTCGGGGACGGGGAAGCTCCCGGGCAGGTGAAGCTCGCCCAGGCCCGAGTCGTCTGCGACGAGAAGGATGTCACCGATCGGCGACGGGCAAATGGTCCAGGAAATGACAGGTTCTGTGACAGCAGTGGGCCGTCCGGCACCAGCCGGTCTGGCGGCTGCCGCCTTCGCGATGAGGCTCATGCTGCTCGCTCCTTTCCCACCGTCTGGCGGCGGTCGTCGGTTTCCCGCCCCGAGCTGTTCGGGGCGGACCACAAGTACTGCAGGGCATATGAACGCCACGGCCGCCATGCCTCGGCCATCGATGCGGCGCTGGCGGGGTCACCCGGAAGGCTGCGGGACTCCATGGCTCGCCTGACACCGAGATCGCTCGGCAGAAAAGCGTCGGGGTCGCCGAGGGCGCGGAGCCGGATGTAGGCCACGGTCCACGGCCCGATGCCGGGAATGGCCAGCAGACGCTCGGCGACGGCGTCCCGGTCGGCGCCCGCGTCGAGGACCACCTCTCCGGAGGCGAGCGCGGACGCGAGCCCGATCACGGCCCTCGCCCGGCCGGCCGGCATCGGCAGCTGCTCAGGAGCCAGCGCTGCGATCGCGTCCGCACTCGGAAACAGATGCGTGAGCGAACCGGAATCCTCCCCCAGCTTGCGCCCGTGCTCGGCGGCGAGACGGCCGGCGAGCGTCCGGGCGCCGGCGACACTGACTTGTTGACCGAGGACCGCCCGCAAGGCCAGCTCGTCGCCGTCCACGTGCCCTGCCGTCCTGAGACCCGGCAAGACCCTCACGGCCGGGCCGAGCACAGGGTCGGAGCCGAGGGCCTCGACGACGGCGACCGGATCGGCATCGAGATCGAACAGGCGGCGCAATCGGCGGACGGCGGCCGTGAGATCGCGCACGTCCTCGAGGGCGAGCAGGCATCGCAGGTAGCCCTGAGCGCCGCTGTCGACACCGACCTCGGCGAGAGCGGTCCCGTGCGGCAACGAGAGCGTCCGGCGGTAACGCTCCAGATCGCCTTCCTCGACTCCAGGGACCGCCCGGGCGGCGAGGAAACCGAAGAGCTGGGCGGGCTGGAACGGGGAACGATAGGCGAGCCTGAGAGCGACGGTCCCGGGTGCGGCCCACGAGGCGCCGCGTGCCCCGCGCCGGGCGACGGCACGGGCCCTGAGCGCCGTCGGCGCAAATGCGAAGACCTCCTGCATCGTCTCGTTGAATTGCCGGACGCTCGAGAAACCGGCCGCGAAGGCGATCTCGGCGGCACGCAGTCGTGTCGTCTCGAGCAGGATCCGCGCCGTCTGGGCACGCTGAGCCCGGGCGAGGGCGAGCGGGCCCGCTCCCACCTCTGCGGTCAGCAGCCTGTTGAGGTGCCGCTCGCTGAAGCCGAGCCGCCGCGCCAGCCCTGGAACGCCGTCACGGTCAACCACGCCGTCCGCGATCAGCCGCATGGCACGGCCGACGACGTCGGCACGACGGTCCCATTCCGGCGAGCCGGGGGTGGCGTCCGGCAGGCAGCGCTTGCACGATCGAAAGCCCGCCCGCTGGGCCGCGGCTGCGGTCGGGAAAAAGCGAACTCTCGCCGGCCGGGCGGGCGGTGACGGGCAGCTTGGCCGGCAGTAGATCCCCGTCGAGGTGACAGCGACGAAGAAGACTCCGTCAAAGCGCGAGTCGCGGCTGCACACCGCCAGGTAGCGGGCTTCGTCGTCGAGCGGCGCCGATGTTGCGGGTTGCGCCGTGTTGGTCGTCGTCTCGGCCATGTGTCGAGTCTGCCAGGCGGCCGGCCGCCAGTCTGGCGGAAATCGGACAGAACCGTGAAGGCCCAGCCGAAGGGAGACGACCACGGCGTGGTGCGACCAAACTCAGAACTGCCGGCGCTCTGCTGCCAGCGATTCTGTCGGGTACTTATGATGCCGCCATGGACGACCTGCGCCCGCCCGAGTGACGGCCAGGCCAGCGCTCGAGAACCGCCGGCTCCGGACCCATACTGTTTGGCTGAGACGAGGAGGTCCCGCGATGCCGCTGCACCAGCACACGACCGAGCCCGGAGCTGACGACGAGCTGAGCTTCCGGCCGCAGTTCGCCCAGCATGGCGAAATCGGCGAGGTCCCCCGGCTGCGGCTCGCGGAGAAGGGAATGCCTCCCCGGACGGCTTTCCAGATCATCCACGACGAGCTGATGCTGGACGGCAACGCCCGGCTCAACCTCGCCACGTTCGTGACGACCTGGATGGAGCCAGAGGCCGAGACGCTCATGGCCGAATGCGCCTCGAAGAACATGATCGACAAGGACGAGTACCCCCAGACCGCCGAGATCGAGCGGCGGTGCGTGAACATCCTCGCCCGCCTCTGGCACGCAAAGGGCTCCAGCGCCACGGGGTGCTCGACGACCGGTTCCAGCGAGGCGTGCATGCTCGGTGGCCTCGCCCTCAAATGGCGCTGGCGGCAGCGGCGCATCCACGCCGGGCTCCCGGCGGAGCGGCCGAACCTCGTCATGGGAGCCAACGTCCAGGTCTGCTGGGAGAAGTTCTGCCGCTACTTCGACGTCGAAGCTCGCCTCGTCCCCGTCGGCCCCGAAAAGGCCCATCTCACCGCCGAGAGCGCCGTCAAGGCCTGCGACGAGAACACGATCGGGGTCGTGGCCATCCTCGGGTCCACCTACGACGGGGCTTACGAGCCGGCGGCCGAGATTGCCGCCGCGCTCGACGAGCTCGAGAACGGGGGTGGCCCTTACGTGCCGATGCATGTGGACGGGGCGTCCGGGGGCCTCGTGGCTCCGTTTCTCGACACGCAGCTGCACTGGGACTTCAGGGTGCCGCGGATCCAGTCCATCAACGTCTCGGGTCACAAATTCGGGCTCGTCTACCCGGGCGTCGGCTGGATCCTCTGGCGTGATGACGAGGCCCTGCCCGACGAGCTCGTCTTCAAGGTCAATTACCTCGGCGGCGAGATGCCGACCTTCGCGTTGAACTTCTCCCGGCCGGGAGCCCAGGTCGTGGCGCAGTACTACAACTTCCTGCGGCTCGGCGCCGAGGGCTACCGGGAGGTCCAGGCCGCCTGCCGGGACACGGCGCAGTGGCTGGCGGGCGAGATCGAACGGCTCGGCCCGTTCACGCTCGTCTCCAGGGCCGAAGGGATCCCGGTGTTCGCCTTCCGCCTCACAGAGGACCTTCCCTACAGTGTCTATGACATCTCCGAGGCGCTGCGCGCCTGGGGCTGGCTCGTCCCCGCCTACAGCCTGCCTCCGGCGCTCGAGGACGTGTCCGTGCTGCGCGTCGTCGTCCGCAACGGCTTCAGCCGGGATCTCGCCAGGATGCTCCTGGACGACCTCGGAAAGGTCATGCAGAGCTTGGCCACCTCGGGCGTGTCCCAGCGGGGACGGACAAAGGAGAAAGAGAGCTTCCACCACTGAACCCCCGGCCCGCTCGCCACCGGGTCACGGCGCCTTCTTGTGCCCGGGGGCGGCCCTTTTCGTGTCGCGAGATGCTCCGGGTCATCCCCCGCCGGCGAACACCGCCTGGTTACCATCGGTCCACGCTCGATGAAAAAGGGAGTCCAATGGACCCGAACGTCACACCCGAGGTGGAGATCCGCACGAGTGCCCGGCGCCGCAAGACCGGGGTCGCCTTCTGGGAAGGCGGCCGCGTTGTCGTCGTGGTGCCAGAACGCATGTCGCGCGCGGCACGAGACGTGTTCGCCGAGCAGTTGGTCAAGCATCTGCTGCGACGCTCTGGGCGCCGTCACGCCTCAGACGCCGGGCTCGAGGCGCGTGCCGCCCTCCTCGCGGACCGGTACCTCGGCGGCGTCCGGCCGTCCTCGATCCGCTGGTCCACCCGCCAACAGCGGCGATGGGGATCCTGCTCGCTGCATTCGCGGGAGATCCGCATCGCCTCCCGCCTCCAGACGGTCCCCGAGTGGGTTCTCGACGGCGTGATCGTCCACGAGCTCGCCCATCTCCTCGAGGCCGGACACACGGCGCGCTTTCACGAGCTCGCCAACCGCTATCCCCGCCAGGCCGAGTCGCACACCTACCTCGACGGTTTCGGCCACGGCCTGACGACCGCCGGGTTCCCCCTGAGCGGCGAGCAGGGGGCCGGAGCCGACGAGCAGGGCGCCGACGGCGTCGCCGCCTGCGTTTGGTGACCCGGCCGGGAGCTGTTTCCGGTTACAGATCCGTTCCAAGACGGCCTGGCCCGGCACTTCACGCGGTCGGGTAACTACGATCCGGATCGACGCCCAGGTTGGCCTGACCCTGACGGCGGGCATGGCGTGCAGGGCTGCGCCACGAACGCCACGAAGGTCTTCGACCATACACTCGGCGGCAGGACTCTCGAAAGGAGCTCGCCCCATCGGTTCTGTGCAACCGGCTAGGTGTGGGGTCGCCGTGGCGGAACGACGGCCTTCTGAGTGCATGCCGAGCTGGTCCGCCTGATGTTCCACTCCTCGGCGAGCGGTAACGGCCCGATCGCCCGCGTGGTCTCGCGCACCCGCGAGGCGATGGAGCCCCTCCCGTTGGATGGCAGCGCGATCAGCTCGTCTCCGGACACAGCTCCGGAGATGGCGGTCCGCTTGAGCACGATGCGCCGCCGGCTCGGCCTGGCAACTCTGTTGCTGGTCCTGTTCCTCACTTTCATGGACAACACGGTGATCAGCGTCACCCTGGCGAATGTTCAGTCGACGCTGCACACCGGCATCAGCCAACTGCAGTGGGTGATCAACGGTTACGCGCTCGTCTTTGCAAGCTTCATGCTGCTGTTCGGCACGCTCGGGGACCAGCTGGGCCGCAAGAAGATAATGCTGTCGGGCGTTGTCTTGTTCTGTGCCGGCTCGGTGGTCGCCGCCTTGGCTGCGAACGCCGATGCCCTGATCGGCGGGCGGGTCATCATGGGACTCGGCGCTGCGGCCTCCGAGCCCGGCACCCTCTCGATGATCCGCCACCTCTACCCCGAAAGACGCGCACGCGCGAAGGCGCTCGGGATCTGGGCGGGTGTGTCTGGCCTTGCCCTCGCCATGGGACCGTTGATCGGTGGCGTGCTGGTCGGGCTCTACTCGTTCCGGGCCGTCTTCTGGTTCAACCTGTTCTTCGGCCTGGTCGCGCTCGTGGGCGCGGCGGCGATCCTGCCCGAGAGTGCGAACAAGATCCGCTACCGACTGGACTTCGCGGGCTTCCTTCTCGGGGCCGGCTCCTTGGCGGCCGCCTCCTTCGCCATCATCCAGGGCGAGACGACGGGCTACAGGAACACGAGGATCGACATCCTCTTCGCCGCCGCCTTCGCCCTCGCCGTCTTCTTCGTGTTCTATGAGCGCGCCGTGCCCCACCCCATCCTCGACGTCTCGTTCTTCAAGCGTTCCGCCTTCGCCGGCTGCAGCGTGGTCGCGTTCTGCACATACTTCGGCACGTTCTCCATCTTCTTCTTCGTGGCCCTGTACCTCCAGGACGTGGGGACGAGCACGGGCTATGGGACCGCGCTCGACTTCGCGCCGATGGCTGCAGCGATGATCATCGCCTCCGTGTTCGCCGGACGTTGGGTAGCGAGATCGGGCCCGAGGCTGCCCATGACAGTTGGCTGCGCGCTTGCAGGAATTGGCATCATCCTGACCGAAGTCGTCTTGACCCCGAACTCGGGCCTGTCGACTCTGGGCTGGACGCTCCCTATCGCAGGGGTCGGTTTCGGCATCGCGATCGTTCCGGTCACCTCCACTGCCCTGTCGGTTCTCCCCGCCGAGAACTCGGGCATGGCCGCATCTGCCACCAACACGAGTCGCGAGCTCGGGGCCGTCGCAGGTGTGGCGGTCCTCGGATCAATGGTCAACGGCCAGCTCATCTCCAGCCTGATCCTTCAGCTCGACCTGCTCGGCATCCCGAAGTCCTTCCAGAACACGGTCATCGCCGCGGTGACGACCGGGACCTTCAACTCCCAGGCCAGGCAGTTCAGAGGAACCCCAGCGATCACCAAGATCGTGCACGAGGTGATCCAGGCCGCCTACGTCGCCTTCGGCCACGGTCTGGACGCCGCGCTCTCGGCGGCAGGGGCAATGATGCTCGCGTGCGCGATCGTCGCCCTCTTCACGATGCGGCGTGGCCGGGTGCGGGCCGCGGCCGAGTTGAACATCGCCTCGGGCGCCTGAGCCCCGCGGCGTCGGGAGACCCGGAGACACCTCGGCGGCAACGGGCGAAAGCTGTCGCCCGGCTCGGGTCATGACCACCGCTACGCTTGGCAAACGAAGTTGCACGGCGTCGTCGTGAACCAGATGGTGCACACCGGTTGGAGGATGTCTGGCTGAGCCAAGCGGCCGAGCCGAGCTCGGCGACAAGAAGCCCAAGACCACCCTCGCACGCGACCGGGCGGCCGGCCCCCGCTCTTCGGGACGCGCAGGTCCGCCCCTGCCACGAATTCTCGCCGGCCCCGCCCTGCGCTATGTCGTGCGCCGGATCCTGCTCTCGATCCCGGTGGTGTTGGGCGTGGTCGTCGTCACGTTCCTGCTCTTGCGGCTCATACCCGGCGACCCGGCCCGCACCTTGCTCGGGCCTCACGCGCCGAACTCGGCGATCGTCGCGCTTCGCCGCCAGCTCGGCCTCGACGAGCCGATCTGGCGCCAGTTCTGGGCCTACTTCTACGGCCTTGTTCACGGCAACCTCGGGACCTCGATCTACTACCAGGCCCCCGTCACCTCGGTCGTCGCCCCTTGCCTGCCCTTGACAGCGTCCCTCGTGCTCGTCGCGACGCTGTTCGCAGTGATCATCACGGTTCCGGCCGCAGCCCTCGCCGCCACTCACCAGGATCGGCCCGCCGACCACGCCGTGCGCCTGTTCTCGCTGATGGGGCTCGGGATGCCCTCGTTCTGGTTGGGCATCATCCTCATCGTGTTCTTCTCGGTCGACCTGCACTGGTTCCCGGTCGGGGGCTACGGCACGACCTTCTGGCAACACGTGCGTTCTCTGGTCTTGCCCGGACTCTGCGCAGCCTTTGGCGTCGTCCCGGTGCTCATCCGGAGCCTGCGAGTCGGCATGCTCGAGGTGCTCAGGGCCGACTTCGTCGCGACCGCCCGCGCGAAGGGACTGCGCCCGTCGCGCGTGACCTTTGTGCACGTCGCCCGTAACGCCCTCATCCCGACCGTCAACCTGCTCGGGATAAACATCGCCTACCTGGTCGGCGGCACGGTCGTGATAGAGCGAGTCTTCGGCCTGAACGGGCTCGGCAACGCCATGTTGACCGCCATCGACGTCCGCGATTTCCCCGTCGTGCAGAGCATCACGCTCATCTACGCCCTGGGCGTGATCGCCGTGATCTTGATAACCGATCTCGTCACGGCGCGGCTCGATCCGAGGATCAGGCTCAAGTGAGCACGACGATGGCGCCGTCGTTCCAGCCGGTCGAGACCGGCCAAGAGGTCGCTCGCCGCCCGTCGTTCGGTTCGCGGGTGCTCCACAGCCCGACTTTCATGGCGGGCGCCGTCATGACGGCCACGATGGTTACCCTCGTGCTCTTGTCCCCGGTCATCGGTCGCTACAGCCCGGTGGCACTGGACCCCCTGCACGCGCTCTCGGGCCCGAGCGCGCTTCACTGGCTCGGGACCGACGAGCTCGGCCGCGACACCTGGTCGCGCCTTTTGTACGGCGGGCGCACCGACCTGCAAGTCGGCGTCCTCGCGGTGGTCTTCCCCTTCTGCTTCGGCGTGTTCATCGGCACGGTGTGCGGCTATGCCGGCGGCCTGCTGGACACGATCATCATGCGGATCGTGGACGTCGTGCTGGCCTTTCCCTTCTATGTCTTGATCATCGCCCTCGTGTTCGCCGTCGGCGTGGGAACCCACGGTATCTACATCGCCTACGGGCTCACCGACTGGGTCGTCTACGCCCGGACCACGAGGAGCGCGACCATGATCGCCCGCAAGCTCGACTGGGTGGCCGCGGCGGAGGGTGGCGGCATATCCAGGGCGCGAGTGCTGTGGCGCCACATCTTGCCCAACACCATCACGCAGGCGATCGTCTATGTGATGTCCGACATCGTGATCGTGATCCTGGTCGTCGTCGCCCTCGGCTACCTCGGGCTCGGGATCCAGCCTCCCGCGCCGGACTGGGGATCGATGATCTATGACGGCCAGAACTTCCTCCAGACCGATCAGTGGATGGCCGTCTTCCCGGGACTGGCCGTAGTGTTCACGGGCATCGGGCTGTCGCTGCTCGGCGATGGGCTCGCTGACGTGTTGCGGCCCGAATGACTCCTCTCTTGGAGGTCGAGGACCTCGTCGTCGAGATGCGGCGCCACGGGGCGGCGTTCCGGGCTGTGGACGGCGTCTCTTTCTCGCTCGAGCGCGGCGGTGCCCTCGCGATCGTCGGCGAGTCAGGATGCGGCAAGAGCATCACCCTGCGGGCGATCATGGACTTGCTGCCAAGCGGAGGACGGCTCGTGTCGGGCCGGGTGGTCGTCGACGGCGTCGAGCTGGAGGCGGACAACCGGGGCCGCGGACGCGGCCACCACCAGCGCGAACGCATGTCGATCATCTTCCAGGACGCCCTGAGCGCTCTCAACCCGGTCGCGACCGTCGGGAACCAGATCGCCGAGGCCCCGCGGCACGTCCTCGCCCTCGGTAGGAACGCCTCGCGGGAAAGGGCGATCGAGCTCCTGCGCCTCGTAGGGATCCCCGATCCGGAGCGTCGCTACCATGCCTACCCCCATGAGCTGTCCGGAGGCACCCGCCAGCGGGTCATGATCGCGATCGCCTTGTCCTCTGAGCCGGCCATCTTGTTGTGCGACGAGCCGACGACCGCCCTCGACGTCACGATCCAGACTCAGATCCTCGCCCTCCTTTGCGAGCTTCGCGAAGCGCGCGGGCTGTCGCTGGTCTTCGTCACCCACGACCTCAGCGTCGTGAGCCAGGTCGCCGAGCAGCTCGCCGTCATGTACACGGGTCGCCTCGTCGAGACCGGGCCCACCGAGATCGTCCTCGGCGCGCCGAGGCACCCCTATACGGCCGGGTTGCTGGGCGCGGCGCTCGACGTCGACACCCCAGAGCGCGAACCGATCGCCATCCCGGGATCGATCCCGGATCCGCTCCGGCTTCCGAGCGGCTGCACCTTCCATCCCCGCTGCCGGTTCGCGACGCCCGATTGCGTCACGACCGACGTCCGGCTCGAGCCGGTTGGCCCCGACCAAGAGGCGGCCTGCCTTCACTCCGACGCGCTCGCGGCCGCACTGGCCGATGCCGGCCGTGACTGAGGCGGCGTCGCTGTCCGGCGCGTCGCCGTTGTCCGGCGCATCGCCGCTGTCCGGCGCGTCGCCGCTGTCCGGCGCATCGCCCCTGTCGGGCGCGGCGTCAGCCTCCGACGCCCTCCTCGAGGTCGACAACGTCTCGGTGAGCTTCCATGTCGAGCACGGCCGCGTGCTTCGAGCCGTGGATACCGTCAGCTTCCAGGTGGCCAAAGGCGAAGTACTCGGCCTCGTCGGCGAGTCCGGGTGTGGCAAGACCACCGTCGCCAAGTGCATCGTGGGCCAGATCACCCCTAACGCGGGAGCGGTGCGCCTCGAGGGTCGCGAGCTCGGCCCGAAGCGAACCGCCGAGGACCGGCGCGCGATACAGATGATGTTCCAGGACCCGTACTCGTCGCTCAACCCCCGCATGAGCGTGCGTCAAGTGCTGAGCGAGCTCTTGGGGGTGCACCGGATCGTGCCACGAGCCGGCATCGAGGATCGCTGCAGAGAGCTGATGGCCCTCGTCGGTCTCCCGCCCGACGCCCTGGGTGGCCTGCCGAGCCAATTCTCAGGAGGTCAGCGACAGCGGATCGCGATCGCCCGGGCGCTGGCAGTCGAGCCGCGCGTCATCATCGCCGACGAGCCCGTCTCGGCGCTGGACGTCTCGGTGCAGGCCACGATCCTCCGGCTCTTTGAGGACCTGGGCAGCCGCCTCGGCCTCACGATCGTGTTCATCTCGCACAACCTCGCCGTCGTGCGCCACTTGAGCCGCCGCGTGGTGGTCATGTATCTCGGCCGGATCGTGGAGGAGGGCGGTCGCGAGTCGGTCTTCGACGACCCGCGCCATCCCTACACGCGCGCCCTGCTCGAGGCGGCCCCGCGCCTGCACCAGACCGAGCTCGTCCGGCCCGTGGTGAGGGGCGAGCCACCGAGCCCGATCGACATCCCTGCCGGCTGCTCGTTTCATCCCCGCTGCCCGCGCGCCGAAGAGGTGTGCAGCCAGGTGCGACCGCTTCTCGAGAGCGTCGGCACCGGTGACGAGCACCTGGCAGCATGTCATTTCCGCGGGGAGGCGTCGCCGCGCTTTAGCAACGGGGCGCCCCCGACCTACCGAGACGAGGCGCCTTTCGGCGCCCTGGAGGGCCCGTGACCAGTCCGGCCAACCCGCTGCTTGATCCGCCGCTCATCACGCCGGACCGCCTCGAACGGCTCGAGGGCGCCATCGCTTCCCTGTTCGAGACCCGACTCGACGTCGTCCTTCCCCAGGCCGAGGCTGTGTTACCGCTCGAGGCGGCAGCGCGCAGTCTCGGCCGAAGCGACCTCACCGTCCTGAACCTCGACACGAGCCCATATGGCACCACCATGGGGCGCTGGTTGCAGGAGACCGGCGCAAGCGTCATCGGGATCGCCCCCGAGCCCCATGAAGCCGTCAGGCCGGAGGCGGTCAAAAGGACGCTCAGCGAGCACCCCGACATCTCGGTCGTCAGCTTCGTCCATGTCGAGGCCGCGAGCGGAGTGCGCAACGACGCTGCGGCCATATCTGGCCTAGCTCACGAGCACGGCGCCCTCATCGTGATCGACCTCGTCGCCTCGATCGGGGCGCACGAGGTCCGCCTCGACGAATGGGGCGCCGACATCGCTGTCATCGGACCGCAGAAGGCCTTGGCAGGTCCGGCCGGGATCTCGATCGCCGCAGTGAGCGGCCGCGCCTGGCAGGCGATGGCCGACAACCCCGGCGCACCGCGAAACTCGCTGCTCTCGCTGCTCGACTGGAAGGAGCGATGGCTCGACTCGGACAAGAGCGCCATTCCCGGAACGCCGGCGCCACTCGAGATCATCGCCCTCGAGGCCGCCATCGAGCGGGTCTTGACCGAGGGCTTGCAGCACGTGCAGCTCCGCCATCGAGCGTCCGCGGCCGCCAGCCGCTCTGGCGCGCGGGCCCTCGGCCTGACGCCGTTCGCAAACGACAGCGACGCCGCCGCAGTGGCGACAACCCTCCGCGCGCCGGCCGGCCTCGATGCCCGCGCCTTGGTCGAACGGGCGCGCGCCGGAAGCCTTGTGGCGATCTCGCCCGGCTTCGGCAAGCTGGCCGGGACCGTCCTGCGGATCGACCACACCGGCCAGCGCGCCCGCCTCGGCGTCGTGCTCGAAGCCCTCGAAGCACTTGGCAGCGCCCTCGACGGCTACTCCCAACTGCACGGCTCGATCCGCGACGCCCTCGCAGCGGCAGAACAAGCCTGGACCGCCGAGGAGGACGGCGCTTTGCCCTAGGGACGCCTCTCCCAGGCTCGAGGCGGTTCGAGCCGGGCTGCGCGGGAAGCTCTATGCGTGCTCGGCGTCGACGAGCCGGGCACCGTTCTCGTGACGGGTGACTCCTCCGAGTGGCCTTCCATAGGCGGCCGCGCGCTCCGCCACGTCGAAGACCTTGGCGCTCCAACCGTGAGCGGCGAGCCATTCGGCGGCCTGCTCGGCATTGGCAGAACGCCAGAGCGCGACATAGTCACCCGGCCCGCTCGTGCCCTCGGGATGGGCCTCGCGCCAGGCCTCAAGGCGCCTCGAGCTCGCCAAGGTGAGACCCAGCCGGCTGCCCGGTGGCGACAGCGCGCCCGCGCGAACGACGAGCGAATCGCTCGCTTCCGGGGACAGGTAAGCGAGCAGGCCCTCGGCCACCCAGGCCACCCGCGCGCCGAGGTCCAGGCCCGCGTCGCAAAGCGCCCCGCCCCAGTCCTCGGCGAGATCTGCGGGCACGGCGATGAGCTCACAGGAAGGCTCCCAGCCTTCGTCGCGGATCACCCCCTCTTTGAAAGCCAGCACGCCGGGCAGGTCGAGCTCGAAGAGCCGGAGCTTGTCCGGCCAGGCCAACCGGAAGGCGCGGGCATCGAGGCCGGCGCCGAGGATCACCACCTGCCGCGCGCCACCGGCGCAGGCATCGAGCAGGAGATCGTCGAGGAAGCGGGTGCGGACCGTTATCCAGTCACCCAGGGCCTCGGGGAGCTGACGCTCCCCGGCACGCTCGACCCAGCGAGAGGAGCCCGCCGCGCGAAGGAAGCCGACCGCGAACGGATCGGCGAAGAGCCGGTCCGGGCGGGCCGTCTCAGTGGCACGGGCGGCGGCGACACCGAAAGCCGTCAGCGCGACGTCAGGCAGCGCAGACACGGCCCTTGGCGAGCTCTGGTCAAAGGCCGTATGCGGTCGGGTGCCTCGGCTCGTAGAGCAACATCTCCCCCGCGCCGGGCACCACGAGGGCTGTTGTCAGCCCGAAACCGTCGTCTCTGACCTCACGGGCGAACGTGGCGCCCCTGGCCGTCAGCTCGGCCACGGTCTTTTCGATGTCGTCGCAGATGAGAGAGATCTCATGGTGCTGGTGTGTCGACCATGTTTCTCCGTCACGCTCGCCCGAGCTCGGGTGCACCGCGAGCTCCGACGGCCCTGTCTTGTAGATGAGCCAGCCGCCGTGAGCGTCCACGCTCGGCCAACCGAGGACGTCCCGGAAGAAGGCCCGAGTCGCCTCGGCGTCGTCGGAGTAGACGAGGGTGTGCACGGCGGTGATCATGGCGCCACGGTAGACCACCGATAGGGCAGCTGCTGTCGGTGCTTCCGCCCGGGCCGGCCCAATCGGTCCAGGCCCGGAGCTGAAGCGCATGCACCGGGAACGAAGGGGGTAGGCTTGTCCGTGGTTCCCGGAGTGGAATCAGGAAGGGGGCTCGAACTCAAGCGTGCGAGACGAATTCCTATGCACCCCACGGGGTGACCAGAAGCCCGGCGGCACCTCTTAGACCCGAGGCTGGCACTCAGGAATCACGGCGACGGCGATGCGCCGGTAGGGGCATTACGCAGCGGCCAGAGCGCACAAAGCTCGCTTGAGGCCTCAAAGCTCCCGGAGACTCGACGGCCTTCTTGGGATGCAGACAACTGAACAGATGGGTGCCCGCTCCCCGACAAAGGGGCGGGCACTGTCGCGTCAATGGGCGCAGCCGCGAGTGACAGCGTTGAAGCTGCTGCCCGCCGGCGAAGCGAAGCTGCGGCCGCCGACGAAACGAAGCTGCGGCCGCGTCCTCAGGCTTCGGGCTGAGTCGGTGGCGCGGAACGCGTCCCCTTGGGCACGTAGTCGAAGAAACGGTTCGTCTCGCCGTTGGCCGTCCACTCCGCGCGCAGGCGCGTCCGCCGCTCGACCCGACGCAGTGCTGACAACAAGAAGCGGTTGAGCTCGCGAGCGTCCGAGCCGCGCATGAAGCCATCGACGTGGAACCCATCGGGAGTGGCCGTGACGGTGCCGTCGATGAGCTCCTCGAGCAAGGACCCTATTGCGCCGGGCGTGTCCGAGCTGACATCGGCGATGAGGTGAAAGGCGGTATCGGGCACCTAGCCAGTTTGCCAGCTCCACGGCGAGTGCTCCCGGGGGCGAGGCCCGCGCACGCCGCCAAACGCGGGAGTGCCAAGTCGCAAAGACGGCCGGAGGTTCCCCCACCAGCACGAGCAAGCTCCGAGAGCGGTGAAGAACCTGGAAAGCGCCGGCGGCGCGGTGCGATCCGGTTCAGATGATAAGAACATGGCGTGGGCAGGTCTCGGTGGTCGCTGTGGTCGGAGGGCTCATTTCTCTCGATCGGCTCGAGAGGCTCTGTGCTGTCCATCGGCTCCATCGGCTCGGCGTGCTCGATCGGCTCCATCGGCTCGGCGTGCTCGATCGGCTCCATCGGCAGCTTCCTCTCGGCGTTCTCGGTTCTGTCCGCCGGGTCGCTGTGCTCGGCCCTGTCCGCCGGTTCGCGTTTCTCGGCTCTCGCCGCCGGGTCGCGGCGTTGCGCCACCCTGGCCGAGTCGCGGCCTTCGGCCATTTCCCAGGTCTCTTCTGAGCATCGTGCGGGTGGGCCGGCTCCCAGCTCCGGCTGGCAGGTTTTGGCCGAGCTGATGCGGAGTCATTAGTCTCGGGCTCAAAGTGAGTGCATGAAAACACCCCCCCAACTGCGTCGTAAAGCCGCGCCCGAGCGGTCCGGCGCGCCCGAACGGGCTGGCGCGCCCGAGAAGGCCGGCGCGCTGAACCTTCGCGCCGACGCGCCGCTCCTCAACGGCTATCTGAGCTACCTCGAGTCGAGCCCGACGCCTTTCATCACGCCCGGTCACAAGGGTCGGGCGACAGTGCTCGACAAGGACCTGGCGGCAGTGTTGGCGGGCGACGTCCCTCTCTACGGTGGCATCGACACGGTCAAGTCGGGGCGTGGTCTCCTCGCGGCGGCCCAGGAGTTCTCTGCGAAGTTGTACCGCGCGGACTGGTGCCGATACTCCTCAGGGGGCTCCACGCACTGCAACCAGGCGCTCTGCCTCGCCATCGGCCAGCCGGGCGACAAGGTCGTCGTCACCCGTTCGCTCCACCGGTCCGTCCTCCTGGGCCTGGTGCTCGCCGACCTCGAGCCCTGCTGGCTGCCGACGAGCATCGATCCCGCCACGGGGATGCCGCTCGGAGTGGCCGTCGAGGACGTCGAAAAGACGCTCAAGGCCAACGCTGACGCTCGCGCCGTGCTCGTCACCGAGCCGGGGTACCTGGGCACGCTCTCGGACCTCGCAGGCATAATCGAGGTGGCCCACGCCTATGACGTGCCCGTCATGGTGGACCAGGCGTGGGGAGCACACTTCGGTCACCACCCGGAGCTGCCGCCCAATGCGATGGCGCTCGGTGCCGATGCGATGGTGACGAGCATCCACAAGCTCCTCACCGGCTACACCCAGGCAAGCCTGGTGTGCGCCCGCACCCTACGACTGGATCCTGACCGGCTCGACCGGGGCTTCGAGGCCGGTCACACCACGAGCACGGCCGGCGCGGTGCTGGCGAGCATCGACGCGACCCGTGCACTGATGGAGGCTCGCGGGCCGGAGCTGCTCGAAGGCGTCCTCCGCAGTGTCGCCAAGGCCCGGCAACGCCTGCGTGAAGAGGTCCCGGGGCTCGTGGTCCCCGACGAGCGCTCCTTCCCACCCGGTCGCTTCGACCCGACTCGACTGGTCCTGCTGCTCTCGGGAGTGGGAGCGAACGGTGTCGAGATCGAGCGCAGGCTCATCGAACAGGGGCTTCCCCTGGAGCTGGCCGACCGGGACACCATCGTGGCGATCGTCACCGTCGCCGACGACGGGTCCACGCTGGACAGGCTCGTGAGCGCCCTCATCCCGGCGATCCGCGCCACCTCGGGCCCGGCCCGCTCGCCCTCGGTCGCCTTGAGCTGGGACATCCAGCCCGTGTACTCCATGAGCCCGCGGGCAGCGTTCTTCTCCGCTCACGAGTCGGTCCCTGCCGACCTCGCCGTGGGAAGGGTCTCTGCTGAGCTGATCGCTCCCTACCCGCCGGGCATCCCCGTGCTGGCGCCCGGCGAGCTTGTCACCGAGGCTCTCCTCTCCGGCCTGAGGGCGGTTACAGCCCACGGGGTGCGCGTCGCCTACGCAGCCGACCCAACCCTGTCGACGCTCGAGGTCGTGCGAGCCTGAGGAGCGCCGGGGCGCCGAGTCAGTCCCGCCCGGTGCCGAACAGGACGACGCCGCTGATGCCGGCGCAAGCCGCCAGCAGATCCTCCTGCAGGTGCTCGTCGTGCATCGAGGGGTTCGCCGCGCATGGGCGCTGATGAAAGAAGAAGGTGCCTGAGACGAGGGCCTCCGGATCGTCGCTGACGGCGAGCCACGCCTGGGTGACCGCTCCCAGGGCCAGGTCGTCGGGTGCACCCGGACCTCCCATCTTCGTGGCCACCCATCCCGGATCGACCGCGTTGGACAGCACGTCGCGTCGGTGGCGTGCGACCGCCGCCGCGAGCACGGCGATGAAGAGCTTGCTGTCTGAATATGCCTGGGAGCCGCTCCAGCGGCGGTGCTCCCACTGCAGGTCGTCGAGGTGCGGGTTGCCGCCCCGGTTCATGCCCGAGCTCATGTAGACGAGCCGTTTCGGCATCTCGATCAGGGCGGTGAGCAAGTACGGGGCGAGGACGTTGATGGCAAAGACGTGGCTGAGGCCGTCTGCAGTCACGATCCGGCGAGGTTCGCTCGAGCCGACGGCGGCGTTGTGGATCACGGCGTCGAAAGGGCCGGTGGCGTTGGCCTGCTCCGCGACCTGACGCATGGCGGCCATGGTGGCCAGGTCCCCGACGACGACACCGGTCGCTTCCGGCAGGGACCTGATGGCGTCGGCGGCGCGGCTCTCGTTGCGAGCGTGCAGGACGACGTCGTGGTGCTGGCCTGCCAGCAGCTGCGCGGCCATGAGGCCGAGCCCGTCAGAAGAGCCGGTGATCAGTATGCGAGCCATCTTGCGCCTTTCCTGTCGGTGTCCAGCCTCCCCGCTCCGGACTCAAGCGGCGAGCAAGACCGGGGCCAGCACTTCGAGCGCGCCGGCATCGATCCCTCCGCCGTGGGCGAGTGGCTGGACGCAGACGTGGTCCGCGCCGGCCTCCAGGTGGGCACGTACCCTGTCCGCGACCTGGTCGGCGTTGCCGTGAGCGACAAGCGCGTCCACAAGCCGGTCGCTTCCCGGCGGGGCAAGGTCCTCGTCGCCGTAACCGAGGTGCTCGAGGTTCGCCCGGTAGTTGGGCAGGCACAGGTAGCGCTCGAGGTATGCCCTCGCAGTGGTCCGCGCCTCGAGCGGCTCCTCCTCGAGAACGAACGCCTGCTCGGGCGCCAGGAGGGGCAGCTCACCCAGGATCTGGCGCGCCTGCTCGCTGTGAGCAGGCGGTGTGAGGTAAGGATGCGCACCTTCGGACCGGTCTCGGGAGAGCTCCAGCATCCGCCGCCCGAGCGCGGCCAGGACGCGGGCCGGCCGGGGCGACCCCGAGGGGTCCCGCCCGCCGTCTGCCTCCTTGTCCCAGGCCTCGTCGAGATCGGTGAGAAAGCCGGACATGGCCTCGAGCGGGCGCTCGTATCGCCGGCCGAGCCCCTCGACCAAAGGCGCATGGCTCACGCCGAGACCAAGGAGGAACCGGCCCGGGTAGGCAGTGTCCAACGCCCTGACCCGCTGGGCGAGCGCCCCGGGCTCCCAGGCCCAGATGCTGGTGATCCCGGTCGCCACCACGAGCCGGCCCGTGCCGGAGAGGGCACGCTCGAGCAGGTCGAAGGCCTTCTCGTCGGCGTTGCCACCCCCCACCCAGAGGGCGCCGTAGCCGAGGTGCTCGACCCGGGCGGCAAAGCCACCCGGGTCCTGATCGATGGCCCGTGAAGAGACCCAGACTCCCACCCGTCCAAGGGCATCTCGCCATTCGGCCGTTCCAGGAGTGGGCATCGTCTCGCCTCCGTGTCGTTCGCCTCACACCGTTTCTATCGCCGGGCGAGGTGTGCGCCGGCCTTTCTAGCGAGGGCCGGCCAGGACGACCTCGGCACCCGAGGCCTGCGCGATCCAGTCGGACTCCGCCGGGGGATCGGCGAAATCCGGGTCCTTCTCCCCCATCACGACCAGTACCGGCACGGAGACCTCGCCGAGGCGCGCCTCGGCGGCCGCATGGCTCGTGCGCGTGGTGAGGAAGAACGCCTTTGCGTGCCCGGGCGAAGGCAACGGGATGAATTCGTCGTCGCAGGGCGTTGTCGCTCGTGGGACGGACCGGATCGAGAAGGAACACCTGGGCGGTGTTGCCGCCGTCCTTGGAGGCAACTATGAGAATTGGCATCATCGGCGCGGGCAATATCGGCACGGCCCTCACCAAGCGGTTCACCGCCGTCGGCCACGAGGTCTCGGTCGCGAACTCACGAGGGCCCGAGACCCTGGCGGACCTGGCGAGCTCGACCGGTGCCCACGCGGTCAGCGTTCGCGAGGCGGCCAAGGGCGCCGCGGTGGTAGTGGTGACAATCCCTGAAGGCAAGGTGCCCGATCTCCCGGCCGGTTTCCTGGACGGGGCGGCCGACGGTGCAGTGGTGATCGACACCTGCAACTACTACCCCCAGCGCGACGGGCGTATCGAGGCGATCGAGAACGGCATGGCCGAGAGCCGATGGGTCTCTCAGCAGATCGGCCATCCGGTTGTCAAGGCGTTCAACAACATCCAGGCGCAGCATCTCTTGGAACTGGGCCGGTCCAAGGGCACGCCCGGGCGCATCGCCCTGCCGGTGGCAGGCGACGACACGGCTGCGAAAGCAGTGGTGATGCGCCTCGTGGACGAGATCAGCTTCGACCCGATCGACGCCGGCAGCCTCGACGACTCGTGGCGCCAGCAACCTGGCAGCCCCGTGTATGCCACGGACCTCGACGCCGACGGCGTCCGCCGCGCCCTGGCCGAGGCGAAGCCGGCGCGCGGGCCGCACTAGCCCAAGTCCAGCCGCCACCGGGATACGCCCCAGAGTGGCTGCTAGCCGCGGTTGCGCTCAGCTGCCGTCGGGATACCCGCCCCGGTGCAGCACCATCGGATAGTGGGGCAGCGTCTCGGGCCTGCGCACCGACGCCCGCCACCCCTCCGGGTAAGGCTGCAGCCCTTGCAGCAAAGGCGACGGCTGTGCCGGATCGCCGACCAGCTGCTCGAGCGGCGCCCGGAGGCTCGCGACATCATCGTCGCCAAAGCGAGCCTGCCACTGGTCCTCGGTGTCGCCGAGGATCCGCCGGTACTTCTCCTGAGCCTTGTGTCCCTTCGGGGTCAGGCGGACGACCTTGCCCCGCGCGCCGGCCGGATCCGGCTCGACGAGGACGCAGCCGAGGCGTTCGAGGAAGCCCACCGACATGGCGATCGCCTCCTTGGACACCCCCGTCAGGCGGGGAAGGTCCCGGACACGAGTGCCCGTCTCGTCGAGGACGCGCAGCGCGTTGGCGCTGATCGGCAGGGAAAGCCTCGACTCGCGCTCGAACTCGACGGTGAACATGAGCAGCACCTGGGACAAGAGGGCGGAGAGATCGGCACCGGTGGCGGGGACGCCGGAACCCGCCGGCGCCACTGCGCCCTTCAGCTTCTCGATGTCGGCGAACATGGCGTAGGCCACCACGGGCAGGTACTGGGGCAGTTCGAGCTCGGACCGGCCGGCGAACATCTGCAGAGACTCCCGGAGCCTGCCGACCACGTCTTCGCCGAAGCGGGCACGCCACCGCTCCTCGATGACGCTCGCCAAGGGCCGCCATATCTCCTGTGCCCTCCTCCCCGCCCTGGTGGGCCGGACGAGCCAGTCAGAGCGCGGGGGATCTGCTCGCTCGTCTGCCGGGTCCGGCGCCAGGTCCACGTACCTCCACCTCTGCAGGCCCGCCAGGTTCGTGATGCGCGCCAAGCCCTCCACGTCGCGCAAGGGCACCCCCTGCTCGGGGATGAACTGCATGAAATTCGCCCACATTGCCTGGGAGGTGAGCCAGGGGCCACGGCGCGAGTCTGAGGCGGCGCCGGTTGTCGTCCGGTGCTCCATCTGGTGCTCGGACTCGTTGTCGAGCTCGATCGTGAAAGCGACGAGCGCCTGGGAGAGCAAGGTCGGCAACGGGAAGCGAGTCGCCCCGCTACGGCCGGCCCGCAGGGTGGGCCAGACCTGAGCGGGAGAAGCGTCGCCGTCCACGGCGACAGACGCTATCTGAGGCATCCCTCGACGACGGGCGCGACCGTGCTCAGTCGGCACCCTCGGACGAGGGCTTAGCGACCGGCAGTCCCTCCTCGGCTCCGCCTCGAGCCACGACCGGGGCGCGCTGCACGTCCGCACGAGTGATCGCGAGGAAGGCGACCAGACAGAAGATGACGATCGTCAGCACCACGGCCACCCTCCCGTCGCCCCAGCCCAGACCTCCGACGATCCGGGGCTTGCCCATGTAGTCCGCGAACGAGGCGCCGATCGGGCGTGTGACCACATAGGCGAACCAGAACGCGAAGATCGCGTTCCAGCCGAAGCGCCAGTATCCGACGGCGGGAACAAGGACCAGACCTACGAAGATCAAGCCTGAAGCCAAGTAGCCCAGATGGAACGTCGTCGCCGTCAGGTCCCCCACCGCCGTCCCGAGGGCGAAGGTCGCCACCACCGAGGCCCAGTAGAACGCCTCCCTGCGAGGGGTGTCGACGCTGTGGATCGACAAGGTCTTCTCGGTCTTCTGCCAACCGACGAACACGGCCAGCAGCACGACGCCATAGAGGCCGCTCGAGATCGCGTACGGGACGCCGAAGCCGACATGGAGGACGTCGGCGGCCATGGTGCCAAAGACGCCCACCATGACGACCGCCAGCCAGTAGGTCCAGGCGATATAGCGATGCCGCGAGTACTGCAGCACCAGGGCGACGACGAAGCCGACGAAGCCCAGGCAGACGGCCAGCTTGGGATTCAGCCGATGGACCGAGTAGTCGGAGGTCGCCTCGCCCATCGCCGTCGACAAGGCCTTTATCACCCAGAACCAGACGGTGATCTGCGGCACCCGCAAGGCACCGCTTCGCGTCAGCCACGTGAGGAACCTGCGCTCGGTCACCGGAACATCTTGCCGCCGCGCGAACACTGCTTGGGCGCGTGCGCCGTCGAGCTTCCAGCCCGAAGGGCACTGGGGCGCCGGTTCAGCGTCCGCGTAGGCGGTCGATCTGGCGGCGGTCCTTCTTCGTCGGACGCCCCGAAGACGGGTCGCGGACCAGACCCGGAAGATGGATCTCTCTCGGCGGCGGTGGCGGGCTGTGATCGACCAGGCACTCGGCGGCGATGGGTGCCCCGACGCGCTTGTCGATCGCCCTGACCACCTCCAGCACCCGCAGCCGATCGCCGACGCGGGCCGTGACGGTGTCACCGGGGCGCACCGTTGCCGAGGGCTTCGCCGCGGTCTCGTTCACCTTGACGTGGCCGGCTCGGCAAAGCGCGGTCGAGGCTGCACGCGTCGGGGCGGCACGCACCGCCCACAGCCACCGGTCGACCCGCGCACCCTCCACTGTGCAAGCGTCCCACGAATCGTGGGAAAGCCGCCGGGCGCGCCGCTGTGCGCGGCCGCTCGCAAGTGCGGCAAAGTGGAAGGTCCATGTCCTCCCGCTTCGATCTCGCCCCGGTCACCGGCCGGCGGGACGACGCCTTCGCGGCGTTTCTCACCTGGACGGCCGAGGCGGGCTTTGCCCTCTACCCGGCCCAGGAGGAGGCACTGCTCGAGGTGTTCTCGGGTGCGCACGTGATCGTGAACACTCCCACCGGCTCGGGCAAGAGCCTGATCGCCCTCGGCGCGCACGTCGCCGCGCTCGCCGCCGAGATGCGCTCGTTCTACACCGCACCCGTGAAGGCCCTCGTCTCGGAGAAGTTCTTCGCCCTCTGCGGTGCCCTCGGCGCTGAGAACGTCGGCATGCTGACCGGCGACGCCTCGATCAACCCCTCCGCCCCTGTCGTGTGCGCCACCGCCGAGATCGTCGCCAACATGGCGCTTCGCGCCGGCGCGGCCACACCAATCGACCAGGTCGTGATGGACGAGTTCCACTTCTACGGCGATCCCGACCGGGGCTGGGCCTGGCAGGTGCCCCTCCTCGAGCTGACCGGGGCGCAGTTCGTCCTCATGTCGGCCACCCTCGGCGACACGAGCACGATCGAAAAGGGCCTGGCCCGCCGGACGGGTCGCCCGGTGGCGGTCGTGCGCTCCGCCACCCGGCCGGTCCCGCTCCGTTTCGAGTACCGCCGCACGCCGCTCAACGAGACGATCGAGTCGCTCCTCGCCGCCGATCAGGCTCCGCTCTATGTCGTCCACTTCACCCAGGCCCAGGTGCTGACTCACGCCCAGGCTCTCACCTCGGCCCAGGTGACGACCCGGGCCGACCGGGAGGCGCTCGCAGCCGCGCTCGCCGGCTTCCGTTTCGCTCCCGGCTTCGGCCGCACCCTCGCCCGCCTTCTCCACCACGGCATCGGGGTCCATCACGGGGGGATGCTGCCGAAGTACCGCCGCCTGGTCGAGCGCTTGACCAAGGCCGGCCTGCTGCGTGTCGTCGTCGGGACCGACACCCTCGGCGTCGGGGTCAACCTGCCTTTGCGCACGGTCGTCCTCTCGGGTCTCGCCAAGTACGACGGGTCCGTCTCGCGCCTGCTGAGCGCCCGAGAACTGCACCAGATCGCCGGGCGGGCAGGACGCGCCGGCTACGACTCCTCGGGCCTCGTCGTCGTGCAGGCCCCCGAGCACGTGATCGAGAACGAGCAGGCTGCGAAAAAGGTCGCCGGGGACGCTCGCCGGACGCGAAAGCTCGTCAAGTCCAAGCCGCCGAAGGGTTTTGTCGCCTGGGACGAGGCCGTGTTCGACAGGCTCGTCGCCTCTCCGCCCGAGCCCCTCGTGTCCCAGCTCCGGGTCAACCACGCGACGCTGCTCAACGTGCTCGACCGCCCCGGCGACGGCTGCGCCGCGCTCGCAGAGCTCGTGACCGACAACGACGAGCCGCGCCCGGTGCAGCGGCGTCTCGTCCGCCAGTGCATCGCGATCTACCGCTCACTCGTCGCCGCCGGGGCGCTCGAGCGCCTCGAGGTCCCCGACGACCAGGGTCGGCGGATCCGCGTCACCCGTGACCTGCAGTCCGATTTCGCCCTCGACAGCCCGCTCAGCCCGTTCGTCCTCGAGGCCGTCCCCCGCCTCGAGCCGTCGGCGCCGACGTGGTCCCTCGACGTCTTGAGCATCGTCGAGGCCACACTCGTCAACCCGGGCCCGGTGCTGGCGGCACAACTCGAGCGCGTGAGGGCCGAGGCCCTGGCGGCGCTCAAGGCCGCGGGCGTCGAGTACGAGGAGCGGATCGAGGCCCTTGACAAGCTCGAGTACCCCAAGCCGCTCCGCGACTGGACCTACGACCTGTTCGACGCCTACCGGGTGGTCCATCCGTGGGCTGCGGACTACAACATCCAGCCGAAGTCGGTGGCCCGCGACCTTTACGAGCGGGCGATGACGTTTTCCGAGTACGTCGCCCACTACGGCCTGACCCGTTCCGAAGGCCTCCTGCTCCGCTACTTGTCCGACGTCTACAAGGGCCTCATCCGCAACGTCCCGGAGGATCTCAAGACCGAGGAGCTCCTCGACGTCACCGAGTGGCTCGGCGAGCTCGTCCGCCAGGTCGACTCGAGCCTCATCGACGAGTGGGAGCACCTCGCTGCCGCCGCGGCGAGCGCCTCGCTCGAGCAGGCCGTCGCCGAGGTCGGCATGGAACTGAGCGATGAGGCCGCCACACCTCCGCCCGTCACCGCGAATGCCCGGGCTTTCAAGGTCATGGTGCGCAACGCCGCTTTCCGCCGCGTCGAGCTCTTCGCAAGGCGCGACGTCGCCAGCCTCGCCGAAGCCGAGACGGCCGCAGGCTTGGACGCCACTTCCTGGTCCGAGGCGATCGAGCGCTATTTCTCGGTCCACTCCAGCCTCGGCACGGGGCCGGAGGCCCGTGGCGCGGCGTTGTTCGACCTCACCGAGCACCCGGGCCGGTGGCTGGTGCGCCAGGTCCTCGACGACCCGGAGGGCTGGCACGACGCGGCCATCGTCGCTGAGGTGGACCTCGCGGCCTCGGACGAGGCCGGCGCACCTGCATGGGCGACGCTGGGTCTCGAGCACGGTTGAGGCCGGGTGGCGCCGCATGCTCGGCGCAGGCCCTGACCTGTCGGGCGAGACCGGAGGGTTTCGGCCTGGCCGGGGCTACGCCGCGGGGCTCCGTCAGCGGGTCGAAGACCCGAGGTCCGCTGGGATCATCGAGAAGAGCAACGCGTCGGCGCGGGTCGTGGTCAGGGCGAGGTATGAGCGCAGCAGGCCCTCACGACGAAAGCCCGCAGCCTCCAGGACCCGGACCGACCCCGCGTTGTCCGGCTGGGCGAGTGCCTCCAGCCGGGCGACGGCCGGCAGGCTCAGCGCCCAACGGCTCAACAAGATGAGGCCCCGGCGAGCAAGATCCTGGCGGCGGCGGCTCCCCACCGTCCAGTAACTGACACCGACAACGCCCGGCTCTTGGCGCTGGAGAAGGCACACCGACCCGATGGCGGTGTCGGCCGCTACCTCTGCGATCGCAAGACTGAGTCCCTCACCCGACACCGAGAGCTGCCACTGCCGCTCGATGAAAGCGAGACCGGCCTCATGGGAAAACGGGCTCGGCACGCTCGTGCCGGCGGGGATGCCCTGGTCCCGGCTTGCCTCCTCGATGCAAGGCAGGTCGTAATACGTCCAGGCGCGAAGCAGGACCTGCCCGTCGCTCAACTCGGGGGGTTCCGGAATGGCCGCGGGGCGATCTATCGGGTCCACCGCCCCATCATCGCAAATGGCACCGTCACCTCAGCACCGCCCACCGCAGTGACCGCGGCGCCGGCGCCGTCGTGGGTCGTAGGTCCGCCTGGCGGTCGCCGTTAGGAAATGGCGCCGTCGCCGTCCGCCTGGTGATCGCCGGCAGGGAGCCGCGCCGCGGCCGTCCGGCAGGCGAGCTCAGTAGGTCGCGGCCCCGGCGGCGTCTTCGTCCCTGGGTGCAGGCGGAACGGGGAGGGCTGCGCCGTCGGCACTGCGCTCCGTGGCCTCGTCCAAGATGACAGCCGTCGCGGTTGCGCCGAATCTCGTGACTCCGATGGCGACGAGCTCGAGCAGCCGGTCCAGGGTGCGAACTCCGCCTGCCGCCTTGATCTGCACCTTCGGCGAGGTGGCCCCGGCCATGAGCAGCAGGTCGTGCACCGTCGCCCCGCCGGGGGCGAAGCCGGTCGAGGTCTTGATGAAATCGGCACCGGCACGTTCGCCGAGCCGACTGCCTTCCACGATCTGCTCGTCGCTGAGATAGGCGTTCTCGAGGATCACCTTGAGCAGGCCGTGCGCCGAGTGGGTGGCCTGGACGAGCTGGGCGATCTCGTCCTCGACGTAGTCGTGCTTCCCGCTGCGCAGAGCCCCGATGTTGATCACCATGTCGATCTCGCGTGCCCCGTCCTCGAACGCTCGGCGCGCCTCGAAGAGCTTGCCCTCCGTGGTCGAGTGCCCGTGCGGGAAGCCGACGACGGTCCCGACGGTCACATTCGTCCCTGCGAGCAGGTGCGCGGCCAGTGCGACGTCTGCCGGTCTCACGCAGACCGACCACGTGCCGTACTGGTCGGCGAGTGCGCAACCACGGCGAACGTCGTCATCGGTGAGCTCGGGGCGCAGCAGCGAGTGGTCGATGAGCGCGGCGATCTCGCGCACCGTCAGCTGGGTCGGGATGACCCTGGTAGCGGTGCTCATTGAGGGAGACCTTTCGCATGCGGGGATTCACACGACCGCAGCTCGGGAGAACTGCGGCTCGGTCCCGTAGGTTAGCTCCTCCCTGTTGTGCCCCGGCCTCACGCCGCGCCGGCCGAGGGCACGACGGGCGTGAACGCACGCTCGCGGCAGGAGAAACTGACGGTATCTCAGTCAACAGTTCCCGAGCCGGCCGCGGGGCCATGCCGACTTCGACAAGGGAGCGGCTCGCAAGTTCGTCATCGACCCCCATGGACTGGTCGCGTGAACCACCGGAGCGCGCCAATGCGGGCCGGCCGCTCCACCCCTCCGGAGAACCGGCACGAGCCTCCTGCTTGCATTACGACTGCGAAGCGAGGATTGTTGCGCTATGACGCTCACGCTAAGCAGCCCGGATTTCGAAGACGGCAAGCCGATTCCGAGTCGCTTCGATCACGCGAGCGGGGACGTCTCCCCGGCCCTGCACTGGCAGGGTGTCCCCGACGGGACTGCAGAGCTCGTCTTGCTCATGATCGACCCTGACGCCCGAACGAAAGGAGGCTTCGTCCACTGGGTGCTCTACGGGCTCGATCCGGCACGTACGGGGTTGAAGGAGGGCGAGACTCCCGCCGAGGCAAGCCCGGGAGCCCAGGGGTACGGCCAACCCGGCTACCTCGGACCCGCGCCGCCCGTCGGCGACGCCCCACACCACTACACGTTCCGACTGCTCGCGCTCGATGAGAAGCTCGTGCTGGAGAACCTGCCCACCTACAAGGAGGTCGACGCGGCCACGGCCGGCCGGGTCCTGGCCGAAGCCCGCTTGGTGGGCACCTACCAGCGCATTTAGGGGAAGGACCGTTTCGTTGCCCTGATGATGCTGCGCGGGGCGGGTCGGGTCATCGACTCGTGTGACAGGTCGCCCTTTTCTTGCTGAAGCCCGGTTTCGGGAGCGTGCGCGCCGTACGGCCGGTTTCTTCAGGTTTTCGCGCTGCCGAAACCGTGCGTTCACATGCGATGCGTACGGTGGCGCCATGTTTCGCTACGTGGTCATCCGGCTCTGGCTCGCAGACCGCCCCGGATCGCTGGGTCAAATCGCCACCAGGATCGGGGAAGTCGGCGGTGACCTAGTCGGCATCGACATCCTCGAGCGGAACGGGGTGCGCGCAGTGGACGAGCTCACGGTCGAGCTCCCTGACGGCTTCGACCCGGAGGATCTCGCCAAGGCCCTCTCGCAGCTCCCAGGCGTCGAAGTGGAGGACCTGCGCCATCGCGTCTCCCAAGTGCCCTATGCCGGTCGCGATCCGCTCGATGCCGCCGTGTTTCTTGCCGAGTCGGTCGACCCGACAGAGCTTTCGAACGCTCTCGCTCATGGCATCTGCGCCACCTTTGCCTGCGACTGGAGCGCGGTGCTCGACACGGGTGGCAGCGATGTCACGGCGCTGGCGAAGGCCGGTGACCCGCCGAGTGCCATATGGCTGAGCGCGTTCGTGGCCGGAGCGCAGGCGGGCCTGTCGCTTGCCACCGGCGATGGTGCTGGGCCGGTCGGACCTCGGGACGTCGCCTGGGCGCCGCTCTACTCTTCTGGTCTGGTGGTCGTGGCGGGACGTGACGGCCCTCCGTTTCGCAGCCGCGAACGCCAGCAGCTCCAGCAGCTGTGCCGCGTCGCCGATGCCAGGTGGCTCGAGCTCGCTCGCACGCGTGCCCGAGCTGTCCCTCCTTCGGGCGCGGAGGCGTCGCATGACTGGCGCCTTGCCGTCTCGTGAGCGCTTAGACCCGGGTCCTCAGCCGACCGCCGGCACGCTCGGCTCGAAAGGGTCCTCACGCAGTCGTACCGAGGACTTGCACGTTGTGGTCGGGAAACGGGGCGGACACGCCACTGTGGCGGGACGGTGCCACAACGGGCGGCTTGTTGCCGCGAGCGCGGCAAGCGTGAGGAGTCGTGCGGCAACGGGCACCTGGTTTCTTGCCACGGATCGCACCTGATTTCGACGGATCGTGGGTGGATCCTCAGGCACCAAGTGACCGGCGCGCTCACACCGGCCTCGCGTTCTCGCACCGGCCTCGCGTTCCCTTTTCCTAGCGGTTGGGATTCGCAGCGCTGGGAGCGCGTCAGCAAGCTGATTGGAACCACCGTCATCACGTGGCGACGCGGGGTTCCGGCTCTGGAAGGGCCCGAGGGCTCAAGAGGCGACCTCCTGTTCACGTGACTGTTCCTCTCCCAGAGCAGGCGCCGCCCCGGCATCGGCTCGAGCCACCTGGCATCGGCGACCCGGCACAGCTGCTGGAGCTGCTGGCGTCCGCGGCTGCGAAACGGAGGGCCGTCACGTCCCGCCACGACCACCAGACCAGAAGAGTGGAGCGGCGCCCAGGCGACGTCCCGGGGGCCGACCAGTCCTGCGTCACCGCTGGAAAGCGACAGGCCTGATCGCGCGGCGGTAACGAACGCGTCAAGCCAGGCAGCAGTCGGCGGACTGCCAACTTTTGCGAGCACGGTAAGCCCGGTCCCGCCCTTTTTGAGCACCGTGCACCATTCGCAGGCAAAAGCGGTGCAGATGCCTCGCCCTCACCAGTGAAAGCTCCCTCCGGCCAGTCGACTCGGCGAGGAGCACGGCGGCATCGAACGGGTCGCGACCGGCATAGGGCACACGGGAGACGAGATGGCGTAGATCCTCCACCTCGACGCCTGAAAGCTGCGAGAGCGCGGCAACAAGGTCCTCCGGGTACTAGCCGGCAGGGAGCTCGACCGTGAGTTCGTCCACCGCTCGGACGCCGTCCCGCTCGAAGATGTCGATGCCGACAAGATCACCGCCTAGCTCCCCGATCTTGGTGGCGATCTCACCGAGCGACCCCGGACGGTCTGCGAGCCACAGCCGGATGACCGCGTAACGAGACATGGCGTGACCGTACGCGTCGGACGTGAACGCCCGATTTCGGGAGCGCGAACAGCCGAATAGTCCGCAGACCGCTCTCGCGGTCGACGACACGACGCCGTTACGATGCTGTCCTGCGCGACGCACACGCGCACAGCAAGAGGGTGGTGATCCCATGAGCAGTGACGTTGTCCAGGTTTCCAATGCAACGGAGCTCCAAAGCGCGATCGACCAAGGCGCCGCACACATCGTCGTGACCGGCGAAATCTCAGGCATGCCGATGATCACGCTTGCCGAGGGCCAGCGGCTGAGCGGCGGTACCCTGCGCTTCGGCGCGAGCCGGCGGCGCCAGCCCTCACAGGTAGGGAGCACGGCCTCAAGGGCCGTCAGGTTCTGAAGGACACCATCGTCCAGGTGCGTGAGCTGGCGACCGAGGTGCTCGGACAGGAGGCGCCGTGAGCATCGAGGACTCGGCACGGCCTGATACGGGCAAGCGGGTGTCGCTCTGGACGATCGCCCGGGAGTGGACGCGACTTGGTTGTATCGGTTTCGGCGGACCGCCCACCCACATAGCTCTCTTGCGGCGAATGTGCGTGGAAGAGCGAGGTTGGATCGAGGCTAAGGAGTTCGAAGACGGCATTGCCGCGACGAACCTCCTGCCGGGGCCGGCGTCGACCCAGCTCGCGATCTTCTGCGCTTGGCGCCTGCGTGGAACGGCCGGTGCCGTCCTCGGAGGCGTCTGCTTTATTGTCCCGGGGCTCGTTCTGATCCTCTGTCTTTCTGCAGTATTCCTGGCGCGCCACCCGGCCGCTTGGATTCTTGGCGCCGCGGCCGGGGCAGGTGCCGCGGTACCCGCAGTGGCGCTCAACGCCGCTGGTGGACTCATCCCCGCGAGCTGGAAGCGAATCGGGAGCGAACGCGCGCAGCGGGTCCGTTGGGTCGCCTATGCATTGCTCGGCAGTGTCGCTGCGGCGGCCATTGGCCCCTACCTAGTCCTCGTGCTGCTCGCCTGCGGGGTAGCGGAGATGATCGTCCGGCGAGCGGCATCGTCATCGGCGGCCGAGCTCGTCTTCGCCCGTCTGGTGGGTCACGCCGCCCCCCTCGGCAGCATCGCAGCGCTTACATGGGTGGCATTCAAGGTTGGAGCCCTCTCCTACGGCGGCGGGTTTGTCATCGTCCCGCTCATGCAGCATGACGCGGTCACGACTTATCACTGGATGACCGGGGCACAGTTCCTCAACGCTGTCGCGCTCGGTCAGGTCACACCTGGCCCTGTCGTCCAGACCGTCGCCGTAGTTGGCTACGCGGCGCACGGCATCGGAGGAGGACTTTTCGCCGCTCTCATAGCCTTCGCACCTTCGTTCTCTTTTGTCCTCTTGGGTGGCCCACGTTTCGATCAGATTCGAGCGAACGTGACCGTCCGATCGTTCCTCACCGGGGCGAGCGCTGCGGTCATCGGCGCCATCGCCGGCTCGGCGATCCCCCTCGGGCTTGCCCTCCAGCGGTGGTGGCAGGTCCCGGTCCTCGCCGCTGCGCTCCTCTGGCTCTTCGTCGCCCGGCGTGGGGTCGTGAGCGGACTGCTGATCGCTGGAGGAGTCGGCATTGTGCTCGCCCTCAGCGGCGTCCTCGTCTAGCTGTTCTGATCTTGCGATGTCGACGACGGTTTCGTCGCCTTGATAATCGCGGAATGGATCCCGGGAAGATACTCGGACGTCGAGGTGATACTGAAGTCGTCGAACCCGACAGCCCGGAGGCCCGCTTCGTACTCCTCGAATGACAGCGAGCCTGAGACACAGCCGACGTAGGTTCCGCGCTCGGCCCGTTGTGACGCGGTGAGCTCGTTGTCAGCGACGACGTCGCTGATGCCTATGCGGCCACCCGGACGGAGCACTCGGTGCATCTCCGCGAACACCCGGGACTTGTCGGTCGACAGGTTGATGACACAGTTCGATATGACGACGTCGACGGTGTTGGCGGGAAGCGGGATGTCCTCGATGTAGCCCTTAAGGAACTCGACGTTGACAGCCGCGGCCTCGTCACGGTTCTTGATCGCGAGAGCCAGCATCTCCTCCGTGATGTCGAGTCCGTACACCTTGCCGGTCGGTCCGACGCGCTTGGCCGACAAAAGCACGTCGATGCCGCCCCCGGAGCCGAGGTCGAGGACGGTCCCGCCCGAATGAAGGTCTGCGACCGCGGTCGGGTTGCCACAACCGAGGCTCGCAAGCACGGCTGCCTCGGGAAGCCCTTCCTCGGCCAGTTGCGCGTAGAACTCGCGTCCGGTGGCATGGCCTACCTCCCCTACGACGAGACCGGCGTCGCCGAGCACTTTTAGGTGATGACTCACCGTCGGCTGAGCCTTGCCGAGCGGTTCGACAAGGTCACACACACAGACCTCGCCCCCTTCTGCAGCAGCGAGGATCGAGATGGCCCGAAGTCGGGCGGGGTCAGCCAGTGCGGCGAAGCCGCTAGCCAGCTCGAGCGCACTGGCGTCATCGAGTGGAGCCGCGAAGACCGACGGACAGCACACCTCGGCAGCGGTTTCGAGCAACGCACCTCGCTTGGCCATGCCCTCTCCTCTCCCATTGACATCTGTAGATGCATCGATCACTATAAACGCATCGATGACTACGAATGCAAGCGGAGGTCGCCATGTCCCGGGTCCAGCTCGCCCTCAACGTGACCGACATTGAAGCTGCGGTGGACTTCTACTCCAAGCTGTTCGGGGCTCAACCTGCCAAACGCCCACCTGGTGATCTGGTCTTCCTGGGCGAGCAGCACCCGGCACGCCTCACCGTCTTGCCGTCGATGCCGGTTCACGAGGTAAGTACAATCGAACTATCGGCAAGCTATGGAGGCAACGAGTGGCAGGCTTGACAGAGTTCCCCATATTATCTAAATGTCGAAGTACGTTTGGCTTCGGTAGCTCGCGCTGTTCCGTGCGGATCCCCCAGCTTACTTGCGCTTCAGTGAGCAAACCAGTGGGCTTCAGTGAGCAAACTAGTGGGCTTCAGTGAGCAAACCGCTCGAGGGGTCTGTAGCTGTCGTTACGGGTGCCAGTTCGGGCATTGGTTTAGCTATCGCGCGCGACCTGTGCAGGCAGGGAGCGCTCGTGATGCTCACGGCTCGGTCCGCTGGTCGCTTGCGGTCGGTAATGGCGGAGCTGCCTGGTCCGTCGCGCGCGGTAACAGCCGACGTCACCGATCCAGACGCGATCAGCTCGGTCATGGAAGCTGCCGCCAAGGAGTTCGGTCCCGTCGACATAGTTGTCGCAAATGCAGGTGTCTATATGGCTAATGAGTTCTGGCTAAATAATCCTGCAGACATAGAGACGCTCATTTCGACTAATGTCACAGGGGTGATGCGCACCGTACACGCTGCTATCACTGCGATGTTGCCCCGCAGCGTAGGTGACATTGTAGTTACCAACTCCGTTTCGGGATATCAGTCGATCTACTGGGAGCCAGTATATTCGGCCTCAAAGCACGCGCTTCGCGCTTTCGTGGAAGGCGTGCGACGCCAGCTTGTTGGCACGGGAGTACGCCTGGGAACGATTGCACCCGGCGTCGTGCACACGGAACTTTGGTCAGTCGTCGATAAGATGACCATCGACGACCAAATCGGGAAAACGACTGGGATCCGGCCCGAGGACGTAGCAGAGGCAGTAGTTTTTATGCTAACTCGACCTCGTCATGTCACAATCCGTGATCTGGTCGTCTTGCCATCAGACCAAGCAATCTGATGACGGAGTCGATGAGTACCAAGAGAGACAGCTGGCGGGCGATGAGTCGGCTTAGCAAGCGGGGGAATTTTGTCGGCCCGCTCTGACTACGTAGCGATCGCCGCTTCATCCTGCGCCCGGCTCTAAGATTGACGGACCCGGGTCACCCGCCAAACGTCTGTCCATGCAGCTTCGAGCGGCGCGATCGAGCTTCTGGTGCCCTACAGCCAACGAACCGGAGCCCTGCGCTTCGGGGATCAACGCGCCATGGCCCTGGCCGGTGCACCCTGCCGTGTCGTCCACGCCGTCACCGGCTTCACCAACAAGAGCCTTCGCAGGCAGGTGGCCGGACTCCTCGGCAGGGACTACAGCTCTTCTCAGATGAGCTACGACCTGCGACGCTCACGTCTACACGGGTTGATCGAACGGGAACCAACTCCTATACCGTCACTCCAGATGGGATCCGAGTCGCCGCTTCTTGCACCAAGCTGCACGCTCGCCTGCTCCGTCCACTCCTCGACGGCGACCAACCCCCTGCACCTATCGAGCTTCGCCGGGCCCTCGCCACAGTCGAGCGCGTGCTTGGCGACTACGTCACGAACGCGCGACTTGGAGTCGCTGCCCAAAATTTGTCACAAGAGCCAGAGGCCGGTGGTGGACCAAGAAGAACCAGCCTCAGACGGGACGGACGTTCGCATCGCCTCACGAGCAGGAGCGTCAGGTGACCACGACAGTACTTGCCGGTATCAGCGGTCACCTCTGTCGGATACAACGAGGATCTTGACCTCGCCACCGGCAGTGATGGCGGCGAAGGCCTCCGCCGCTCTGGGAAGGGGGAAGGTGGCGGTGATGAACCGACCGGCGTCGAAGTCATCACTGGCGATGATGTCGACGGCATCGTCGAAATCCTCCCAGCGGTAGGTGGTCGCTCCTTGGATGCGAATTTGGAACTCCTGGATCACCGGCATGTCAAGGGTCGCCGGCTTGCGCGATCCTCCCAGCACCACCACGGTGCCCCCTTTGATGGCCATCTTGGTCGCCTCTCCGAGGGTTGCTTGGATGGCCACGCAGTCAAAGACGAAGTCGGCGCTTTCACCGAGCTCTTTTCGGACCACTCCGGCCAGGTCGTCAACTGCTGCGTCGACCACGGCGTCGGCGCCCATGGCCAGAGCCAGATCCCGCTTGCTTGCCAAGGTGTCGGTGCTCACAATCTTGGCCGCCCCGGCACGGCGGACGGCGATCAGAGTCAGTAGCCCGATGGTGCCAGCGCCGAGAATGGCCACCGTCTTGCCAGTGAGGTCCCCGGCCAGCCGCACAGCGTGCACTGGCGTCGCCAAGGGCTCGATGAGTGCCGCCTGGTAGTCGCTGAAGGTTTTGGGGATCTTGTACAGGCGTGCTGCCGGCGCCGAGAAGACGTCGGCCATCCCGCCTTCTCGATACCCGCAACCGAAGAACTGCAGGTTCTCACACAGGTTCTCCGCCTTGTGCAGACATGGCTTGCAGTGACCGCACACCAGGCTCGGCTCGATCGTGACCCGGTCTCCGACCTCGACGTTGTCCACGCCGTCGGCGACGGCGACCACTACACCGACCACCTCATGTCCGAGATAGTAGGGGGGTTTCACAAAAAAGTGCTCACCGTGGACGCCGGCCTTGTCCGAACCGCACAGGCCCGAGACCGACATCTCGACCAGCGCCTCGCCGGGCTCGAGTGGCGGTACGGCCTCGGTGATCACTTCGACAACGTCGGTACTGCTGACAATGACACGTCTCCGAGTCAGTTCTTCGCTCATGGCATCTCCTATGGCTGTTGAGTGGTTCTTGCTTGATCGTTCGCAGCTGGCATTGGGCGGCTTGTTGGGGTGGTTATCGCGGGCCCGAGACGGACCGCCGCCCCCGCGGCTCTCGTTGCACCGCACGCCTTCGCGTCGACACGAAGTACATCGCGAACGGCTCCGAGCTCCAGGGTCCTGGCTGTCGGATCCAGTGCTCCGCTGCCTACGCGTGGATAAAGCCTTGGAAGGAGCTGGCTGATCAAAGGCTCTGGGATACCGCTTCCGGTCAATCGGTCGATGAGCCTTCGCACCGCTTCTTGCGGCACCGAGGATGCCCAGTAGTAGCGGATTCGGTCGCTGTAGTTGAAGTGGCGCAGCACGCGTTGGTCATCGGGAACACCTTGATGGTGCGACTGCCAATACCCGGGGTGGGCGAGCATTTCCGTTTCCATTTCTGCCATCAGTGAGTGCTCGCGCTAGCTCGAATGCAACGTTGCCGTGATCTGGTCGAGTGCATAAAGAACCCCGCTCAGAGCGAAAGTGAGACCGAGGCCGACCTTCAAGATCTCAAAGCCATCGCTTACTGGCTTGGCAAGACTCTCTAGGGGCTGATAGTCCGCAGAATGCGCCTCGAAAACCAGGCCGGACTTTACGCACTTGACACCTCCGACCATAGGGTGACGCTCCGTTTCGCGATGTGTTCTTCGGGTAATGAGTCTCGCGCCAGGCCAGCCATTCGGCACAGTTCTGGCCCCGACGTGGCGACACGCTTGGTACCCCTCTCCATAAGTACAAACACGTAACTACTATCACGTAAGTGTCGCCCTGCGAAGCAGGTCGCGACGGCGAGCTTCGACTTCAGGCCGATCGCTGCGAGCGTGGAGGGTGCCGAGAGATACGGCATAAACCTCTTTCTCGTCCACTCGATCCTCGACCGTGAGCCGCCAACGTGAAGCACTGTGCGCCAGAGCGGATCGACGGACCAGACGGCGTGGATTGCCGATCTCAATCGCGACCTCACAGGATTTCTTGGGGTAAGCGACCCGTACGACTACCTCGAACGTATCCTCGACTACCTGGGATCACGCATTTCTCCGGCAACCACTACGTCCCCGATCACTCCACCGCTCGAGCTCATCAGCGAACTCGGGTACCTCGACGCCGTGTGGCAGACACGCTTCGGCGAGGGCCCCCTCTTTGGGACCGTACGGATTCCGTCGAGCGCGGCGCTCGCAATCGATTGCGCGTCGGCTGACGAGTTCAACGCACGACTCAATGCGCTCTACGACGTGCTCTCCCAGATTGCGGTCACTCTCGAGCCCGACGATGAGCGCGAAGCGAGCTCAGAACAGGAGAAGAGTCTCCCGGCTCAAACGGAAGCTTCGAACGTCGCTGGACGAGGAACTCAGGCCCGCGCCTGTTGAGGCCGTTTCTATCCTCCAAGCTGCCGCACGCATCCGGTCCTCCTTGCACACTGGCGTCGACAAGGAACTGCAGCGTCTCTACGAGCGGATGGGGCTCCGCTACCCGCCCGTCGATGTCTCGACTGCATGGGACCAAATCCGGGGCCGATGCTCGGCGGCAATCCGTACGATCCGCCTCGCCGTTGAAACACAGCAGTAGGGCGCTGGCGACTGGTTCAGCGGCCCGGCCGCGGAGACTTGGGCGTGGCTCCTTTGCCCGAACCGACCCCCGACGCCGCGCACAATGGGAACAGAACGACTAACCGAATTACACGCTCCTCGGTCCGACTGATCGCACGTAGGGTGTCCGGCGCGCTATTCGGGCTTTCGGCCTCGAACGAATGCACTCATGATCGAGCCGCCCAGGTCGGCCAAGATCTCGTCGCGATCGATCCCATCGAGTTGCTCGGCGTCGACCGAGAGCTCGGCCGCGAGGCCGACGATGTCGTCGTTCTCGAAGACTCGAGTGGGCTCGATGGACACATCCTCGAATCCGGCAGCCCTCAACTTCGCCTCGTAGTCCTCGACCACTAGGGCACCGGCCACGCATCCGGTCCACAGTCCGATCAGCGTCCCCGTCGTCTCGGACAGCGCTCGGCGGAGCACGATGTCGGCAATAGCCAGGCGCCCACCGGGCTTGAGCACCCGAAACGCCTCGCGCAAGACGGCGTCCTTGTCCGGTGACAGATTGACGACGCAGTTGGAGATCACGACGTTGACAGTGTCATCGGGCAGAGGGATGTCCTCGATCGTGCCCTGGAGGAACTCGACATTGGTCAACCCGGCTTCCGCTTGATTCTTCCGGGCGAGCTCCAGCATCTCCGGAGTCATGTCCAGTCCGTATGCCATTCCGCTGGGACCGACCCGACGCGCCGACAACAACACGTCGATTCCTCCACCTGAGCCAAGGTCCAAGACGACCTCACCCGGCTTCAGATCGGCAAGCATGGTGGGGTTTCCGCACCCGAGCGACGCTGCGACGGCGTCGCTCGGGAGGACGTCGGTCTCGTCTTTCTCGTAGAGCGCGCCGCTGACGGCTCCCGTTGGGGTGCGCTCCTGTCCACAGCACGCGCTGCTGGTCGCTGCTCGGGCCGCACTGGCGTAGCGGTCGCGCACTGCTGCGTAGATCTGTTCCGAATCGCCTGTGGTCATGTCTTGCTCCTTTGGATGTCGTGGAGGTGAAGGCTGTGCGCCGTCTACCCGCTGGGCTGGAGGGCTGCGCGAAGCTCGCCGAGCCGCTCACGGTTGAGCGAGTACCACACCCACTTGCCGCGCCTGTCTCCGCTCACGAGGCCGGCCTCGCTCAGGATCTTGACGTGGTGGGAGATCGTGGGCTGACTCTTGCCCAGCGGCCCAACGAACTCACACACGCAGACCTCACCGTCCGGTGAGGCCGCGAGGATGCTCAAGACCCGGAGCCGAACAGGATCCGCCAGCGCGGTGAAGCCTCGGGCGAGGTCGGCAGCCTGGGCAGCGTCCAGTGGCGAGGCCAGAACCGAAGGGCAGCACTGGCCCGTTTGCTCGATCGTCGAGATCAGCTTCGCCATGATGCCTCCTATTGACAGTTGTCAATGCATCGATCATACTGGATGCATCGACTCTCGTCAATGTTATCGGAGGTGCATTCTGTCCAGAATCCAGCTCGCTGCTCGGCCCCGTGAGATGCCTTGGCGCGATGTGGCTCAACAACACGAGTGAGCGACCTCGCATCCGAGCGCCCGCCGAGCCAGGTGGTGTCTGACGTCCCGGTCATCGCCCGCCTTTCGTTCCTCGACCGCTTCCTGCCGGCGTGGATCATCGCCGCCATGGCGATCGGCATCGGGCTTGGTCGGGCAATCCCCAGCCTGAACAAGCATCTGAACTCGATCCAGGTGACCTCGGGTACGTCACTGCCGATCTTCATCGGTCTCCTCGTGATGATGTACCCGGTGCTGGCGAAGGTCCGCTACGACAAGCTGGGCTCGGTCACCCGGGACAAACGGATGCTCGTCACATCCCTGGTGCTCAACTGGGTGATCGGACCGGCGGTCATGTTCACGCTGGCCTGGTTGTTGCTGCCTGACCTGCCCACCTACCGGACCGGGCTGATCATCGTCGGCCTGGCCCGTTGCATCGCCATGGTCCTCATCTGGAGCGACCTGTCGGGCGGCGACCGGGAAGCCGCCGCGGTGCTGGTGGCCATCAACTCGCTCTTCCAGGTGGTCGCCTTCGCGCTCCTCGGATACTTCTACCTGAAGGTGCTGCCCGGCTGGCTCGGTCTCAGCACCGTCGGCCTGCACCTGTCAGTCGGCAAGATCGCCGAGACCGTGGCCATCTTCCTCGGCGTTCCTCTCGTGGCCGGGTTCCTCACCCGCACCTTCGGCGAACGAGCCCGGGGCCGGGAATGGTACGAGACCAGGCTGCTGCCCCGTCTCGGACCCTTCGCCCTCTACGGGCTGCTCTACACCATCGTCATCCTCTTCGCCCTCCAGGGCCACACGATCACCTCGCGTCCCGCCGACGTGGCCCGCATCGCCCTGCCGCTGCTGGGCTACTTCGCCGTCATGTGGTTCGGGTCGTTCGCGCTCGGCAAGGCCCTCGGCCTCCCCTATGAGCGGACCGCCACCCTGGCGTTCACCGCCGCGGGCAACAACTTCGAGCTGGCGATCGCCGTCGCTATCGGTGTCTTCGGCGTCACGAGTGGCGAGGCTCTCGCAGGTGTCGTCGGCCCTCTCATCGAGGTTCCGGTCCTCGTTGCGTTGGTGTACGTGTCCTTGTGGGCCCGACGGCACTACTACCCGGCAAAAGCTCAACCAAGGCTGGGAGGAGCTGCGTGACGCACGCTCCTTTGCTCGTTTCGCGTTCACATCGTCGGTCGCAGCCTCACCGGCCGGGTCCTGTTCGAGCACCACACCGACGGCCTTGATGCGGTGCGCCCCATCCGCGGCGAGATCGATCGCCGGGTAGTGCACCTCCTCGGTGCCCCCTTCAATTCACAACAGGCAAAAGGAAAACGGCAATGACCGCTCGTCAGCCAACAGAGCTTCCGCACGACCAGCAGCACCTCGTCCACGAGGTTTCGGAAAGGCTCGCTCCAAAGTTCGCAGGGGTGTTCGGACCTGAGACCATCGAGCCGTTTGTTGTCGACTCGATGGACCAGCTTCTGCTGACCGCCAAGACCACGGCGTTTCTCCCGCTGTTGACCGAGCGGTTCGCACGCGAACGGCTTCAGGCGCTCGGGAAGCTGGAAGGGTCGTTGCCGTCTGCAGTTCCTGCCGTCCTCTTTCTGTGCGTCCACAACGCGGGGCGCTCCCAGATGGCAGCCGGGTGGATGCGTCATCTTGCCGGCGACCGTGTTGTCGTCTACTCCGGAGGTTCAGAGCCTGCCTCGGAGATCAACGCAGCTGTGGTTGAGGTCATGGACGAGGTCGGCATCGACCTCCGGACCGAGTTTCCCAAGCCCTGGACCGGCGAGGTCGTTCGTGCCGTCGATGTCGTGATCACCATGGGATGTGGGGACGCTTGCCCTCTTTATCCTGGCAAACGCTACGAAGACTGGGAACTCGACGATCCTGCGGGGCGCGAGGTCGAGTCGGTCCGTCCGATCCGAGACGAGATCAGAGCGCGCGTCGAAGCGCTCTTAGCATCGCTAACGGTCTCCGCAGACTGACTCGCCCGACGAGCCGGCCACACCTGCGTCGCGTTCACCTACGACTACGGTCACCTGTTGCCCGGGGTCGGCAAGCAGGCGGGTGTCAAACTGGAGGCCTTGCGGTCCGCTACGCGCTGGCAGTAGCGAGCGAGACATCTTCTCGGCGAGCCGCTACCGAAGCCGACGGGACGTGGCAGGTACCTTCGCGCGCATCACCTTGCCGATTCCGTACTCGCGACGGCAATGACCGCACAGCAACACGACCCGCACAGATTGCCCAGTTACGGCCTCTCGCGATGGGGCCCATGCGGCGGCGGTATCGATTCGATGCCTGGTGGCTCGTCCGGCCACACCAGCAGCACGGGACAAGGGGCGTGGTCGACGATGAAGCGAGTGGCGTGGCCCAAGCTGTGAGGACCGAGACGCGAACGGTCACCGTCGCGGGCCACAACCAAGAGATCGACGCCCTCGGCGGCTGCGCCGACAACTTCGCGCTCAACCCGTCCCCGGCGATGAACAAGCTCCGTATCCTCTCGTCCGAGCCGCGCTGCCGCGGCCTTTAGGATCTCCGCGGCCTCCTCGTCCGCGACCTCTTCGAAACGGCGGATAGGCCTGTGCGCGCGAAAAGCCCGACCGAGCAGTCCGGCGGTTGCAGCTTCGGTGACCTCGCCGACATCGGAGGGAGTTACGTGAAGGAGAGTGACCCGCGCGTCGGGGGGAAGGATCTGGGCGGCGGCGTCGAGGCACCCTTGCCATGTCCCCTCGACCAACCAAACGACGGCCCTCACCGGGAGCAATCATCCCACCAATCTCAGTGATACCCACAAGGCAATGGTCGACGCCAGCAGCACGGGCGGCACCGTCACGACGCCCAGGCGGAGGAACTCCGAAGCGGGCAGTTCCTCTCCGCGCCTGCGCAGCACACGCCGCCAGAGCAGGGTCGCAAGCGAGCCGACGTAGGTGAGGTTGGGGCCGGCGTTGACGCCGATGAGCACCGCAAGCACCACCCCTGGCCCGGCGGCCGCTGCCACCGGGAGAAGGAGCAGCACGGCTGGGAGGTTGTTGATGAGGTTGGCGAGCACGGCAGCGACCACAGCGACGAGGAGGAGAGACCCGAGCGATGTCCCACTTGGCACTAGGTGGACCACCAGCGAGCTCAGTCCGTGGAGTGAGACTGCCTTCACGACAAGCCCGAGGGCCAGCACGAAGGCGAGGAACGGGACATCGAGGGCAAGGCCGATGTCGCGCACCTTTGCGCGTCGGCGCACCAGGGCCGGCACAGCGAGGATGACGGCGCCACCGAGTGCTGCGAACGCGGGGTTGACATGGAAGAGCGAGGCCACGAAGAACCCAACGAGGGTTAGCGCCACCACTGCGGAGGCGAAGACTGGGATCCGAAGAGGCGTCGCGACCTCGGTCTCACCACGCCCCACGAGATCGGTGGCGAAAAAGCGCCTCAGCACGATCCACTCGACGGCGATCGCCGCCAACCACGGCAGCGCCATCGTCGCCCCGAAGCGGGCGAAGCTCAGCCCGCTGGCGCGGAACGCCAAGAGGTTGGTGAGGTTCGAAACGGGCAGGAGCAGCGAGGCCGAGTTCGCGAGGTGGGTGCACGCATAGGCGTGCGGCTTGGCCCGTAGCCGGAGTCGTGCCACCGTCGTGAGCACGACCGGGGTGAGCAGCAAGACCGTCGCGTCGAGGCCGAGCACGGCGGTCACCACGCTTGCGACCACGAACACCAGGGCAAGGAGCGTTACCGGCCTGCCGCGAGAGCCGGTCGCCATCCAGGTCCCGGCGGCCTCGAACAGGCCGTAGCGATCACACAGATCGGCGAGGACGAGGACGGCAGCGAGAAAGCCAATGGTCGGGGCGAGGCTCCTAACCTCGGCGCCTGCCTGGCTCAGGGGCAGCACTCCGAGCACTAAGAGCAAGACGGCGGCTGGGACAGCGAACGCGGCCTCCGGCCATCCCTTAGGTCGAGCGACGGCGCACACGAGCGTCACCACGAGGAGCAGGACCGCGAGCGTCTCGGCGATAGAGCTCGGCACGATGCTGCAGATAGTAAGCCCGAAGGGCTTGGTCAGCCTTGATGAGCGCCTACCGGGAGCGCACCGGATATTCCTTCGGGAAAGCCACACGCCTCCTCGCCGATGCAGCCGACCCTCTTCGCGGATGGCGACGTCTCGTCATCGGGGAACCACAGCGGGCCTTTTCCGGTCCTCAGTTCCAGCTCGTCTTCCCTGTGCTCAGCCACTACGGCATCGAGCTTTGGGTACCCGAGATCGGTGGACCGCTCGATCCCGACAGCGAGGCGCACGACCTCGTCATGAGTCTCTTCGGCGGATTGTCCAAGGCCGAGCGACGCCGCATCCAGCACCGGACGAGGGCCGCGATGCTCGCGCTCGCAGCGGGCGGGCGCTGGCTCGGTGGACGGCCGAACTACGGCTACCGGGTCGTCAACACGGGTCTTCCGCACCCGAACCGCAGCAAGGCGGCTGCCGGCACCCAATTGAGGAGTCTTGAACTCGATCCGGAGACCGCGCCCGTCGTCCGGCGCATCTTCGAACTCTTCGATGCCGGCGTCGGCTATCGCTCGATCGCGGCCCGTCTCGAAGCTGAGGGCCTCCCGAGCCCGGGAGAGGTCGGGCCAACCCGGCATCCTCGCTCGGCCGGGGTCTGGGGCGGATCGGTGGTCCGTGCCATCCTGCTCAACCCGCGCTATCTCGGTCATCAAGTTGCCGGGCGCCAGCGTCGCTTCGATGAGCTCCTGAACGCCGACGATCCGGCGCTCGGCACCATCTCACGCCAGCGTTGGCAGCGTCGTGACGCGTGGTCTTGGTCCGAAGAGCCCTCCTGGCCGGCGATCGTCCCGGCCGATCTTTTCGAGCGCGTCAACCGTCGGATCACCAACTCACCTGGGAACCCACGTCCGCCGTGCGCGCACCGAGCCTGGGAAGTACGTCTTCTCGGGGACGATCCAGTGTGGACACTGCGGCAAGGCGATGTTCGGAGTAACGATGAAGGGTAAGCCCTACTACAGGTGCACCGCGACCCGGGCCGACTATGCCGTCCCGTCGGTACCGGACATACGCCGACTTATGCCGTTCGCGAAGAGCGCGTCCTGGCCGCAGTCGACGCATGGCTTGCTGAACTGACCGACCCTGATCGACTCGACTCGACAGTCGCAACCATCGTCGATGCAGACGAACAAGCCGAGATCGAACCGGCGGAGGTCACGCGAGCGCGTCACCAACGGCACCACCTCGAGACGGAGCTCGAAAGGTTGCTCGCTGCCATTCGTGCCGGCATGGACCCCATTCTCGCCGCCGGCGCGACACGAAAGATTCAAGCCGAGCTCCGCAGCGCCGAATGCCTGGTCGAGGAGTGGGAGCGCTCGCAGGGCCGGACACTGCCGCTCGGCGAGGCAAAGGTGAGAGCAGCTCTGGCGGAGACCAGCGGGCTCGTGCGCCTGCTCGCCGAAGCTGATCGTGCCGATCGCACCGACCTCTACCAGGCCCTGGGCATACAGCTTCGCTACGAAAGAGAAGGATCGACCGGGCGGGAACGAGTCCACGCCCAGTCGACCTTAAGGAGTGGCGGGGGAAGGATTTGAACCTTCGACCTTCGGGTTATGAGCCCGATCAAGGCCATGTCGCACGATGCCGGACCATGCGCGATTATGCCGATTACCTGCGCTTTTGTAGGTGAACGCTGCCGTCCGGAAACGACCGATATCGCGCTCTGGCGGATGATCCGGTAGAAGATTCGGTAGAAGCCTCCCTTGTACTCCGAGCCTCCTCGTCGTTCAGCGACCGCCGAAGGTGGGTCTTGCGCACCCGACGAATCGGAACTGTCCCCATCCACGCCTTCGCCCACGGCGCTGAGGTGTGCTGCCCGGACGCCCTTGTTGTGAGCCCACTAGCACCTCTCACCTGACCTTTCGTTCCACCGACGAAGCGGCTCTGACGGGGCGCGCCTAAAACGCGCCTAGAACGAGTGAACCATGCGGATGCGCGTGAGACTCGACGACCTTCGAAAGGGCGGACCCGGAGCCTCGTGTCGTGGTGCTCAGCGGCTCGTTCTAATTCTCCGACGGGGTGGTTGCGTGGCTCAGTGTGTTCCGCCGGACGGCAGCGGAGCTCACCGTGCCGCGGTCAGCAGCCCATTTCGTCTGATGATCACCCATATTGGCGTCGCAGCCACCAGTAGGTGAGTCCGCACAGCGCCATGGCCACGGCGAGAAAGATCCCCATCTCAGCCCACTGGAACGGCCAGAAGCGGCTACCCGGCTGGTAGGTGGCGACCGTGCGGAAGACCCCAGCGAGCTTGGTAATGCACGCAGCGTGTGCCGCCTGCATCGCTGCTGGTGACGGCGGCGGGAATTGTCGGTACGCGGAGCAGGCATGGAAGAAGTACTGGCCCGTGAGCGCGTGGCCGGACTTGTCGACCACCGCCGTCGACAACTCCCAGGCGTTCGGGATGATCACCGAGGGGGGATAGAGCGAAGAGGTGCTCGTCGACGCAGAGAGGCCCACGATGCCGAATCCGGTGCTCAGGAGCGAGAGGGACTCGTGGAGAGGCGGAGCGAGGTGCGGGCGAACCCAGTACTCGACGGCGAGGCGTGCCGCGACGAACCCGACGAGCGTCGCGCCCATCGCCGGGATCGTCCGACGCAGCAGCACACCTGCCGTCGCCCCGAGTACGAACGCGAACCCCGCATACCCGATCGGCGCAACGCCGTGGAACCCGAAGTTCGACGGGTCGAAGCGGTTCTTGTTCACCGCATCGAGTGGGCTCGCCCACCAGTCGACCATCCAGGTGAGCAGTCCGCCGACCGCCATGGCGGCGAGGCCGACCAGTCCCAACTTCATCGCAAGCCATCGCCGTCGGGTGATGCTCTGGGTCCAGGCGAGGCGGAAGGTGCCGGTCTCGAGCTCACGGGCGATGAGGGGCGCGCCGAAAAAGAGCCCGATGAGTGCCGGCGCGACTGTGACGATGAACGGCAGGGCACTTTGCAGCAACGGGTCGACCTCGAGCACCGGGTTCGACGCCGTGGCGCAGTCTCCTGCTGCCTTGCAGGCGCTCTGGAATGCGTCGTTCACGTGTGCGAGGTGCGGGCCGGTGACGACGAACACGACGGCGAGCACGGCGAGCAGGCCAAAGCTAATGACTCCCTCCGTGCGGAACTGGCGCAACGTCATGCGGATCACGGGCGAACCTCCAGCTTCGGCCGGCGGTCCTGTTCGAGGGCGCGGCTCATGTAGGCGAGGACGAGGTCTTCAAGATCGAGCTGCTCGACCGACCAAGAGGGATCGAGCACGGGCTTGTCGGTTCGCACGACGAGCGTGCTCAGCCGATCGGTGTGGCTCTCACCGATGACCTGCTGATCGCTCGGCAGCGCGTTGGCGTCGCGTCGTGGGCCGGTCAGCCGATAGTGGGTGGCGAGCAGCTCTTCGATGCTGCCGGCGACCTGGACTCGTGAGTCGACGAGGACGACCAGGTAGTCACAGACCCGTTCGAGGTCGGCGACGAGGTGGGAGGAGAGGATCACGCTCGCGCCGTGCTCGACGACGACCTCCATCAGGCCCTGGAGGAACTCACGCCTTGCGAGGGGATCGAGACTGGCGATCGGCTCGTCGAGCACGAGTAGCTCCGGTCGCTTCGCCACCGCCAAGGTGAGGGCAAGCTGGGCGCGCTGACCACCCGAGATCTCGCCCGCTTTTTGGTGAGAGTCGAGCCCGAGGCGAGCAAGGCGGTCCTCGGCGAGCTTCGCGTCCCAGCTCGGGTTCATCCACGAACCGAGTCGCAGGTGATCGGAGATCGACATCCCCGCGTAGGTCGGGGTCTCCTGGGCGACGAAGCCGACACGGGCGAGCTGACGGGACGTCGTGCCGGGGCGCGCACCGAGGACGGAGATCGACCCGGTGCTCGGCGGGAGGAGGCCGACCGAGAGGTGGAGCAGCGTGGTCTTGCCGGCGCCGTTCGGGCCGACGAGCCCAACGACCTTGCCGGCGGGAATGGCGAGGGTGCACTCGGAGAGCGCCCATTTACGTCCGTAGCGCTTGCCGAGGCCGTTCGCCTTCAAGACGGCGGTCACGCTACGCCTTCGGAAAAGGACGAGCGAATGACGTCACGAAAGAGTGCCTCGATGCTCTCCTCGTCGAGCCCGGCGCGCCGCGCCTGTGACAGCCAACGTTGCAGGCTCTGGCGGAGCGGACCGTGGGCGGCGAGCGAGTCGTCGCTGAGCGTCTTCGTGACGAAGATGCCGATGCCCGGCCGCGCGGCTACAAGACCGAGGTGCTCCAGCTCCTTGTACGCCTTGAGCACCGTGTTCGGATTGATCGCGAGACTCGTGACCACCTCCTTCACGGTGGGGAGCTGGTCGCCAACTTCGAGGAGGCCGAGTCGCAGCGCGTGGCGGACCTGCTGGACGACCTGCTGGTAGGGCGCGACGCCCGAACGGGCATCGAGATGAAATTCGATCACTCTTGACTCCAGTTATCTAGGAACCTAGATGACTATGACCCACGGTCGCGCGTCTGTCAAGGCGGGGCCGCCAGCGGCTACCGTCCGGCGTGAGCCACATTTGAGGCCGGCAAGGAAAGCGGCTCGGTCGCCTTCGCCTGAGCAGTCGCAAGAACGATCGTTATTGACTACCCGCCGCCAGAGGACCGGAAGTGCCTCGAGACCCGTCCCAAACCATCCAGTCAAGTGGCCGCGCCAAGGTGAAGCCGAACAGTTCCGTGGCGATGCTCGGGAAGTCACGAGCCTCCCATGCCGAATCGCCTCCCATGGGTCTAGCCTTCCGTTCTCTCGGACGAGACCACCCGTGCGGATCGCATCGAGTTTTGCTGCCGCCCACTCGTCCACTTCGGGGAACAAATGGCCGTCGCGGTCGTAGGTGAACGAAACACTCGAATGACCTGCCCGACGCGCGATCTCGGACGGATCAACGCCACCGGCTGCGAGAAGTGCAACCACGGTGATCAGTTGTCGGCGCGCGCTCGAGCGTCTCACCGCTCCCGCACCGGTCCCTCTTGTCGCGGACTCCGCACCGGCTGTGGGGGCGGACCGTGTCGCGGTCGCTTCAAGACCGCTTCGGTCGCGGGGTCGAGTGGCGCCCGGCGTAGCGATCGCTCGGCCGAAGGCATCCCCGGTCGCTGTCCACGCGAGCGCGCCACCCTTTTGTACGCGTAGTCGTCGCCGCGGTTCTGACCAGGACGCGCAACGACCTCGATGCGCGCGCGGAGGTCACGCTCCCAGGCGACTTCGGCCGGATGGTGTGCGATCCACGCCTCGCGAGCAACCTGGGCTTGCCGGAGCGACACCAGATCGCGCGTCGCTCGCTCGGCGTTGGCGAGACGAGCGCGGGCAGCTTCGCACTCCCGAAGCGCTCGTTGCTCGCGCCGACGCGCCTCACCGAGTGCCCATTGTGCGTTGTGCTGCTCGCTCTCGGAGGCTCGCCGTGTCTCCTGGCCGAGGCGACCAGGCAGGTGTGCCCGCAGCGGCTCGCGTTCGCTCTCGGTCACGCGCGACTGGGCGAGCCGTGTCGCGTTCTCGGC
>Ga0181539_1000150_pt1 | contig 79117 bp, 70 predicted proteins | sample PEATcosm2014_Bin_46_FD_119767 | JGI IMG/M metagenome (GOLD analysis project Ga0181539, IMG submission 119767) | Peatland microbial communities from MTU Mesocosm Facility, Houghton, MI, USA - PEATcosm2014_Bin23_60_metaG | ecosystem: Environmental > Terrestrial > Soil > Wetlands > Peat | place...
ATCGGCTGGATCGCCGGGCGCTGCGACGGCGAGCACTATGGAACATCGATCGTATACGACTTTCCCAAGACCAGGCTGGTGGATGGGCCGCTGCAGATTGAGGCGCGCATCGACCAGAACGCGCAGCTCTCCGGCCAGTTGACGTTGTGGAATCAGCAAGGCTCGCATGTGGTGCGCGGAGCGCTGCTGGTCATTCCCTCGGGACGCGCGCTGCTCTATGCCGAGCCGATTTATTTGCAGGCCGACCGCAGCCCCATGCCGGAGTTACGCCTGGTGGTGCTGGCCCTGCAAGACAAGCTCGCCTACGGACCAACCTTTGAGGCGGCCCTGTCGTCGTTGTTCGGCGGCGGGGTTTCGTCGCTGAGAGACACCGAGAATCCGGCAGCGGCCGCTACTCCGGCGGGCAAGCCGCAGCAAGAACAGGACTTGAAGACGCTAATTGTGCAGGCAGGCAAGGACTTCGACGACTATCAGCGTTTGACTGCTGCGGGTAAACTCGCCGAGGCCGGGCAAAAGCTTGACGATTTGAAGCAGGTGCTTGCGAAGCTGAATTCGAAGGCAAAATAGTCAGGCGGCGGAGTTGGACTCCAGCTCCGCCAGGATTTCAGCAACGGCCACATCGGCGGCCTTGGCAATCTCTGGCGAGAGCTCCATCGAAATGGGCTGATTGGGATCGATGGTGATGGCATAGAGGATCACGTCGGGGGCTCCGCCCTGGATGTAAAAAACATCCAGCAAATCTTTGACGCCGATGTCGTGTGCTGTAAGTGTTGGCGGATAGTCACGCGAGAATCTGGGCGTGGTGCGGGTGACGGTGCCGATGGGATTGCCGTCGGCGGCGGCGTCAATGAGAATAATGCGGCCGGCCTCTTGCAGCGGCTCGAGCAGAGTGAATCCGCCCGTGCCGCCGTCCAGACACTCCACATTGGCTGGGAGCGTGTGCTGTTCCAGAGCCCGTACCACATGGACGCCCACCCCTTCATCGCCCATGATGACGTTGCCCAGGCCCAGCACCAGCGTCTTTTCCTGCCTTGTTCCCGTTAAGCTATTTGCCACTCTTCTCCGTCCGGTCGAACTTCCATCCGCCTATGATCGAGGATACCGTGCCGCGGCCCTCGATGTAGTCGTGATAAAAGGCAAGATAGACGTGGATGATGACAAAGGTGACAAAGAACCACAGGAAGGTGTGGTGCCAGAAGCGCACACCGAAGTCGCCGCCCATCAACGGCACGACCCAGGTAAACATCCGCGGCAGCCACGAATTGCTCATGCTGGAGTACAGCGCGAAGCCGGTGATGGTCTGGAATACGAACGCGAGGAAGGTGCCGAAATAGATCACGCCCGCTAGCGCGTTGTGCCCGGTGGAGATGGGCCCGTGCATCTTGGTTTCCAGTACGTCAGCTTTGATGACGTCGACAATCTCCTGCCGTTGCGACTTCTTCAGCGGGAAGAACGCGGTCCAGCGGGAGTACTTGTTGCCGACGAAGCCCCAATAGAGCCGCGCCAGGAAATTGAAGACGTAAACGTAGGCGGCCATGAAATGGATGAAGCGCACCCATCCGAACCAGTACTGCTGATAAGCCTCAGCTGCATAAAACGCGCGGATGGGCGCGCCGATCAGATAGCCGGTGACGCACAACGCCACCAGGGCGATTGCATTGATCCAATGGTAGGCGCGAACCGGCAGTTCCCACACATACACGCGCCTGTACTCGACGGGCGCCCCACCATTCTGTCGAAACGCGTCTCTTACGCCAATGCCCACAGCCGAATTTGGATTACTCATAGCCGTCTCACTCGAAAGATACCTGGTGAAGGTGCCGTCCCTGCGGATCGTACAGATGCACGGCGCAGGCCAGGCACGGGTCAAAGGAATGGATGGTGCGCAGAATCTCGACCGGCTCGTTAATCTTGGCCACCGGCGTGCCGATAAGCGCCTGCTCAAAGGACGAGCGCTGCCCCTTGGCGTCGCGCGGCGAGCCGTTCCAGGTGGTTGGCACCACGAGCTGATAGTTCTCGATGGCGCCGTTCTTGATCTTGATCCAGTGCGCCAGCGCGCCGCGAGGAGCCTCGGTAAGGCCAACGCCCTCGGCCTCCTTAGGCCAGCTCTTGGGTTCCCAGTGCTCGCCGTTGAAGGTGGAGACCTCGTTGATCTTCACGTGTTCCATCAACTGGCCGTAGTACTCCTTGAGCCAGATCATGGCCAGCGCCGCATCCAGGCCGCGCGCCGCGGTGCGGCCCAGCGTGGAGAAGAGCGCTGTTACGGGCACTTTAAGCGTGCCCAGAGTCGACTTCACAAGCTCCTGCACGTCCGTGCGACCGGAGGCAAAGGCTACCAGCAGACGGGCCAGCGGACCCACCTCCATCGCGTTGTCCTTCCAGCGCGGAGTCTTCAGGAAGGAATATTTCTCGTGGCCTTCGAGAGTCTCGAAGGGCGGTTTGGGCCCGGTGTAGTTGATCTGTGTCTCGCCGGCCCAGGGATGGATGCCTTCTTTGTCTCCCTTTTCGTAGCTGTACCAGGAGTGCGCGATGTACTCCTTGATCTCCTGCGAATCGGTTGCGTTAACCGGATACACGTGGCTGAGGTCGCGATTGAGGATGACGCCGCGCGGGTACTTGAAGGAATCCGGATTGTTGTAGCCCTTGGTGGGGAACTCGCCGTAGCTTAGGTAGTTGCTCAATCCGCCGCCATGGCTGGCCCAATCCTTGTAGAAGGAGGCAACGGCCAGTAGATCGGGGATGTAGACCTGGTTCAGGAATTCATCCGCCTGATCGATCAACCGCTTGACCAGGTTGAGCCGCTCGGAGTTGATGGCGGCCACTTCGTTCATGTTGATGGAGCAGGGAACGCCGCCTACCAGATAATTTGGGTGCGGGTTCTTGCCGCCGAATACGGTGTGGATCTTGACCAGTTCCTTCTGCCAGACCAACGCGTCCAGGTAGTGAGCCACGGCAATCAGGTTCACCTCCGGCGGCAGCTTGTAGGCCGGATGGCCCCAATAGCCGTTGGCAAAGATTCCCAGGCCGCTGGCGGCAAAGGCCTTGACCTTGTCCTGCACCTCGGCGAAATAGGCAGGCGTGTTCTTGTCCCACTTGGAGAAGGACTGCGCCAGCTCTGCGGCCTTTTTGGGGTCGGCCTTGAGGCAGTTGACGATGTCCACCCAGTCCAGCGCGTGCAGGTGATAGAAGTGGATCACGTGATCCTGCACATACTGCGTGGTCATCATGATGTTGCGGATGATCTCTGCTGTGGGGGGGATGGTGATCCCCAGTGCGTTTTCCACGGCACGTACGCTTGTAAGCGCGTGTACCGTGGTGCACACTCCGCAGACGCGCTCGGTGATGGCCCAGGCGTCGCGGGGATCGCGGCCGATGAGAATCTTCTCCAGGCCGCGCACCATGGTGCCTGCGCTGAAAGCGTCGGTGATGACGCCATTTTCCACCACTGCCTCGATGCGCAGGTGGCCTTCAATGCGAGTTACCGGATCGACGACTACACGTGTCATAGGCTCTCTCACGACTCCTTGTGTTCTTCAGCGTGGACATCTGCAATGACGCCCCGCTTGCGAATGTTGGTCACAACCGCGTGGGCCGCAACTCCGGCCAGCGTGGCTACTCCGACAGCAGTTCCGATCGTATCGGCGGTGCTTTCGACGCCGAAGCCGGGGAAGGAGGCCAGGTGCTGATAGAAGGGGCCGTTGTCCCAGAAGCCCTCTTCGCTGCAACCGATGCAGCCGTGGCCGGACTGGATGGGATAGCTGGTGCCCTCGTTCCACTTGGTCACCGAGCAGGCGTTGTAGGTGACCGGACCGCGGCAGCCCATCTTATAGAGGCAATAGCCCTTGCGCGCGTTCTCGTCATCAAACGCCTCGACGAAGAGGCCGGCGTCGTAGTTGGGGCGGCGATAGCAGGTGTCGTGGACGCGGCGGCCATAGAACTCCTTGGGCCGGCCCTGCGAGTCGAGCGCCGGAACCTGCCCCAGAACCAGAAGATGGGTGACCACGGCCATCATCACGTCGGCGATGGGCGGGCAGCCGGGGACATTGATCACCGGCTTGTCCACGAGCTTGTAAATCGGCGTGGCGCCTGTGGGATTGGGTTTGGCCGCCTGTACACATCCGTTGGAGGCGCAACTGCCCCAGGCCACGATCGCGGCCGCATCTTTGGAGACGGTCTGCAGGATCGATTCAGCCGTCTTGCCGCCGATCATGCAGTAGACGCCGTTATCCTTTGTGGGCACAGCGCCTTCCACCAGAACAATGTACTTGCCCTTGTTCTTTTCGATGGTGTCGGTGAGGCTTTTCTCGGCCTGGAAGCCGGAGGCGGCCATCAGCGTCTCAGTATAGTTGAGGCTCAACACGTCGAGCAGCACGTCGAGCACGATGGGGTGCGACGCCCGGATAAAGGACTCGCTGCAGCAGGTACACTCCTGGAAGTGCATCCATACGACAGCCGGTTTTTCCTTCTTTTCGAAGGCTGAGACGACCTGGGCCACGCCGGATTGACCCAGCCCGGCCACGGTTGCGGCGGCAGCGCAGAACTGTAGAAAATCCCTGCGGCTGTAGCCCTTCTGCTGCATCGAATTCCAAATTGATTGACCCATGCCTACCTCGCTGCTGTGCAGGAACCGGAGAAGCATTGGCGGCAGGGTACACCCCCGAGGGGAAGCCGCCCGTGGTTCCCCGTGGATGAGGAGAAGTTACGCAGGGCAGAGAACGGTCGGCTGTGACCTGTGTCACACATGAACTGTTCAAAATTGCACATATACGGCGTATTAGAGGTTAAGACGTAGATCACACGTAATTTGCGTCACAAGTTCTAAGAGCCAGTGGTCAGTGGCCAGTGATCAGTGGTCAGCCGCCTCGGTCACGCTATCTTCTCGAAAGCCACGAATCGAATGGGGGCACACAGTAAACATGATGTTCAAACGACACTTTTTTGCCAAAAAAGGCTTTTTTGCAACATATAGTTTGCATATAAATACATGTAATTCTGTAACACTTGATTCAAAAGCAGCCCCAATTGAACAGTTTTTTGTGCAATAGACCTGGTCTAGACCTAGTCAAGTTGCACCGGACAGTGGTCAGTGATCAGCCACCCCAGCGACGAAGACCTGTCGCTGGGGACCCCGGCCAGTGGTCAGTGGTCTGAGAAAAGGGAACAGTGGCCAGAGTTGGGCGGCGGCAGAAAAGAGCGGGAGATGGGAATCGCAAAGGGAGCGCGGGAGCAGATACGGCAGCGGATGGAGGATGCTCTGCCGGGGTACCGGTTGGGGCGGGCGGCGGCGGGAGAGATGACGAGCTGGGTGCGGGCGGTGCGTCAGGCGGTGGGAATGCCGGCGGAGGAGTTTGCCCGGCGGATGGGTGTACAAGAGCGAGAGGTTTACAGGATGGAGCGGGCCGAGGCGAAGTCGCGCATCGAACTTGGATCGCTGCGGCGGGCGGCGGAGGCGCTTGACTGCGAGTTGATTTACGCGCTGACGCCACGGAAGGGAACACTGGGCGAGATGGCGGCGGCGAATTGGACGGAGCGGGAGAAAGTGATCGACATGAGACGCACAAAGAGGGATGACCAAAGAGAGATAGAGGGCAAACCGCGCCGAAGGCAAGATCCGCAAATGGTCGCGCTGAAGGAGTTGATTCGCATGGCGGGGCTGTGAAAAGCAGCTATCAGCTATCAGCCGTCAGCCATCAGCCGTCAGCCGTCAGCAGACAGATAACAGGGATTAGGGGCAGAGGGCAGAAACCGCGGAATGTTCCACGTGGAACTTATTCAATCTGTTGGACTTGTTACTATGTTTACTACATAATTAACAGCAAGGATTTGAAAATAAATTTGGGATTAGGGAGTAGGGGTCAGGGGCATTTCCGGGTGCCTGTGTTTACCGCATTGGGGGGATTGTCGGCTGCAAACTGTTTCCTGTGTCATAATCTGCACATGCCAGCCAGCACCACTATCGAGCTCCCGGAATCGCTGCACGAGCGGCTGAGAGAACGCGCCCAGACCTCCGGCGTCTCCATCCGTTCTCTCATCGTGCGAGCGATCGAACAGACCTATGCGGAGCCTAAAAAGGGGAGGCCGGTAACCGGTCCTATGATTACGGGCACCGGCAAGCGAGGGCCTCTCTATCCTGTAGACGAGAATCCGCATGACCTTGTTATTTATTGACCTCATCGGAGAAGTAGTCACCCGCCTCTAAGTCTTTCACGAAGACAGCATCGAAGACTTCCAACGTTTCTACACCGAGTGAAAGTGCAAGCACAACTAATCAATGTAGCAGCAACGGCAAAGGCAGGTTCTCGGCGGAGGCGGGACAGTTGCGCGGGGCCCAAACTCGGCTTTTTTCTACTCGGCGGGGTACGCGTCTACAATGAACCCAGTGAAACCATTCCACAAAACGGAGCACGGGACAATCATACTGGGGGACTCGCTGGAGCACATGGCTGGACTGCGCGCGGGGTCTTTGGACTTAATTGTAACCAGCCCTCCTTTTGGGCTGGTTCGGAAGAAAGACTACGGAAATGTGGGAAGCCAGGATTATGTCGAATGGTTTAAGCCTTTCGGGGAGCAGTTCATGCGTCTCCTCAAGCCATCCGGTTCTCTGGTAATCGATATTGGTGGAGCATGGATGCCAGGTCAGCCGACTCGGAGGTCTATGTATGAAGTGCTGCTGTGAAGATAATGGCACAGTACGTTCTGGAATCAAGGGAATTCTCGTCGGCCCACTGAGCAGCACGAGACGAAGTCAAATAATCGAAAGATGCGACGCGTGCGAGAGATTCGATTCTGACGAAGCTGCGGCAATTCACTATGCAATGGCAAGAGGTGGAACAGTTCACTATAGTAAATGTCGTAACCGATTGAGGGTGCTATGGTCACCTCGGCACGAACGGAAACGCCGGACGTAGAACTCCTACGATCCCCCTGGGAAACTGCCCTCTCTAACCTTCTATCTACCCCGGAGCAGTTCCTCCTACTCGCTTCGCCATTCATAACCAGCCCGGTGGCCCGGTGGATTGGCGATCACATTGCTAAAAGTTGCGATAACCAACACACGCGAATTATCTGTCTCACCAACCTCCGCGTGGAAAGCATTCTCAACGGCTCGTTGGAGCTTGAGGGGATAGCAGAATTAGGACGAGCCTTTAAGAACTTCAATACAATTCACTTGCCAGCCCTCCATGCTAAGGTTTTTATCGCTGACTACAAACTTGCGATCATCACTTCAGGGAATTTGACGCATGGTGGCCTGAAGGGGAATTACGAATACGGCGTTGTCCTAAGAAGACCAGAACTGGTGAGAGAGGTTCGGCTTGATTTTGAGGGCTATGCCCGCCTCGGCGCACCGCTCACGGTTGAAGAGATCACTGATTTTGCGTCCGAACTCGCAGAGCTTCGAACAGAGTTCCAAGCCAACAAGCGCCGGGCGGTGAAAGCAGCAAGTGCAGCCTTCAGGGGCGAACTGCACAAAGCGGAGGAGCGGATACTACGTTTTCGCGCAACGAAATCTAACCATGCAATTTTCAGCGAGACTATAGAGTACCTACTATCAAAAGGACCCATGAAAACTGCTGATCTCCACCCGCTCATTCAACAAATGCACCCTGATTTGTGCGACGATTCCGTGGATCGAATGATTGAAGGCGTGAACTTTGGAAAAAAATGGAAACATCTCGTTCGTAGCGCACAACAGGCTTTAAAACGCGAAGGCCGGATCGCGTACGACGGTTCGCAATGGTGTTTACTGCAGTGATTCCGGTAGCCTGTGGTCGTGGGGAGCATTTGGCTTTGTATCAGGGCATGGCTTCAGCCATGCCGCAGAGCCTGCAAGGAGGAATCGGGCTTTAGCCCCTGCCATGGCAAGACCGGTCCGCAACGCCAGTCCCGAGAACGCGCTAAGTTCGTCGCGCGTTTTCTTCGCCACCACCAAAACCAGTATGGGGCGACGCCTATTACAGTCCGAACGGAATGCAATGCTTCTCGTTGACGTATTGCGGTCGTGTGTGGCGGAGCGAAAATTCCTATTGCACGATTTCGTAGTCATGCCAGATCACCTGCATCTTCTCCTTACGGTGTGCGAGGATATGACCATTGAGAAAGCCATGCAATTTATCAAGGGAAGATTCTCATACCGTCTGAAACGGGAATCTCAGTATTTGGGAGAGGTCTGGCAGAGTGGGTTTTCCGAGACGCGAGCCGATGACAAAGAGAGCTTCTTGCGATATCGGGAGTACATTGCCCAGAACCCGGTGAAAGCTGGACTAGCCGATTCTCCCTGCCAATATCCTTATTGCTACAGCTATTTGGCTAAGAAGAAGGGGAACAGGGGCTAAAGCCCAAATTCATTTTGTTGCAGTTGCGGCATGGCTGAAGCCATGCCCTGATACAGTGCCGATTAACGATCCTCCGAGGCTGAAGCCCGATCCATTACTAGCGACTCTGCGACATGGCTGAAGCCATGCCCTGATACAGTGCCTGTGCATTGGTGAGTCGACTAACCAGAAACGACGCCTTTCAGCAGAGGGTGATGTTCGCTTATGGCAACCGCTGCGCCGTGACGCGTGTCCAGCTTCGTTTGGTGGATGCGGCGCACATCCTCCCAGTCGGAACAACCGGAAGCGCCGATCATGTGAGGAACGGAATTGCACTCTCTCCGACCTACCACCGGGCCTTTGACGCGGGACTGATCTATCTCGACAACGTCAAGTCCCTGGCGAAGATAGAAACCTTGCCTGAGCGTTTTTCGTATTGATGTAAATTGCGGCGTGGACCGGGAGGTCCACGCGACAGCCGGCCGGGAGGCCGGCACTACAGTTTCATGCTTCGCGAGCCGGCAAAGCCGTTGGACAATGACACAGAGCTTGTTTTTGAAACACGCTCCTGGAAGCGTTAATTACCAAGAGGAATAAATCCGGCGGCACGCGGGCCGCGGTGGGAGTATGATCGAAACAGTAAGCAATTTTCCCTTCTCGCCTCCCGCACTCTAAGCTCTGCCCCAGACGAGCATCGTTCAAGAACGCAACGCAATGACTGGAGCGGCGATGAGCCTACTCAAAAAATGCGATGTAAGCAATCGTCTACCCGCGAGTCGCAACCAGAGCCAAGATTCGTTTGGGCCGGCGAGAGATGCCGATATAGCCAATGCTTCAGAGATCAAGCCGGGCGGACCAAGGGCGAGCAGGCTTACATTTATCGAAAACTTCATACTGGAACACTCTCGCTCACGCCCTGGCCGGCAGATCACTGCGAGCGAGATTTTAGGCTTTTTTTAAACCACGACCGCATCGAAGCTACGGGGCAGAACGCCGGAAAAGCGCAGATATGCATTGCACAATCTGTAGAGAATTGACGCGAGTTTTTGAGGCAGGGCTCAGCGAGTGCATCGAGGCTCGTTCCGCAGCATGTACTCAGGTCAGTACAAACCTCCTGGCTATGAAGAATGTCGATATGGAACGCGCCAAGTACGAACTTGAAGAACACCGGCTAGTATGCGTCTCCGCCATCAGGGCATAGAACCGGTCTCATAAACCATATATTGATCACTCAGGATGACAGGCAAAAAACATAAGCAGGTCCTTCGACTTCCCTTCGCGCCGCTCAGGGTCGCTCAGGATGACATCACGGATATGGCTTGACCGGAGAGATCAAGGGGATTAAACTCGCTTGCCGAGGGGGATTTATGAGAAAGGCCGTGACTTCTTACCTTGCGGGCATCGCGCTCTCTTGCGCAGTCCTGTTGCTTCAACCAACTTCCCCGGCGCGGGCTCAGGGCGGCGCGGGGCCGGTGAACCTGCTGTCGTGGGGCGCAGGCGCGCGCATTGTGCAAGCGCCGCCGTCCTACTCGTGGAGCGGCCAGTGGTCGGCGGATGCGCTTCTGGACGAGCTTCCAGACACGGGATGGGCCTCCCCGGCAGGCGATCTGACGCCCAAGGTCTTCATCTTCGAGTTGGCGAACAGGAGCGAAATCACCAGCCTGGCCTTCGATACCGCCAATGTGGAGAACCGCGGCTGCGGGGCCAAGGATCTGATCGTAGAGATTTCCGAACGCAAGGACGGGGGCTTTACGGAAATCGCCAGGCCGTCGCTGGCGCCGGTAAAAGATCACCAGAAGTTCACGCTGAAGGCGCCAGCCAGCGGGCGCTATCTGAAGCTGACGGTGCTCAACAATTGGGGTGATAGCCAGTTCATGGAAATCATGGATATGTACGCCTATGGCAGAGCACTGGCTACACGGCCGCTGGCCGACAACTCAGGCACGTTTTCTTCCGATTACGGAGAGTTCCACATGCAGCAGACCGGCGCCGCGGTGAACGGCTGTTATGTGCAAAATAACGGGCTGATAGAAAACGGCGGATTCGACGGCCGGGTGCTGCGGTTTACCTGGAGCGAAGGCGAAATTGCGCCCGGTGAACGCCATGGCGGGCCGGCGATGTTGATCTTCAGCGACGACGGGCAATCGTTTACCGGATTTTTTTGGAGTGAAGGCAGTACCGGAATCTACAGCGGAGTGTGGAACGGCAAGCGAATCTCGCGGACGATTGGCTCGTGCCCGTACTGGAGGCCGGGGTCCGGCAACGAGATCACGAAGCAACTGCAGAGCGAAGGGCGCGCGCGGCTCTACGGGATTCTGTTTGATACCGATTCCGACCACCTGAAGGACGAATCCAAACCCACGCTGGATAAGCTGGTGGCAGCAGCCAGTTCCCAGCCGACGTGGAAGTTTGCGATTGAAGGACATACCGACAATGTGGGCAGCGACGCCCACAACCAGACGCTCTCTGAAAAGCGCGCCGCCTCCGTCAAAGCCTACCTGGTGAACGCCGGGGTGGCTGCGAACCGTTTGACAACCCAGGGATTTGGGGCGAGCCATCCAGTGAGCAGCAACGACACCGCGCTGGGCCGCTCACAAAACCGGCGAGTGGAGATCGTGAAGCAGTAAAGAACAGGGACTAGGGACTAGGGACTAGGGAGTAGGGACTAGGGACTAGGGACTAGGGACCAGGGACTAACGACTAGAGGGCATGGGAGAATAGAGGAAAGCCCGGGCCTGAAGGCCGGCTGAGAGAATGTCTGTTTTTTTTAGGGTCAATCTACACGAACACGCGGGGGACGCACTACACTATACGTGTAAGCCTTTCCACAGTTGAAGGAGAAACAACTTTGATCCGTCTGTCGATTCGATTTGCCGGTGCTCTGGCGCTGGTTGCTCTCTTTATGCCTGTCCTCCACGTCGCTGCCCAGCCGGATGTGCCTGCCGCGCCCGTTGCGCAGGCTCCCGCCACGCCAGCCCCCGCCGCGCTCGTCTTTCCTAAACCCAATCCCGCTAATTTCACCGCCGCCTCGCCTGACTTAGACACGGTCAACGCCTTTATGCAGGCCAATTGGGGCTTCGATGAGACCCGTGCCTGGCAGGTGGAGGCCATTCTAAAGACCCCGGTGGAGGGACTCAGTAAGGTAGTGGTCTATGTCGGCGACAAGAGCGGCAAGCAGAAATTAATCGGGATGCAGTTCTTCGTTCTTCCCGATGGCAAGCACATCATTTTCGGCGACGAGGTCATTCCCTTTGGCGCGCACCCGTTTGCCGATGCGCGCGCCATCGTGAAGCAGCGCGCCGACGGTCCCTATCGCGGCGCCGCCTCCAAGGACCTGGAGATTGTCGAGTTTGCCGACTTCCAGTGCCCCCACTGCAAAGCAGCGCAGGCCAACATGGACAGGCTGGCGGCGGATTTTCCCAAGGCCCGCTTCGTCTTCCAGAACTTTCCTCTGCCCATGCACCCCGCGGCAGCCGGAGCGGCGGCCTACGGCTACTGCGTAACCAAGCAGGGCGGCAGCAACGCATTTTTCACCTTTGCAGCGGCGGTCTATGACGGCCAGGACGGGCTGGCGAGCGCCGATGGCGCCACCATGACGCTCAATAGCGCCGTAACCAAGGCGGGCCTGGACCCGGCAACCATCGCCACGTGCGCCAAAGCCCCGGCGACGCTTGCCGCTGTGGATGCCATGGTGAAGCTGGCCCTGGATCTGAACATCAATCAGACTCCCACGCTGGTAGTCAACGGCCGCCAGGTTCTCGCAAGCACGCCCTACGACACCATCAAGCAGATCATTCTCTTCCAGGCCAAGATGGACGGCGTGGCCGCCCAGTAAGGGTGCAAATCAGAGAACCGGAAAAAATAGCCGGCGAAAAGCATCTAAAAGGGCAGACAGGGGGTTCAATCCTGTCTGCCCTTGTTCTGTCGAATAGAACCTGCAATCTGAATTCGCAACCGGGCCTGCTGATTTACTGCCTCTCTACTGCGCCGGCCCGCGCTCCACGCGCATCATCGGCGAGTGTCCGGCGGCCTGCGTGCCGCGAATCACATGGGGCGTCATGAGAATCAGCAGTGTCGCGTAGTTCTTCTGGGTCGCTTTGCCAGTCAGGTTGGTCAGGCCGGGTATCTCACTGAGCCCCGGCACACCGCTGACGGCGCGGGTCTCGGACTTGTTCATCTCGCTCACCACCTCTACGGTCTCGCCCTTCCTCAGCGTCACCACCCCGCTCCAGGCGCGATTGTTGAGCACCGGATTGCCGTTGATGGTGGTTCCTGAAAGCGCGTCGATCTTCAGATCGATTTTGAGCGCCACCTCGTCGTTGCGCAGCACCCTGGGAGTCGCTTTCAGGGTCAGTCCCAGGTCCTGGTACTGCACCTGCGGAACATTCGGCACGCTGCTGGCGTAGGAAGCCAGCAGCGAGGAGAGGCTGCTGGAGGTGCCGGCGCCGGTCAGTCCCGGGATAGTCGACGCGCTGGATCCCAGGCTGGAGAACGAAGAGGTCTGGATGGGATATCTCGTGCCTGACTTGATGGTTGCATCCTCGCCGTCGCCCAGGCGCAACTGCATCTGGTCCAGCTCCCGCGAGTCCGAGGAGGTCAGGTTCAGGTTGCCCTTGGCCATGCCCGGAGCCAGCGCGGATTGTGTAAGCCCGCCGCCGAACAGCGCAATGCCGTTGGAAAACAGGGAGCTCGATATCTGCCCGGATGCCAGCAGAATGCCCAGAATTGCTATCGTATCGCCGGGTGCGGCCAAACCAGCAGAGATGATCTGATTCACCGCGCTCTGGTTGGAGTTCAGGATGGATTGTGCTGCCGCGCCGACATTGAAGGCCGACATGCTCTGCGGCGGCGTGATTCCCGTGTTGCGCGTGCTGGTGTGCGCAATCTGGATCATGCGCACCTCCAGCAATACCTGGTTTCGCCCGTCGAGCAGCTCGCGCATGGTGGCGTTGAACGCATTGATCGTTCCAGGCGAGGCACGCAGGGTGATTGTCCCGGAGGTGGGCTCCGCCACCGCCTGCTGCACGTTAAAGACGTTTTTCGCCAGGTTGACCACGTCGGTCAACTCTGTCGAGCTCAACCCCGGCAGGTAGACCGTTTCGTACTCCAGGGGCGTAAACTGCGTGCGGTTTTCCCGGCTGTCGCGGGCTACCAGCACGTGGCGCACGTCCAGCGGGACGTAGAACGATTTCGTTATCAATCCAAGAATGCGCGTCGTTGTTTCAAAATCAGCGTCATCCACGTCCAGCCGGGTCTGCGTGGACTGGACGGAGCCGTCCACCGAGGCGTCAATTCCATAGGCATTGAAAACCGTCTTGATCATCTGGCGCGCGTCGGAGTGCAGGTGAAAACTGTGTATCGCGGCGACAGGCGCCAGATTGACCCCTGCGCCGGCGATGCCCGCGTCTGAGGCATAGCGGGGCCGGGACTGCCCCAGCAGGGCATCATCTCCCAGCTCATACAGGTGCTGGTTCACCAGGATGTTATTTGGATCCAGCTCCAGCGCATGAATCAGGGCCGCGCGCGCCTGCGCCGCATCGCCGCGCAGCCGGTCTTTGGCCGCGGCCTGAATCAGCGCGGTCACCGCATGGCTGCGCGCCACATTCGCCGCCAGGCCGTAGTTGGTGGTGCCGGGGTCCAGCTTGGCCGCCTGCTCATAGCCGCGCATGGCCTCCTCAAACTGCTCGCCAACAAACAGCTTGCTGGAGGCAAGGTAGAGTTTGGCCGCGCGCCGCCGGTCGGTGTTGCGCACGGTTTTGGCCGGTCGCGCCTCAGGGGCTGTCGTTGAAGCGGGGGCTTTGGCTGCGCTCCGGGCGGCAGAGGTTGCACTATCCGCAGCAGGCTTCGTCACCTGTGCCTGAACCATACCGGTTAACACCGCCAACAGCAGCGCGGGCGCCCAGCTACGCGCACAACGCCTGAACGGCGAATCGGTCTTGATTAGGTGCGTTGCGGTGGCTGGCGGGGAAGTCTGCATGTAGTTGAAAAGCGCTGTCAGCCCCGGCCGAGGACCTGGCGGGTGGCGCTATAGACAGGACGTTCGCTGCGCGGCGGACGCTTGAGGCCGGCGCGTACTTCGGCCAGGCTCAATCCCAGCTCGGTCATCGTCCGGCTCAGAGTGTTGCGATGCATGCCCAGCTCTTCGGCCGCCTTGCACTGGTTTCCGCGGTGTGCCAGCAGCACTTCCCGCAAGTATTGTTTCTTGAACTCGCGCACCGCTTCTTCGTAGCGAATACCGCTGGAGTGCATTTGCGTTACCAGGCCGTCCAGAATTCGTTTCACGTCCACCTCTGCATGCTCTAATAGATTGCCATATTTCGCCGGGTTGTGCCTGCAAAAAAAATTACAATTTGCCGTCGTCCGGGTGCAGCCACGGCGGCGACTTTTCTTCCAGAGTATTGAGCCCCTTCTGGACGCGCCGGGCCAGATCCGACGGGCTCATCTCCGAGCTCAAATGACAGACACCGAAAAAGTACTTGGGCAATTTGGCCTCCCTCAGCCAGTGGGCACCGGGGTAAAAGGCCAGGGCCGCCAGAATCACCAGCGTCACCAGCAGCGCGCCCTGAAAAACACCAAAGGCTGCCCCTGCCAGCCTGTCCAGGCAGCCCAGCCCAAGGTGGTGGAAGATATCGGAAAATATTTTGCCGGCTAAGCCGGCCAATCCCATCACGATCAGCGCAATCAGCAGAAACCCGAGCACATCGGCCAGCCGCTCAAGATGCACCAGGGGCAAAATCAACTCCGCGACGCGGCTGTAGTTCCAGGACGCCAGCGCCAGGCCCAGCACCAGGCCGCCCAGCGAAAAGGCAGAGCGGAAGAAACCCTGGGTCAGGCCTCCCAGCATGGACAGCAAAATCACCACCACGATAGCCCAATCCACCAACGCCATCTACTGCTCCTTTGACGCGCTCCGGAATTCCTCTATGTCCCCAACAACCTCCGTCTGCCGCGTGAAAACTGCTTGTCCAGGTACGGCCCGGCAGAGATGGAAGCTTTTTGCAGACTGAAAAGAGTATTCATGGAAAAATTCACGCGAAAAAATCAGAGACTCCGATTTTCAAAGCAGGAATACACTTTGTCAATCACTCTTTTGCGGCTGTTGAGAAGAAAGAGTTTACACAATGAAACGTAGTCCTATACCACAAAGTATACAAAAATGGCGAGAAAATAAAGATCGAAATGTGTTCAATTCGATACAGCTTTTTTATCCTTTCACTTTGTTACACGCGTGTGTGACAGCCGTCACAGAATGACCTCTCTGTATAGGAGACACTCCACTAGTCAACATGGTTCGGAGGACGAGGACGAATGTCCTCTTTGAGCCGGGCGACACGAAGTAGCAGTGGAAAGGGGAAGCCGCAGCTAACTTCGTTTGTGCAGGGATCACCAGTAGCCGCGTGCTACCGACCTCCAGTGCCGGCTACTGGTCCCCGTCTTTACTTGTTACATACAAGCGCCTCCGAAGCGAGGATTTCCTTCGGAGGCGTATTTTTTTGGTTGTCGAATATAAATGCTTATATTACACATTTCTACACGATTTGCTATAGATTCCGAGTACCCAACCCTCACCGCTGTCATCCTGAGCGACTGGAGCGTAGCGTAGGAAATTAAAGAAACTGCTTTTCGATGAATTGCATCGAGCAAGAAATTATATTCTCAACCCAGCCCAAGAAAGACAGCCAGCGCGCGATTTACGGCGGCCAGCGTCCGCGCTTCCAGTGCGCCGATGGCTTCGCCGGCTTTGTCGCGCGGGATGGTGTGGGCCTTGTCCACCATGATCTGCGAGGGTGCGCGCAAGCCGTTCTTCTCGCTCGGCGCCACGGCAATACGAAAGGTTTCAATCGGGCGAATCTCTGTAGTAACGGGCAGAATCGTCACGGAAGGATGCTTTTAGAACGATCTCCGTGCGCCTGCCGGTATCCATGATCGAGGATCTGAAGATTCTCGCCAATAAACGCGATTTTCCCTACCAGTCGTCACTCAAGGTCTTTTTGGCCGAGCGGCTGGAAACCGAGCGGGGCCAGAGGCGGGTGGGGTAGGTTACCAATATCATCCTGGCCGTAGGAGAACAGAGGTACAATCAGGTCAGTGGAGACCGCATGGCAATCAAACAAAATACATTGGTCGTCGATTTAGGTCCGTTGAAGAAGAGCGTTGAAGACCGCGTCCAATCCGGCTCTTACGCGAGCGCCGATGAGGTGGTACGCGCGGGCTTGCTGGCCCTGGAGCGCGAGGAAGCGGCCAACAATGAATGGCTGACCAAGCTCGCAGAAGAGTCCCTTGCAGATCCCAGGCCCAGCGTTCCCGCGGCTCAAGTATTTCGGGAGTTGCGGGCCAAATACGGCATTCCAGCAAGTGAGCTTGTATCTTGAAGCGGTACGAGGTTCACTTTCTTGCGGAAGCCATCGAGGATATTGATGCGCTCTTTTGCTATATAGCGAAAGATGCCAGCTTTGAAATTGCGGCTCGTTATCTTGTGAGGCTTGAGCGGCATTGCCTTTCTCTGGACACCTTTCCGCTACGAGGAACGGCAGTCGTTGGAAAGGTTGCTGGTCTACGAACAATGGGATTTGAGCGCAGGGCGACAATCCTCTTCAGAGTTGAGCATGAACGGGTAGATATTCTGCGGATTCTATACGGTGGACAGAATCTTGAGCCGGTGATTGAAAAGCTGTAGATAACACACGAAGCCTCCAGCTAATAGCTAACAGCCAATAGCTGGAGGCTGTCTTGCTTACCGGCTCTTCGCCACTTCCTCCACCGTCACCGGATCGAGGAACGGCATGGAGGCGCGCAGCTTTTTCCCGATGATTTCGACCGGGTGCTTAGCTTCGGCCTCGCGGAAGGCCGTAAACTCCTTGCAGCCGGTGTTCAGGTCGGTGAGGAAGCGCTTGGCAAAGCTGCCGTCCTGAATCTCCTTGAGGATTGCGCGCATCGCCTTGCGGCTCTCTTCGTTAATGACGCGCGGGCCACTGACGTAGTCGCCGAATTCAGCCGTATCCGAGATCGAGTAGCGCATGTAGGCCAGGCCGCCGCGATAGATCAGATCGACGATCAGCTTGAGCTCGTGCATGCACTCGAAGTAGGCGCTCTCCGGCTGATAGCCGGCCTCGACCAGAGTCTCAAAGCCCGCCTTGATGAGGGCGCTGATGCCGCCACACAGCACCGTCTGTTCGCCGAAGAGGTCGGTCTCGGTCTCTTCTTTGAATGTCGTCTCCAGCACTCCGGCCCTGGTGCAGCCGATGCCCTTGAGATAGCTGAGATTGAGCGCGTGAGCTTTGCCGGTTGCGTCCTGGTGGATGGCGATCAGCCCCGGCACGCCGCCGCCCTCGATGAAGACCTCGCGCACGCGATGGCCGGGAGCTTTGGGTGCGGCCATGCCCACGTCGATGTCCTTGGCCGGCACGATGGTCTTGAAGTGGATGTTGAAGCCGTGCGCGAACATCAGCATCTTGCCCGCTGTCAGGTTCGGCCCGACCTCTTCGGCATACAACTTCGCTTGAATCTGGTCGGGCGCGAGGATCATCACCACATCGGCCCACTTCGTCGCTTCGGCAGGCGTGACTACTTCGAAGCCCGCTTTCTTCGCCTTGACAATGGACTCCGCTTCCGAGGCGGGCAGGCCCACTTTGACCTGGACTCCGGAATCCTTGAGGTTGAGGGCATGAGCGTGCCCTTGCGAGCCGTAGCCGATGATGGCTACCTTCTTGGCCTGAATGAGGGACAGGTCCGCATCGTGATCGTAGTAAGTTTTCGCCATGTTTTTCTCGCTTCCTTTGCTTGAGTGGTGAAATGTTGATCTGAATAAACGCTTCTTTGCCTTCGGACTATTCCGGCTCGCCAGTAACGTCCTCTTCCGCGGGCTTCTCCACTGCTTCGTCCGCGGCAACGCCCATGGCCTTGACCACGCTCGAGATGTGGTGGCCGCGGCGCATGGTCATCTTGCCGCTGCGGCAGATTTCCAGAATCTGGCCATCCTCTTCGTGCAGCACCTCGATCAGCCCTTCGATCTTGCTTTCCACACCGGTCAACTCAATCATAAGAGACTCCGGCGCCAGGTCCACGATGTGGGCGCGAAAGACCTCTACCAGGTCGAAGATCCGCGACCGGTTCTGGGGCGTCGTGGCAATCTTGATGAGCGCCAGTTCCCGCGTAACGTTCGGAGCCTGCGCAATGTCGTCCACGTCAACCACGTTCTCCAGCTTGAACAGGCTGGCGCGAATGCGGTGGCCGGCCTCGGCCGAGGCCTCGCAGACCAGCGTCAGACGCGACAGACCAGCGCGCTCGCTGTGCCCCACGGTGAGCGAGTTGATGTTGATGTTCAGGCGGCGGAAGAGCGAGGCCACGCGCGTCAGCACGCCCGGCAAATCTTCCACGTATGCAACGAATGTGTGCAGCATAAAAGCCTTTCTGATCTCTGATCCCTAGCCCTTTTCCGGCCGCCGGATCATCTCGTGCAGCGAAGATCCGGTGGGTATCATCGGGTAAACCGAGTCTTCCTTTTCCACCTTGAAGTTGAGCAGGAACGTTCCCGTCGCGCTGCGCGCGGTGTTGACCGCTTCAGCCACCTCGGGGCGGGTGCGAACGGTCAGGCCCTTGATACCGTGGGCGTCCGCCAGCTTGACAAAGTCAGGGCTGACCATCGGCGTGGCTTCGTAGTTCTTCTCGTAGAAAAACTCTTGCCACTGGCGCACCATCCCCAGGTAGCCGTTGTTGATGATGGCAATGTTGATCTTGATGCCTTCTTGAACGATGGTCGCCAGCTCCGCCGCGGTCATCTGGAAGCCGCCGTCGCCAACGATGACCCAGACCTCCTTATCCGGGCAGGCGAACTTTGCGCCGATGGCCGCCGGCAGCGCGAAGCCCATGGTCCCCAGGCCGCCTGAGGTGATCAGCGAGCGCGGCCATTCGTGGTGGTAGTACTGCGCCTCCCACATCTGGTGCTGGCCCACGTCGGTCACCACGATAGCTTTGCCTCCGGTGATGCGCCAGATGTCGTTGATGACGTGCGCCGCGTACAGATGGCCCGAGTCGGGCAGGTTCTTGATGTCACGCACCGCCACCTCGCCCTTACTGGCTTCGATGGTCTTGATCCAGGCCGAGCCGTCGCGTCCGCTAATACGAGGCAGCAGCAGCTCCAGCACCTCGCGCAGGTCGCCCATCAGCGCCACATCCACCTTCACATTCTTGTTCACCTCGGCCGGATCAACTTCGATGTGAATCTTTTTGGCCTTGGTGGCATACGTCGACAGGGTTCCTGTGACGCGATCGTCGAAGCGCATCCCGCAGGCAATCAGCAGGTCAGCCTCCTGAATGGCATGGTTCACCCACGACTCGCCGTGCATGCCCATCATGCCCAGGTTAAGCTTGTGCGAAGCAGGGAAGCCGCCCAGCCCCAGCAACGTCAGCGCCACGGGAATCTGCGCGCGCTCGGCCAGCGCGTAAATCTGCTTCTCGGCGCCCGATTCGATGACCCCGTGACCGGCCAGAATCACCGGCCGCCTGGCGTTGCGAATCAGCTCTGAGGCCTGTTCCAGCCCATGCTCCTCCACATTCAGCATGGGGTGCGGCCGATGAGGACGCGGCTTGGCGGCGGCAAAGTCGAACTCCGCCGTGGCCTGCTGCGCGTCCTTGGTAATGTCCACCAGCACCGGGCCGGGGCGTCCGTTCTGCGCAATCTGAAATGCGTAGCGAATCGCCGGAGCAACGTCCTCGGCGCGATTGACGAGGAAGTTGTGCTTGGTCACCGGCAGCGTGATGCCGGTGATGTCCACTTCCTGAAATGCGTCCGTGCCCAGCACTTTGCTGGAGACATTGCCGGTGATGCAGACAATGGGAATCGAATCCAGCATGGCGGTAGCGATGCCGGTCACCAGGTTCGTCGCGCCCGGTCCGCTGGTGGCAATGGCCACGCCCACCTTGCCCGAGGCGCGCGCGTAGCCGTCGGCCATGTGCGCCGCGCCCTGCTCGTGGCGCACCAGCGTGTGATGAATGGGAAACTTGCGCAGCGCGTCGTAGACCGGCAGAATCGCCCCGCCGGGATAGCCGAAGACCTGCGTCACGCCCTCGCCCTCCAGCGTGGCCCACATGATCTCCGCGCCGGTCAGGCGGGCGGGCGGGTTATTCGGTGCTTGCGTCTTAGCGGTTTTTACCATGTGACCTCCTTTGAACTGATCTCAATTCTCTGATCTCTGTCGTTACGTCGTTGCGCCCTCGGATGCGCTCGTCACACGGTCCACATACTTCTTGAAGACGCCGCGCGGCCAGCGCAATGCCGGCGGCTTGAAGCCCTTCAGCCGCCTGGCAATCTCCTCGTCGCTGATTTCTACGTCGAGCCTGCGGTTGGGAATGTCGAAGTGGATGATGTCGCCCTCGCGTACGGCGGCGATAGGCCCGCCATTAAACGCTTCTGGCGCCACGTGGCCTGCAGTGAATCCCCGTGTCGCGCCGCTGAAACGCCCGTCGGTCAACAGCGCCACCGTCGCGCTCAACGCAGCATTGGAACTGATGGCCGCGGTCACCTGCAGCATCTCTCTCATGCCCGGCCCGCCCTTCGGTCCCTCATAGCGAATCACCAGCACGTCGCCCGGCTTGATCTGCCCGGCCTGCACAGCGGCAAACGCGTCCTCCTCGCGATCAAAGACGCGCGCCGGCCCGCGATGCTCCACGCGGTCTGCCGCGGCCACCTTCATCACGCAGCCTTCGGGAGCAAGATTGCCTTTGAGAATCACCAATCCGCCATTGGGCTTGATGGGCTTCTCGAATCTACCGATCACCTGCTGCCCCGGAGTCTCCTTGGCCAGCGCCGCCTCTTCGGCCAGCGTCCGTCCGCTGATGGTGAGCGCCGAGCCGTCGGCGTGTTTTGCGTCAATCAGCCGCTTGGCCAGCAGCCGCGAGCCTCCCGCCGCCTGGTAGTCCGAAGCAACATATTTTCCCGCCGGAGTAAGCGAGCAGATGTACGGCGTGCGTTTGCTGATCGTGTCGAAGTCGTCAATGGTCAGCGGAATGTTCATCTCCCGCGCAATGGCCAGCAGGTGCAAAACCGCATTCGTCGAGCCTCCGCTGGCGGCCACGCTGGCGATGGCGTTCTCCAGAGATTTGCGGGTGATGATCTGTGAAGGCCGGCGGTTGGCGCGCACCGCGTCCATCAGCATGCGTCCTGCTTCGCGCGTGGCGGCGAGCTTATCAGGACTGGTGGCGGGAACGCCGGAAAGTTGAATCGGCGAGATGCCCAGAATCTCTCCGCTCATGGCCATGGTGTTGGCCGTGAACTGCCCGCCGCACGCGCCCGCACCGGGGCAGGCATTGGCTTCCAGAGCCTCCAGACCCGCGTCGTCAATGCGCCCTGCGGCGTGCGAGCCGATGCCCTCAAAAACATCCTGAATGGTGATGTCCCTGCCGTTCAGCTTGCCCGGCGCAATGGAGCCGCCGTAGAGCATCATCCCCGGAATATCCAGCCGGCACAGCGCCATGATGATGCCCGGCATATTCTTGTCGCAGCCGCCGATGCCGACCAGTCCGTCGAAGAGATTTCCGCGCGCCACCAATTCAATCGAGTCGGCAATCACCTCGCGCGAGACCAGCGAGGCCTTCATCCCCTGCGTGCCCATGGTGATGCCGTCGTGGATGGTGATGGTGTTGAACTCCATCGGCGTGCCGCCCGCCTCGCGAATGCCTTCCTTCAACGCCTCGGCGATCTCGCGCAGGTGCATGTTGCAGGTGCCGATCTCCGTCCACGTATTGGCGATCCCAATAATGGGCTGATGCAGTTCTTCTTTCGTGAAACCGACGCCGCGAAAATACGAACGCGCCGCGGCCCGGCTCGGCCCTTCAGTCATCGGAATGCTCTGTCGCTTGCCTTCAATCGTCATGGTCATTTCGCTTTCAGCCAATTGGCTTGGTTATGTTTTGTTTCAAATGCGTCCAGCGCCGCCGCGTGCCGCAGCGTCAGGCCGATGTCGTCCAGCCCTTCGAGCAAGCAGAACTTGCGGAAGGGGTCAATCTCAAAGCTCGCCTTGAATCCCTTGCTGTCGGTCACCGTCTGCTCATCCAGCGAGACAGTGAGTTGATAGCTCGGCAGTGTCTTCGCGTTGTTCATCAATTCGGCTACTTGCTCTTCGCTGAGCCGCACCAGCACAATCCCGTTCTTTCCTGCGTTCGAAAAAAAAATGTCCGCGAACGACGGAGCGATCACCACGCGAAAGCCGAAGTTTTCCAGCGCCCAGGCGGCGTGTTCCCGGCTCGATCCGCAGGCAAAGTTCTTGCCCGCAATCAGAATCTGCGCGCCCTTGTAGCGCGGATCGTTCAACACAAAATTCGGATCCGGCTCGCCCGCCGCCGTGCGCCGCCAGTCAAAGAACAAAAAATCTCCGTAGCCGGTGCGCTCGATCCGCTTCAAAAACTGCTTGGGAATAATCTGGTCCGTGTCGACATTCGCCCGGTCCAGAGGCGCGGCAACTGCGGTCAATCTGCGAAAGGGTTTCATCAGTCTCTTACCTCCTTACGGATGATCCAGTTTCGAATATCGACAAAATGTCCTGTGATTGCGGCTGCGGCGGCCATCTCCGGCGAGACCAGGTGCGTGCGTCCGCCGCGTCCCTGGCGGCCTTCAAAATTCCGGTTGCTGGTCGATGCGCAGCGCTCGCCCGGCGCTAGAATGTCCGGGTTCATGCCCAGACACATCGAGCAGCCCGGCTCCCGCCACTCAAATCCCGCGTCGCGGAAGATGCGGTCCAGCCCCTCTTTCTCCGCCTGCGCCTTCACCGCCTGCGAGCCGGGAACCACCATCGCGCTCACCTTCGCGCTCACCTTGTGGCCTCTGGCAATGCGAGCCGCCGCGCGCAGATCCTCGAGGCGTCCGTTGGTGCAGGAACCGATGAAGACGCGGTCAATCGCCACATTCGCCAGCGGCGTTCCCGCCTTTAGCCCCATGTAGTCGAGGGCACGTTCCAGGCCATTGCGCTCCTGCTCGCTGGTTGCGGCAGCCGGGTCGGGCACGGCGGCAGTAATAGGCGCCACCATCCCCGGACTCGTTCCCCAGCTCACGTACGGCGTCAGTTTTGCCGCATCGATCACCAGTTCGCGATCGAACTTCGCGCCGGGATCGGTGGGCAGCTTGCTCCACTCGGCCACGGCTTTATCCCACTCCGCGCCCTTCGGCGAAAAGCGTCTGCCCTTCAGGTAAGCGAATGTTTTTTCGTCGGGAGCGATCATGCCTGCGCGCGCGCCGGCCTCGATGCTCATGTTGCAGACCGTCATGCGGCCTTCCATGGAGAGCGAGCGAATCGCCGAACCCGCATACTCCACCACGCAACCGGTCGCGCCATCGGTTCCGATCTGCCCGATAATCGTCAGTATGATGTCCTTGGCCGTGACGCCCCTGGGCAGCTCGCCCTCGACCGCGATGCGGAAGGTTTTCGGCTTCGATTGCGGCAGCGTCTGCGTGGCCAGCACATGCTCCACTTCGCTGGTGCCGATGCCGAAGGCCAGCGCCCCGAAGGCCCCATGCGTCGAGGTGTGTGAGTCGCCGCAGACAATCGTCATGCCCGGCTTGGTCAAGCCCAGCTCAGGGCCGATCACGTGCACGATGCCCTGATCTTGAGAGTCCACATCGTACAGCTCAATGCCGAACTCCGCGCAATTCGCGCGCAGCGCAGCAATCTGCCTGGCCGCAATCTGATCGACGATGTTGAAGCGGTCGGCTAAAATCGTCGGCACGTTGTGGTCCACCGTCGCGATGCAGCGGTCGGGCCTGCGCACCTTGCGCCCCGCCAGCCGCAATCCCTCGAAGGCCTGCGGCGAAGTGACCTCGTGCAGCAATTGCAGGTCGATGTAGAGCAGCGCCGGCTCGCCCTCAGGCTCCGCCACCAGATGCCGCTCCCAGACCTTTTCAAATAATGTTTTTGCTTCGCTACTCATCAGACTCCTTTATTTGGGTGCCCCACCCTCGCCGCGCTCTTGTTTTTTCAGCTAGGGTAGGTAACCACAAACCTACTTCAGCATCGCCTTCACCGTCTCCCTTACCTTCGCGCCCATCTCCCGCGTGCCGAGCACGGTCAATCCCTCGGGGTTGGTGCGCGCCAGGTCCTGCGTGCGGAAGCCCTCTTCCATCACCTTGCGAATCGCCTTGACAATCGCATCAGCCTCGGCGTCGAGTCCGAAGGAGTGGCGCAGCATCATCGCGGCGGTCAGAATCGTGGCCAGCGGATTGGCGATGTTCTTGTTGGCGTGCTTGGGCGCGGAGCCATGCGCCGGCTCATACAAGCCGATCTTGCCGCCAATGGTGCCGGAGGGCAGCATACCCAGCGAGCCGGTGATCACCGAAGCCTCGTCGGTGAGGATGTCGCCGAAGGTGTTCTCTGTGACCACCACATCAAAGTCGCGTGGACGCTTCATCAGGTGCATGGACATTGCATCGACGTACTGGTGTTCGAGCTCGACATCGGGAAATTCCTTCGAGACCTTGATTACCGTGTCGCGCCAAAGCTGCGAAACCTCCAGCACGTTGGCCTTGTCCACGCTGCACAGCTTCTTGCGGCGCTTTTGCGCCAACTGAAAAGATATGCGTGCCACTCGGGCCACTTCATCGCGGGTGTAGATCATCGTGTTCAGGGCCACGCCCTTTTCCTTGTCCCAGCCGCGGGGCTGGCCGTAGTAGAGGCCGCCAAGCAGTTCGCGGACAAACATGATGTCCGTTCCGTCGATGATTTCCGGGCGCAAGGGGCTGTTAATCGTCAGTTCCTTGAAGGCAAAGACGGGGCGCAGATTGGCAAAGCCGCCCAGTTTGGCGCGCAGTCCGAGCAAGCCGGCCTCGGGACGCTGGCTGGGAGGAAGAGCATTGAACTTGTCGTCACCCACCGCGCCTAAAAACACTGCTTCGGAATCGAGCGCGGCGGCAATGGTATCCGCCGGGAGAGGCGTGCCATCCTGTTCAATGGCTACGCCGCCGATGCGCTTATATTCGAGCTGCAACGTGTGGCCGCCAGCCTGCGTTGCTTCCTGCAACACCGCAATGCCTTGCTCTGTAATTTCAGGGCCGATGCCGTCTCCGGGTGTAACCAGAACTTTCAACTTCATTTCTTACTCTCCTTGATCATCAGTTAACAGTTGTCAGTGGACAGTGGTCAGTTTGCGGCTTTGCGCTTCATTTTTGCGGTCAAGAACTCAGACAATTTCACAACAAGAAGCAAAATAATCCAGATAAAAACAAAGTTCAGAACAGTCATAATCTCAAAGAATTGCAATGAATGATCCCCTCCGGGAAGGACAATCTCCGCTCCCCAGATCCCTGGACTGTAAAACGGAAGAGCAATACGATCGTCTCCTGATAAGAAGACCAGCAGATTCAGGATCGCAGACGCGATTGCCGTCGTTGCGAGTTGTGCGACGAGACGTTTGGTTCTTGATCGCATGAACGAAAACTTCCCTCATGATAAATCAATGTGCAGTTTCTCAATCCAGTTCAGAAACCGGCTCGCGGCGCTTTTCCCGAATATGATCGGGCAAAATGCCCACCAGGTCGTAGTCGTAGATGTTCTTCTTGCGGTCGGCCAGCGCCACAAAACGGTAATACGTGTGTTGCAGCTCGTCGCGGGTCAAGGTAAAGCCCAACTGCTCGAAGCGATTCCGCAGCGCCGCGCGGCCGGAGTGCTTGCCCAGCACCAGGTGAGTCTTGGCCACGCCCACCAGTTCCGGGGTCATGATCTCGTAGCACAGCGGGTTGGCCAGCATCCCGTGCTGGTGAATTCCCGACTCGTGCGCAAAGGCGTTGTCGCCCACAATGGCCTTGTTGGGCGAGGGGCGGAAGGTGATGATCTGGCCAAGAATCTGGCTGGTGGGGTAGAGCAGATTCAGATTGATGCTCGAGGTCAGGCTGAAGCGTTCGCCGCGCACGTAGAGCGCTGCGGCAATCTCCTCCAGCGCCGCGTTGCCGGCCCTTTCGCCGATGCCGTTGATGGTGCACTCCACCTGCCGCACTCCTGCCGAAATGGCGGCCAGCGAATTGGCCACCGCCAGACCCAGGTCGTTGTGGCAGTGCGCGGAGAGAATAATGCCCTGCTCGTCGATCGCCGGAACGCGCTCCCGCACCTCGCGAAACATCTGCGCGTACTCTTCGGGCGTCGAGTATCCCACCGTGTCGGGCATATTAATCGTTGTAGCGCCGGCCTCGATGGCGATGCGCACCATCTCCACCAGAAAATTGCGTTCCGAGCGGGTGGCGTCCTCCGGCGAAAACTCCACATCGTCGCACAGCGAGCGCGCCAGCCGCACACTCTCGCCTGTCTGATCCAGCGCCTGCTGACGGCTCATCTTCAGCTTGTACTCCAGGTGCAGGTCGCTCGACGCCAGAAAAACGTGAATGCGCGCGCGATCGGCAAACTTCAACGAACGCGAGGCCATCTCGATGTCTTCGGTCGTGGCGCGGGCCAGGGAAGCGATGCGCGGCTTCCGTATCGCCTGGGTAATCGTGGCGATGGCGGCAAAGTCGCCCTCCGAGGCCATGGCAAAGCCCGCCTCGATGATATCCACGCCCAGATCCTCCAGGGCGTGCGCCATGGTCAGCTTTTCCTGCGTCGTCATGCTGCAGCCGGGCGACTGTTCGCCGTCGCGCAGCGTGGTATCAAAGAAGACAATGCGATTGCTTGCCATCCAACACCCTCCACGGGCAGATTTACACCGGTCATTGCAGTATCAGGCATTTTGCAATATAAATCAAATTTATAATACTTGTAGTATCAATAAATATCTCTTATAATGCAGTTGTCAGTTCTCAGTTCTTAGTTCTCAGTCGTCAGTATTCAGTTGCCGTATCTCGGCTGCTTCGGGCCTCGCATTTGAGAACTGGGATCAGCTACAGCTTGAGATTGGGCACGGATTGACTGAGAACTGAGAACGGACAACTGAGAACTGACAACCGTTATGGAACTCAACCAGCTCGAAACCTTTCTCGCCGTCGCCGAGGAGCGCAGCTTCTCCCGCGCCGCCCTTCGTCTGCATCGCACCCAGCCGGCCATCAGCCAGGTCATTCACAAGCTGGAGGCCGACGTGGGCGAGACGCTCTTTGACCGTGCCGCCCGCGACGGTTCGCTGACGGCGGCCGGGCTGCTGTTGCGCGACTATGCCCTGCGCCTGCTGGCCCTGCGCCGCGAGGCCTCCAGCGCTCTGGACGAGCTGAAGAACCTGGAGCGGGGCCGGCTGCAACTGGCGGCCAACGAGTACACCTGCCTCTACCTGTTGCAGGCCATCGACCGCTTCCGCCGCGAATTTCCCCACATCACCGTGACCGTGCACCGCATGCTGGCCTCGCGTATTCCCGACGAGCTGAACCTGCGCACCTTCGAGATGGGCATAATCTCCTACAGCCCCGATGCGGAGCATTTCCGCTCCATCGCCGTCTACGCTGACAGCCTGGCCTTCATCGTCAGCCCCAGCCATGCGTTGGCCGGGTCCCGGCGCGTCTCCATCACCGATCTGGGCCAGGAGCTGTTCGTGGCGCACAACGTCGCCTCGCCCCTGCGGCGCCGGGTGATCGAGGCCTTTCAGAAGCACAGAACGCCCCTCAACATGGGCATCGAGCTGCCCACCATCGAGGCCATCAAGCGCTTTGTGGCCATGGGCAACGGCGTGGCGCTGGTGCCACACCTCACCGTAGCCAGGGAACTGGAGGCCGGCGACCTGGTCCGCGTGACGGTCGACGAACTGGAGGTCAAAAGCGCGCTGCGCATGATCTATCGGCGCAGGGGCACGCTCTCCTATGCCGCCAAGGCCTTTTTACGCACCGTCCGGGCCCTGGCCCAGGAGCTGGGGCCGCCCTTCCACTACCATGTGGAGCGGGCCGGCTGAAGAGGATCAAAATCTGCCATCCGGAACGCGGAGGGGCGCGTTTTTACGCCAATCTCAGGCCAGGAACCTGCTATTCCGTCCTTTTAACCGCCCCCGGAACGCCCCTTTGCCCCTCCTTGCGTCTAAAGTCAGGAAGTGTTTCCCGGCCGCGATTCTGCCAGGAACCGCCCCGGCCAGTTACAATGCTGAGAGTGGGTCCCGGCGCAATCCGAGGCGCCGGAATTGAAAAAGTTTGTTGCCAGCCAAACGGTTGAGCAGTCGCGAGGATCAGGACCGTATGAAGAAGATCGCCTTATTTGTATTTCTGCTGGCCGTGTGCGTGGCCGCAGGCCGCGCTCAGGAAAGCCGCCAGGACATCAGCCTCAGTGGATTAGGTCTGATTGAGCCGTACATCGCTTCGTCCACACTTACTCAGGTTCACTCGAACTACGCTTTGGGCGCGCTGGTCAGCTACCGTTTCATGCTGACGCCCTCCAGCGCCGTAGAGGCCAACTACGGCATTACCTACCAGAACAAGATCAACTTTGTCATCCAGAACACCAACCACTATCAGGTGCTGACCCGCACCCAGGAGATGTCGGCGGAATACATCCGCAGCTTCAGCTTCCGCAAGTACAATCCCTTTCTCGAGGCCGGACCAGGCGGAATTATCTTCCTGCCCATCCGCAACTCCGGAACCACCACGCTGGACGCCAAGCAGCAGACCCAGTTGGCCGCCTTCTACGGCGGCGGTATCGCGCGCGAGATCAGCCCCAGCTTCGACATCCGCGCCGAATTCCGCGGCATCGTAACCAAGGTGCCCACCTTCAACGATTCGGCCCAGCAGTTCAACACCAACAAGTGGTATAACATCTACTCGCCGGTGATCGGCGTAGCGTACCACTTCTAATCCAACCGGACAAAGCTGTTGCCTGAAGGGGATGAGTTTCGGCTCATCCCCTTCTATTGCTCCTTGCTAGCCAGATAAGTCGCGCCGCGGGCGCAATCCGTGTATCCTCAGCCCATGCGCGAGGATACTTCCCCCACCCCCGGCGTGACGAACCTGCTCGAAAACTCGGCCTCCTCTTACCTGCGCTCGGCGCGCCATCAGCCCGTCCGGTGGCATCCCTGGGGCGAGGCGGCCTTTGCCCGCGCCCAAGCCGAAGACAAGCCCATTCTGCTCGACATTGGCGCCGTCTGGTGCCATTGGTGCCATGTCATGGACCGGGAATCCTACGAGAACCCGGAGATCGCCGCCCTCATCAACGAGCATTATGTGGCCGTGAAGGTCGATCGCGACGAGCGCCCCGATGTGGATGCGCGCTACCAGGCCGCCGTTTCGGCCATCACCGGCCAGGGCGGCTGGCCGCTCACCGCCTTTCTCACCCCCGACGGCCGCCCCTATTTTGGCGGAACCTATTTACCCCCCGACGACCGCTATGGCCGGCCCGGTTTTGGACGCGTGCTCACCACCCTGGCCCAGGTCTGGCGCGAGCGGCGCGACGAGGCGCTGGAAACCGCTTCCAGCACCATGGCCGCCATCGAGCACAATGAATCCTTCGACGGGGGCGGCGGCGAGCTTTCGCTGGAGCTGGCCGGCAAGATCGCCGGCTCCATCCTCCGCCAGTTTGACCCCCGCAACGGCGGCTTCGGCGCTCAGCCCAAGTTTCCTCACCCGGGCGCTCTGGATCTGCTGCTGCACGTGGGCGTCAATCACGGCAACGATGCAGCCATTCACGCTTTCTGCACCACCCTCGAAAAGATGGCTCGCGGCGGCGTCTACGATCAGCTTGCCGGCGGCTTTCATCGTTACAGCGTCGACGAGCGCTGGCGCGTTCCGCATTTCGAGAAGATGCTTTACGACAACACCGAGCTGTTGCGCAATTACCTGCATGGCTTCCAGAGCCTTACACACGCGGATTTTGCACGCGAGGATTTTCGCCGCATCGCCGAAGAGATCGCCAGCTGGCTGCTGGCCACCATGAGCGACTCCGCGCAGGGCGGCTTCTTTGCCTCGCAGGACGCCGACATCAACCTCGATGACGACGGCGATTACTTCACCTGGACACTGGCCGAGGCCCGCATGGCGCTGCTCGCGGCAAAGTTTTCTCCGGACGATGTTGGCCTCGCCCTGCGCTACTGGGAGATCGGCGAACTGGGCGATATGCATCACGATCCGGCCCGCAACGTCCTCCACATCACCCAGACCATCGACGAGCTGGCCGCTGAAACCGGCCGCAACGTGGTCGAGTTGCGCACGCTCCTGGACTCGGCCCGCCGCACGCTGCTGGCGGCCCGCTTGAGGCGGCCCACGCCCTTCATCGACCACACGCTTTACACGGGCTGGAACGCCATGGCTGTCAGCGCCTGTCTCGAAGCTGCCCGCATTTTAAAAATCAATTCGGCCGGCAACTTCGCCTTGCTCACCCTCGACCGGCTTCTCCGCTCGGCCTGGGATGGCGAGCAATCTCTTTCTCACGTCATCGCTTACGGCGACACACAAGGCGCCGCTCAACCGGCCAAGGTTCCAGGCACACTCGACGACTACGCCTTCACCATCCACGCCTGCATCGACGCCTGGCTGGCCGGTGGCGAGATGCGCTACTACCACGCCGCCATCAAGCTGGCCGACGCAATGATCGCCCTCTTCCACGACTCCATTGCCGGTGCATTTTTTGACACCGCCAATCTAAATGTCGCGCCGCTGGGCGCTCTGGCCGCCCGCCGTAAGCCTCTGCAAGACTCGCCCACTCCCGCCGGCAACCCCACCGCCGCCTCAGCACTGCTGCGCCTCGAATCCCTGAGTGGCCGCGCGGAGTATCGCCAGATTGTCGGGCAGACACTCGCCACATTTGCCGGCATCGTCGAGCACTTCGGCCTCTATGCCGGCTCCTACGCACTGGCCCTGGAGCGGCTATTGCTCGATCCGGAGCAGGTCGTGGTCATCGGTTCCGGTCCCGAGGCAGAGAATTTCGAATCGCTGGCCCTGTCCCGCTTCGCCGTCAACCGCACCGTCATCCGCCTAGCTCCGCAACGGCTGGTTCCGGGTGGCATTCCCGATGTTCTGGCCGAAACCCTGCTTCAGGTTCCCCGGCCTGAGGGCGCCCAAGCCTGGGCCATCGTCTGCCGAGGACATACCTGCCTGCCGCCAATCACCAGCGCCGATGCGCTGCGTGAAGCTTTGCGTTGAAAGGGAACGGCTCAGTCGCGAATAACCTGTAGCGGCTCGCCCTCACCCCACCACTCGCAAGTTCCTCGAAGCGTATCGTGCAATCTCCTTGTCGGAACTCACCAGCGTCAGTCCTTCCACGGCAGCTTGCGCAATCAGCATCCTGTCAAATGGGTCTTTATGAATCGGCGGCAGCGCGTGTAGCTCGGCTATATGTTGGGGACGGAGAATCAATGGAGTGGCGGCCAGTTGATCGAGCGCTTCAGACCACCAGACGCGCGGATCGCCCACATCCAGAGTGCCCTTCATGCTCTTCAGCATGACCTCCCAGTACGCGACCACGCTCAGGAAATTGGGCCCAATGGCAACGGCGGCTTTTGCCGCTGCGGATAAAGCACTCGATTGTGCTATCGAGAAGATTGCTACGTGCGTGTCGAGCAGGCAGCCATGAGTTGAGACTTCATTGCTCAACTGTTCTCACCAAGTAGTTCTTCTTCGGTGATGGGATCATCCCAGCCAGGCAGCAGGCGGATGCGTCCCTTCATGCCGTCGAAACGCGCCTTGCGGCGCTCCGCGGGCGGCGGGGCAAGCTGGGCGACAGGGCGGCCGTGGCGGGTGATCACCACCTGCTCGCCGTCCTCCACCATCCGGATCAGCTCCGTGAAACGATTTTTGGCTTCCGCTGTACTGACATCCATGTTTCGAATTATAGCCATAAATTATGGCTATGACAAGCCAATCAACGCGCAAGCACGTCCATCCTGCTCCTAACCCCTTTATTTTCCGCTTTCTGGATTTCCCTCCTGCGCTTTGTAAACCCGCAAGGGATCGCCCGGCAACAGTCCTTGCTCCTCCAGCGCCAGCCGCACACGCCGCCGGAACTCCCGCACCGGCGCATATTGCTTCGTGGCCAGCGTCTTGAAGACCACCGGGAAGATCAGCTCCGAGCCTTTGATCGCTTCCACGCCCAGAATCTGCGGGTCGGCCACAAACACCTCGCGGAACTCCTCGCTCGCGCGTATCTCCATGGCCAGTCCTTTCAGCATCTCCAGCACCTTGTCGGGGTTGGCGCTGAAATCCACGCTCACGTTGACGGTGGCCACCGAGTAGCCCACGCTCAGGTTGGCTACAGTCGTGATCTGCGAGTTGGGAATGATGTACAGCGTTCCGTCGGCGTCGCGCACCGAGGTCTTGCGCAGCGTCATCGCCTCCACCGTCCCCGCCACCCCCGCCAGCCGCACCGTGTCTCCCACGTTGAACTGGTCCTCAATCAAAATCAGCATGCCGTTGAGCATGTCGCGCACAATATTCTGCGCCGCCAGGCCGATAGCCACTCCGGCAATCCCCGCCGAAGCCAGCAGCGGGGCCAGGTTGACTCCCACGGCGGCCAGAAACTGCAGGCTGACGATGGCCCCGATGATGCCCAGCCCCGTGGTGCGTATCACCCCTGCCAGTGTCTTCACCTGCGAGAGGTGGCTGGGCGTCGGCGCGTGCTGCTCGGCGATACGGACCATCCGCGTGGTGATCAGGTGCAGCAGCCGGCTGAGCACAAAGCCGATGACCGCAACAATCAGCAGGTGCGGCAGCCTGGCGCGCACGAACTCCTGGGCATCCACAGCCCACTCGTCCAGCACTTTGCCCAGAAACTGCCCTTCCGCAAAGATGCTCGTTTTTTGCGCCAACAACAATACAAATGAGTGCATCCCGGAACTCCTCTTTCAAATCTAATCTGCTGGCAGGGTTGTTACAATCCGTAAAGTCGATTCAGATTCCCCGCAATGCAGGCAACCCGGTCATTTTAGGAGTGAAGGGAATGGAAATAGCAGTTTCCAGCGCTCGCGAGCCACTGCCCGCCGCCGCCAGCCTGCCCCCCCGGCAGTTGGTTGAAATCTACCGCCTGATGCTGCTCTCCCGCCGCGTGGACGACCGCGAAATCCTGCTCAAGCGCCAGCAGAAAATCTACTTCCAGATCTCCGGCGCCGGCCACGAGGCGCTCGCCGTCGGCGCAGCCCTCGCCCTTCGTCCTGGCTACGACTGGTTCTTCCCTTACTATCGCGACCGCGCCCTGGCTCTGGCGCTGGGCTTCACCCCGGCTGAAATGATGCTGCAAGCCGTGGGCGCGGCCACCGATGAGGCCAGCGGCGGCCGTCAGATGCCCACTCACTGGAGCAGCCCCGCGCTCAACATCGTCAGCCTCTCCTCCGCCACCGGCACTCAATTGCTCCACGCCGTCGGCTGCGCTGAGGCCGGCCGCTACTTCAGCCTCCATCCAGAAGCCGCGGATAAAGTGATTTCCGATTACCGCGCCTTCCGCGACGTCACCTTTCACGGCGACGAGGTGGTCTACGCTTCCATCGGCGAGGGTTCCACCTCCCAGGGTGAGTTCTGGGAGGCTCTGAACACCGCCTCCAACAAAAAGCTTCCCGTCCTCTTCTGCGTGGAAGACAACGGCTACGCCATCAGCACCCCGGTCGAGGTGAGCATGCCCGGCGGCAACATCTCCCGCCTGGTGGCCAACTTTCCCAACTTCCACTTCGCAGAGGTGGACGGCACCGATCCCGAGGCCAGTTTCCGCGCCTTCCAATCCGCCGTTGCCTACTGCCGCGCCGGTCTCGGCCCCGCATTCGTCCACGGCCACTGCATGAGGGCCTACTCCCACTCCCTCTCCGACGACGACCGCCTCTATCGTCCCCAGGCCGAGCGCGAGGCCGACCAGCTCCGCGATCCCCTCGTCAAGATGCGCGCGCGCCTGCTCCGCGAAGCCATCCTTACAGAAGACGAGCTCACCGCTCTCGAGCACTCCGTCGAGCGCGAAGTCTCTGAAGCCGCCGATCGCGCTCTTGTAGCCCCACTGCCCAAAGTCTCCGAGATCACCCGCCACGTCTACAGCGACAATCTTGACCCCACAAGCTCCGCATTTGCCACCGAGCAACCCTCCACGCCGGGAACCGTCAACGGCGGTAAGGCTGGTCGCGCCCCCAGCGTTGAGCCAAGAACCATGGCCGACCTCATCAACGCCTGCCTCCACGACGAGATGCGCCGCGATCCCCGCATTGTCGTCTATGGCCAGGACGTAGCCGACGCCAGCCGCGAGGCCGCCCTCGCCGAAGTGAAAGGGAAGGGAGGCGTCTTCAAGCTCACCGCCGGCCTACAAACCGAGTTCGGCTCCGAGCGTGTCTTCAACTCTCCGCTCGCCGAGGCCAACATCGTCGGCCGCGCCATCGGCTACGCCCTGCGCGGCATGAAGCCCGTCGTCGAAATCCAATTCTTCGACTACATCTGGCCCGCCATGCACCAGATTCGCAACGAGCTCTCCGTCCTGCGCTGGCGCTCCAATGGCCAGTGGGCCTGCCCGGTCGTCATTCGCGTCCCCATCGGCGGCTATCTCACCGGTGGCTCCATCTACCACTCCCAATCCGGCGAGAGCATCTTCACCCACATCCCCGGCCTGCGCGTCGTCATGCCCTCCAACGCTCTCGACGCCAACGGCCTGCTGCGCACCGCCATTCGCTCGGACGACCCCGTCCTCTTCCTTGAACACAAGCGCCTCTACCGCGAGACCCACGACCGCGCGCCCTATCCCGGCCCGGATTTCGCCATCCCCTTCGGCAAGGCCCGCATCGTCCGCCCCGGCGCTGACCTCACGCTCATCACCTACGGCGCATTAGTCCCTCGCTCCCTGCAAGCCGCCGAACGCGCCAAGCGCGAGCACAACATAGACGTAGAAATCCTCGACCTGCGCACCCTCAATCCCTACGACTGGGAATCCATCGCCGCCTCAGTCCGCAAAACCAGCCGCGTCATCGTAGCTCATGAGGACATGCTCAGTTGGGGTTACGGCGCGGAGATCGCCGCCCGCATCGCTGACGAGCTCTTCGACTCCCTCGACGCCCCCGTCCGCCGCATCGGCGCCATGGACACCTACGTCGCCTACCAGCCACTGCTCGAAGATGCCATCCTCCCCCAGCCCGACACCATCCTCAAAGCTATCCTCGATTTGAAGGCGTATTGATTGGCAAATCGATAGAGAGTTTTGTATCAGGGCACGACTTCAGTCGTGCCGATAGAGCAACAAAATTACGTTGGGCTTTAGCCCAGGAGGTCTTTGTTTTCAATTATTTGCAATTGCGCGAATATACTATGCTCATCAAACCTCCGAGGTGGGTTATGATTAGACCACTTCTGGAGGCAAACATGGCACAAGTCGTCAATCTTGACGCGCTGATTTCACGCGAAGACTTCTTAGCGTCCACCACTGGTTCTGATGCGGGCCTATCAGGAAAGAGTGAAGCGAGCCGGACAGACCTTACAAAAGGCGAGACTTTTTACCTGACGCTTCGCAAGCCGGATTTCCAACGCGAGACTTCCGCATGGTCTCCCGAAGCAGTGAAAGACTTTATTAAGGCTTTTATTGAAGGAGACTTGATTCCATCTGTGATTTGTTGGCAATCGCCGTCTCGCCTTACTTTCATTATTGATGGTGCACATCGTCTTAGTGCGGTCATAGCATGGTTGCTGGATGACTACGGGGATGGAGATGAATCGATCAAGTTCTATAACAATGCCATCCCGGATGAGCAACGCCGCATAGCCGATAAGACACGGGCTATCATCAAGAAAGAAATTGGTCCTTGGAAAGATTACAAGGCAGAGGCTCAAAATCCCGGATCGAATCCTGCGCTTACCGACAAAGTTCGTGCTCTGGGTCACAGCAAGATTCCATTACTTTGGGTGCCAGGCCAAGATGCCTCAAAAGCGGAGCGTGCCTTCCTTACTATCAACAGATCTGCTGTGGTGATTGATCCAACTGAACTGAAGATACTTAATGCTCGATTCAAACCTGAAGCGATTGCATCGCGGGCAATTGTTAGAAATGCCACCGGGCACAAATATTGGAAGGGATTTTCACCCGAAGGACAGAAAAATGTTGAAGAGACAGCCCAAGAAATTTACAAAGCCCTGTACAGTCCGCCGCTAGATCCTTCAGTGCGAACGAATGAACTGCCAATTGCGGGCCATGGATACGGAACTCAAACGCTTCCGTTAATCTTCGACTTTGTGAACATTGCTAACGGTTTTTCAGTTATTGATTCATCAAAGTTGAAGAACATAAAGCCAACAGCGATGAATGCTGCTGATGAAGAACAATCGTTGAAGGTAATTGCGAAAGCTAAGTCCCTTGCCGAGCGCATCACCGGGAAAAACTCAGCTTCTTTAGGGCTACTGCCAGCAGTGTATTTTTATTCACAAAATGCTCGCCACCAACCGACTGCTGTTCTGGCGATGGCAGCTTTGATTATGGACCTGGAAGCAGGAAACAGGTTCAATGAATTTACCAAAGTTCGCGCAGCATTTGAAGAGTTCCTGATTGATAATAAAACATTTATCAATCAATTGACGGTAAGACATGGAAGTATGGCGAAAGGCTACAAACAGCAGAAGGACTACCTCTTATTCGTTTTGGATCTCTTGATCGCCAAGAAGACCGCCAAGCAAATTCTTGCCGAAATGTCAACACACACCTCTTTCCGTTTTCTTGTGAAAGAGCCGCCTATTAAAACACAAAAGTCGAAGGAGTTCTCAGGCGAGTTGAAGAAATGGGCCTTTATGTCAACTGCACTTCAGCAGGCGAAAACGTGCGATCTGTGCAATGCTAGACTTGATAACAAGTCAATGCAATTGGGGCATAAAATAGACAGAAAGGAACGTGGAATCGGCAGTGGTGACAATGCTGTATGGGAACATCCATATTGTAATTCCACCTACAAGCCCTATCTGCAAAAGATTGGAGAACTTTGACCAAACAGCACATCAACTCAGAATTAGACAGATTTTCTTCATTGGTAGACCGAGTTCTTTCTGTTCCCAAGACAGAAATACTCCGCAGGGAAAAGGAGAATCAGATACAGGCTGCGTTAAATCCAAATAAGCGTGGGTCAAAGCGGAAGGTAGTTAAGCCGCCGGGTGCCCTTGGTCCCTCGTACTTGGGGACCAGGGAGACCACGAATCTCATGCGAGCGAATAGCGAGCGGCTGCCCCACCGCAGGTGGTGCGCAAGCGCCGTCTGCCTGGACGGCCAGTCCTGCCGATTATTCCCCCACTTCATGCACAATGATCCTCAGAAGTCGTCACACAAATCGTCCCGGTACGCCCTCTTCGTGCCGCCATTCAGCCAGCAGAGGCCGAAACGGCCCGTAACTCATTATTCTGCGCCTTTTGTGTTAGACTTGTCGCAGGGGTGACCTATGGCGACTACGGCACAGCCGAAAATTTATAGAGCAGTGCGCTCAAGTTCCAAGCCTAAATCTTCCAGGAAATCGCCTCGTTCTAAAGATGAGGTAAGGTTTCTGGATATGGCCGTTGACCGCCTTAAGTCTATGTCAATTGAGGAATATAGGGACGCAAGCGAGAAACTGGAGATCATCGGGAATGCGGCCCGTGCTTCCCGTTGAATACACGCAGAGCCTCTTTTCTCTGAGGCGTACCTTCCACAAACCAATAGCATCAAGAGATTGAAGGAATAAAGCTAGTTCTCCAGAATCTAGAGCATCACTCAGATTCCGTCTACTTCTCGCATAGGATAATCGTGCCTGTTCTGGCTTTAGTTTAGCCTTGGACTCTTCTATGAAATTTTGCTGGATTTCTTTGGATGAGAATCCTTTGGGCTTCATGGCATTCTTTCGAATCGAGTTGATCTCTTACCTTTTACTTTACTCTACTGGAATCTTCAGCGGTCCGTTCAGGTTCGGCGGGTGCCACGTATCCCAAGGCGCGTAAGCGTCGTCCGCCCGGGCGGCAAGCCCTTTGCAGATTATTTCCCCACTTCGTGCACAATGATCCTCAGAAGTCGTCCCTCCAATCGTCCCGGTACGCCCTCTTCGCGCCGCCATTCAGCCGGAAGAGGCCGAAATGGCCCGTAACTCCTTATCCTGGACGATTTTGCAGGGAACTCCTTTGTTTTGACGATTTTACAGCGCAACCCTGTCTGTAACCTCAAGAAAACAAGGATTTTGCGCCCAAAATATGGGTGGGGGTACCCCAGGGAAATCGTATTTGAAAAAGCAGAAAGACGTACCCTTTCAAAGCCTCGGCGATTCATCGTTTCTATTTCAAATGCGATTGCCCAGGCACCAGGACCGTTCTCTTTTGACAAGCAATCTTATGTTAAGGTATGCTTTACACGTGATTGAGTCTTTCAAGCACTCCGGGTTGAAACGGTTCTTTCAGATGGGCGATATGCGCGGCATTCAGCCAGCGCACGCCAACAAGCTATTTGCCCAGTTGAGTGCGCTGGACGTGGCGAAAGATGTTGCATCGCTCCCACGCCCGGCGGGATGGAAACTGCATAAGCTGAAGGGCGGGCGCGAGGAGATTTTTTCGATGTGGGTTAGCGGAAATTGGCGGCTGACCTTTTCTTTCAACGGCGACGCATTTACTCTGTTGAATTATGAGGATTACCATGGGAAATGATAAGAAGCGGATTGCGCCGTATCGTATTCCCCACCCCGGAGAAGTGCTGCGGGAAGTGATTGGAGAACTCACGGTTACCGAGGTATCAGCGCGGCTCCATGTGTCGCGTGTCACCGTGTCAAAGATTCTCAATTGCCGGTCTGCAATCACCGCTGAAATGTCCTTGCGCCTGGCTGCTGCCTTTGGTGGAAGCAAAACATTCTGGCTGGAAATGCAGAGCCGATATGACGTGCAAAAGGCAATGGAAAAGAAACTTCCCAGGATTGTGCCGTTCCGCAAAGCAGCGTAGTTCAATCCATCCAAAACAGCGCAACCCGCAGGTCAGTTGGCCCACCGCAGATCGCTCAACGCTCCCCTGGCGGCAGTTTGCAGCAATCCCCGGCCTCGGGCGGCTCATTCGCCCCAGCATCCAGCGCCACCTTCCACTGTCCGTCCGCCTGCTTTTTCCAAACGGTAATGTACCGCCCCTTCACCGTCACCGGATTGCCGTTCGAGTCCTTGCTGTGCCCCTCGAAGTGCCCCCAGGTGTAGCCCATATCGCCCGACGGTCCCATCATCGCGTCGGTCGGCGTCCACGTCAGTTGATAGACCTTGGGGTCCCAGTTGGCGGATTTCTGAATCGCCACCTTGCCAATCAGCGGCGCCTTCTCATTGCCCAGCGCCACGCCGTCCGCGGCAAACCAATCGGCAAAGCCCGCCCCGCCGCGCTCCAGCACGTCCTTGGCAAAGCGCGCCTCCAGGTCGTAGAGCAGCATCTTGCCGGCATTCATCGTCGGATTGGTCAGCGGATTGGGCTTCTCCTGCGCCGCCGCCTCCGGAAAAGCCAACTGCGCAAATGCCGCCCTCGGAGTCAACCCCACTCCCAGGCCCATCCCCGCCATCGCCACCGCGCAAAGAAAAACTCTCCACCTTCCTGCCACGTTCCAACCCTCCATCGACACAAATCTCTCTGTGCCCATCGTACAACGTGGGATTCGCGCGTTGTGTCTGAATGAGAGCCAGACGAAGTGCGCACTATTGAGCAGACTGCGTCCCGCAGGCCGCGTAAACCTGATTCAGTCTGGATCGGGAGCAAGAGTCTGCCCCAACACTTGGTGATGGATATGGAAGATACTCGGTGCAATTTCATGGCGATGGAAATGGAAGACCCCCGCTGCAAGGGCCTGCTCCAGGGCGTGGAGATTGGCATGGAAGATCCTCGCTGCCAGGGCCTGCGCAGTGGCGCGGCACTGGAGATGGATGACCCTCGCTGTAAGAGCATGCTCAGTAGCGCTGCGATGATGATGGAAGACCCTCGCTGCCAGGGCCTGCGCAATTGGTAATGGAGACTTAAACAGGCTCTAATACACGCGTCGTCATTCAATCGGCGGCATAACCCAGGGAGTTGCAACCCGAATTGAAGGAGACAAAGATGCTCTTGATACTCATTATTCTTCTGGTGCTCGTATTCGCCGGAGGCGGCGGATACTACGGTTACAACCGGTGGGGCGCGCGCGGAGGAACAGGCATAAGCCTTGGCACAGTGCTGGTGATTCTGCTGGTTTTGTATCTGCTTAGAATTATATGATAGGCGCTTTGCGGCAACTTCGGCCCGCTGCCGGAAGACTGCCGCGGGACGGAAACCGCTGTCCAGATGCGCAAAGTGGGCAAGTTAACCGGTGAGTGGAGGGAAGAGATGGGGATCGCAATGAGCAATGCGCTGGCGATGATGCGTTGGCATGATTCTCGATTTTTACAGGATTTCAGCGGCCACGATTTTGCCTGGCTGCTGATCGGGGTGCTGTTGGCCGTGGTAGTGATGTGGGTTATCTCGCGGCGGAGGCGGCGCTGGTTTTAAATCCGCGTGCATCATGCGGGTCTGTACGGTAAAAACCAAACGCTCACGAGTTGGCTGTTCATCATACTGTAATGTGCGAATGGACCCTTCGCGCAGTGACGGGTTGAGTAACGGCAACCCGGCCCACCGGCTAAAGTGAGCAACCATGAGCAGACCGCCGCCGTCGGCAACACTTAAATCGTTGCATAGAGGAATCCGATGTGGAATCCCCGGCTTGAGTCCATGCTGGGCGCCGATGGACTTGGCCGGTTGAACAAGCTGACCGGGGAGAGCGTGACCAGCGTCGAGGACAATCTTTGGATGGTAAATCCGGAATGGAGCTACGTCCACAAATCCTAAATCGAAGCCAATCCAAAATACTGGGCGCCTGAGCAGCCCGCGAAGCCCGCGCCGAAACCCGCCGCGCCTGCGCCAAAGGCTCCGCCCGCAAAATAAACAAGACCGATCCCAACACGAAGGGCGTCCTTACGCGAGGACGCCCTTTGCCGTTTCATTCTCACCAGCAATTCGACACCGTTGAAGCCCCAATTCCCTCCATGTTCATTACATGCGCGGGAGCATCAGCGCGGCCAACTGGCGCAACTGCGGCTGGCTTATATAAGGCTTCCCCGTATGCTCCATGTCAAGGAAAGAAGACAGGCCTGCCGCCCGTGAGCCCTTCCGGAAAAAGAGCATTGATTCCACTCCCATGACCTTGCCGGTGAAAGCGTCGTCGCCAACTCCGGTGACGTCGCCGCTATAAATGTTTTGAAGTTTTTTCGATTGGTTGTAGCTTTCTGCATCCAATAAAGTGACCAACAGGAGCATTTTTCCATCGGGCAAGGCAAAGTTAAGATCGCCGCCCGCGCCCTTATGGGGATCATAAGGGACCAATACGACGCCTGATATTCCGGTTACCTTGGAGATGTCGTCCGCGGTTAATATGTTTGAGTTAGTCGGATTGACCGTTACGCCTTGATTAACCGTTACGCTTGGATTGGTTGTTACGCCTTGATTGACCGCTGTGCTTTTTTGTTTACATGCCACGATTGTCATCAGCATGAACGTAACTGCCATTGCGCACGTTGCTACCCACATAAAACGCTTCATCTTGCTGCTTCCTCCTTAACCGGGATTTCCAGCTTGTCTCCCGGCTACGAACCACTATACTCCCGATTTACCTGCGCCAGTGTTTTTTCTTGTATTTCATTAACCCAGGCGTGCCCGGCAGGGCTTTACCAGGTGCCCCACCAGAAAGAAAAACTCTCCACCTTCCCGCCACGTTCCATCCCTCCATCGACACAAATCTCTCTGTGTCCATCGTGCAACGCGGAGTGGAGGAATTTATATGCTTATTACATGCGCGAGATCATCAGCGCGGCCAACTGGCGCAACTGCGGCTGGCTCACATAAGGCTTCCCCGGCCAGCCATGATCCGTGTCAATGAATGAGGACAGGGCCGCTCCTCGCGCGCCCTTCATGAAATAGAGAATTGATTCCATTCCCATCACTTTGCCGATGAAAGCCTGGTCGCCAACTCCCGTAACTTCGCCGCCATAAACGCCTTCCATTTTTTTTGATTGGTTATAGCCATTTGTATCTAAAAAGGAGACCAACAGGATCATTTTCCCATTGGGCAAGGCAAAGTTAAGATCGCCGCCCGCGCCCTTATGAACATCCGGCGGGACCAATGTGACCCCGGTCAATCCGGTCACCTTGGCGACATCGTCCGCGGTTAATAAATTTGAGTTAGCCGGATTGATCGTTACTCTTGGATTGGCCTTTACGCTTCGAATGACCCTTACGCCTTTATGTTTACATGCCACGGTTGTCATTAGCATGAACATAAGTGCAAATACACACATCGCTGCCCAAACAGAACGCTTCATCTTGCTGCCCCCTCCTTAACCGGGATCTCCATCTTGTCTTCCGGCTACGGACCACTATACTACCGATTTACCTGCGCCAGTGTTTTTTCTTGTATTTCATTGACACACGTGCGCCCGGCCGCCCTATGCCGGTGTCCACAATTCTGAGACTTGGGAGTACGGCGATTGCTCAGCTCCAGGCTCGCATCGGATTGATAAATTTCAGCCCCACAAAATCTCTTTCGTTGTCCGTGACCACGACGCATTGGTTCGCTTCCGCTACGGCCGCCAGAATCATATCCAGTGCGCTGCGCGGCCGTCCGGCCTTCGCGCCCTCGGCCATCAGCCTCGCCCAGATCAGCCCAACCTGCTCATCGAACGGCAGAACCCGCCCGGCAAACAACGACTGCGGCCCCTCCGGCCCGGCAAACCAGTTCTCCAGCGCCGCGCGCTTCTTTCCCGCCGGCTTTTCCAGAATCCCAAACCAGATTTCAGCTACCGTCAATGAAGCGATGAACAAATCCTCATCGGCCTGTTCCGACAGCCATGTAATGAGTCGCTCGGAGGGCCCCGGCTTGGTTACATTGCTGAGAATGTTGGTATCGAGCAGGTAGCGCGTCACAGGTTAACCTTCCGGCCAGCGATCCGTGGCCGTGTGAGGTCGAGATCGGCTCCAACCAAAGGCGAATGGCGCAGCGCTGCTAGAATACCGCCCTTTCTGCCCGGCCCGGCGGAAACCTGCTTCATTGACGCGCGAATCTCCGCGACCTCTGGGCTGTTCTCAGCCAGCCTGCGAGCCAGCGCGCGTATTAACTTGCGGTCTTTATCGAGTCCCAGCACTTCAAAGCGGGCCATCCCGCGCCGATGAAGTCGTTTGCGGTAATTCTTGATTGCGCGTGTTTGTGAGGGACTTCCCATAGTCGCCTCCTGTCTATATCCAGTAATATAGCCTGGAATAGCATAAAATGCAAATTGTGTTAAAAGGCCTGTGATCCTATGTGACATTCAGGCTTCCGTTGGATTTCCTCAAGCCCCTTCCAGCGCCGCCAGAATCTGCGGTCCCAGCTGGCTCACGCTGCCCGCGCCCAGGGTCAGTATCAGGTCGCCTTTCTTTGCCTGAGCAGCAACGGCAGCCACCGCCGCCGCAAAATCCCCTGCAAACTGCACCTGCGGCCCCTCGATGCGCTCGGCCAGCCGCTCCGCCGTCACGCCGGGGATGGGCTCCTCGCTGGCAGCGTAGATGGGCAACACGATCACCGTGTCCGCATCTTTAAATGCATCACCGAACTTGTCCAAAAGATCAAGAGTACGGGAGTACCGGTGCGGCTGGAAGACGACATGAATCTTGGCGTAGCCGCATTCGCGGGCTGCGGCCAGCGTAGCGCGAATCTCCGTGGGATGGTGCCCGTAATCGTCCACCACGGTCACGCCGCGCGCCGCGCCGCGCAACTGGAATCTCCGGTCCACGCCGCGAAAGTGGCTCAGCCCCTCGGCAATCTGCTCCGGCTCGATTCCCAGTTGATGGGCGATGGCCACCGCCGCCGTCGCGTTCAGCACGTTGTGCCTTCCGGGCACGTGCAACTCAAAGGGCCCCAGCGGCCCCAGCGCCGTCATCACCTGGAAGTGCGCGAAGGTTCCAACCGCCGCATCGAGAAACTCCAGCCGGTAGTCGGCCTCCGCCGCCACTCCGTACGTGAAAACGCGCCGGTGCGCTCGCGGCAAAATCGCCTTGAGTAGCGCATTGTCCACGCACGCCGTCACCGCGCCGTAAAACGGCAGCTTGTCAATGAAAGTGAGAAAAGCCTGCTCCACGTCGGCCATGTCGCGGTAGCAGTCCATGTGCTCGCGGTCCAGATTTGTCACCACCGCCAGAATCGGCGACAGCTTGAGAAAGGAGCGGTCGCTCTCGTCGGCCTCCACTACCATATACTGCGACTTGCCCAGCTTGGCGTTCGAGCCCAGCGCGTCCACGCGCCCGCCGACCACCACCGTCGGGTCCAGTCCGCCTGCGGCCAGCACCGAGGCCACCATCGAAGTCGTTGTCGTCTTGCCGTGCATTCCGGCGATGGCGATGCCGTACTTCAACCGCATCAGCTCGGCCAGCATCTCGGCCCGCTGAATCACCTGAATCTTGCGCGCCCGCGCCTCCAGCACCTCGGGATTCGTCGCGCTCACCGCCGAGCTGGTCACCACCACCGTGGCTCCGGCCACATTCGCGGCGTCGTGGCCTTCGTAGATCGTCGCGCCCATCTGCGCCAGACGGTCCGTAATGGCGGAGCGGCGCAGGTCGGAGCCGGAAACCTTCATATTGAGGTTGAGCAGAATCTCGGCAATCCCGCTCATGCCGATGCCGCCGATGCCGATGAAGTGCGCGTGCTGGGAGGTGGCGAACATATAGGTTGAATCTTCAGGTTAACATTTGCGGCTCTTGGGGATTACCGGATAGCGGCAGTCTCTGGAATTCGTCCATTAGGTGAGGATTTCTCCGCTGCGCCTCGCTCAGTTAATCGTCTCCTCAACAAGCACAACGTCATAGCTCTTACCGTTCTTTGCGGTGTTATTTTGTGCAACGTAGTGAAATTCATTGGCAGAATCGAAAACAATCGCCCCTCGGATGCGATTGTAGGGTTTGCCCTCTTTATCATTCACCACGACATACATCTCACCACCAGCTTCGGCCGAATATGCCACCTGCTTGCTATCTGGGCTAAAAACGAGGCTCATTTGGTTGATGTTATCGTAGAGTTTCCCCTCTTTGCTATCCACCACAACAAGCCACTTCTTGCCAACTCGGGTCGCATAGGCCATTCGCTTACTGTCCGGGCTGAAGACGATATCGCCGATGCCATCATAGGATTTTTCTTCTTTACCATCCAACACCACAAACCGCTTCCCGCCATCAAAAGCCACATAGGTCAATCGCCGGCTGTCCGGGCTGAAGATGAGACCGTCGATACCATCGTAGGGTTTCTCCTCTCTGCCGTCTACAACAACAAGCCGTTTCTCGCCGACTTTGGCCACGTAAGCCACACGCTGGCTGTCCGGGCTGAATTTGAGAGTCTTTTCGTCGAAGCCATCATAGGTTTTCCCTTCCTTGCCGTCCACTACAACGAAACGCTTCTTTCCTTCCATCGCCTCATAGGCCACCCTATGGCTGTCCGGGCTGAAAATGAGATCCGCACCAGCGCCATCGTAGGATTTCTCCTTATTGCCATCCACTACGACAGAACACTTTTCGAATGTCATGGTCACATATGCCACGTGCCGACTGTCCGGACTGAAGATGAGACCCCCTAAGGCATTGACATCATAGGGTTTCTCCTCTTTGTTGTCCAGCACGACGAACCACTTCTCTCCTCTTGTAGACACATAGGCCACGCGTCGGCTGTCTGGGCTGAAAATGGGTTCCCACGGACGAATGATTGGAGATGAAAGTTCCACATCGTAGAACTTTCCTTCCTTGCCGTCCACCACGACTGACCACTTATCGCCTGACTGAACCGCATAGCCTACCCGTTGGCTATCCGGACTGAATATGATTTTGCCTACTTTATCGTAGGATTTATCCTCTTTGCCATCTACGACGACAACCCGCTTCTTCCCAACTTGAGCCACATAGGCCATCCGACGGCTGTCCGGGCTAAAGTCGGAATTCAACATGTCGATGCCATCGTAAGATTTCTCTTCTCTACCGTTCACGACGACGAACCACTTCTCGCCGACCTTGGTCATGTAGGCTACCCGCCGACTGTCCGAACTGATAATAGTGGCAAGTATGTTGGCCGATGATAAGTCGATGTGGTTGATAAACTTTTCTGAGTTGACTCTGCGGCCGTGGTGGACTGCGCTAATCCATTTGCAGCCGGTGGCGGGGAGGAGCAGTACGAGCAGGAGCAGAACCTTGATCGTTCTCATCGTCTTTTCCTTTCATCGGGCATCGCGCCGCGTCACTGTATCGTCTCCTCGACAAGCACAACGTCATAGCTCTTGCCGTCGCTTGAAGTATTCTGCTTGGCCAGGTAATGCAGCACGTTAGCAGAATCGAACGCGCACGCCGATCCTTTTACCAGGCCATCGTATTGCCTGCCCTCGATGCCGTCCACCACGACAAACTGCTTAGCCCCCGCTCCGGCCACATAGGCCACGTGCCGGCTGTTGGGGCTGAAGTTGAGGTCTCCGATACCGTCGTAAGGCCGCTCCACGACGCCGTCCACCACCGCGGACCACTTCTCGCTCGCATTGAAATGTTTCTCGCCAACTTTGGCCACGTAGGCCACGCGCTGGCCGTCCGGGCTGAACTGGATAGGCTTCTCTCTGTAAAATGCATCCCAGCAAACGTCTTCCTGGCAACTGTGCACCAGCTTGATTGAATCCGCTTCGACAATGGCGGAATAAGCTTTCCCCTCAACCCCGTCCACCACAACAACCTTCTTCTCGCCTGCATCAGCCAGATAGGCCAGCCGCCTGCTGTCCGGGCTGTAGCGAAGACTGCTGATTCCATCGTAGGATTTGCCGTCATTGCTATTCGCCACCGCCGCCCACTTGTCATCCGTCTTGGCGGCATAGGCTGCCTGCTGGCTGTCCGGGCTGAAGATGAGATCGCCAACGGAATCGTAGAGTTTCCCGTGCTTGCCGTTGACTACAACGGTCCACTGATCGTTGATTTGCGCCCCATAAGCCGTACTCTTGCCATCCGGGCTAAAGAGAACTGTCATGTCGCCAATGGTATGACTACTGATGCCGTCGTAGGAGGCCTGCTTCTTGCCATCAACCAGCAGAACTTCCTTCCCGTCGATATTGACCACATAGGCCACATGCCGGCTGTCCGGGCTGAAGGTGAGTACCTGCAAGATGTCGTATGGTTTGCTCGCAGTGCCATCCACCACGGCGACCCAATGCTCGCCGTCTCTGGCCAGATAGGCCATGCGGCTGCTGTCCGGACTGAAGGTCATGTTCGGTTCCGCGATGATGTCGTAGGGCTTTTCCTCTTTGCCATCCACAACGACAAGCCACTTCTCGCCAACTCTGGCTGCGTACGCTACCCGCCTGTTGTCCGGACTGAAGAGGAGACTGCGAGTTTCATCGTAGGGTTTGCCCTCCTTGCCGCCCACCACCACAAACTGCTTCCCGCCCGCCGTCGCCACATAGGCCACCCGTTGGCTGTCGGGGCTGAACGCAAGGCTCGATGCATCGATGTAGTCGTAGGGCTTCTCCGCTTTGCCGTCCACCATCACCAGCCGCTTCGCGCCATTCTTCACCACATAGGCCACGTGCCGGCTGTCAGGGCTGGAGACAGGCTGGCCTACGGCAATCTCGGAATCAATGTGACAAATCAGTTTTTCCGAAACCGCATTGCCTCCATGGAAGAGCGCGGTAATCTGCTTGCAGCCGGTGGCGGGAAGAAGCAGGGCGAGCAGCAGCAGGGCATTGATCGTTTTCATCGCATTCCTTTCTCAGGGCTGAGGTTGGACGATTTCCGGGATCAATGCGGATTATATCCCGGCCATGCGTGCCGGTTGTGTGAAAGATAGGATGGCAACGCGAATTCCCGCCTTTCGATAAAATCCGCAGAAAAATCCGGGACCACTCCAAGTCCGTATCTTCTAGCCAGCCGCCACCATCGTCCGCATGCGCCGCACCAGCAGCGGCAGTACCTGCGCCTGCGCCGCGTCCACCGTAAGGCCGTGTTTCGCGCGCAGTTCCTCCACCTTGCCGTGCTCGATAAAGCGGTCCGGCCAGCCGATGCGCACCACCGGAACCGCGCTGCCCAGCTCGTCCAGCGCTTCCAGCACCGCCGAGCCAAAGCCGCCCATCTTCACGTGATCTTCAAAGGTGACAAAGGCCGCAACGCGTCCTGCGTAATCGGCCAGCATCTTGCGGTCAATCGGCTTGATGAAGCGCGGGTTGACGACCGCGGCGGAGTATCCGGCGCACTCCAGCCGCGCGGCCAGCTCCTGCGCCAGCGTGATCATCGGTCCCAGGCCGAGAATCGCCACGTCGTTGCCGTCCTTGAGCACCTCCGCCTTGCCTACGGGAAGAATCTGCGGCTCGGGCTTGCGCGCCGTGTCCGGTCCCAGGCCGCGCGGATAGCGGATCGCGCTCGGTCCCGGAAGCTGCAAGCCGGTTTTCATCATGTCGGCCAGCTCGTCCTCGTTCTTGGGAGCCATCAACACCATCTCGGGCACGCCCCGCAGGTAAGCAATATCGAAGAGCCCGTGATGCGTCGGCCCATCGTCGCCTGAGAGCCCGCCGCGGTCCATGCAGAAAAGCACCGGCAGCTTTTGCAGCGCCACATCGTGCACAATGCAGTCAAAGGCGCGCTGCAAAAAAGTCGAGTAGATGGCGACCACCGGCCGGTAGCCGCGCGCGGCCATCCCGGCGGCGAAGATCACCGCGTGCTCCTCGGCGATGCCCACGTCAAAATACCGTTTCGGATGATGCGGCCGGAACAGGTCCAATCCAGTCCCGCTGGGCATCGCTGCGGTGATGGCCACGATGCGCTCGTCCTGGTTGGCCAGTTGCACCAGCGTGGTCGCAAAGACCTCGGCGTAGCTCAGTTGTCCGGCGGGCTTGGTCTCGCCGGTATCCGGATCGTAGGGGCCCAGTCCGTGAAACTTCTTCTGCCCGTTCAGCGCCGGCTGGTAGCCGCGCCCCTTTTGCGTCAGCACGTGCAGCAGCACGGGACGGTTTTGCGCCTTGAGAAACTTGAATGTCTCCACCAGCAGCGGAATATTGTGACCGTCGATGGGGCCATAGTATTGCAGCCCGAACTCCTCGAAGAGAATGGAGGGCCACAGCAGGCTCTTGGCCGCCTCTTCAGCGCGGTGCGCCACCTCCACCGCCGTCTTGCCGCCGATCTTCTCCACGATCCGCTTGGCCCGGTCGTGCAGGCTCGTGTAGTGCTCGCTGGTGACGATCTTGTGGAAGTAGCGGGCGACGGCGCCCACGTTGCGGTCAATCGACCACTCGTTGTCGTTCAGCACCACAATCAGCCGCCTGGTCTGCTCGGCGATGTTGTTCAGCGCTTCAAATGAGATTCCATTCGTAAAGGCCGCGTCGCCGGCCACCGCGATCACGTGCTCCGTCCCGCCGGCCAGATCGCGCGCCACGGCCATGCCCAGGGCCGCTGACAGCGCCGTCCCGGCGTGTCCCGCGCCGTAGCAGTCGTGCTCGCTCTCGGTGCGCAGCATAAAGCCGTTCAGCCCGCCCGGCTGACGAATCGTCCCCATCCGCTCCAGCCGCCCGGTCAGCATCTTGTGCACATACGCCTGGTGGCTCACGTCAAACAGCAGCTTGTCCGTGGGTGTGTTGAAGACCGTGTGCAGCGCCAGCGTCAGCTCCACCACGCCCAGGTTCGGCCCCAGGTGGCCGCCCGTCTTGGAGAGCGTCTGAACCAGGAATTCGCGGATCTCCTCGGCCAGTTTCTCCATCTCCGTGAAGTTCAACCGCTTCACATCGGCCGGCGAGTGAATGGATTCCAGCAATGTTCCCATGGTCGTCCTTCCCAGAAAAAGGCCGTTCAGCCGGGTTATAGCGGTTCCACAATTGCTGTACTCCGGAAACGCTGTACTCAAGTGGCATTTTCCTAAAGAAAATGCCACCTTTCACGATATTGGAAAGAGCACGTGAATTGTGGAACCGCTCAAAAAGCCCCTCATAAAGAGGGGCCATCGAATCCAGCTTTGCCAATCGTTAGTATACCAACGCTGCAGTTTCAGCCGCTGAAGGCTTAGACGGCTTGAATAGCGATAGGGCAGGGAAGAATTCTGCGGCGTTTCCAGATCTCAGGCAGCATGCACCCGTTCGACGGCCAGCCGCAGGCCCATGGCCTTGAGAATCGCAGAGAGGCTGCGCAACTCCGGATTTCCATCTGCGGATAATGTGCGGTAGAGCTGGGTTGGATTCAGGTTGGCCTTCCCCGCCACGGTTTGCACTCCGCCGAAAGCCTTGGTCAACTGACGCAGCGCGATCAACAGTTCGCCTTGTTCGCCGTCTTCGAGAATATTGTTTAGCAGTTCAAGCGCATAGGCAGGGTCTTCCTTGAATAATTCCGCCATCGCTTCGTCATGGGTTCTGTCTTTCATTGCTGCGTTCTCCCTTGCCAATCGTGCCAGTATGTGCAGGCTCGATCGATGTCCGCGTCCTGTGTTCTTTTGTCGCCACCACAGAGCAGCAATATCAACTGCGTTCCTGCCATGGCGTAATAGACTCTGAATCCCGGCCCGGCGTCGATCCGAAGTTCCCACACCCCATCGCGGCAAAACCGATGATCGCCGAAGTTTCCCAGCTCCATTCGATTGATTCTGCGGTCAACCGCGATCTGTGCTTTTGTGTCACAAAGTTGGCGACGCCATTCCATGAAATTGTCTTTTCCATTCCGTGTCAGGTAATGGAGAATCTCGTACATAATTCAATTATCGTCTATAAACGAATATTCGTCAACGAGAATCCTTACCTAATTGATTCTGAATCAGATTCCAACGTTTATTCAACATGAAAAAGGCCGCCCTCGGGCGGCCTCTCATTTTTTGCTTTCATGGAGCAGGGCAGGGAATTCCGTCTACGGCTGCGCCTGTTCCCCCTGGCTGGAGGCAGGCCAGACGTTGGCCGTGCTCTGCGGCGTCAGGGCGGCAAACCAATTGCTCTCCCACAGATTCTTGTAGAATTCGCCGGTCATCTCGGCGGCGCGCGGTCCGAACGTAGGCCGTCCGCCCTCCAGGAAAAAGACCGTCACCAGGCTGCCTTGCGGCGAGTCGGCCCACGAGGCGAACCAGCCGAAGCGCGTGCCCTTGGCCGAGCAGGTTCCCGTCTTGCCGAAGACTGGCAGCTCGTGGAAGTTGGCCTTCAGCCCGCGGGCAGTGCCGTACTCCACCGCGCCGGCCATGCCGTCCTGCAGGTCGGGAACGTAGCGGGCAATGTCCAGAGTCCGCTTGATCCTGGGCCTCAAGTTGGCCGCCTCATCCGGCGTGGTCGGGTGTTGCAGGTAGTAGAGGGTTCCGCCGTTGGCCAGGGCGGCCACAAAGGCCCCCAGTTGCAGCGGCGTCAGCGATACTCCCTCGCCAAAGCTGCACATGCGCCCCACCCCGCCCAGCGAAGCGGGCAGTGGCTCGTCCGGATACACACCAAGTTGTTCGCCTTCGATGTTGTAGCCTGCCAGCTCGCCCAGGCCAAACTGGTTGGCGTACTGATGCACGCGCTCGAAGCCCAGTTCGCGGCCCAGCGCCTCAAAGTAGAGGTTGTTGCTCTTGGCCAGCGCCTGCGTCATGTTCATGCGGAAACCGGGCAGCCTGACCGGCGTATCGCGCGTCACTAGTCCCTCGGAGAGAGCGGCCAGCGCCACCGTCAGCTTGATCGTGGAGCAGGGCTCGGCGCCCGGCGAGAGGGCCAGCTTCTGGTTGACCATGGCCAGTATGCGCCCATTCGCGGGGTTGATCACCACCGCCGTGCCGTTCATATCGCCCATAGCATTGATGGCGGCCTGGCGCACCACCGGATCCTCCCCATCCGTCACGTCGTCCGCAAAGATGTCTCCATTGGCATAGGAGCTGGCGGTAAAACGCTCATAGGAGCGATGGCGGCGGCGCGAGGCAATGGCCGCGCTGCGTGCGCCGGCTCTCGCGTTGCCTCTTGCGGTCAGATGAGCCTCGCCTCCGGCGGGCGCTGCATGAGCCGCTGCGGGGTGCGCCGTACCGGCATGTGCGGTGGTTGTGTGAACCGTCCCTGTATGCGCGGCGCCGGAGTGAGCCGATCCTGCATGTGCGGTGGTTGTGTGAACCGTCCCTGTATGAGCGGTGGTTGTGTGAACCGTCCCTGTATGCGCGGCGCCGGAGTGAGCCGATCCTGCATGAGCGGTGGTTGTGTGCGCCGTCCCGGCATGGGCCGTGGTTGTGTGAGCCGTCCCTGTATGAGCGGCGCCGGGGTGCGTCGTCCCTGAATGAGGAGTCGTACTACTGTGGGCTGCCGGTGCGGCGGCATGGGTGGCCGGATGCGCTGTCGACGGATGACCGGCGGTGCGATGCGGCTCCGTCAGATGTGTATGAGTAGTCTTATCTTGATGCACCGGGCGCGGGGCATCAAGAGCCGCCGCAACCACGGCGCCCGTTCCCAAACCCGTCAGAACCAGTGCACAAACCCAAAAGCGGGAAAATTTCATCCAGCCGGTATCCTCTCTCCTGGTGGAGCATCGTGCTGTTGTCTCCAAAACGGAGACGCAATTCTTGCCATTTCATCCTGCATCGCAAGCTTATCAATTCGATGCATGTAGCTTGCCAAAGACGCTTTCAATGGCAATTTTCTAACAAATCAGACAATGCCGTGCAATGGTTGCTAACTTCGAATCAGCCCTACTCCGCACAATTGAAAGTCTTTGTAGCGGTTTCTGAAAATCCTTCCCGGACAGCCGTTCATCTATGTAGAGCTACAGTACACTATACGCTGATCAAGGTCTACATCATATTGAACCCTTTCTACAATCGTAAGTTGCGTAGAAAGGTTGGCTTTTCCAAATCCGGTTGTGCTTCTTCCTCCCCGGTCAAGGGGAACAGCCTCGCGTCCTGCTGACCGCGATTCTCGTCCGGCGCTGCCGGGCCGCGCTCTCCACTCGTAAACGTTGGATGGTACTGCCTGGTTGGAGGAATGTAGGCCGGCTCCTCTGCCATTTCGGCCAGCCTGGGCGGCTCCGGCGCGGCTGCCGGTTCCATTATTTCGGGCTCCCGAGCCGCGGCAGCCTTCATGGGCGGCTCCGCCGCGGCGGCGTCAGCCGCGTACTCCGCAGGCGCCGGGTCGGTGAAAAAACCATCCTTGCCCCAGAGGTTTGAGTCCTCCGCCTTGACCACTTCTTCCTCTTCTGCCTTCTCCGGCTCCGTCGTCTCGGCTTGCTTCTCTTCTTCCTCCTGCGACTGGAAGCGCGGCGGCCTGGGAACCAGTACCGGCGCAGCCGCCGGCTCATGGTAACCGTCGTCGCGCGCCACCAGGGAGATCTGCGCCACAGGCGCGGGAGACTGCGGTATCGAGATCACCGGCCTCTCTTCCATGTTCAGCATGCGTGCGCGACGCTCCGGCATCTGCTCGCGGAAGCCGCTGGCGATCACGGTAATCTTCACCTCTTCGCCCATCTTCTCGTCCTGCACCGCTCCAAAGAGGATGTTTGCGTCCTCGTGGGCGGCGGACTGAATCAGCATCGAGGCCTCGTTCACCTCGGAGAGCTTCAGCGAACTGGAGCCGGTGATGTTGATGAGGATGCCGTGTGCGCCGTTCATGGCCCCGGCTTCCAGATAAGGCGAAGCCATGGCCGCCCGCGCCGCCTCCACCACGCGATTGGCGCCCGAGCGCACCGCCGTGCCCATCACCGCGTGGCCCATCCCCGCCATGGTGTTCTTCACGTCGGCAAAGTCGCGATTGATGATGCCGGGGATGGTGATGATGTCGCTGATGCTCTGCACTCCCTGGCGCAGTACGTCGTCGGCAATGCGGAAGCTCTCGAAAAATCCGGCGTCCTTGGCCACGTCCAGCAGCTTCTCGTTGGGAATCGCGATCAGTGTGTCCACGCACTCCAGCAAATCTTCCAGCCCGTGCTCGGCCTGCTTCTGCCGGCGCTTGCCCTCAAAGGCGAAGGGCAGCGTGACGATGGCCACGGTAAGAATGCCCATTTCGCTGGCCAGCGAGGCGATCACCGGCGCCGCCCCCGTGCCCGTGCCACCGCCCATCCCGGCGGTGATGAAGACCATGTCCGCCCCGTCCAGGGCCTCGAGAATCTTCTCCGAGTCTTCCAGCGCGGCCTTCCGGCCTGTGTCGGGGTCGGAGCCGGCCCCCAGCCCGGAGGTCAGCCGGACGCCCAGTTGCAGCTTCACCGGAGCCTGCGAGCTCTTCAGCGCATGAACATCCGTGTTGGCGGCGATGAACTCCACGCCCGCCATGCGCGACTGGATCATGCGATTGACCGCATTGCAGCCGCCGCCCCCCACGCCGATCACCTTGACGCGCGCTCCGTGCGCGCTCTCTTCGTGATACTGGATGCGCATCTCCAAAACTTGTTTCATCAGCTGTTCCATCTGGCTTTTGCCTCCTGTTGCTCGCCGGGTTTGTTCAATTCAATCAAAAAACTTCAAAAACTGCCGGTAAAGACGCTGCGTAACTTTGATTGCCATGTGACGCTTTGCTCAATGGCGTTTTTTTTAGTGCGTTTGGCATACAGAATCATGCCGATAGCCGCTGAAAAGCCGGGATCAACGAGCGCCTTGGGCATATCCGGCGAAATGCGCATGGGCTGTCCGTTGCGCGCCGGAACCCGCAACTTGCTTTCGGTGATGTCCAGCATTCCGGGCAGCAGGGAACCGCCGCCAGTCAGCACGCAGCCTGACCCCATGGCTTCCAGCACGCCCCCATCGCGCAGGCTGACCCTCGCCAGTTGCATCAGCTCGTCGGCCCGCGGTTGCAGGTACTCCGCCATTCTGCGCTGGCTCAGCAGGTGCGGCTGCGGAGTGGCAACCTTGATCGTCGCGTCCATCGGCACCTCCGTCACCACTGCGTGGCCGTACAGGCGCTTGAGCTCCTCGGCCTGGGCTACGGGAATCTCCAGCCCCGCCGCCAGGTCATTGGTAAAGTGCTGCCCGCCAATGCGTATCGAGTCCGTGTGCACTACCGCGCCCTCGAAAAACACAATCAGATCTGTGGAGTGGCAGCCAATGTCCATCAGGCAAACGCCCAGCTCCATCTCGTCGGCGGAGAGCGTGGACTCGGCGGCGGCCACAGACTCCAGCACCGCCTCGGTTACCTCCAGCCCCGCCCGGTTGGCGCAGGTCACCGTGCTTTGCAGCGCGCTGCCCGAGCAGGTGGCGATGTGCAGCTCCGCTTCCAGCTTCTTGCCCACCATGCCCACCGGGTCGAAAATTCCCTCATGGCCGTCGAGAATGAACTGGCGCTGCAGCAGGTGCACAATCTCGCGGTCCTGAGGCCGCTCCACGCGCCGCGCCCGCTCCACAACGTTCAGTACATCAGCCTCGTCGATCTCGTGCGAGCGGCCGGCCAGCTCAATTCCGCTCTTGCTGTTCAAACCCCGGATGTGCGGCCCGCCTACGCCCACAATGCACTCGCTGAAGTTGGCGCGCGCCGACAGCTCGGCCTGCTTCAGTGCCGATTCCACCGCCCGGGCCGCCGGCCCCAGCTCGGCGATCAGACCCTTGCGCATCCCCGCCGACGCCGCCACTCCGTGCCCGCAATAGCGCAGGACGCCGTCATGCAGCTCCGCCGCCAGCACGCGGGTCCACGCGCTGCCGATGTCCAGCACTACGATCAGGTCATCCCGAAACTCGCTCATGGCGCTCACTGGCCCTGACCGGCTGATGGGGCCGGCCGGGTGGTTGGGGCATTCTTCCGCTGGCTGATCTTCAGCGCGGCGCCTTTGGCCTCCGCGCGCTTCATTTCCTTTGCTGCCTTGATCCTCTCCGTCGAGGGTGCCTTCCTGGACTTCACGCTCTTCTTCGCCGGGGTTGCCTTTGCCTTGCCGGAACCATTTCTCGCCTGCTTGGCCGCTGCCTTTTGGGCTTTAGCCCTTGAGGATTGCTTTTCGCCCGCTGCTTGCTGGTTAGCCGCGCTCTGCTCGCCGCTTGCGGCCTGCGCTATGTTGGTGGCCATCTCCAGCACCACCTGCTGCTCGTAGCGCAAATCCACTGCCGCCAGCTTGGGATATTGCTGTAGCCACTCGTTGATGTGCGCCCTGTAGTGCTGGTAGCGCTCCAGAAATTCTTCCTGGCCAAAGTGAGCCAGGATATCGCCGTTCTGCTCGGGCATCAGCACGCGCGCGTCATGCGGATCGGTCAGATCAATCTCCGAAATCTGCTCCGAGAAGTGCTGGCCGTTCGCGTCCAGCTCGCCCACCAGGCGCATGTAGACCGCCATGCGCGCCTTGCGTGCATCCATCGGGTCCTGGGCGTTGATGCCGGTCACTACCGGGAACGAATAATGTCGCTGGGCCATCATCGCCGCCGGCATGGTAAGCAGAACCCCGTTCGCGTCCACCAGGCCAATCTGCTGCTCCTGACGCACAAACGCCACCGGCTCGCGCTCCACCGCCGAGACGCGAATTCGGTCCGGCAGCAGGCGCATCACCGTGGCTTTTTCTATCCAGGGAATCTCCTCCAGTTGCCGCCGCCGCTCCTCCAGCGGCACAAAAAAGACATTGCGTCCTATGTCTTCGCCAAAAACAGGCAGTAACTCCGCGCGGCTCACCTCGGTCAGCCCCGTAGCCTCGATATTGTCACTCCCGGCAATGCGGAAGCGCGCGTCGCTGGTCAGGAAGTGATTGATTAGAAAAGCGATGGCCGCCAGCCCGCCCAATGCGGCCGCGGCGGCCAGCGTCACAAAGAAGCGCTTCGCCTTGCTGGCCTTGCGCCTCTTGCGGCGGCTCTGCCCCTCAAAGCGGCTTCCGTCCAGGCGAGCGCGTCCCCGGGGAGGCAAATCCTCGCCCTCAATCTCTTCTCTTTCCAGAGGGGTGTCGTCCAGCATGCGCTCCTGCACGGGCGCATCCTGCTCGTCGCGCCGGAGAAGGGGCTCCGCGGGCGCGTCATCTTCCCCAAAGAGGGGACGGGTTCGGTTACTGCGCTGTATCTTCACGACTGAGCAAAGGTCGTGAGAATCGCCAGCCTTCAATATAGCCCGAACATGCCGGCATTATCAATATTGATGCCAGGAGGAACCCGCATTGTTACGGGTGTCTGCCCGCGGCGATGTCGTAGAAGGCGCTCTGGTTTTGCCAGAGTAATGGAGTCTAACCCTTTGTCTTCCGCACCCGATGCGAAAGAAAGGTCATCCCAAGCCCAACCAAAAAAAGTGTTCCCGGTTCCGGGACTGACGGCGCTCCGCCAATGTCCACGAATCCCTCGATGACGCCGCTACCGGTCACATAGCTTATCCCGATTCCGTCCGATGTGTACCCCGTGGTGTTTGCCGTCAGGTTTTCATTGGACCAGTTAAGATGGTTCACATCTGTGAACGGGTCGTTGATGGTAATGCCTGCGGAGTTCCATCCGGTCATATCCGCAGCATGACCTGTGTTGCTGCCATTCCAGGCGATCAATGGCAAGACAACCTGCCCTGCCATCAAATCAAGCTCCATGTCCGCGAGCAGGTTGGACCCTCCGCCTATTAGATCCGCATAGGTCAGCGATACGCTGTAAGCATGACCACCGCCGAACAAGCCCACATAAGTCTCAAGGCCTGAAACCATACCAGCGGCTGATGTACCTCCGCTTGGTGTAGTCCCCATGAAGGCGCCGAGCTCGCTGATGATCGTGCTTGCGCCTGTATTGTTGCCCACAGAATACCCCTGCAAGAGAGCCGGGTTACCTTGGCTCAACCAGTAGATGCCGTCAGCAGCGGCTGTTGGAGCACACCAACCGCCACCCCACGCAGAGAGATACTCCTGTCCAAAGTCTGGTGTTAAACCAGACGACGTGTAGGAGATAGGGAGAGCCCGGGCGGAGAGCACGGTGACAAGGGTTATCAATACCAGCAGGCCGATTCTCTTCATATTGCACCGATTTCCTTCCGGGATTTCCATCTTCGATATTTGGACCCAATCAATCAAATTATATACACAAAACCTCGGTTCGATGCTGAACTTCATTTCGTTACCGATAGGGCTTACTATGGGGTTGGGGAAGCCTCTCGATTCCCCAGGAGTAACACCCCATGGCCTATGACGATCTGCGCGACTGGATCAAGACCCTCGAAGAACACGGCGAACTGAAGCGCATCCGCGCGGAAGTCTCCCCCGAGCTCGAAATCACCGAGATCACCGACCGCGTCTCCAAATCCGGCGGCCCCGCACTCCTCTTCGAAAACGTCAAAGGCCATCCCTCCCACCAGGTCTTCATCAACCAGTTCGGCAGCGAGCGGCGCATGGCCCTGGCTCTCGGCGTCGATTCTCTGGACGCCATCGCCGACCGCATCTCCGCCCTCCTCAACCTCAAAGCCCCAGAAGGCCTTCTCGACAAGCTCAAAATGCTCCCGCAGCTCGGCGAGCTCTCCAGCGCCTTCCCCAAAACCATCAGCGCCAAAAACGCCCCCTGCAAGGAAATGATTCGCCGCGACCACTTCGACCTCAACTACTTTCCCATTCTCAAGTGCTGGCCCCACGACGGCGGACGCTTCATCACCCTCCCCTGCGTCGTCACCCGTGACCCCCGCTCCGGCAAGCGCAACATCGGCATGTATAGGATGCAGGTCTACGACGGCCAAACCACCGGCATGCACTGGCAGCGCCAGAAGGTCGCCGCCGAGCACTATCGCGAGGCGATTCGAAATGCTGTTTCATCCGACGATCTCAACCAAAACCAGTACGGCCCGAAGGGCGCGCGCGTAGCCGCCATGGCCGAATCAGCCGGCGGCGCCTGCGCCATCCCCGACTCACCCCAAGGCGGCCTTCCTCAAATCGCCCTCGGCAATCTCCGCGGCTCGCGCCTCGAAGTCGCCGTCGCCATCGGAACCGATCCCGCCACCACCTTCGCCGCCATTGTCCCCGCCCCGCCCGAAATCGAGGAGTACCTCATCGCCGGATTCCTGCGCGGCTCCCCCGTCGAAATCGTCCAATGCGAAACCGTCGATCTCCAGGTCCCCGCCCGCGCCGAAATCATCCTCGAGGGCTACGTCGAGCTGGGCGAGCTGCGCGCCGAGGGCCCCTTCGGCGACCACACCGGCTTCTACACCCTCGCCGACCAGTACCCCGTCTTCCATCTCACCTGCGTCACCCATCGCCGCAACCCCATCTACGCCGCCACCATCGTCGGCGTTCCGCCCATGGAGGACGCATGGATGGGCAAGGCCGTCGAGCGCATCTTCCTCCCCGCCATGCGCATCTCCATCCCCGAAATCGTCGACATCCATCTCCCCATCGAAGCCGTCTTCCACAACCTCATGCTGGTCTCCGTCCGCAAAAGTTATCCCGGCCAGGCGCGCAAGGTCATGAACGCCATCTGGTCCCTCGGCCAGGCCATGTTCACCAAAATCATCATCGTTGTCGACGAGGACTGCGACGTCCAGAACATCCCCGAAGTCGTCCTGCGCGTCGCCAACAACATCGATCCCGAGCGCGACATCCAATTCACCCTCGGCCCCATCGACTCGCTCGACCACGCCTCCCGCCTGCCCAACTACGGCTCCAAGATGGGCATCGACGCCACCCGCAAATGGCAAGCCGAAGGCTTCACCCGCCCCTGGCCCGCCATCATCGAAATGGACCGCGCTATTAAAGCCCGCATCGACGCCCTCTGGCCCATCCTCGGCCTGTAAGCGTTCGCCCCATCCGCTTCGACACGGAGGGCGATCGCTCATGCCATCTTTGTGACATGCATAACTGGGAAATCGTTTAGTTCTTGCGATACCGAGAGCAAAGGTGATAATGTTCATCCGGGAAACAATGAAGAGTGATGACCATGCATCTTTATTGCCCTTGATCAAATGGGCCGGCGGTAAGAGGCGTCTCCTGCCCGACATCGCCGAGCTAGCGCCTTCTACATTCTCCAGATATTACGAGCCCTTCCTTGGTGGGGGTGCTGTGTTCTTTTCACTCCTTCCGGCAGCCGCGACTCTCAGCGACACGAATGGCGAGCTGATCCAAATGTACGTTCACGTGCGCGATCAGCCGGATGAGGTTCACAGATGCTTACGGCGAATGACAAACTCTAAAGATGACTACTATCGCATCCGCTCGATGAATGCGCGTTCTGATGCAAGCAAAGCAGCGCGCCTAATTTATCTCTGCACCCTATCATTCAATGGAATCTATAGGCAGAACCTGAAAGGGGAGTTCAACGTTCCTTACGGCTACAAGACACACATTAATCCGTGTGACACGGCGACGCTTGAAAGGATCAGCGAAAGTCTTCAGGGAAAGAAGCTAATAGAGGCAGATTTTGAAATAGCGACGAGCAACGCCAAGAGAGGCGATTTCGTCTACTTCGACCCCCCATACACAGTTGCGCACGGCAACAACGGTTTTATCAAATACAATGCGAGGATATTTTCGTGGGCGGACCAAAAGCGACTGGCATCAACAGCTTTGAGGCTTAAGAACATTGGATGTCATGTGATCGTCAGTAACGCTGACCACCCTTCAATTCGGAAGCTTTATTCAGATTTCGAAATGCGCGTGGTCGAGAGACAATCAGTCATGGCCGCTTCAAGCAGGTTTAGACGCACTGTACGTGAGTGTCTTTTCTATTCAAGGAGCTAGAAATGTTGACAAATGTTCTGCCCATCGAAGATTTAGGAAGCCTTGCGAGGGCAAAGTCACGAGAGTATGAGACCAAGACAGTATCCCCTTCCGCTGTCGCAGAGCTACTAGAAGGCGGCTGGGAAATCTCACCGAAGAAGAATAAGAAGTCCGTTCGCCTCACAAGGGCAAAGCGGCACGGTGTTCGACTTGAGGACCGAGTCTGGACGCTACTATACCGGATGAACTTCAAATACATTTCAGCCAAGGGAGGGGCGCAGCTGCAAGTCAATACAGAAGATGAAAGCCCAAAATCGCAGCTTGACATTGTGGCTATAGATGATGAGGTCGCGATTGCAATCGAATGCAAGTCGTCAGAACAATCCTCAAGGCGTCCCCAATTCCAGCAAGAATTAGGCAAACATTTGTTGATACGCGAACGCTTTACTGCGGCGGCTCGAAAGGAATTCGATCCGCCTGCCCGTCGCCTTGTCGTTCTCGCAATGCTCATGTCGAATATCGTGCTTTCGGAAAACGATAAACAACGGGCCAGAGAGGCCAACGTTATCCTGCTTGATGAGCATGACCTTTATTACTACGAAACCCTCGTGTCGCATATTGGTCCGGCCGCTAGGTACCAGCTTCTCGCGGAATTATTACCGGGGAAAACCGTGCCCAACCTTGAGATTAGGGTACCTGCGATCCGTGCGAAGATGGGAGGTGTAAATTGCTATACGTTTTCGATCAGTCCAGAATACCTCCTAAAAATTGCCTATGTGTCTCATAGGGCAAAAGGCAAAGCTTCAGATGTGAGTACATACCAACGGATGCTGAGCAAGGGGCGGCTCAGCAATATTCGCAAATACATTGAGGATGATGGAATATTTCCGACGAATATCGTGCTGAATATCGATAAAAATAAGCTAGTCTTTCAACGCAGCCAACAGGAGGAAGATGCGTCTATGGAGCATGGGGTTGCAGGCTGGCTCGATATAAAAGCCACATACAAGTGCGCCTGGATTATCGATGGCCAGCATAGACTATTCGCATACTCCGGTCACACAAAGGCACCGAAGAGCAGATTGGCGGTGCTCGCCTTCGAGAGTCTCGCACCAAGCGAACAGGCAAGATTATTCATCGATATAAACGCGAAACAGAAGAGCGTGAAGCAGTCCTTGCTCGAAGAACTTTATGCAGAGCTCCATTGGGATGCTGCTGACGATTCGGTTCGTGTACGCGCCATCATATCAAAGGCAGTGCAGGATCTCGGGACAGATCCTGAATCTCCGCTGTCGGGCCGAGTCCAGACTGCTGACTCACCGAAAAGCGAAATCCGATGCATTTCCTTGACGAGTCTCTATAGCGCAATCAGTAAGACAGAATTCCATCTTGGAAAAATGAGGCACAATGTCCCGGAATACGGCCCGCTGTGGGCGGGTACAAATGAAGCAACTTTGAAGCGCACTGTCTATATTCTCAAAAACTGGTTCAACGTGATCAAGGAGGCTGTGCCTGACTGGTGGGAGAAAGGGTCGGGTGATGGGGGTGGACTCGCCATGAATGACGGTGTGACGACGTGCATCATGGTGCTTAGGAGCGTATTCCAGCAGGCAGAACCCCAAAGGCTTGTCCGGCTCGATGATGAGGATCTTTCACAGTACCTCCATAGATACGCTGAAGCGCTCGGCGCCTATTTCGCAAAATTCACTGAGACTGAGCGCAAGATGTTTCGCGATCTGCGCGGCGTTCAAGGGCAAACGCGCAGGTGGCGGAAATGCCAAGAGGCACTCCGCGAAACTATTCCCAGCTTTAATCCCGAAGGATTAGATACGTACCTCACTGATGAGAAGGCTGAGACAAACACGCGAGGCAAGAGCACTATCGAATCTATCGAGAAGACACTACAAAAGATCGTACTAGACGAGCTTCGGAGTGAGATGCCAGAAGGTGAGGACTGGTGGATTCTTGGAGTGCCAAAGCCAGTTCGCCAGAAAGCAACACAGAAATACGAGGATGATGACCACCAGCGGGGCGGCAAAGAGTACTACTTCGATTTAATTGATTACCAAAAAATTGCGCTTCACAATTGGCAAGTGTTCCAACCGATCTTAGGATATGGAACGGGAGGAAAGGACAAACAACTTTCATGGCTCAATTTCGTCAATTCCAAACGTAATATCGTTTCCCATGCTTCGTCAGCGAAAGCTCTAACAATAGATGAATTGAGCCAACTCGAGCAATACGACGAGTGGCTACAAATGAAGAAAGGCGAATTGATGGAAAGCAAGACTGATTCAGCTGACGTGTCCGAAATGTAATAGATCCTTTAGCCATGGGTCAAGGTGGGTGGAGCACATCTGACCATCCCAAAATGATTGGTATCCCACATCTGGCGTAGTCTCATCGCGCCGGATGTGGGATACCACGAACCCCAACCCGGGTTTTTCTGACCACTGACCGCTCAGAAGGCGACGATTCCCAGCCCTGGAACCATTTGGAAGTGGCGCAGATTGGCGGTTGCAACGCGGTAGCCAAGCTCCAATATCGTGACGCCGATTAGTACGCTGGAGGATTCAGCGGCTCACGATGAGCATTGATGGCCGCCGCAACATCGTTGGCGAACTCCTCATCGATGGTTGCCGGAGAGTCCGCGGGCAACAAGGCGATGCATTCCTCGATGGAGCGGCGTGGCGGAGCCGCAGTGCGCAAAATCGTCGGCGGATAGGCGCCGTTCTCGATGACGATCTCCGCGCCCAGGCGGACGTGAGCCAGTAGTCCCGCAAAGTCGCGGACAGCGTCGGCTTCCGAAATGTGGATCGTTGCCATACTTAAGATGATACCTCGATTTCACGCGAGTGGCGCAGGTCTGACCATCCCACAATGATTTGGTATCCCACAAACCTCAACCAGCGTTTTTCTGATCTCTGACGAGATACCACGAATCCCATGCGAGCGAAGAGCGAGCCGCTGGCCCCACCGCAGGTGGCTGTCCTCAGGCTGCGGTAGCTACTTTCTTCGGCCTGCCGCCCAGACGGCCATTCGCTCTTGATGCCCGTGCCTTCGCGGCGCTCTTTGCTTTGCCGCCCAGCTCTCCCAGGCGCGCGGCCATCCATCGTTTCGATCCGAAGAATCCTTCCAACAGCGCCGGAATGTACAAGTCAGCGTCCAGCGCGGGAAAGTGAAGGCCAAAGCCCGGCGGGTCAATCTCGATCTCCCGCAACTGCTCCCATGTAGCCGTCTCCAGCCCTTGCGCATCGCGCGGCGAGAAGGAAATCTCCAACCCATTGCTCAGGCCCACCACAACACGTCCGATGCGGCGATCATAGCGGGCGCTGACGGCGTGGGGAATTGTCGCCAAATCCTCTTGCTCTCTCCGGTAGGCTTCCAGGTATTCTTCATGCTCGTCCATGTGTTTCCTCCCATGCCTTGCAAAGTCCGGCCAAGTGCTTCTCCAGTTCCGCTCGAATGTTCTGTGTCTGGTACTCCGGGAAACCAGAACGTCGCAAACTCAGCGGGCCAGCGGAGCAATTCAGGTTGAAGACGACTCTATGCCCTTGTCCGATGACGTGAACGTGCGCCGGCCAATGATCATTGGGGTAAATTACAACGCGCAGACTCCCCAGTCTCAGGACGGTTGGCATGAGAGCAGAATACCATAAACCTGAGCGGTTAGGATAGGCTCTTGGCCCAAGTAATTTGCCGCCCAAAATCTTTTACAAAAAAGTCCAAATATTTTGCAGATAATTAAATGGTAAACACGTAGCTAAACTCAACAGAATGAATATGTTCCACGTGGAACACAACGGCGACTTCTAATCCCCAGTTCCCGCCCCATGCCCCCTGTTCCTTTATCTGCTGCCCCAACGCACCATTTTCGCAAAACCATGAACCTATAGGTTCACATTTTGCAAAAACCGATAACCTGGAACGCACCATTTTTCACTTTCAAGTGCCTTCGTATTTCAAGTCAACAATCTGTGCCTTCGAACGCCGCTCTGCTATATCTAAACCATGCGGTTTGTCTCTATTTCGATTCTCGCAGCCCTTCTCTCCGTCCCACTCCCCGTTTCCCTATTTGCCCAGCAAGCCCCTGACGCCTTTAGATGGATAGACTTCCACTCCGCCAAGGACCGGGACGTCCTCACCTGGGTCACCCGCTCCCTCACAGTCGAAAACTGGTCCTCCATTCGCGAGATCGGCGTGGAGTATGACGCCGCTCTGGTCGTCACCACCACGCGCTCCAATCCGCAGTCGCTCCCCGCCGCGGACACCTTCACCGTCTGGAGCCTTTCGCTCACCAACCACAGCTATGTGCCTCTCATCAAGGGAGTTAACCTGCGCCTGCTGGACTGGCTGCTCTTGGACGACGGCCATCCCCGCGAGCTGGCTGCCCTCTACGACGACTGCGCCGATTGCCAGCCCTCCACCTACTTCACGGCCTTCCACTACGACATGGAGAAGCACGCCTGGGCCGCTCGCTGGATGCGCGGTCCCCAGGCCATCTCCGTCTGGAGCGCGAATCTTCCTCAAGGCCTGGCCCTCACCCAGCTCTACGCTCTGCTCACCCAGCCCAACGGCCGCTCCATGATGTGCACCTGGAACCACATCGACCACGGCGCGCAGAAACCGGAGGACATCGTCGCCTGTTACGACCTCGACCCCGCGACCGGCCACGAGCGTACGCAGATGTTCACGCGCACCCCTGCCCAACCCATTAAGTTGCGTATTTGCAGTGCTTTAAATCTCATTCCCGGCCTGGCGCGCGGGCAGGATTCCCCGCTCTGCCAGCAGCTCCAGAAGCAGCACCCGGAGCGCAAGCCCGTCACCACCCCGCCCGCCAATAACCGCGGCCAATCCACCCCGCCACGCCCCCGGCGCTGAGCCGGCGAGTGATTGTTGCTTGCTGGGGTGGTTATTCCCTGTATTTCTTATGCTTCATGCGCCGCGGCCACATGCGGTTGCGGCATCAGCTCCGTCAGAGCGATCCCTGCCAGAATCAGCAGCGCGCCGCAGCCGGGGCGAAGCCCGAGCCGCTCGCCCATCACTAGAAACGAAGTAATCCAGGCGAAGACTGGCTCCAAAGTGAGCAAAAGCGCAATGTGCGTGGGGGGCAGAACCGATTGCGCCCAGCTCTGAATGGAAAAAGCCGCTGCTGTCGCGAGCACTGCGGCAACCCCCAGCGCCACAGCCAGCCGCGGCGTCCAGCTAATCTGCGGATGCTCGATCAGCGGCATGCTCAGCGCCATGAAAACCGCGCAAAAGCCCACCTGCAACAGCGCCAGCGGCTGAAAGGCGATGCGCGGCGAGACGTGGCTCAACGCCAGGCAATGGAAGGCAAAGCCCAGCGCGCAGCCCAAAGTGAGCACGTCGCCCAGGTTGATTGAGCTCATGTCGGGCAGCAGGCGCGCCGCTTGCCCCAGGAGTGAAGCCGTGCCCGACGCCTGACTTGCAGCCGGCGCGGTCAGCAGCACAATCCCGGTGAACGCCAGCGCAGCCCCTAGAAAAACATTCCAGCGCGGCATTCTCGCTCCCGGCGGGCGCAGGCCGGGAATCATCGACAGTAGCGGCACCATCACCACCATCAGCCCGGTGATGAAGGCTGACTTCGAGGGCGTGGTGCGGGCCAGTCCCGTAGTTTGAAACTGGTAACCCATGGCCAGGCACGCTCCCACCAGCGCCCCGGCCGCCACCTGCCAGCCCCGAATTGTGCGCCAGTAGCGGTGATAGGCCACGCCCATCACGGCGAAGGCCAGCGTCATCCGCACCACGTTGAAGGCGCCGGGAGTGGCGTCGGCCAGCGCGCCTTTGACCAGCACAAAGGTCGATCCCCACACGGCAACCACAAACAGCATCAACAGATAAGCTCGAACTTTCATTTCTTTGAATTATTGCAGCCGCAGCCGCGCCGATTGGTTGCTGTCAGCCTTTCCGTAACACAACCGTTTAGTTCTCCGCGGCCCACTCCACCATCGCCAGCACGAGCAGAAGCACCCGCTTCAATCCCGTTTCGCGATCCCGCGCCGAGTACCACTCGGCCAGCGTGTGCGCGCCGCCGCCCTCGCCGCCCGCGCCCATTGACAGCGCCGGAACCCCCAGCGAGAGCGGAAGGTTGGCGTCGGTCGAGCCCAGCCGCAGCTCGGTTTTCAGGCCCAGATGCCGGTCCACGGCCAGCAGAGCTTCCAGCAGCGGCGAGTCCTCGGCGAGTTGCGCGGCGGGCCGGTCGCCGATGGTATCAATCGCAAAAGCCAGCAGACCGCGCCCATCCGCGCCAGCCGCTTTTGCCCGCGCGTTCATCTGCTCCACGGCATCCTCCACGGCGCGATGCAGCTCAACCTCCAACCGCACCAATTCCTCCGTGCTGGTCGAGCGGAACTCCACCGTGCCCTGTGCGTTTTCCGGAATGGAATTTACGCTGGTGCCGCCGCTGACCGTCCCCAGGTTCAGAGTCGTCCGCGGCTCATCCGGAAGTTCTGTCCCAGCCATCACGGCCAGCGCCGTGGTCAGCGCGGCAATCGGGTTCGCCGTTCCCGCGTCGGTAAAGCTGTGCCCGCCCGGTCCAGTCACGGTCACCCGGTAGCGGCGGCTGCCCAGCGCTTTCGTCACCGCCGAATCCGCGCCCGCCCCGTCCAGTACAATGTGCGCGGCAATCCGTCCGGCCAGCACGTTCTGGCTGTAAAGGTGCCGCACGCCGCGCAAATCGCCCTCGCCCTCTTCGCCCACGTTGCCCATAAAAATCAGCGGCGCGGCCAACTCCACCCTGGCCTCCACCAGCGCCCGCGCAAGACCCAGCAATCCAGCCACTCCGGCGCAGTTGTCGCAGGCTCCGGGAACTGTGAGGCGGTCGCCCTCTACCACCGGCTTCAGCGGCGTCTCGGCTGGAAAAACCGTATCCAGGTGCGCGGAGATCACCACCACCGGCCCGCTGCTCTCCGCCGGCAATTTAGCCGCCGGCAGCCAGCCATAGACGTTGCCCACCTCGTCGGTTTTTATTCTCTGCAGGCCGGTCTCGGCAAAGCGCTCCGCGATCCACTCCGCCCGCGCCTGCTCGCCAAATGGCGGCGCGGGAATCGCCGCCAGCTCCGTCTGCCAATCCATCATCGTCTTGGGATTGCCATGCAGCCAGGCAAAGGCCGCATGAACCGGCCGGTGCTCGGCGAGTGCCGTCACGCGTGAGAAAGCCGAATTGGAGGAAATCTGCGCCATCGGCTGGTTTCAGGGTAGCAGGGAAGCGCAGGCGCACAATTACGCCGCTGTATTTGATTAGAGCAAGCGTCTTGCCAGCAGCGGAGTCATATTCCGCCGTCCGTCAACGATCACGGCTATGAAAACGGTGTTAGTGCGGATACGGTAAAGAATGCGGTATGGCTTGAAGAAGATTTGGCGATAGGAGCGATTGCCCATGGCGAGCAACTCAGGCGGGTTTGTTCCTCGGTTGGGGAGATTTCGCAGAGTCAAAGCCACCCGAACGATCTCACGCACAACATAGTCTGCGTTTTCCAGTGAGTCGTGTGTCGTGATATAGGCATGAATGTCGCGCAGATCCTGACGTGCGGCTATGGTAAACCGGACCGTAAAGGCCATCAGGATTGCGTAGCCTCCACGCCAAACTCAACCATTACATCTTCAATGGGAACAGTTTCTCCGGCCTCTATTTCTTTGTCGGCGTGCGCCAAAATCTTGAGCAATATTTGGGTTTCATCCATCATTTTTTCGTAGCTGGCAACATCCACCAGCACCGCGCGCGCTTCGCCGTTCTGGGTGATGATGATCGGTTCCCGCTCCTCGGTAATCCGATCCAGTAGCTCGGCAGCATGAGCCTTTACATAGCTGATTGGTTTGATTTGGGTAGAATAACGCATATCAACCTCCAAAAGTCCTTTAATGAACTAAATATAGACTGTTTATCGAATAAAATAAAGACCATATTTAGTTTTTCTGTATTATTCTCCCTCCCCATACTCCACCGAACAAAGAAACAGCCCTCTCGCCGGCGCCGTCGGTCCGGCTGCTGTCCTGTCTCGCGCCGCCAGAATTCCCGCAATCTCGTCCACGCCGGTCCGTCCACGGCCTACATCCAGCATCGTTCCCACCAAGTTGCGCACCATGTGGTGAAGAAATCCGCTGCCCCGGACGCGATAGACCAGCAACTCGCCCTCCGGCCCCTGGCGCGTCTCCCAAACCGAGGAATAAACAGTCTTTACTGTCGCTGGCCTCGGCGGCATGGCCTGAAATCCCGGCCTGGGAAGGGGCCGCTCATCCGGCTCCGCATCCTCATCCAGGCCATAGCCAACCAGCTCCGGATCGGTGGCCGCAAAGCTCAGAAAATCGTGAGTACCCTCGAAAAGCTGCGCCGCCCTTTGCAACGCCTCCACGTCCATGGGCCACGAGCAGGCGTAAACGTATCGGGCCATAAACGGCGGGCAAATCGCGCCCCTGTAGACCCTGTACTCGTACGTCTTGGCCACCGCCGAGTGCCGCGCATGAAATGTACTTTGGACCGTTCTCGTTTCCAGAATTCTGATTGCCGGCGGCAGCGTCCGGTTCAGGGCACGTTGCAGGTTTTCCGGCGGAATCGGCGCCGCCAGAGCGAAGCTGGCCACCTGGCCCAGCGCATGAACCCCGGCGTCCGTCCGGCCCGAGCCCTGCGGCAGTGGAGACTCCCCGCAAACCCGCCTCAGCGCCGCCTGCAACTCGCCCTGCACTGTGCGCTCGCCCGGCTGCACCTGCCAGCCGCTGAATTCGGTGCCGTCGTAGGCAAGGGTCAGCTTCCAGGTCTGGAGCGCGGGCGCGGGTTGGGGGTCTTCGTTCATCTCACAACGTACTGTCAGTAGCCTAAATGAAGGTGGCGCGCAAGCGCCGTCCGCCTGTACAGCCTGCCCTGAGCGTAGTCGAAGGGGCAAGTCCCGGCGGGTGATTGGAAGTTCAGTCAAAAATGCTAGTGCGAGCGAAGAACGAGCGGCTGCCCACCGCAGATGTCTGGAACGAAACAGGCGCCGCCAGCGTATTCACCCGGTAGGCGGAAGGCCGTGTGCCGGGCAACACGTTAGAATTGTGTTGGGTACTCTCAAGCCTGCGTCCGGAATGGCATTTCGGACGTCTTTGACAATAGCCCAACGTGCCTCAGCAGCTTCTAAAGAGGAACCATGTCGTGGAGAGGAATCATGCATTTGTTCAGTATCTGTATGTATGAGCAGCAGGAGAAGAGCGCAATCAGCCGCCGGGTACGGGCTGTGCGCGGGCTATGGCTGTGCGCGGCAGCGGTAATCCTGCTGGCGTGGGCGGCATGCGCATCGTCCGGATATGCCCAGCAAGTGCCGGGAGCAGGGGCTTCGGCTCCGGAAAAGGCGGCCTCTGAGCTGCCCTTGGCGCCCCCGGTGGTGCTAACGGAACCGAAGGACCTGCGTCCGTCCGCAAGGGATTTTTCCAGGCCTGCGGGCAGGCTTGTGGGCAATCCATTCAAGATGTACACGCCCACCAGCATCAGCAAGGCCAGCTTTATCAACTCCGTGCGGCTCACTGACCTGGTCAAGGACGGCAAGATCTACCTCAGCCTTTCCGACGCCCTGGCGCTCGCTCTGGAAAACAACTTCGACATCGCCATTGCCCGCTACGACCTGGACATCGCGGATACGGATCTTTTGCGAACGCGCACCGGCTTGCCGCCGCTGGGCGCGCCCTCCGGCCTGATTACCGGCACACTGGGCAGCTCTCCCACGATTTTGAGCACCGGCGGCGGTCCCGGCGGAACCACGGTCGGTTCGGGCGGCGCAGGTTCCGGCACTGCCGGATTGACGCTGACCACGGCGGGCGCGGGTCCAACTCCGGAGTCGCTGGAGCCTTCTGTCACCAGCACAATTCAGTTGGAGCGAGCCAAGTCGCCGCAGACCAGCACGCTCATTCCCCGCGCATTCACCAATACAGATCAATACAATTTCACCTATAACCAGGGCTTTGTCACCGGCACGTCGCTGGCGGTTGGCTTTAACAACTCCCGCATCACAAGCACCAGTTTATTCAATGCCTATAGCCCGGAGCTTAGTTCCAGCTTCAAGGCTACGGTCACCCAGCACCTGTTGCAGGGCGCCGGAATATGGGTCAACAAGCGCTACATCTATCAGGCGCGCAACAATCGCCGCATCACCGATGCCTCCTTCCGCCAGCAGATTCTCTACACCGTCAACCAGGTGGAGAACATCTACTGGGGGCTGGTGCAGGCCTATGAGGATGTGCAGGCCAAGCAGCGCGCCCTGTCGCAAAGTACCAAGCTGGCCAGCGACGACCGCAAGCAGTTGGAAATCGGCACGGTGGCCCCGCTGCAGGTGATGCAGGACGACTCGGCTGTCAACACCGACAAGCAGGCCCTCATCGCCGCGCAAAGCAATCTGACGTATCAGCAGCAGGTCATCAAGCAGGCCGTGGCCCGCAACCTGAACGATCCGGCGCTTTCCATCGCTCCGGTCATTCCCACCGACCGTGTGACCATCGAGGCGATTCCCGAGGAGAAGCAGCCGGCCGAGGAACTTGTGCAGCAGGCTTTTCAGCAGAGGCCGGAGTTGGAAGAGGCCGTGCTGGCGTTGCGCAACGATGAGATTACCCTGAAGGGCGCGCGCAGAGCGTTGCTGCCCACGCTAGACGTTGCCGGCTTCTATAGCGGCTCTGCCGCAGGCGGCTCGCAAAGCCCGAATTGCTTCAACATTATCAGTGGCGTTGCCTGCCCCCCCAATACCTACCCCACCGTGACCTACGGAACGGTGCTGAACAATTTAGGAAACGGCAGCTCTCCCGACAAGGGAGTGACTTTCAACCTGAACATTCCCCTGGGCAACAAGTTTGCGCAGTCGCAGCAGGCGCGCTCCCTGATGGAGTATCGCCAGGCGGAGTTGCGGCTGGAGCAGCTTTACACCCAGATTCGCATGCAGGTGGTCAACGCGCAGTATGCGCTCATCAACGACCGCGCGCAGGTGCAGGCGGCCATCGCTGCTCGTGACTACAATAAGCAGAACGTCGAGGCCGAGCACACCAAGCTGCGCCTGGGCGCTTCCACCACCGCCAGTGTTCTGCTCCAGGAGCGCGGCCTGGCTACGGCGGAGGACAACCTCATCGCCGCCAACGCCGCCTACGCCAAGGACCGCGCCAGCCTTTACCAGATGTTGGCTTCAACCTTGCAGCACTACGGCATCAGCCTGAACGAGGCAGCCACCGGCGATGTGAAGTCTGCGCCCGTCATTCCCGGCGTCGCGCCCGCCAAGGAAGCCGCCGCGCCCGCAACCAACCCACCGGCCAAATAGTAGTCTTTAGGCAGCAGGAATGAATAAGCCCGGCTCTCTGCCGGGCTTTTTCATCTTCATTTGGGTCGCGAACCTGTAACGCCGGCCTCCTGGCCGGCTGTTGCGTGGACCTCCTGGTCCACGCCGCACTCAACACCATCTGTAAAAATGCTCTAACTCCGCTAACGCCGCTAACTCCGCTTTCTACCTCTCCGCCATCAGATCCAGCAACTCAAAAAACTCCGGAAAGCTGATCGCCGCCGATTCCGCTCCCTGAATCACCGTCTCCCCCTCGGCGCAGAGCGCGGCCACGCTGAAGGCCATGGCGATGCGGTGATCGCCGCCGGAGTTAATCGCCGCCCCATGCAGCTTTTGCCCGCCCGGCACATCCAGCCCGTCCTCGAACTCCGCGACCTCCGCGCCCATGGCGCGCAGATTATTCGCGACCAGCGCAATCCGATCCGACTCCTTCACGCGTAGCTCCCGGGCATCGCGGATGCGAATGCCGCCCCGGGTGTAAGGCCCAATCGCCGCCAGCACCGGCAGCTCGTCGATCAGTTGCGCGGCCAGCGCCCCGCTGATCTCCGCCCTCCCCAGTCCTTCCGCCGGCGACGTCACCTGCACCGTACCCACCAGCTCCGCGTTCTTCTCCTCCAGATTCAAAACAGAGACGCGCACACCCAGCGTCGTCAGCACATCCAGCAGCGTGGCCCGCGTGGGATTCAGCCCCACTTCGCCTACCACCAGCTTCGACCCGGGAAACAGCGCCGCCGCGCAGAGAAAAAATGCCGCCGAAGAGATGTCGCCCGGAACCGCGGCTTCAATCGCGTGCAGCCTCTGCGGCCCCTCAATCGACACAGAATCCAGTGTCCGCTCCACCTTTGCGCCAAAGGCCCTGAGCGCCAGCTCGCTGTGATCGCGCGTCCTCACCGCCTCGCGCACCGTGGTCACGCCTGCCGTCTGCAATCCGGCCAGCAGAATGCAGCTCTTCACCTGCGCGCTGGGAACCGGCATGGTGTAATCGATGGCCTTCAACGCGCCGCCTTCAATCATCAATGGCGCATGGCCATCGGTGAGCGTCAGCCGTGCGCCCATCTCTGCCATCGGCCTGCGAATCCGCTCCATCGGACGCCGCGAGAGCGACTCGTCGCCCACCAGAGTGAAGCGGCCCTCCTGTGGCGCCAGCAAGCCCGAGATCATACGCATCGTCGAGCCTGAGTTGCCGCAATCGAGCGGCGATGCAGGCGGCCTCACGCGCCCGCCCACGCCGGTCACCTCCACCAAGCCGTCTTCCCGACGCCGCACCTGTGCCCCCAGCGCCTCCATGCACTTGAGCGTCGAGGCGCAATCGGCCCCGGTGGAAAAATTCGTAAACCGCGAAGTGCCCTTGGCAAAGGCCGCCAGCATTCCATAGCGGTGGCTTATGGACTTGTCCCCCGGCAGCCGCAGGTTTCCTAAAACATTTTTAGCCGGGCGAATGATGCGTTCTTCGGTCAAGGCAGCTCCGTAGGGATTGTGTAAACTCCAATTAAGTTTATCAACTGAAAACTGATAGCTGATGGCTGATCGCTGACCGCTGTCTCACCTGACCTTCATCACAATCACTGTCTCATCATCAAACCGCTCTTGCTCGCCCTGAAAGCGGCTCACATCGGCCAGGATGGCGTCGGCAATCTCCTGTGCGGGCAGCTCGCGCCGGCTGCACAGCAGGCTCGCCAGCCGCTCCTGGCCGTACATCTCGCCCTCGGCGTTCTCCGCGTCCACAATACCGTCTGAAATAAAAACGATCGCGTCCCCCGGCTGGGCGGTCACGGTCAGCTCTTCGTAGCTCACATCAGAAAACATCCCCAGCGGAAATCCCTCGGCGCGCACCGTGGCCGATCCGTCAGCGCGGCAATACACCGGCTGCACCGCGCCCGAGTTGGCCACCTGCAACGTGCGGCTCTCATCATTCCACACGGCAAACAACAGGGTCACGTACTGCGATTCCAGCTTGCGTTCCTGCAGAGCGTCGTTCAGCAGGGTGAGCATCCGCGCCGGCTCCGGCTTCTGCTGCGCCGCCGAGCGCAGGTTGCCGCTCACCAGCGCCGCAAACAAAGCCGCCGGCGCTGCTTTACCACTCACGTCGCCCAGCACGATTGCGGTCCGCCCCGGACCGTAATCCACAAAGTCGTAAAGGTCGCCTCCGATGGTGCGCGCGGGCAGAAAACGCACCGCCATCTCGGCGTTGGCCATCTCCGGCGCGGCCTGCGGCAGCAGCCTGAGTTGCACCTCGCGCGCCATGGCGATGTCCCGCTCCAGTTGCGCTTCCGTTTGGCGCACCTCCTGGTACAGCCGCGCATTTTCAATGGCGATAGCCACCTGCGCGGCCAGCGTGGTCAGCACCCGCTCGTGCTCTTCGGTGAAGAAACCCGCGCGCGTGTGTTCCAGGTCCAGCACGCCGATGATGCGTCCCTTGTAAAACAAAGGCACAATCAGCTCCGAGCGCGTCTCCGGATTAATTTCCAGGTAGCGCGCGTCCTGGCCCACGTCGGGCACGTTCACCAGCCGCCACTCGCGCACCGCCGCGCCCACCAGGCCGCTGGTGATGGGGAGGCTGCGCTGCGGCGCGTGCGCATGGCCGAAGCGCCAGGCATAGCGCGTAATCAGCGTTTCGCCCTTTTCATCCAGCAGCAAAATGGAGAACATCTGGTAGTCGATCAGCCGGCGCAGCAAATGGCCCACCTTTTCCAGCAGCGGATCCAGCTCTAGAATCGAGGTCAGCTCCACGGCGATCTCGTTGAGCACCGTCAACGTCTGCGCCTGGCGGGAGGCGCGCGCGTACAGGCGCGCGTTTTCAATCGCCTGGGCGATGCGCGAGGCGGTCAGCGTCAGCAGGCGCAGGTGCTCGGCGCGGAAGTAGCCGGCCTGCTCGCTCTCGATGTCCAGCACCCCGATCAGCCGGTTCTTGGCGATCAGCGGCACGGCCAGCTCGGAGCGCACCTCCGGATTCACCTCGACGTAGTTCTCCGCAGTGGTTACGTCGTTCAGCAGCACCGGCTGGCGAGTCATCGCCACCTGCCCCACCACGCCTCGGCCCATGGGAACATGCAGATACTCCACCTTCGTCGTGTGCCCGATCTGGAACCTCACTCGCAGTTCGCGGGTTCGGTCGTTCACCAGCAAGATCGCAAAAATGCGGTAGGGGATGATGGCAGCCACCAGCTCCGCGGTGCGCTTCAGCAGCGTCTCCAGATCCAGCGTGGTGTTCAGCGCATCGGCCAGTTGCATCATGTAGGCCACATCCGCTGCTTCCACGTGAATTTCCCCTGGGTCATAATACGCTCCAGGGTTTGTCAGGTCGGCAGGGCGATAGTCGCCCTCATACTCGGGTTCTTTGCGCGGAGATGGTGAACCGTCTGGCATATGTGTAGAAGAAAATCATAGCAGTGCAGGGAACGAGTGAACAGGGAACAGAAAGTTCGCTCTACAGAGTAATCCCATTAGAGAATGTCAAAATGGCTCGTTTGTTTCAATCCATTCTTTGAGCAGTACTCCAACCCTAATCCCTATTCCCCTATTCCCTATTCCCTCGTCTTACTCCGCGCCCATCTCCCGAACAATCGCCACCGAGGCGGAAGCTCCAATGCGGCTGGCGCCGGCTTCCAGCATCGCCTTCACATCCGCCAGGGTGCGAATGCCGCCCGAGGCCTTCACGCCGCAGCGCGAGCCGGCCACGCCGCGCATCAGCGCCACGTCGGTCGCGGTCGCCCCGCCGGATGAAAATCCAGTCGATGTCTTGATAAAGTCCGCTCCCGCCTGAATGGCCAGTTCCGAGCCCCTCAGCTTCTCTTCCACGTTCAACAGCGCCGTCTCCAGAATTACCTTCAGCAGCGCGCCGTGATGGTGGGCCACGGTGGCCGTCGTGCGGATGGCGTTCTGCACGGCCCGGTTGTCGCCGCTCTTCAGTAATCCGATGGGGATCACCATGTCCAGCTCGCGCGCTCCCAGCCTGCTCAACGCCGCTGCCTCCTGGTGCAGCGTGGACACCAGCGACGCGCCCAGAGGAAAGCCGATCACCACGCCCGCCGGTACGCCGCTGCCGCTCAGCGCGCCTACTGCCGTCGATGCCCACACCGGGTTCACCATGGCGCAGGCAAAACGGTAGCGAACCGCCTCTTCGCAAAGGCTCTCCACCTGCGCGCGCGTCGCATCGGGCTTCAGCAGCGTGTGGTCGATCACCGCGGCCAGCGTCTGCCAGCTCTTGAGCGCCGCCGCGGCAAATGCGGCCGTGTCATAGCTTCTGTTTTCGAATTCGGGATCATGATGGGGGGTGGGTGCGCTCATCGGTCTTGCTCCTGGACAGCGAAATGGCTGCGCTTGCTGCCGTATGGATTGTAAACTGATTACGCGTCATGTGGAGGAATCGGGAATGGTTTCATGGGTTCGCAGGTGCGGCATTCTTCTTTGTGGGATCGCAATTCTGGTTGGCGGCTACGTTCTCGCTGCCCAGGAGAATCGGGTTGTTCTTCAGCGGGGCGGCAGCACCATTGTGCTCGAGCCGTATGCGCCCAATATTCTGCGCGTCACGCTCAGCCTCAATCGCGGAACTGCACTGGCTCCTCCGGGCTATGGACTTGTTGCTTCGCCGGATGCCGCAGGCTGGAGTGCAACTTCGGATTCATGGGTGGATGTATATCAGTCAAAGAGAATCGTCGCTGTAGTGGACAATGGGCAGCTCCCCGTAAAACCGCCAAAGCCGCCGCTCCCGACGCAGGTGGATATCGGCAAGTACTTTAATGGCTCTACTCCGTATGTGCATATCACGCTGCGCACGCCCGATGGCAAAATGCTGCTGGAGATGACCGGCTGGATGCAGTCCGAGCCGAATCAGAAGGACGACACGGCAAGCGTGGCTCGCGACCGCCGCCCGTCGGACGCCAGCTTCTACACCGTGGGCGCGACATTCGCCTCGCCCGATGACGAGCACTATTACGGTCTGGGCCAGAACCACGAAGGCTTCCTCGACCATCGCGGCCACGTAGTGCATTGCTGGGCCGATTACCTGGCTCCCGCCGCTCCCAGTTTCTGCGTGCCCTTTCTGGTGACCAACAAGGGCTACGGCCTGCTGTGGGATAACCCCTCCAGGACCACCATCGAGGCTGGCTTCAACGAGCAAACCAAGTGGACCTCGCAGGTGGGCGACCGCGTCTCCTTCTTCGTGATCGTCGGGGCTACTGCGGACGAGATCTACGCGGGCTATAAGCTGCTCACCGGACCCACGCATATGCTGCCCAGGGCGGCCTACGGCTACATCCAGTGCAAACAGCGCTACCGCAGCCAGAAGGAGGTTCTGGACGTGGCGCAGGGCTATCGCGACCGCCATCTGCCCGCCGATGTGATGGTGGTGGACTGGTTCTACTACACCAAAATGGGCCAGTTCGACTTTGATCCCAGATTCTGGCCGGACCCCTCTGCGATGAACAAGAAGCTTCACGCCATGGGCTTTGAAACCATGATCAGCGTCTGGCCGCGCTTTGTGCCCGAAGACCGCTACTATGCGGAGCTGCTTAAAAAGGGCTGGCTCATTCACAAAGCCGATGGCACGCCCATCGACGGGTTGCCCTATGACCGCGCCGGCTCGGACATCGACACCACCAATCCTCAAGCCGCCGCGTGGTACTGGAAGATCATCCACGAGAACATCATCAGCAAGGGCTTCGATTCGCTCTGGGCCGACGAGACCGAGCCCGACCTGCCTCCCGATGGCGCCTACTTCCACGTCGGCCCCGGAACGCAGTTCTTCAACGTCTATCCGCTCTTCCACACCGCTGCGCTCTATGAAGGCTTCCGCAAGGATGAGCCCGGCCGCCGCGCGTTGATCCTCTCCCGCGACGCCTACACCGGCGCGCAGCGCAATGGAACCATCTTCTGGTCCTCTGACATCTATCCCACCTGGGACACGCTCCGCCGACAGATTCCCACCGGCCTCGATTTGGTCGCATCGGGCATCGCCTACTGGTCCAACGACACCGGCGGATGGCAGTATCTCCCCGAGTCCCATCATCCCGCGCATAAACCGCTGCTCGACCCTTCGGACGCTCGCGACAACGTCGGCGGCTACGACGACTATCCGGAGCTGTACACTCGCTGGTTCCAATACGCCGCCTTCCTGCCCATCTTCCGCACACACGGCAGCCGCTCGGCCAATGAGGTCTGGTCCTACGGCAAAGAGGCGGAACCGATTCTGGAAAAATATTTGCGCCTGCGCTACCAGCTCATGCCCTACATTTATTCGCTCGGCTATCAAACCTGGCTCACTGGCGCTCCCTTCATGCGCGCATTGCCCCTGGATTTTCCCAACGACCCGAAGGTAGTTGATGTGCGCGACGAATATATGTTCGGACCGGCCTTCCTGGTTGCGCCGGTGACTGAGCAGGGCGCCACCAGCCGCGAGGTCTATCTTCCCGCCGGAACCGACTGGTATAACTACTGGACCAGCGAGCGGGTGAAGGGCGGCCAAACCATCACCGTAGCCGCGCCCATCGATACGATTCCGCTCTTTGTGCGCGCCGGGTCGATTCTGCCCATGGGAGCGCCGGTCGAGAGCACGCATCAAACCCAGGCCATCGAAAAGGTGCGCGTTTATCCGGGCGCGGACGCGGCCTTCACGCTCTTTTCCGATGACGGCACAACCTACGCCTACGAAAAGGGCGCGGGCTCCATCACGCGTTTGCATTGGGATGACGCGGCTGGCAAGCTCATCCATGAAGGCGCGAATGCCTGGAGCGGGCCGGATAGCGCGATTGTGGAGGTCATCAAGCGTTAGTGCCGTTACTGTTTGAATTTGTAATGGCATGAATGTAGCGCCGGCCTCCTGGCCGGCTGTGGTGCGGGCGTCCTCGCCCGCACATATTCAGACACAATAACTAAATCATATGGTCTTAGCGCTAGAGTTTATCTACTCCGGATGGTCGGGCGACATGACGCAGATATCCGGCAGATTCCGGTAGCGCTCCGCGTAATCCATCCCATAGCCGATGACGAACAAATTGGGAATGGAAAAGCCCACGTAATCCGCCGTGATTTTTTCCAGCCGCCGCGAGGGCTTGTCCAGCAGCACCGCGATGCGCAGCGATTTGGGATTCTGCTGCATGAAGAGCTTGCGCAGGTAGGAGAGCGTCAGCCCGGTGTCCAGAATGTCCTC
>Ga0181539_1000151_pt1 | contig 79062 bp, 67 predicted proteins | sample PEATcosm2014_Bin_46_FD_119767 | JGI IMG/M metagenome (GOLD analysis project Ga0181539, IMG submission 119767) | Peatland microbial communities from MTU Mesocosm Facility, Houghton, MI, USA - PEATcosm2014_Bin23_60_metaG | ecosystem: Environmental > Terrestrial > Soil > Wetlands > Peat | place...
CGTGTGGTGGGCCGAGAATGAACCCGTCTCAGACGGTGGGAACCCGCCGCGACCCATTAGGCTTTTCCGCATGGCGGAACATAGCACACCGGATCTTTTTGCGAGTCGAGTCCCCGTTCATTCTTCATTGGTTCAAAAATCGGTTGCCACCATCACCAACCTTGCAGGTCGGCTTTCACTTTGGATGCTAGGAAACCGTGAAGAGATTGGCAAGAGGAAAATGCAAAATAGTTGGCAGGAGGTTTGCTGGCAGTTGTGCTCGTGTGTGGGGACGGGCGCCTCGCCCGTCCAAGCCGAGCGCAGCTCGGCACCTGTCTGCGGCCACTGTACTGGGATATGCGATGGAAGATGACCAGCAGGTTACGATCGACTTGAGCCCGTGCGCCGGGTATCTTGCAAAACTTCGTCCAGCGCGCTTGCCAGTTTGCTGGCCCGCTGCCTCGCTTCCGGCGAAGCCGTCTCCAGTCGCCGCTTCAGCAGATGATATTCATCCGCAATATTCAGCGCCGCCAGCACCGCCAGCCGCACCGAATCGACCGTTGCCGTCTGTTCGGATACCGCGCGCATCTTGCCGTCCACGTACTCGGCGAGCTTCAGAATGTAGTCCGCGTCCGAGCCCCGCAGGTTATAAACCTGGTCGAAGATTTCGACCCGCACACTGCCGTTGGCCGCATCTTTGGCCGGGGCATTTTTAGTCAACGCATCTTTGGTCAGCGCGTCCTTGGTCGGAGGTTGTTTGCTCGCAGTGGCCATGTCACTCCTCGGCGGATTCCTTCCTGCCACACGACTGCCAGGCGGATGTTTGCCGCCGCCGTTTGGTTCGCAGTAATCGTTCAGCTTGCCGCCTGCTCACGCGTCAGGCTTTCCATCTGGCCCAACATTTTTTCCACCCGGCCTCGTATGTCCTCGCGATCCTTGCGCAGTTGCACCAGTTCGCGGCGCAGGGTTTCGTTTTCTTCCTCGCGCTCTTCGAGTTGCTCCCGCAGCCGCTTCGCGTCGCGCTCGGCGGTAGCCCGGGCTTCTTTGGCGGCCTTGTACAACTCAATGGTGCGATAAACTTTCTCTTCCAGCGCCTCAAAATCTTCAGCCGGAACCTCGGCAGATACCTCTTCCACGGTTTTCACGGACATGGGAACCACTCGCTTTCGGGGAATGTCTCAGCGTTGAAGCGAAGTATAGCGCAGTTTGCTGTGGATTTTGCGCTACTTTCGTACCAGCTTTTCCAGCCGTCGCGCCGCCTCATCCAGTGTCTCAGGTTTTTTGCAGAAGGCGAAACGTACCTGTCGAGATCCGTCTTTCGGATGTTTGTAGAAACTCGACCCCGGCACGCAAGCAATTCCGATTTCCTTGACCAGGTAAGCCGCGAACTCCACGTCGTTCCCGAACCCGAAGGCGCTGATGTCGGTCATCACGTAATACGCGCCCCGCGGACGGTAGCAGCGGAATCCGGCTTTCTCCAGCGCCGGAATCAGATGATCGCGCCGCGTGCGATACCGGTCGGCCAGCTCGCGGTAGTAACTGGCAGGCAGGCTTAACGCCACCGCTCCGGCTTCCTGCAAAGGCGCGGGCGCACCCACGGTCAGGAAGTCATGCACCTTGCGGATCGCGTTTGTGATGGCGGGCGGCGCAACCGCCCAGCCGACGCGCCATCCCGTGACGCTGTAGCTTTTGGAGAGCCCGTTGATGGTGATCGTGCGTTCGCGCATGCCGTCGAGCCGCGCGATCGAAATGTGCTCCGATCCATCGTAAAGAATGTGCTCGTAGATTTCGTCGGTGATGGCGAGCACGTTGTACTCGACACACAGGTCGCGAATCAGTTCCAGTTCCTTGCGGCTGAACACCTTGCCGGTAGGGTTGTTCGGCGTGTTAAGGATGATGGCCTTGGTGTGATGTTGGATTGTCCTGTGCTGAAAAGCTTCGCGCAATTCCTGTTCATCGAACGTCCACTCGCCTCCCCCCTCGCCTTTCGATGCCTGCGGTGGACGCAAACTGACAAAGCGTGGCTTGGCTCCGCTGAGAATCGCGTCTGGCCCATAGTTCTCATAGAAGGGCTCGAAGACCACCACCTCGTCGCCCTTGTTGCACACCGCGAGCAGCGTCGCGATCATCGCTTCGGTCGAGCCGCAGCACACCACAATTTCTTTTTCCGGATCGACCTCGATCCCCTGCCACTCCTGCATCTGCCGCGCGATGGCAACCCGCAGGCTCTTCGCACCCCAGGTGATGGCGTACTGATTCACGTCGGCGGCGATGGCTTCCTGCGCCACGCCCTTGATTTCGGCAGGCGCGGAGAAATCAGGGAAGCCCTGCGCCAGATTGATGGCGTCATATTGCATCGCCTGCCGAGTCATCTCGCGGATCACCGACTCGGTAAAATGCTCAACCTTGTCGGAAAGAAAGTGCTTGGGATGGGCCGAAACCTGAGTCATGGAGAGTAAGGCTAGCACAAGAGATGCTCACATAGGGGCGGACGCATTCGTCCGCCCGGAGGACTCGGCTCTGCCTTTGGGTGGCGCAGCGGTTCACCGCTGCGACAATTGGCCTTTGTTCAGCGCCGGCTTTAGCCGCTGAGGTGCCACGCGGCACGCGTCATGACCCTGATGATTCCCACCTATAATGGTCAAATTCATTGACCATAGTATGCTAAAATGACCACAGAGAGAAGATCATGCAGGAAATCGCCATCTCGGAATTCAAAGCCAAGTGCCTTGCCGTGCTGGAACAGGTTCGCGCCACGAAAAAGCCGGTTCGGATCACGCGATTTGGCAAGCCAGTGGCCGAGGTCGTTCCGCCGACGGCGGTGGTAGATCGCGAAGCTTGGATCGGGTCGATGAAGAACACGATGAGGATCACCGGCGACATCGTTTCTCCGGCAAACGATGAGGATGAGTGGGAGGTTTTGCGCGATTGAGATTGCTGCTCGACACGCATATCTGGTTGTGGAGTTTGAGCGAGCCCAGGCGGATTGGGAGACGAGTTCTGGTTCAGCTCAAAGACCAGCAAAACGAACTTTGGCTCTCGCCTATGAGCACCTATGAGGCGCTAACTTTGCACTACAAAGGCAGATTCGAGATTGACGGGGACCTCTCGACCTGGCTGGCGCGAGCCACTGCCGGAACTCGCGAGGCCCCGCTGACCCACGAAATCGCGTTGGCCGCGAGGCGGCTCTCCATGCACCAGGACCCCGCCGACCGTATTCTAGTCGCCACTGCCGAGGTCCTAGACCTGACGCTGGTCACCGCCGACGAACGATTGCTGGGATTGGGAACGATCCGAACCATGGCCAACCGCTAAATGCTCGCGTAGGGACAGCCGCTCGGAGCGAACAAGCCATTGGCGCTTCACTGGTAGTTCACCGGTGTGAGACGTTACTTTCGATGCGCTGACAGCCCCTACACCCGCTGCACGCCGCCGAGCCCTTCCAGCGCCTTCACAATCTGCTCTGCCCACTGCGCCACTTCATCGTCGCGCAGGGTGCGCTCGCTTGACTGGAGCTTGGCGCGCGTCAGAATCGAGTACTTGCCCGCGCCAACTTTTTCTCCGCGGAAGATTTCTACCGGGACGAAACTGCGCAGCTCGGCGATGCCTAACTTGCTCACGCTCTGGCGGATTTTCTCGAACTCCACGCCGTCATCAAAAGCAAAGGAGAAGTCGCGCTCGACGGCAGGGAAGCGCGGCAGCGCCTCATAACGCACCTGGCGCAGATCGTGCTGGTAGAGCTGGTGGAGATAGATCTCGGCGACAAAAACATCCTGCCGCAGTTTGCGGGCCGCGGCCAGCTCCGGATGAATCTGGCCAAACTGGGCGACGGTAGCGCCATCCAGCACGGCGTGGGCCGAGCGTCCGGGATGATAGTAATCGGCGGCCTGGGCATCGTAATAGAGCGTCCAATGGCTGAAGGCCGCGAGCAGGTTTTCGATGTCGCCCTTCAAGTCAAAGAACGAGAGTGGACGTGACGCCGCTCCCGGAGCCAGTCCGCGCACCACCTCCGCATCCACATTCCCAGTCGCGCCAATGGAGATGCGTTTCATCTCCAGCGGCATCGCACCCGTTCCCGACGCCTCAAAGACATTTCCAGCTTCGAACAGGCGAACATTGTCGCTGCCGCGATTCAGGTTGTAAGCCAGCATGTTCAACATGCTCGGAACCATCGAGGTGCGCATCACCGAAGCCTCGTCGCTCAGCGGGTTCGCGAGGTCGAGCTCGGCAGCGCTCGAAAAGCGCCTGGCATCTTCTTTCGAAATGAAGGTCAGCGAAATAGCTTCGTTGTAACCGAGCGCCAGCAGGGAAGAGCGCAGCCGCGCGTCTTTGTGCGCGTCAGGCAGATCCCGAACCTCGCCGCTGTAGGCGGGAAGCGTGTTCGCGAACTTGTCGTAGCCGTGCAGGCGCGCCAGTTCTTCGATGATGTCGATCTCGCGCTCGATATCGAGCCGCCAGCTCGGGATGTGGACCAGATAAGCATCTTCGCCGCCCGGAAGCATCGTGAAACCGAGACGAGTAAGGATGCGGCTGATTTCAAGCGTGCTGAGTTCCTCGCCGAGAATGCGGTGTACTTCCCGTAAGTCGAGCTCGACCGGGGCAAGATCAAGCTGGCGTGCGATTACATCGATCACGTCGCCGATGAGTGTGCCGCCGCCGGATGCAAGTATCAGGTCGGCGACCCGGTTGGTCGAAGGGACGGTCGATTCGAAATCGGCGCCGCGCTCAAATCGGTGCGAGGCATCGGTGTGAAGACCGTGCCGCTTCGACATCTGGCGCACGGTGACCGGGTCCCACCACGCGGATTCGATCAGGATGTTCTTCGTCTTCTCAGTAATCATCGTGTCGAAGCCGCCCATCACACCGGCCAGCCCCACCGGCTTTCTCGCGTCGGCAACCACGAGATCTTCCGTGGAAAGCGTGCGCTCCACGCCATCCAGCGTCTTCAGCGTTTCACCAGCTCGGGCTCTACGAATAATCAGTCGCCGGCCTTCGAGCAGATCGAGATCGAATACGTGCGTCGGCTTGCCACTCTCCCACAAAACGTAGTTGGTAGCGTCCACCGCGTTGCTGATGGGCCGTTGATCGAGCAGTTGCAGACGACTGGCAATGTTTGCGGGCGACGGCTTGATGGCAGCGCCGCGAATTTCGCGCGCCGTGAAGCGCGCACACAGCTCAGGTTCCTGAATATCAATCGTGACGTCGGACTTACCTTGCGACGGCGGCAGCTTCGGTTCGATCGGCTTGAGCGGCAAGTCGTAAAGTGCCGAGGCCTCGCGAGCGACACCATAGTGATTCATCGCATCGGGACGGTTGGTCGTGATGTCCATCTCAAAGATGGTCGCCTCGCCCGAGCCCGAGATGCCCTCGACCGCGACACCCGCAAGGGTGAGTTCGTCCGCAAGCCGGCTGTAATCGACCGGGAAGTCAACGAAGTCGCGCAGCCAATGAGGAGAAATTTTCATGAAAGAGGCTGTTAGCTCTTGGCTTTTGGCCCTTAGCTCTCAGCCGGCGGCTTTTGAATTTGCTAAAAGCCAAGAGCTAACAGCCAAAAGCTTTCTACCCAAACTGCTCCAGAAATCGCACATCCCCCTGGAAAAACAACTGAATATCATCCACGCCGTACTTCAGAATCGCAATTCGCTCCACGCCCATGCCGAAAGCAAAGCCCGAAACTCTCGCCGGATCGTAATCCACGAAGCCGTACACATTCGGATCGACCATGCCGCAGCCCAGCAGTTCAATCCATCCGCTGGCCTTGCAGTTGCGGCATGGAGCGCCGTCGCGCGTGCCCTTGCCGCCGCAGAAAATGCAACTGATCTGCACGTCCGCGCTCGGCTCGGTAAATGGAAAGAACGACGGATAGAAGCGCGTCTTCACGCTCGATCCGAACATCGCTTTCATGGCGTGGTCGAGCGTGCCCTTCAGATCGCAGAACGTGATGTTGGTGTCGACCGCGAGACCCTCGATCTGGTGAAAGATGGGCGAGTGCGTCGCGTCAGGCGCGTCATTGCGATGAACTTTTCCCGGACACACCACGCGCACCGGCGGCTTCGTTTTCTGCATGGTGCGAATCTGCACCGGCGAAGTATGCGTGCGCAGCAGCAGGCGGTCGCGCAGCGGCTTCGATTCCTGTCCCGCGATGAACAGCGTGTCCTGCGTGTCGCGCGCCGGGTGGTTCGGAGGAAAGTTCAACGCCTCGAAGTTGTAAAAGTCGGTTTCAATCTCCGGACCTTCCTCGACCGAGTAGCCCAGATTGCGGAATACGCCAATCATCTCGTTCATCGTCTTGATGACGGGATGTTCCGCGCCCAAGGAGCGGCGGATGCCGGGGAGCGTGATGTCGAGGCGCTCGGTCGAAAGGGGAACTCCTGTTGAGAGTTGCAGCTGAATATCTTCGGCTTTCTGAACCCTATCTTCCACATCCAACCTGATCTCATTGACTCGGCGACCAACCTCGCGCTTCGCATCTTTCGGCGAAGCCTTCAGCCACAAATCATTAACTTGAGACAGGATGCCGTTCTTGCGCGCCATCCAGCGATCGCGAAATACTTTCCAATCGTTCTCGGAAGCGACTGCTGCCGATTCTTGGTCCAGCGCAGACAGAAGTTCGCGCACGGCACTGTCGAGCGCCGAGGTCGAGAAGTCGGTCAGTTTGGGAACGGTGTAGGGCATGATCCCCGAGCAACCCTTAAGAGAATTGTCATCCTGAGCGAAGCGAAGGACCTATGCATTCCGCTGGCGCAGGCGAAATGCATAGGTCCTTCGCTTCGCTCAGGATGACACGACTAAATTAAGACTGAAAGCTGACGGCTGATAGCTGACAACTGATAGCTGAAAGTTGACAGCTACGCCGCTGCGTTCGCCTTCTTTGCCTGCTCCGCCAGACTTCCAAATCCCGCCGGATCGTTCACCGCCAAATCCGCCAGAATCTTGCGGTCCAGTTCCACGCCGGCTTTTTTCAGTCCGCTAATGAACTGGTTGTAGTTCAGTCCGTTCAAGCGGGCGGCGGCGCCGATGCGCACGATCCAGATCGACCGGAACTGGCGCTTCTTCTGTTTGCGGCCGGAGTAGGCAAACTTCAGCCCGCGCTCGACCGCTTCTTTCGCCGAGCGGTAAAGCTTGGACTTAGTTAGGAAATATCCACTGGCGCGTTCAAGAATCCTCTTGCGCTTGGCGCGGCGTTTGGTTCCGCGTTTTACACGAGGCATGGTGCTCTCCTTTTTTATTTCGTCTGGCGGCTGGAGGTAGGATGTACCTCTTCACTCGCTGTGGCCGACTTTTTGCAGTTCAGCCTTGTGCTTGTCTTCCCATTTCCTGTTGGCTTCGTCCCATGACTCTTTGAAGACGTCATGGCCGAACCTGCTCTCGATTGCGGCTGTGCTTACTTCATCGTAGGCATCCGCATACGAAACCAACGATCTAGAGACGATGCAGAGCGCCACTTGCCTATATTCGACACCGTATCGCTCTTGCAAAATCTGCTTGTATTCCGCAACGCCGCGCGGAGGAAGTCCGTAACCTAAGACAACGTAATGTCCTCGCGCTAGGTCAAATCGAGCGACCCATCTCCCACGTGCCGATGCGGATTCGAACCAAGCCACGATCAACAACACAATCGCACCGAAAGCCAAAAGAGCATTCCTGCGATTGAGAACTTTGCTCATTGCTTAGTACGGGATTCACTGGCCACTGGCCACTGGCAACTGACCACTGGCCACTGGTTTTAGTACGGGATCATCCGCTTCACCTTGTGAAGGTCCGCAGCACTCACCAGCACGGAATTCCCCAGCTTTTTCTTGCGCTTCTTGGCTTTGGAGGTCAGGATGTGGCGGAGAAACGCTTTGTGCCGCTTCACTTTTCCCGTCCCGGTTTTCTTGAAGCGCTTGGAAGCGCCTTTGTGTGTTTTTAGTTTAGGCATAAAGATCAGTTCTCAGTTCTCAGTTGTCAGTTCTCAGTTAGTTCATCAGAGTTACGCAGCGCGAATCAATCACAGTACGAAGATTTTACCGATGACTGACAACTGATAACTGACGACTGATTTTACGCTGTCTGCGCGCCGCCTTGCGACGCGGGAGGTGCGGGCTTCGGACGAGCAGGCGGCTTTTCTTTCGCCCCGGTCTCCTTCTTCGGCGCCAGAATCAGGTGTAGCGTATTGCCTTCTTGGCGTGGACGGAACTCCACCAGACCTTTCTGATCGACGTCCTTAATCAGACGTTCCAGAATCTGGCGGCCCAGGCTTTGCCGCGTCATTTCGCGTCCCCGGAAGAAGATGGTCGCTTTCACCTTGTCGCCTTCGTCGAGAAAGCGCAGCACGTGATTCTTTTTGGTTTCGTAGTCGTGATCGTCCACGTTGATACGAAACTTCACTTCTTTGACCGTAATCGTCTTCTGCTTTTTCTTGGCTTCGCGCTCGCGCTTTTCGTTCTGGTACAGAAATTTCCCGTAGTCCATGATGCGGCAAACTGGAGGTTGCGCGGTCGGAGAAATTTCCACCAGGTCCAGGTTTCTTTCGCGGGCCATCTTGAGCGCCTCGAAGGGAGGCATCACGCCAATCTGTTCCCCCTCGTCACCGATCACGCGAACTTCGCGCGCCCGGATACGCTCATTCATGCGGATAAAACGCTTGTCGATACCGTCCTCCGTCTGCTGATACTGACAGGAAAGATGCTTAAAAAGTATAGCATGTGGCGGGTGAGAGGCTGTATTCGAGAGCGAGATTCAGAAGTTTCTGACGGCCTACGCCACCGCCACTTTCGGAGTCCGCAACCGCCGATACAGCCGCAGATAGTCGTCCACCATCCGTCTCGCTGTGAAGCGCTCACGCGCCCGATTGTAGGCTCGCGTCCCGTAGAGGCGTGTGAGTTCGCGGTCTTCGTCCAGTTGGACGAGCACTTCGCTGAGGCTCTCGGCGTTATTTCGTTCGAAGTACAAAGCCGCATCGCCCCACAGTTCGCGATACACTTCGATGTCGTTTGCCACCAGTGCGCAGCGCGAGAACGCCGCCTCAATCGACGCCAGCCCCGTAGGCTCGTAGCGCGAGGTCGCCGCAAAAATCGTTGACTTGCTGTAGAGCGAGCGCAGTTGCGATTCGGTCTGCGCTCCCTTCACCGAAATCTCGTGTTCACCGGTGGAGACGCGCACGTCGGCGCGGATCGGCACCGGCGGCGCCGGAATCGGATTATCCGCTCCTACGATGCACACCGGCAGGCCGTGCGTGTGCTGGGTCAGCAATGCCACCTGTTTTCCCGTATCCCACAGACGGCCGATCGCCAGCACCGACTCCTCCTTCGCCAGAAACGGGTTGAAGTAGATCGGATTGCGTCCGGGCGGAATGATGTATCCCTCGAAATCGTCGCCGTAGGCAAGGCGCAGCATCTCTTCCATCCAGCGCGAAGTCGAGACCACGGCCTCGGCCCGCTTCAACCCCGCGACCATCGTCTCGCGATACCACTTCAGCCAAGCCGAGGCGGCGGGTTCGTGTCCGTGGATGCTCAACCACCACGTGATCACATCGCCGTGCGCCACCACCAGCCGCGGCGTCGCCACTGGCAGCGCTCCAAAACTCAACTGATTCAAATGCAGAAAATCAGGACGCGTGTCGCGCACAACCGCGCACAGATAATCCTCAGCCGCGTGGAAGTCCTGCACACCTTCCTGCATCCAGTCGAGACGAAACGCGGTGGGATGATATTCGAGGCCGTGTAGCCCCTCCATCCATGCGGTTTGATGGGGAAGCGGAATTTCTCCAAAGCTGACGAGCGTGACTTGCGCCCCTTGAGTCACCAGACCCGAAACCAGTTCGCGGGAGTAAGTCCACACTCCGCTGAACGTGTCAGCCGTCACCAGTACGCGCACAGAACCCTCGGGGGATCGAGGGCTGGGAGCTACCCTCGGGCCTACTTGCCTTCAGTTTAGGGGCGAGGGCTGTGCCTAGGGAAGAGTTTTCTTGGGTTCTTCCGCAGCCGGGGCCTGCTCACTTCAGCGCCACGTTATCCGCGTATTTCTTCGCTGTGTTAACCCGAAGGTCCAACGAGAAGAGAATAAGTTGACAATTATTCAATACCAAGTTATGATGTAATTACTCTTTTGAGGACTGGTGGAAGATACAATGCCCGCCTGTGAAACGCGCAAGCTAGAACAGCACGACCTCCGGCCCCATAGGAGTTCGTTATGAGGACAGCAACCACTAAGCAGAACATTACTAAGCCAACTATCAAAGTGGCCGACGAGGTTTGGGTTGCAACACTCATGCTTCACCAGCGCTACCCTGAGCGTCCAGATTTCTTGATCGAAGAGATTGTGGAATTCGCAGGGTCTGCGAAGGAACTCAGATTTATGGGGCCGCTGCGGCCTGGTTTCTATGTACACGTGGTGCAGCATTGCGTCGCCAATCGTCCTCCAAACCCTGGACGCTACAGAATGCTCTTCGAAACGTCGCCTGGGCGCCGTCGTCTGTTTCGCCATGGCGACGCTTATCATCCCCAACGAGAGGGCGGGAAGATTTCGCCTAAACCGGAGGATCTACCCGAAGACTGCTTAAGAGGACTCCTCGCGTGGTATCGCGGCTGGAGTGTGAAAGCCGCGGAGCGAGCAATCGACGATGATCCTTTGTTAGCTCTTCGTGGATCTGGAAAAGAACTTTGGGCGGATGAGCACGCCGACGATTATGTACGCCGCCTGCGCGAGGGCTGGGAATGAGTCGCATTTTTTGGGACACCAACCTCTTCATTTACCTGTTCGAGGACTACGGGGTGCTCTCAGAGGCTGTCGGACAGCTTCGTTCGAAGATGCTTGACCGGGGCGATCAATTGCTGACTTCCACCCTCACGCTGGGCGAGATACTGGTAAAACCCACCGAGCGCAGCGACTCTGAACTTTGCAGAAAATATGAGCACGCAATTTCCACGGCGTCGACTATGATTTCCTTCGATGTGAAAGCGGCGAAGGTATACGCGGCCCTGAGATCGGAAAGATCGCTCAAGCCGCCCGACGCTATTCAGTTGGCCTGCGCTGCAAGCGCGAACGTGGATCTTTTCGTCACCAATGACGAGCGGCTCCAGGGCAAGCACGTTGACGGTATTCAGTTCATCGTGCCCTTGGCGAGAGTGCCCATCTGAACTTGCGGTCAGGCGCTGGCCTTCGGGCCGAAGATACATCTCGAAGGGCTTTCTCCTAAGAAAACTTGGGGGGCCCGTTCCTTAGCGTTTTACGTTCCGCTTCACCCATTCCCGTTCCAACTGGTTGATTTCACGCAGGATGGCTGAAATCAGCCACTTGTCTCCCCGCAACTTTTCGCCGCGCTCTGAGTTTGAATGTGTAGGCGCTTCAGAAGAAACAGAAAGCTGAATCGCCTCTCGCTCCGGCGAATCGCGACAATGAATCGCCCAGCGGAGCGAAAGGGGAGGTTCACCATGAAATACTTGAGATACGTTGCACTGCTTGCTTTACTGACGTTGCCGGTTGCGTACTCGCAGGCAGGGGTCAGGGTCGGAGTGGGGATCGGCGTCGGCGGCTATGTGGCTGGCCCGCCAGTCTGCGCTTACGGCTATTATCCGGACTATCCGTATGCTTGCGCGCCCTATGGCTACTACGGTCCGAGCTGGTTCGCGAACGGGATCTTCATCGGCGCAGGCCCCTGGTACCACGGGTGGGGACATCCATATTACGGACGCGCCTACGGCCGCGGTTTTGCGGGACGCGGCTTTGTCGGACATGGTCCAGTGGGTCGTGGTCCGGCGGTTCGGCGCGGCTTCGAAGCACGCGGTCCAGCTGCTGGTTCTCGCGGAGGGGGCCATGGAGGGTCCCGGGGCGGCCGCTAACAAATTGCACCGGAAATTTACGAACGGCTGGCATGACAAATCTGCCAGCCGTTTTTCTTTTCCAATTCATCGGCCACGCCCTCGAGGGCAAGCCGCCTGAATTCTTCCACGACTGGCGAAGGAATATCTCGAAGGACTTCTCCTTAGAAAACTAGGGGACATTAGAGGTGTGCAGACGGTTCGGGTTCTACCATTGAGCCCGCGGTCTCCAGTTGCTTGCGGAGCTTTTTCACCAGTTCGTGAATCACCTGCAGCTTTTCGGCCGCCGCCGGGGGCAAGCCGGGGGTTTCCAGGGCCAGTTCGATGGACAGCAGCAGCACCGTGACCGTGCCACTCAGTTCGCCGTGGAGCCTGCCGATCGCCGCTTTTCGGGCCCTTACTTCCTCCCGCTGGCGGCGCTGCATGGCCGCCCGGACTTCCCGCACCAGGCGCTCCATTCCACTGATCGCCAGATTCACCTGCACTGGAATGGCAGTGCCCAGGTGCTCGAGCGTGGTCTCGGCTTCATGCGGCTCGGCTTCGAGCAGGTATTGATCGAGCACCACCGCCAGATAGCATTCTGCCCGCAAAAGTGTGGCTGCCCGCGCCAGACTTTCCGCTACCACGACCTCCTCGCCCGTAGCCTCTTTCAGCGCTGCGGCACATTCGGATGCCCGCTCGCTCGCCGTCGCAAGAAGAATCATGATGAAACCCTCTCGCAACTTCCGGGCCAATTGTTCTAGCCTGAAAATAAATGAGTTGTGCGCTGGGCCTTCCGCTTAACCTCCCGTTCTGGCACGAGCGCTTTGCCCGGCAGCTCAGTTTTGGGACTGGTACTCTTTCAGTTTGCGGTACAGCGTGGTCTTTCCAATGCCCAGCAGTCGCGCCGCCAGCATCTTGTCTCCATTCACCTGCGCGAGCGCGTTTAGGATGGTTTGTTTCTCCAGTTCCGCTATAGGCACGATGCCATTGCTCGGCTGGCTCATCCCCATCAATTCGACGGGCGCGCTGTAAATCTTGGTGGGAAGATCGCGCATCTGAATTTCGTGCGCGCTGCTGAGCGCACAGGCCCGCTCCAGCGAATTCTCCAGTTCGCGCACGTTGCCGGGCCAGTCGTAATTCAGCAGCGCCTTGAGTGACTCGTCCGAAATGGTCTTTTCGTTTCCTGCCTCGCGCCCGATGCGCTCAAGAAAATGCGCCACCAGCAGCGGGATGTCCTGCCGGCGCTCGCGCAAGGGGGGAATCCGCAGCGTGAGCACGTTCAGCCGGAAAAAAAGATCGCGGCGGAACGTGCCCTCAGTCACGGCTCGTTCCAGGTCGCGGTTGGTCGCGGCCAGAATCCGCACGTCGATGGGAACGCGCTTCACGCTTCCCACCGGACGAATCTCCTTCTCCTGGATCGCCCGCAACAGCTTCGCCTGCAAGTCGGTCGGCAGCTCGCCAATCTCATCCAGAAATACCGTGCCCCCGGCGGCGATCGCCAGCAGCCCTTCCTTGGGATTGGTCGCGCCCGTGAAGGCGCCGCGCACGTGGCCGAACAATTCGCTTTCGATCAAGGTCGGCACGAGCGATCCGCAGTCGACCGGAATGAACGGCTTGTTGCGGAACACACCGGCCATGTGAATCGACTTCGCGACCAACTCCTTGCCCGTGCCGCTTTCGCCCAGAATCAGCACCGGATGCGCGCTCTGTCCGGCTTTCGCGATGATGCGGTAGAGCTTTTCCATCTCCGGCGCGCGCCCGATGATGTTGCCGAACCCCTGCCGCGATTTGAGAGTCTCCCGCAGCACGCGGTTCTCCGTCCTTCGCCGCAGATGCCCGGCCACGCGCTCCAGCAGCAGACGCAGCTCCTCCATGCTGAAGGGTTTGGTGACGTAGTCGTACGCGCCATCTTTCATCGCTTGCACCGCCGACTGCACCGTGCCATAGCCGGTCACCACGATCACCAGCGCGTCGGCACGATGCTTTTTGATCGTATGCAGTGCTTCGAGGCCGCCCGCGCCCGGCAGCCGTAAGTCCAGCAGCACGGCGTCGGTGCTGGAGCTGTCGAGCAACCGGTAGGCCTGTCCGGCAGACTCGGCTACCTGCGTATTGAATCCGAGCGATTGCGCCACCTCCCGGCACGCCTCGCGGATGGCGCGGTCCTCGTCCACGATCAGAAGGTTCAAGAAATTCGCTCCCTCGATTTGCGGGGCATGGCTTTGGCTATGACTGAGGACAGCGGCGGTCGATGCGTTGAACATGTCGAATCTCCCTGGCGATGCAGAACTTCACGAGCCCAAATTTGACGAGCAAGAAACTTCACGATGAAGAACTTCAACCACACGTTCGATCAGGGCCCTTCTGGAAAATGGTTTGTGAATCAGCCTGATTCGGGGAATGCTGATTCGAAGACTCCTCGATTGAAGCCTCGATCGCCGGAAGAAATACTTCAATCGAGGTGCCGCGTCCCAGCTCGCTCTCGACCTCGATCCTTCCGCCCGCTTCACTGACGATGCGCTCGACCGTCGCCAGGCCCAGACCCGTCCCCTCTCCCAGCTTCTTGGTGGTGAAGAAAGGCTCGAACAGCCGCGCGCGAGTCTCCGCATCCATCCCGCAGCCGTTGTCTTGCACCGCCAGCGAGACGGCACGCCGCGCACTCCCGGGTTCAACCTCGCTGGGAAATTCCCCCGCCCGCGTGATCAACCTGATCTTCCCTCCCTGCGGCATCGCATCGCGCGCGTTCAGCACCAGGTTCATCAGGATCTGCCGCAACTGCACTGGATCGGCGAGCACCAGCCCGGCGCCGGAGTCGAGCACGGTAACCAGTTCAATCTGCTCGCCGATCAGCCGCTGCAACAGATTTTCCGTGGAAGCCACCACTTCGTTGACCCGGATCGGATGCGGCTCCGCGGCTTGCTTGCGCGCGATCGCCAGTAGTTGATGCGTCAAGGCAGCGCCTTGCTCGCCCGCCATGCGGACTTCTTCAACGTGCTGGTGCAGTTCGCTCCGCTCCAATCCATTGTTTTCCAATCCATGGTTGTCCAATCTGCTGTCCAATCTGTTCTCCAATCGGCGGTTCGCCAGTCCGGCGCCCTCGAATCCACTGCTCTCAGGTCCGCCCTTCTCCAACCCAGCGCTCAGCAGGTCGCAGTACAGCAGAATTCCGGTCAGCAGGTTGTTAAAGTCGTGCGCGATTCCTCCCGCCAGCCGTCCGATGACTTCCATCTTCTCGGCTTCGCGCAGATGTTCTTCCACCCGTTTGCGCTCGGTCGCGTCCGCGAGCATCGCAATCAGGAAGGCGGGCTCGCGGCGGGCGTCACGAGCCAGCGACACCGTCAGATGTCCCCAGAACTCGGACCCGTCCTTGCGCCGGTAGCGTTTTTCGATTTCGAACGAGCCGCGCTCGCCCCGCATCAGCTCGCCCAGCCATCGTTCGTCTGATGAAAAATTGCCGGGGGAAATGTCGCGGCCAAGTTCATGGCAAGGTTCCGGATAAAGCTCACGAGCGTGCGTGCCGGCCAGTTCCTGTTGGCTGTAGCCGAGCATTCCGCTGAGCGCGGGATTCGCTTCCAGAATCCGGCCATCGAGCCGGCAAATCCCGATTCCAATCGCGGCCCCTTCAAACATCGCCCGGAAGCGCAGATCGCGATCGTAATCGCGTGCCGCAGGAAATTGAGTTGCGACGTTCATGCCGACATTACTCCTGAGATTCAGACCGCCGCCCGACCCATCGCCACATCCGCTTGCGGTCCGGAGAAACCGCAAGAAAATGCTGGTAGCGACGGAACATTGCGACCTTTGCGATTCCAAGCTGGGAAAAAGCCAGCCCCAACTTTTCCGCGAATGAACCGCGCTAGACCTGATTAGGGAAAGTGTAGTGCGAATCCCCATGGCCGCTAAGTGCGCGCTGTCACATCAAATTTGTGATGATTCGGGATGAATTAGGGCAAGGCCAGGAAGGGTAATTACCTGTCGGATGGCGCGTTGATCGGGGAGAAAATCCGGCGTATTTATTGGTTTTTCAGAAGCTTATGGAAATCTCATTCCGGTCGTCGGGAATCCGCAAATCAATTCCGCGTTCGTGATTGGTGGCAACTGTCGCGTTGATGTCGAGCATGTCAACCGGGACGTTGCGCTGGTGACGGTCAATGCTGACAGACAGAAGGCTTGCCGTGAGCACAAACCGCCGAGTTTCCAGTCGCTCTCCGTTTGCCAGGATGAATATGGTTGGCGGTAGTAATTTGGCGTTTGCATTGGCAACGCCCGGAATTTCGATGACCTGCGCCTTGGGTACAGGACGTTCCGGTGCCCGTAGAATTGCGACTGGGGGCACAGGCCCATTCGTCACTGCTTCAGCATCGGGTTGCTCGTACCCAAACGGCTCGTCGTACGGTAAAAAATATGGGACAAAACTGGAGCCGAAGCTGTCGCGGCGGTGAGAACCGCTGGGAAAGAATCTGTTTGGGAAGCCGCGCTGCCCGGCAAAGCCTGAGCGAACACGCTGTCCGGCAGCATTGCCGTGAAATGCCGGCGCTGCCCGCTGTGCTTGCAGAGACCCGTTCAGAAGGGAGGCGACCAGCAGCGTAAATAAGGCTGCTCTCGGCATGCAGAGATTATACCCGAGCCGGAGCCATGTGGCGGCGGGCAGCCGCTCGCCAGGCACCACCCACCGCCCTCGCACTCCTTGATATTCTGATTGGGGGAAACATGGCTTTCCGCGCCAATCGCATCGCCGTCATCCTGCTGGTGCTCGGCCTCCTCTGCGCCTGTGGCCGTCCGCCCGCTGACAACGCTTCGAACTCTGGCGATTCGCAGAAGCTGCCCTTCGATCGCCAGCCGCGCTCGACCGGAATCTCGCCCAGCCAGTCGCTGATTCCATCCGCCACGAAACTGCCTGAGGGAACGCCCATCCCGATTCGGCTGCAGAGCGCGCTTTCGAGCGCGTCGTCGCATGCTGGAGACGCCTTCAACGCAACCATCGATGAGCCGGTCGTGATCGACGGCCAGACGCTCGTCGCCCGCGGCACACTTGCGACCGGCCGCGTGCTCGAAGCCAAGCCCGCCGCAAGTTCTCGCGGGAGTTCTCGCGAAAGTTCGCTCGAACCGGGCTATCTGCGGATCGTGCTGGTGAGTTTGAACGTCGGCGGCAGGCCGGTCATGATCGAGACCTCCAGCATCTTCGCCAAAGGCGGCTCCCGCGAGGAACGAAACCCCGCTACCGGCAAGGCTTCTGGCGACACTACGAAAGATCGAGATAGAGATGTCGTGTTCGGCATCGATCGCCGTCTCAACTTCCGTCTTGCCCAGACCGTTGACCTGCAATAATCCTGACCTGCAAAAAGCAGTATGATTAACTGTCGTGCCCTGGACGTGAGATCAACTTCTCTACGGGACAGACGTCTTAAAGTTGGCCTCAAACGTCGCCGGCCGGCAATCTCGCCTTTCAATCCACGAAGCCCGGAGCAGAGAGCAACACCGGGCAAACGAGGGATGACGGGCCAGAGGAATAACAATGCATATTCGTTTCATTCGTACGCTGTTGTTCGCGCTCGTCGTGTTGTCGATGTCGGCAGCATCGTTCGGGCAAATCGGCGTGGCCATTAGGATCGGCCCGCCGCCGCTGCCCGTCTATGAGCAGCCGCTTTGTCCAGGCGACGGTTATATCTGGACCCCCGGGTACTGGGCCTACGACTACGACATCAGCGACTACTACTGGGTGCCGGGCACCTGGGTGCTGGCGCCGGAAGTCGGCTTCCTGTGGACTCCAGCCTACTGGGGTTGGGGCGGGGACGGTTTTGTTTTCTATGACGGCTACTGGGGTCCGCACGTAGGCTTCTACGGCGGGATCAATTACGGCTTCGGCTATTTCGGTGAGGGTTACGAAGGCGGCCGTTGGGACGGCGGACACTTTTTCTACAACCGTTCCGTGAACAACATAAACATCAGCAACATTCACAATGTTTACGATACCCACGTGACGTACAACAACGAGAGCCGCGTTAGTTACAACGGCGGCAACGGTGGAATCAGCGCGCGTCCAAGGCCTGAAGACGAGACTGCGGCACGTGAGAGACATATCCCGCCGGTAGCGACTCAAACTCAACATGCGCAAGCGGCCCGAGCCAACCCCCAGCAACGCGCGTCGTCGAACATGGGCAAGCCAGGCGTGGCAGCAACACCGAGGCCCGGAGATTTTAATGACCGTGGCGCGGTCCCGGCCAAAGCGGCAGGAGGGTCCTATACTCCAGCCAATCGGGGAGGAGCCAGCACGGCCGTTCATCCTCGCGAGCTTCCGCCTTTGGCCCGGAGCACTCCAAATACGGGCAACCCGAAGGTGGACAAGAAGTACCAGCAGCAGCAGGACAAGCAAATCGCGAAGCAGCAACAGGAACGAGACAAACTCCAGAAGCAGCAGGACCAGGAGCACGTGAAGCTGGATAAACAGAAGGCCAATGACGCACAAAGGCAGCAGGTGGAGCAGAAGCACCAGCAACAGACGCAGCAATTGCAGCAAAAACACCAGCAACAGACGCAGCAGTTGCAGCAGAGACAGCAGCCAGCGAGCCGGGAGCCGGGCAGGAAGTAAGATCGTCCTCCGGCGGGAAGACATAGAGCGGATTTAGTGTCGCTGTACCCAGAACGCGTAGGGACGGCCGCCCTCGGCCGTCCAAGCCGAGTGCAACTCGGCAGTTGCCGGTGGACACAGCAACTCTGGACTCGCTATGGTCGTTCATGGAACGAGCATTCATTGAACGGGTCAGCGAAGGGCGCTGAACGAGAACCGGGCGGGGTATCTGCTAAGCCTCGCCCGGCACGACCTAGAAACTCTGCTGGGACGCTGTAGCGATTCACTGGGTCAACAAGCTCCGCCGACTTGCACCGGCGCTGCGCTTGCGGATTAGTCTCTTTCGTCAATCGCGGGTTCTTCCGTGAGACGGATCGCTTGACGCTGCGACGTCGAGGTCCACAGGCAAGAGCTGGGTGGGATCTCTTGGGGAAAGTATGCCGGGTGGGTAACAATTTCCATCTTTGTTGTAGTTAGCGCAGCCGCGTGCAAAATCAGATCGCTTCGGCGACTGAGAAAATTGCCAGACTTCTGCAAAAGAGATACCGCTGGATTCGGGCAAGAGATCCTTTCTTGAAGATGTGCATCCAGGGGAGGGTGGACATGAGTCGTTGACGACCCAATATTTTATTTTTCTTCCACCGGCATTTTTCTGGATATCCTGCGCGGTCACGATGGAGGCGCCGGAACCCTCCTTGGCAGCGATCCCTGAGCAGTACACACCCGCTGCAAAGTGTGCGGAATTCACTCCATCGACCCAGGCATGAAGATAGGCTCGTTGTTCCCGAAGGAGACGTCCGCCTTGTTCCTGGTCGAGAAAGAGGATGGTCTGCAATGGAAATCCTTCCGCACGCGCCGCCGCGACCGCTGCGGCAGCGTCGGAGTTGCCTAACCTGGCCGCGTCCCCGGCCGACTTGATCTCCGCGTACGTTCGGCCGTTGAATAGAACCAGAAAGCCAAAGCCTGTAGCTTGGACAATCTTCCGCTTGCCAGTCCAGGAATTAGTTTTCGCTCCCGGCGGATTATTCAGCCAATAGCCGGAATAGGAGAAGGTCTGGCGGAGGATCTTTAAGTTCGCATCGCCCGGATAGTCGTTGCGATCGAAGCCGAGGTATCCAGCATGTGCTGGACTCGAAGCGGAGTTCGGCATCAGTTGAAACCCGGCGGTCAGGAACGCCAGAGTCGCCGCGATTAGCCGCAAAGTTTTCATTGTGTGTCTTTCCTCGGGCGTGGGTTAGCCGTCAACCTATACGCCGCCACTACCAGTGAACCAGATTCTCCGGATCTTCCACCAGGACGACCTCATATTTTTCCAACATCGGCATCACGACACCCTCCAGTTCGCCCTTCCATAATTCCCCTTCATAAAATTCTGCTTTCATCGGCTCACGCGAAGCAAGATCAGGGAAGCCGCGCATAAAAAAGAAGGTGTCGGGATCTTCGACGGAAAGAAATGGGCCCAGGATTTTCATCCCGATTTCTGTGTGTGCCGGAATCGACTTGGAACGAAATATTTCCAGGAACTCGGCGCGCTTGCCGGGCTTGGTTTTGTAGGTGCGCATTTCGATGATCATCGGCAGTCTCACTCCTCGCGGACTTCCCTGTGATTCGCCTGCTCGTGATTCGGGCGGGACTCAGACCGTCATCTCCGCGTCCTCGCGACGATCTGGTTTCGCTGCCGCTGCCGGCAGGCGCAAGCGGAAGGTTGTGCCGGCTCCGACGATGGAATCGAATTCCACCGAGCCGTAGTGCCACTGCATAATCTGGTAGGTTTGCGCCAGTCCAATTCCGCTTCCACCCTGGTCGCCTTTGGTGGTGTAGTAAAGTTCGAAAATCTTCTCCTGCGCTTCGGGGGGAATTCCGCAGCCCTGGTCCATTACTTCGGCGAGAATCATATCTCCATCGCGGTGCGCTTTCAGGGTGAGCGTTCCTCCCGCAGTCATGGACTGCACTCCGTTCAGCACCAGGTTCAAAATCGCCTGCTTCATCAGATCGGAATCCACTCGGACTATGAGCGCATCATCTCGGTTGGGCACGTCTTCGTTCGGTTGTTCGTGGTTGGGCTGGTTCTGGTTGGGCAGTTCCAGCACGACGCGCACGCCGTGACGCGCGGCATCGGGCGCGGCCAGCGTCGATACACTCTCCAGAATCTTGCGCAAGTCCACTTCTTCCAGACGCAAATCGCGGGGACGGGTGAAGTCCACCAGGATTTGCACGACGCGGTCGAGGCGGTGGATCTCGTTGCCGATGATGTCCATGTGGCGGCGCGTGTCGGGATCGTCCTGCTGCAGTTTGTTTTGCAGTAACTGCAGGTGCAGCACGATGGCGTTGATGGGGTTCTTGACCTCGTGCGCCACGCCCCGGGTCATCCGGCCGCTGGCGGAAAGACGGCGCGAAATTTCAATCTCGTCCTCGATGCGCCGCACCGATTCGGCATCGCGCATGGTCAGCAGCGCGCCAATCGGCGTGCCTTTTTCCTGGATGAAATCGAGCGACACTTGAACCCGCCGGCCATCGGCGGCTTCAAATTCGTACTGCAGCAGCGGGCGCTGCTTCTGGAACGCGGGCAGAACCACCGCGCCCAGAACCGTGCCATCGGGAAAAATCTCTTCCGCGGTGCGTCCCAGAATTTCGCGGCGCGGGCGTCCCAGAAACTTTTCCGCGGAGGCGCTCACCAGCACCACTCGGGTATCGCGCGTGAACAGCATGAGTCCGTCCTGGAGCTTGGTCATGACCTGTTCGACGTTGTCTTTCAGCGCGGAAAAAATCTGGTTGGTATCACGAATCTGCCGGCCGAGGTGCGCGATCTTCAGTGACACCAGGCCAACCTCGTCCTCTGAACCGGACTCCTCGGCGGGCAACAGATCGCCGGCGCTTGCACTGTCGAGGTTGCGGGCGATGGCCTTCAGAGGGCCGAGCGCGACATTGGAAACCACCGCCCCCAGTATCAGCGAACAAAAAATCGCGACCACCGAAAAGAAAGCTGCCTGCTGCAGTTTTGGCGTCAGTTCGTTGCGCAGAAAAACCGTCGAAACGCCCACCCGAACGCTGCCAAACGCCTGCCTGTCGAGTTGCAGCCCGATGCTCACGTCATAAACGGTGGCCGGGCCGTAGAGCATGCGCAACTGGCGGCGGAAGCCCGCGTCGCGCAACACGGCCAAAGGGGCGCGCTCCGGAACCGGCGTGCCATTCAGAGCCGGATTGGTATCGAGAATCGCCACTCCACTCGGGTCAATGATGGCGGCATCGTAGATGATGCGAGAATTTCCCACCACCGATTCCAGCATGTCGTTCAGGTTGGTGTCGGTCTGGAGATAATTCGTGATGGCGGTCCGCAGCGCCTTGGGATTGTTGGTGTCCACCCGCGTGCTGGTCAGATCGGGCACCGCTTTGGAGGCGGCGTACTCGAGCTGGTTCGTGAGCTGGGAAGCGGTTTCATCGGCCCACAGCAGGCGCTGGCGCAGCAGCTGCGACAGATAAATCCAGGAAAAGCCGACCACCAGCGCCGTGAACAGCGTGGTGATCACGAACACGATGATGAATTTGCGAGTCATCTGAAAACAGTTCTCGGTTCTCAGTTCTCAGTGAGCGCCACGACGTATTTCTGAGAACTGGGAACTGAGAACTGAGAACTTTTTCTCACTCCTCCACAGTCATCGCCGTATCCTGGGGCCGGCCGTACTCTTTCAGCTTGTTATGCAGCGTTTTCAGGCTGATGCCCAGCATCTCCGCGGCTCGCGTCTTGTTGTTATTGGTCGCCTGCAGAGTTTTCAGGATGAGCAGCTTCTCTGCTTCCCCGACCGTCGTACCGACGCCCAGGTGCACGGCATCGGGATCGTTTACCACTTGCCGCACACTCTGGCCAAATCCCGGCGGCAAGTGCTTGGTTTCCACCAGTCCGCCTTCGCAGACGATCACGGCGCGTTCCAGCGTGTTGCGCAACTCGCGTACATTGCCCGGCCACGAGTAGGTCTGGAAAACATTGAGCACGGCTTCGCTCACGTCCGCCACCTTGCGATCGTGCTTCAGGTTCATTTCCGCGAGCAGGCTCTTTGCTAACTCGCGGATGTCTTCTTTATGCTCTCGCAGCGCCGGCATATGGATATTGAAGACGTTGAGCCGGTAATAAAGATCCTCGCGCAGTTCGCCATTGGCCACGGCATCGTTGGGAACCTTGTTGGTCGAGGCTAGCACCCGCACATCCACCGAAGTTTCGACCTTGCTGCCGAGCCGCCGCAGTTTGTGATCTTCGAGTACGCGCAGCAGCTTGGCTTGCGTGCCCACCGGCATCTCGCCAATCTCGTCGAGCAGCAGCGTCCCGCCTTCGGCCAGTTCGAAGCAGCCGGTGCGGCGCTCCAGCGCGCCGGTGAACGCGCCTTTTTCATGGCCAAAGATTTCGCTCTCGATCAGCGTCTCGGGAATGGCCGCACAATTAATGGGGAAGAAAGGTTTGTTGCGTCGCGGACTCAGATCGTGGATGGTGCGTGCCACCAATTCCTTGCCGGTGCCGCTCGCCCCGGTGATCAACACGGAGGCCGTGCTCGGAGCCACCATCTCGATCAGCCGGAAAATCTCCTGCATTTGAGCGGACGCGCCGACCAGCAGGCCGAGCGCTCCTTTGTCGCGCAAGCGGCGGCGCAGCGATTCGTTTTCGGTGCGGGTGTTCAGGATCTCGCCGATGTTGGTCAGGATCGAGCGCAGCCGCCGAAAATCGATGGGCTTCTCGATGTAGTCTTGGACTCCCAGCCGGCCGGCGTGAAATGCGGTGTCGGTCGCCTTCTGGGCCGTGACCATCACCACCGCGATCGACTGCGCAAGATCCGCCAGCCGCTCCACCAGTTCCATGCCGCCCATGCGGGGCATCTTCACATCGGTGATCACGATGGACGGAGCAAAGGCGGCGATTTTTTCCAGAGCTTCCACGCCGTCGGCCGCGGTGTCGGTGCGATAGCCCCATCCCGAGACCAATTCGGCCAGCCCGGTTCGTTCGTTCTCTTCGTCTTCAACAATCAGTACGCGTTCCTGTGTCATATTCCTCTGTTATGGCCCAATCAGCATTATTCAGGGAAGCGCGCCGCCTCGCAACCGGGCCGGAATGCGGAATATCAATTTGAGATAAGTCCGGCGCAATTCTACAGAAAACGGAATCGCGATCCGCGACGGCTATGAAAATACCGGTTAACTAATTCTTCCTCTTTTGCAAACATGCCCTCTTGCTGTAGAATTCTCTGTTTCCCAGGTGCAGCCTATCTGTGCGTGCCATCAGGCTTTATTTTTTCCAGTTCTACTAAATAACTTTGTAGTGGACGGAGGAACTCAATGTCACTTTGTCAAGAAACTTACCGGAGATGCGCGAGTGTCGCGCTCGTCCTGGCCCTCGTTCTGATTGCGTTGCCGTCTTTACTGAACGCACAAACTGCACGGTCGGACGACACGACTCCCAAGGCGGAGTGGTTCATTGGCTATCAGTGGTTGAACCCGGGCGGCAACGTCCCCGACCAAAGCAGTCCGCCCTTGGCTGTTCAACTGCCCTCGCTGGACAAGGGCTTCGGCACCAGTCTGGCCTACAACTTCACCAAGAATCTGGCTCTCGAAGGCAATTACGGCGTGAACTGGAACGCCGACACAATCAACACACTCAGCGTTGGGCCGAAGGCCACCTGGCGCGGCGAAGGTGTGAACTTTTTCGTGCACACGCTGCTCGGATGGGAGCGTCTGGGGGCCCAGGGTGACCTTACCAGCAACGGTGTCGTCGCGATTCTGGGCGGCGGTATGGATCTGAAACTCTGGAAGACGGTCTCACTCCGCTTGTTTGAAGCCGACTACCAGTGGTCGCACCAAAACTTTGCCAGCGTCGTGCCGCCTGAGGATGGCTCTTTGCGCCGTCCGGAATACCACGGTGCCCTGCTGCGCACCGGTCTGGTGTTCAATCTTGGCGGAGCTCCCGAAGTTCCGGTGGCGGCGGCCTGCTCAGTGCAGCCCAGCGAAGTCATGGTGGGCGAACCGGTGCACGCGACTGTCGTTGCTAGCAACTTCAACCCCAAGCACACGCTCTCCTACACCTGGGCCAGCAACGGGGGCAAGATTGAAGGCAAAGATACCGGCGCCACCATTGACACCAACGGCGTCAGCGGCGGCACCTACACAACTACTGCCACGGTCACCGATCCCAAGGCCACGAAGAACAACACGGCCAGTTGCACCGCCAACTTCACGGTGAAGGAACCGCCCAAGAACCCGCCGCAGATTTCCTGCTCGGCGAGCCCATCGACGGTCCAGGCTGGTACTTCGTCAACCATCAGTTGCACCTGCACCAGTCCCGACAACGTTCCGGTGACGGTGGGTGGATGGACTTCAAGCGGCGGCAGTATTTCCGGCAGCGGAAACTCCGCCACGCTGAACACCACCGGCGCCTCGTCCGGTCCCATCACGATCGGGGCTACTTGTACCGACTCGCGCGGCTTGACGGCTTCGACGACGAGCTCGGTGACGGTTGAAAATCCGCCACCGCCGCCGCCGCAGGCCACCAAGGTGAACGAGTGCCAGTACCCGAACGTCAAGAAGCCGTGGCGCGTCGATAACACCTGCAAGGCCGAACTGGACGATGTTGCCCTCAAGTTGCAGCAGGATCCAGATGCCAAGCTGGTGGTCGTCGGGAACGCTGATCCGATGGAAGTCGCCAAGTCCAAGCATAAGAACCTGGCGGCGGAGCGAGCGGTCGACGTGAAGTTCTACATCTCGGGAGGCGAGGCCAAACAGAACATCGACCCAAGCCGCATCGAGACCCGCACCGGAAACGCCGGCACAGCGACTTCGGAACAGTGGATCATTCCGGCTGGCGCGACCTTCCCCGGGGCCAGCACCACGACCCCGGTCGATGAGATGAAGGTAAAGCCGATTCCGGATCATCCGAAGCCCGTCGCCAAGAAGAAAGCGGCGAAAAAGGCCGAATAACCGATGCAGATCGAGCACGAAAGGCCGGTGGGGCTCACCCTGCCGGCCTTTCTATTTTCTGCCCTTCGGTAACCTTGTCTCAGCCGTGCTAGGCTGTCTAAAGTGGAGCGCAGGCGAATACTGTTCGCCGGGGGTCAATCTACGCGCATGGATTTCACAGTGAAACGGAACGTTCTCCGCACAAGTTTATTGCTTCTTGCTGTCAGTCTTTTGAGCACCGCGCTGCTGGCCTCTGGGCCCTGGCAGGTGTTAGGTCCGGACGGCGGCGATGCCCGCAGCCTGGCTTATGACGCCCGCAATCCGGATCACATCCTGCTCGGCACCAGCACCGGCCAGATGTTTGTTTCGAATGATGCCGGACGCAACTGGTCGCGCCTGGCGCGCCTGGGTGGCGACGACTACGTGCTCGATCACATCTCCATTGATCCGCAGGATTCCAACCGCATTTATGTTTCGGCGTGGAGCGGATCGAGCCAGCAGATCGGCGAAGTCTTCCGCACGCGCGACGGCGGCCGCAACTGGGATACGCTGCCGGCGATGCACGGCAAATCGATCCGCGCCCTGGCCGTGCACAAGGGTGACTCCAAAGTCGTGGTCGTCGGCGCGCTCGACGGCGTCTATCGCAGTAAAAATGGCGGCGATACCTGGGAGCGCCTGTCGCCCGCAAACTCCGCCGACATCAAGAATATTGAATCGATCGCGGTCGACCCCAAAGATCCGAACACCGTCTATGCCGGAACCTGGCACCTGGCCTGGAAAACTTCCGACGGCGGCGCCAACTGGCAGCATATTAATAAGGGCATGATCGATGACTCCGATGTGTTTTCGGTTATCGTCGACCATGAAAACCCCTCGGTCGTTTTCGCCAGCGCCTGCTCGGGAATCTACAGGAGCGAGAACGGGGGCAACCTGTTCACGAAGATTCAGGGCATTCCGTTTTCGGCGCGCCGCACCCGTGTGCTCAAGCAGGATCCGGCGAACGAAAATATCATCTACGCCGGCACCACCGAAGGCCTCTGGAAGTCGACCGACCTCGGCAAGGTGTGGAAGCGTGTGAGCGATCCCGAGGTCGTCGTCAATGACGTGCTCATCGATCCGCGGGATTCCAAGCGCGTGCTGCTCGCCACCGACCGCAGTGGCGTGATGGCCTCGACCGATGGCGCCTCCACCTGGACCACTTCCAACCACGGCTACACACATCGCTATGTCTCCGCCATTCTGGCCGATAACAAAGATGCCAGTTCGCTCTACGTTGGCGTCGTCAACGACCGCGAATACGGTGGCATGTTCCATTCCCGTGACGCTGGACAGCACTGGTTGCAGAAAGCGGCTGGCCTCGGCGGGAAGGACGTTTTCGCGCTCAAACAGGCTCCCAGCGGAATGCTGGTCGCGGGTACCAACCATGGCGTGTATTCGCTGGAGCGCAATGCCAGTGAATGGCATCCCATGAACGTTGTGGTGATCGAGCATACTTCGAAAACCACGCCCAAGGGTTCACGCAAAGCGGTCACCAAGACAACCTTCGAGAAGAAGGAACTCGTCTCGCGGGTCAACGATCTTGAACTCGGTTCCGGACGCTGGCTGGCGGCAACCACTACTGGCATCTACGCGAGCGCCGACCAGGGCGAAACCTGGAAGGGCGGACAGATTCTGGGACAGACTGATTTCGTTTCAGTGCGAGCCGAAGGTTCCACGTTGGTGGCGGCTACACGTTCCAGCGTGCTGGTCTCGAATGACAGCGGCGCGACCTGGAAACGCGCCGGTCTGCCGACGTATGTGGTCAGCATCCGCAGCGCCGCGATTGCTTCCGATAGCCAGATCATGATCGCCTCGCGCGAAGGGGCGTTCCGCAGCGGAGACAGGGGCGCGACCTGGGAGCATGTCGTCAACGGCCTTCCCGCCAAGGACATCACTTCCGTCAGCTTCGATTCCACCCACAAGCGCCTGCTGGCCACCAGCGACGCGACGGGCGTGATCTTCGAAAGCCGCGACGGCGGGCGTTCCTGGCAGCGAGGTCCCGACAGCGGATTCCCGCTGCGCCGGGTCAGCGTGATAGGCGGACGCTTCGTAGGCGCGACTCCATTTGATGGCGTCATCCTGCAACCGGAGGATGAATCCATCAGCGCCGCCGCCGAAGCTGGCAGCACCGAGTAAGACTGAATTCAAGCCGAAATACCTAGCCGGGGAAGCGGAAACGCTTCCCCGGTTTCTTGTGTGGCCGAAGCGCCGAGCTTGCGTTCCATCTAAGGGTGGGAAACAATCTTTTTGTCACTGTCATGCGACTTGCCTGTGGACTCGCGATTGCGCTTTGGCTGAGTTTCCCGGCTGCGGGAATGGCTTCCCCGCAGCAGGACCCGGCAGGCTCCGCAAATGCCGCTGCACAAGCTCCGGCTGCGCCTGCTCCGGCAGAGAACGCTCCGGCAGAGAGTGCTCCGGCAGAGAAGGCGCGGACAGAGCCCGCTCCGGCGGAGCAGGTTCCCGCAGAGACCACGCCGGCAGCGCCCGCTAATACACAGACGCCGGCCGCAGGGGAGAAAGTGCCGGAGACCGGGGCGAAGAAAAAGATGGATGCTGGTTCGGCTAGCGGAACCACAAAGCGCCGCAAGCGCACCGCGCCAGCGCCGGATGGTGGTCCACGGAAGATTGTGATCCGCGAGGGCGGAGCGAGCGAACCCGCGGCGCAGATTGTGCCCGGCATGACTCCCGCAGAAGCCGCCCGCCAGCGCCAGAACGCGGAACAGTTGCTGAGCGCTACCGACGAGCAACTGAAACAGCTGGCGGGACGCACGCTGGACGCGCGACAGCAGGAGACGGTGGGACAGATCCGCAACTATATGGATGGTGCGCGCTCGGCGTTGAAGGAAGGCGATGTGCTGAGAGCAAACACGCTGGCCGTGAAGGCACATTTGCTATCGGAAGATTTGGTGAAGCATTAGGGAAAAGGTCTCAGGTGTCAGGTCTCAGGAAAACCTCAATGGCATGGGGTTCCCGTGTGAGACCTGAGACCTGCTCTACTCGCTGGTGAAGTAGTCGACGCTCACGGGGTTCTCAAACAGGGAGTAATCGCGCGTCACGATCGTGATGCCGCTGTCGGTGACGAAGTAGCGGTCGCGGTCGGCTTCGGTATCGTAGCCGATGGTGGTGCCTTCGGGAATGTGAACGTCGCGATCGATGATGGCTTTGCGGATGCGGCAACTGCGTCCCACATTGACGTGCGAGAACAGAATGCTGCTCTCGATTTCGGTGTAGGAGTTGACGCGCACATCCGGAGAGAGCACGCAATTCTGGACCGTGCCGCCGGAAATGATGCAGCCGGCAGAAACCAGCGAATCGAGGGCGTGGCCCATGCGTCCGGTTTCGGCAAACACGAACTTCGCCGGCGGATATTGGCGCTGGTGGGTGCGGATGGGCCATTGCTCATCGTAAAGATTGAAGACCGGCGAGACCGAAACCAGGTCCATGTTGGCTTCGTAATACGCTTCCAGCGTGCCCACGTCGCGCCAGTAGAGCGCCTCCTTCTTATTTTCGTCGACAAAATTGAACGCGAAGACGCGGTAGTCCCCCAGCATTTTAGGCAGAATATTCTTGCCGAAGTCGTGACTGGAATCGGGATCCTCGGCGTCTTTGAGCAGCACGGGAATAAGCACGTCGGTGTTGAAGATATAGATGCCCATCGATGCCGAGATTTTCGTTGGATCGTAAGGCGATCGCAGCTCGGTGTGTTGCGGTTTTTCCAGGAAGCCGGTGATGCGATTGTCGTGGTCGATATCGACGATGCCGAAATTGTGGCATTCAGAGGGGTCGGTCACCAAAGTGGCGACGGTGACGTCGGCGGCGGCGTCCTTGTGCTGCTTGAGCATGCGCCCGTAATTCATTTTGTAGATATGGTCGCCGGCAAGGATGAGCACGTACTTGGGCTGCTCGGAGCCGATGGAATAGATGTTCTGATAGACCGCGTCGGCAGTCCCCATGTACCAGTTCTCGCTGACCCGCTTCATAGGGGGTAGGATTTCAATGAACTCGCCGATCTCGCGGCCGAAAATGTTCCAGCCTTCACGGATCTGGCGATTGAGCGAGAGCGCCTTGTATTGCGTGAGGATAAAGACGCGGCGCAGGCCGGAGTTGACGCAGTTGGAAAGCGTGATGTCGATGATGCGGTAGATGCCGCCGAAGGTCACGGCCGGTTTGGCGCGGTCGCGGGTGAGCGGATAAAGGCGTTCGCCTGCGCCTCCGGCGAGCAAGATTCCGAGCGTATCTTTCATCGGCACACCGTATGGACGCAACGTTTGATGCGGACGCTGCTCTGGCTCAACGCGACATACTAGCACAGGCGCTGTGTTCTAATCGGTGCTGTTCGGCACAAAATTCGACCCCAAGGATGCGGCATAACTGGCATGCCGCCCTTGAAACAGGCCCTCGCGGACAAGAGTGTCCGCGCCAAGATTATTGCTAGCAGTGCACGATCTTGTCGCTCTTAATGCCGCGGGTGGCGTTACGCGAATCCACCACCAGTTTGGCCTCATCGACGATCTTCTTGTAGTCGTAGTCGGAGTGATCGGTGACGATGAGCACGCAATCGTACTGGCCGAGATTGTCGAGCGATGAACACTTCATTTGCAGGTCGTACTTGCGGCCACGGCCGACGAAGGGGAAGTAGGGATCGTTATAGCCGACCACGGCGCCCTCTTTTTGCAGCAACTCGATGATGGTGAGAGCGGGCGACTCGCGCAGGTCGTCAATATCTTTTTTGTAGGCAACGCCCAGAACCAGAATCTTGGATCCATTGATGGGTTTTTTCTGGCGGTTGAGCGCGGAGATGGTGGAAGCGATTACGTTGTAGGGCATGGCCACGTTGATTTCGCCAGCCAGTTCGATGAAGCGGGTGCGGAAGTCGAACTCCTTCGCCTTCCAGGAAAGATAGAACGGGTCGACCGGAATGCAGTGTCCGCCGAGACCCGGCCCGGGATAAAACGGATGGAAGCCGAACGGCTTGGTGGCGGCGGCGTCGATGATCTCCCAGATGTCAAGGTCCATGCGCAGGCAGAGCATCTTGAGTTCGTTAACCAGCGCGATGTTGACGCAACGGTAGATGTTCTCGAGCAGCTTGGTCATCTCCGCCGCGGCGGGCGAGGAGACGGGAACCGTGCGGCGGAAGATGGAGCCGTAGAGCGCGGCTGCGATTTCGCTGGCCTGGGGATCGAGTCCGCCAATCACTTTCGGAATATCGTGACGAGCCACCTGGGTGTTGCCGGGATCCTCGCGCTCGGGTGAGAACGCGACCCAGATATAGTTATCGCCGGCGGCGCCCTTGCGCGAAGCTTTCAGGCCGGCCTTGTTTTCCTGTTCGAGAATCGGAATCAGAACTTCTTCGGTGGTGCCCGGATAGGTAGTGCTCTCGAGAATGACGATCTGACCGGCGCGCAAATAGGGCGCTACGGCGTGGGCGGTGTCGGTGATGTAGCTGAGGTCGGGCTCGTGATATTCGTTGAGCGGGGTGGGGACGCAGATAATGATCGCATCCATGGCGGTGATCTGCGAATAGTCGGCCGTGGCTTTGAATCCGTTCGACTTGGCCGCCTGGATCTCCCCGGGCGTGATGCGGAAAATGTAGGTGCCGCCGCTGGCGAGGGTGTCGACTTTTCGTTGATCGATATCGAAACCAGTGACGGGGAATTTCTGCTCGCTGTAGAGCAGGGCCAGCGGCAATCCGACGTAGCCGAGGCCGATGATTCCGACCCGAGCCTGGCGCGCGTCGATGCGGCCTTTCAAATCAGTAAAGAGGGAAGAAGCGGTGAGTTGAGTATTCATACAAGCACGAAATAATTCTAGCATTGGAGGTCGCGCCTGGGCTGCGGAAGCTGCGGCTGAAATAGGATTTTCATGCGATTCTTACAGGGTGGATTGCGATCTTGATTACTGCCGTAATTGAATTCGCCCGCGCAGCGGTTTCCTTAGTAACATGCGGGTGCAGTAACATGCGTCTTAAATGCGATTCTTACGACTACTCATTGTGTTCCTGATCTTGGGTGCGCTCGCGAGCCAGGCGGCGCGCTTTCTGGTGGTGGACGAACCGGGAAAGTCCGATGCCATTGTGGTGCTGGCTGGGGAAACTAACGTCCGTCCGGCCCGCGCGGTCGAACTGCTGCGCCAGGGAGAGGCGCCGCGCGTGTTTCTGGATGTGCAGACGCGAGATCTGATCTACGATCAGCGACTGACCGACATTGCGCGGAAATACGTGAACGCCCTTCCTGAAGCGAACCGTATCTCGGTATGCCCGACCACCGGGTTCTCGACCAAGGCTGAGGCCGACGATGTAAGCCGATGCCTGCAGCCGCTGGGCGCGCATCGGGTGCTGATCGTGACCTCCGACTTTCACACCCGCCGCGCCTTGATGATCTTTCGACATTGCCTGCCGCAGTACCAGTTCAATACGGCCGCGGCTCGAGATCCGGCGCATTTCGGCGAAGCGTGGTGGACCAACCGCGAATGGGCAAAAACCACTTTCGATGAGTGGGCGAAGATATTGTGGTGGGAAGCGGTGGACCGGTGGCGGTAGTCAGTTGCCAGGTGGTCGATGGTCGTTAGTCGTTGGCAAACCCTGCGAACGACTAACGACTAGCGACCAACGACTCCTTTTTTCAGTACCCAAGTTAAGACTCGGGTTTCGGCTGGGTACTGGCAACTGGCAACTTCTTTCGTTCTGCGATAGTTTGAAAGCAATTCATCTTCACCGGAGGTTCCATGCCGCAAGTCACGATTACGGTGCGCAAGAACGGTCCTTTGCGCATAGACGATCCCAACGGCGTTGTCGAAATGGTGGACGCCGACGGCAACAAGTACGACTTGACCGGCAAGACGGCGTTTTCGCTCTGCCGCTGCGGCGCTTCTGCCAACCGGCCTTTCTGCGATGGTAGTCACAAGATCGCCTTCCAGGCGCCCGATACGGCGATCAAGATCGGATCGGGGCCGGATGCGACGAAGGTTCCCTAGTGTCTAACTGGAAACCCGGACGGCGAAAATGCGTGCCCGGGACTTGCTCGTGATCTAGCATGGTCCGTGGACAATTGTTGCCGGAGTTACCGGCACTGGTTTTCAAATCGTCTCTGGTTCTCAAATCGAGGTTTTCAGGCCGAAGAACTTTTTGCCTGCTGACTTTATGGGCCCTTCGGGAAAAACACAGCACGCCATTCGGCGCAGCACGCGACTGCCGCTGGAGGTTCCGGTGCTGGTGACCAGCCTCAACGCCGCCGCGCCATTTTCCGAGCAGTGCAACACCACGCTGGTGAACGCGCACGGATGTGGGCTGATCGCTCCCCGCGCGATCGCGCACGGCATTAAGGTCCGGCTGGAAATCGTTTCGGCAAAACGGCACACCACGGCGCTGGTGGCGGAAGTGGTTCCACTGGGCGGCGATCCCGAGACTTGGCTGGTCGGCCTGGAACTCGACGTTCCCGGCAACTTTTGGGGAATCGAGTATGCGCCTTCGGATTGGAAGATCGAAGAGAGTCCAACGCCTGCCGCAGAGCAGCAGCGGAGCGATCAAGCGCCGAGCGCGGCGGCGAAGGCGGTTCGTTCGCGACGCTGGCGCCTGACCGACATCAGCGCCGGCGCCTGCTACCTGGAGGCGGCTGCGCCATTTCCCGCCGGCACTCCGGTGGTGCTGAGTATTCGGGCGTTGAACACGGAGTGTCTGCTGGAGGGAGTGGTGCGGGTGTCTCATCCGCAAACGGGAATGGGAGTCGAGTTCGCGGGGGCACCAGCGCACGATCAGCGGGCGCGGGTGGAGGAACTGATCGGCCGGCTGACGAGCAATCGCGAGGTTCCGAAAGTTTTCGTCGGGCGGAAAGAAGGCCAGCACGCGGCGCCGAATCCGGCGCCCGATGCGGCGTTCGATAACGGATCGGCTGACGCCCTCCTGGAATTGGTTCGCGAGGGCGCGTCGTTAACCGCGGAGCAGTTTCTGAACGATTTGCGAGCGCAGCGGCTCGGCAAGCGTCGCGACCCGCGGATTGAGCTGGCGTTGCCGGTGCTGCTTACCGGGACCGACGTCAGCGGTCGTCCTCTGGATCAGAGAGTGATGACGATCAATATCAGCCGGCGCGGAGCGCTGTTAGATGGCATCCACGGAATGCTTGGGGCGGGCGACAAGATTTCTCTCGCTCGGCTGCACAAGAAGGAACAGTTTCGAGTCGCGTGGGTAGGGGGAGAGAACACCCCGGCGGCAGGTCAAATCGGGGTGGCCGCGGTTGATCCGAATACTTCTTTTTGGGATGAGGTGCTCGAAGCGACGGCGCAGTCAGGGCTCGAGACCGCCAGCCTTCGTGGGAACGACCGCGGAAACGGCGCCGGGACACGGCGTTAGCGGCCCGACCGCGTGATGGTTAGCGCTGCCGATGCAAGCTTGCTGGTGGAGAGCCGGGCGTCCCCGCCCGGCTGGACCCTCCGACTTCCTCCTCGGCTTCGCTCGGGACTTCCGCAAATCAGGGCAGGCTCGCGAGACACCCGTCCCTCCACCGTAGGACTCGTCACGCGGTCACGGTACTGGCGACGCGGGAATGATAAACTGCCTCGCCGGAGGGCTTTATGGCGGACGAGTTTGTGTCCAAGGAACGGGACCGGGCACTGGGGATGGGCGTGAGGATTACGCGCCGGGATTTTCTGAATGGAATCGCACTGACGGCAGGAGCGGCCATCATTCCTCCTGAAATGTGGGCTGCGGCCGCCGCCGATCTGCAACCCGAAGCGCAGGACGTCCCGGGTTACTATCCTCCCGGCAAAACCGGCCTGCGCGGCGACCACGCTGGGTCGTTCGAAATCACGCACAAACTCCGCGACGCCGCCTTCTGGAAGGTCGCTCCGAAGGGCGTGGATACGGGCGAATCCTATGATCTGGCGATCGTGGGCGGCGGTATCAGCGGACTGGCCGCGGCGCACTATTTCCGCAAGGCCGCGGGCGACAAGGCGCGCATCCTGATTCTTGAGAACCACGATGACTTCGGCGGACACGCCAAGCGCAATGAATTCAGAGCGGGCGGCCGCACGATTCTGGGATTCGGCGGCACGTATTCCGTTGAAAGCCCGGCGCCCTATAGCGCAGTCTCGAAGGCTCTGATCGAAGAGCTTGGCATCGATGTGCCTTCGTATCACAAATATGTCAGCAAAGATCTCTACCGTTCGCTGGGTCTGAAGCCGCGAATTTTCTTCGACAAGGAAACCTTTGGGACCGACAAGTTGGTCGCGAACGCGGTGCATACCGGAGGAGATGAGAGCGGCATCAACGACGAGGCCGGCGAAGCGGATTTGCGAGATTTTCTGAAAGAAGCTCCGCTCTCGGCGAAAGCCAAGGCGGACTTTCAGCGTCTGCTCACGGAGGAGAAAGATTATTTCCCCGGTCTCAGTTCCGGCGAAAAGAAGGCGCGCCTGGCTCGCATAAGCTATGCGAAATATCTGACCGACACGGTTGGCGTGAGCGACGAAATCGTGAAATTGCTCCAGGCCTTTCCGCACCCGCTGTTCGGCGTGGGCATTGATGCGGTCTCCGCACAAGACGCCTGGGGCCTGGGAATGCCGGGATTCAACGGCCTCAAACTCGATCCCGCACCGGGCAAGGGGATGAACCGCGACGCCATTCACAACGACGAAGCGGAAAAATACTTCTTTCACTTTCCCGACGGCAACGCGTCGATCACCCGGCTGTTGGTGCGCAAGCTGATCCCGGCCGCGATTCCAGGAAGCTCGGCCACCGACGTGGTGCTGGCAAAGGCCGATTACGCAAAGCTTGACGAGCCGTCTTCTTCTACCCGAATCCGGCTGAACAGCACGGTGGTCAAGGTGAATCACCGGGGCGATCCGGCCTCGGCGAAGGAAGTGGAAGTCAGCTACTTCACCGAAAATAAACTCAAGACGGTGCGCGCCGCGAACTGCATTCTTGCGTGCTGGCATGTGGTGATTCCGTACATCGCGCCGGAACTGCCGGACGCGCAGAAAGAAGCGCTGGCTTCGGCGCAGAAAGTTCCGCTGCTCTACAACAACGTCCTGGTGCGCAATTGGAGCGCCTTCCAGAAGCTGGGCACGAGCGCGATTTACGCGCCCGGCATGTACCACACCGGCGTGAACCTGGATATTCCGGTCAGCATCGGCGGCTATGAATGTACGAAAAAGCCGGACGCGCCGATCGTGGTGCACATGATGAAGGCGGCCTGCAAGCCGGGACACCCGGCGCGCGAGCAGCATAAGCTCGGGCGCATCCAGCTCTATACCACGACGTTCGAAACTTACGAACGCAACATCCGCGAGCAACTGGCGCGGATGCTGGGTTCCGGCGGATTCGACCCCGCGCGCGATATCCTCGGAATCACGGTCAACCGCTGGCCGCACGGCTACGCGTACGAATACAATTCGCTGTTCGACGAGTTCTGGTTGGAAGGCAGTGAGAATGAGACCCCGTGTCAGGTGGCGCGCAGACCGTTCGGGCGGCTGGCAATCGCGAACTCGGATGCGGACGCATATGCTTACACCGATTGCGCCATCGATCAGGCTTATCGCGCCGTGCAGGAGTTGAAGAAGTAGTGGTTGTGTAGCGCGGGCACTCTTGCCCGCGTAATGCGGAGAGTGGCTGATCCGCTGGCGAATGCAGCAGGCCTTTCAGCCGCGCAATATTTTTCGGGCCGATAGATGGGCTCCGGTCAGCAGCAGCATTCCCGACAGGAACGCCCAGAACATCAGGCTGACCGAGATGGCGAACGGCCCGTACACTTCCGCGAAATTCAGCCGGGGCAGGGCGAAGATATAAGCGTACTTCAGCGCCTCGGAGAGCAATCCCATGAGCACCGCCGCCGGCAGAACGCTTTTGGCCGAAACCTTGCCGTTAGGCAACAGCCAGTAGACGAGGAAGAAGATAGCGATGCTGGCCAGGATCGAAAAGACCTTCATGGTCAAAAAGTCCACCACTTGCACATACCAGGCGCTGTAGCCGTGCAGTACACTCTTCAAGATGGCTACGTTTCCCGCGGTCAATCCTACCGAGAGCAGGGCGAGCGATCCGCAGGCAAACACCAGCCCGAGCGACATCAACTGATTTCCCAGGTAGGAGCGGTTGTTGCGAAATCCCCAGACGCGGTTCAGCGCCACTTCGAGCGGCAGAAAAATTCCAGTGGAAGTAATCAGCAGCATGGCCAGCGAGAATACTTGCGCCCGATGGTGCGCACCGACCAGCGCATTCAAGTTTCGGATCACGAAGTCCTGGCCGGTTGGAATATAGTCGCGCAACAGGCTCTCGACTACGCCATACATCACCCGCGAACGGAATACGTAGCGGATCAGCGTCATCAGCAACAGCAGGAATGGGAAGAAGGACAGAATGGAGTTAGCGGCGACGGAGAAGGCAAAGGTGTGCACCTCGGTGCGGAGAAGATAGCGCGCGGTGGAGCGCACCAGGCTCTCGGCAGGAGCAGTGCGATACTCGGCCGCGCCGGCCTTGTCGGAAAGCTCGATGGGAGTAAGCGACGACACTGGTTTCTCAAATATTATCAAATACTTACGGCTTCCCGTCGAGGCACGCTGGGTCGGGTCCCGGCGGCCTAGCGCTGGATTGAGCCCGGGGTCATGTTCGTTTTCAATAACTTAGCTCTTGCCAACTGGTATCTTCCTGCTATTATCTGGTGCTTCGCCTGCCGGACCCGGTGGGCGAGCAGCAAGATTGACGTTTCTGTGTCAGCAGTCAGATATCGCGCCCTCGTTTTCGCGGCTCCACGATATTTCGTCGCGGGTAACCGTCCGACGGAATTTAGGGGAGCCGTTTCTGTTGGTGCGGTATCGCCCGCGCGCGGCGCCGTCAGCAAAAAATTCTTACCGTCCTTCGAGGGGGTGTCCTGGATCCCAGGGCAAACAGACAAGAGACGGAAGAATAATTCTTGGCAATGAAGCGAAAGGAGTTTCTTTGTGAGAGAGAAGGGCACTGTGAAGTGGTTCAACGGGGCGAAGGGATACGGATTCATCCAGCGCTCCACGGGCGAGGACGTGTTCGTGCATTTCTCGGCCATCCAGGAGAACGGCTACCGCTCGCTGAACGAAGGCGAGACCGTCGAGTTCGATCTGCTCAAAGGCCCGAAGGGCTTCCAGGCGGGCAACGTCGTGCGCGCGGCATAAATTTCTCCAACCAGTTCGCAAACCCTCTCGGTTCGGTCGAGAGGGTTTTTTATTTTTCTTTTTTACTTTGCCTTTCTTATTTTTCTACCGTCTTCATATCCAGACTCTTCCAAAGATACCAGCAGGCAATCGAGCGATAAGGAGCCCACGGTTTCGCGATCTTCTCCATCACCGCGGGCTTCGGCCACTTGCGTTTCTTGTAGTGCTTCTTGATGGCGGCCTGCACGCCGTAATCGCCGACGGGCAGAATATCCGGACGGCGCAGGGTGAACATCAGGAACATGTGCGCCGTCCAGACGCCGATGCCCTTGACCTGGGTGAGATGCGCGATCACTTCTTCTTCTGGCAATTCCGGCAGGCGCTCGAACTCCAGCAGGCCGGCTGCAGTCTTCTCAGCGAGATCGCGCAGATACGTCGTCTTCTGCCGCGACAGCCCGACGCCGCGCATTTGCGCCTCGGTCAGTTTGAGAATGCCCTCAGGAGTCAGCGGATCGCCGGCTAGAGCCGTGAATCGATCAAAGATGGTCGCGGCCGCCTTGCCGTTCAACTGCTGATAGAGGATCGCCTCGGCCAGCGCGTGAAACGTAGGCTCGCCAAACTGCATACGAAACGGCCCGACGCGCTCGATGATCGCAGCCATCACGGGGTCGGATTTCTTCAGGTGCCGGATCGCCAGATGGTTCGCTAGGTGGTGGGCGGCTTTGCGCATCGTCGCGGGCTCCTCGCTGGGCGGTGGCAAGTTTAGCACACAAGGCGAACAAATAGCGAATTTGATGGACGCCTGGTTACTCGATTGACGTGCAACGAGGGAAAAGGTTTGGAAATGCGCGTTACCGCCGGTCCGCTACCGATCGCGCTCCTGGCAACGAGTTCTATGCAGCCAGCCTACGCGCCAGCCTGCTGCTCAGCGATGTCGCCGATCATGGGGAGCTTGAACATTTGTCCCTGATAGGCCTTGAGCACCAGAATCAGCCAGATCACAAACCCGGCCAGACTGACGAGCGGCCACACAAAAACTGTTGCCCACCCGAGAAATGGGATGTGGCCGATGAATGTCAGGATGATCCAGAGCACGGTCCAGGCGATCGCAAAGAAGATGGATTGAAAAGCATGGAAGCGAATGAAACGCTTCTTGTTGAACGGCTCCAGCACCAGAAAAATAATCGCCGGAATGATGGTCACGTAGGCCAGCGCGCCGGCCACGTTATCGGTGAGTCCGGCGGCTGCGGGTGCGGCCGTGCTCGCGCTCACGCTTTGTGCGGCGCCGCCAGCACACTTCGGACAGGTCGCTCCATCCGCGATCTGCGTTCCACAGGTTGCACAAAAAGCCATCGGAGCCTCCTTTGAGAGACGGAGGCAAGTTATCAGAATGCTCGCCGCGATGCAATGGCGGCTCGGTGCCATGGGGTTTCGAGATTACTGATTTCTTCGGCTTCTTCCCGCGTGTGCAGCCCGGGAGTGGTTTTTGCCGAATCCAACGGCGAGAATGCGCAGGGGAAATTCCGATGGCGATTACCCCGTCCGGGCAGGTGGGAGCGCGAATCCGATCCTGGTTCGGCGACTGGGTGACGGGTTCATCAGCTGCTTGACGGCGCTGATGATTTCCCGGATCGTGCCGTCGTGCGTCTCTAGGCGTCCTTCCAATTCTTTTATCCTGTCGGCGAATTCTCTGTTTGCGGCCAGCACCTGACGCAAGCGGACAAAGGCGCGCACCACGAAAACGCTCATTTTTATTGCCTGTTCCGAGTTGAGTACGGTCGCTGCCATGATCGCGCCATGTTCGGTGAAGGCGTATGGAAGCGAGCGTCGGCCTCCGCGTTTCTTGTTTGAAGTTGCAAATTGCAACCGCAAAGCGGCGAACTCCCGGGGTGTGAGCTGGAACATGAAATCAGAAGGAAACCGCTCCCGATTGCGGTTTACCTGCTGATTAAGACGCTTGACCGGAACTCCATAGAGCTCAGCCAAAGCGGTATCGAGGATGACTTTCTGATGGCGCAGAATCGTGATTCGGGATTCGATGGGAACCACAGCAGCGCGTCGACGGACTGCTGACGCTCGCCGGGTTCGTCCGAGTTTTGGCGAACGGACTTTCATCCTGCCATCGTAGCCTCGAAACCAGATGGAGGATGTGACCAATGAGCACTCCAAATGTGATGAAACCGGAGGTTATCCCGAGCGGCGCCCTATTGAGGGAGCGCACAAAGCTCAAGAACAAATCTTTGAGGTTGCAATTTGCAACCTCAAACAGAAATTACGTGATGCTGATTTCCGTGTACGTCCCGTACACCTGCCGCAAGGCTTCGCAGATTTCGCCGACGGTGGCATAGGCGCGGACGGCGTCGACTATGTAGAGCATGGTGTTGACGTCGGAGATGTTGCCGTTGGTGCCCGCGGTGGGAGTCTTGGCGGCGGCTTGTTTCAGGGCATCGAGGCGGCGCTGAACTTCTTCGTTCGAGCGGCGGGCGCGCAGGGCCTTGAGTTTCTTCTCCTGAGCGCGGGCCACCGATTCGCCGATGTAAAGAATGTTGGGCGACCGTTCTTCGATGACAAAATCATTCACGCCGACTGTGATCTTCTCGTTGGCTTCAACGGCGCGCTGGTATTGGTAACTGGCCTCGGCAATTTCTTTCTGGGGGAATCCTCTCTCGATCGCTTTGACCATGCCTCCCATCTGGTCGAGCTTCTGAAAGTAATCGAAGGCGCCGTTTTCCATGTCGAGGGTTTGCTTCTCGACGAAGTAGCTTCCGCCGAGCGGATCGACGGTTTGAGCGACGCCCGACTCGAAGGCAATAATCTGCTGGGTGCGCAGTGCGATGCGCGCGGCTTCTTCGGTGGGCAGGGCGAGTGCTTCGTCGTAGGCGTCGGTGTGCAGCGACTGTGTGCCGCCGAGCACCGCCGCCAGTGCCTGCAGGGCGACGCGCGCGATGTTGTTCATCGGTTGCTGCGCGGGCAGCGAGACGCCGGCGGTTTGGGTGTGGAAACGCATCAGGCGGGTGCGGTCGTTCTTGGCGCCGAAGCGGTCCTTCATCAGGCGATACCAGATCTTGCGCGCGGCGCGATACTTGGCGATCTCTTCGAAGAAATCGTTGTGCGCGTTGAAAAAAAAGCTGAGGCGCTGGCCGAAATCGTCGACGTCGAGGCCGCGGCGGCGCGCCCACTCGACGTATTCGACGCCGTCGTAGATGGTGAAAGCGAGTTCCTGCAGCGCTGTGGAGCCGGCTTCACGAATGTGGTAACCGCTGATGGAGATGGTATTGAAGCGCGGCGTAAACTTCGATCCGAACTCGAAGGTGTCAATCACCAGTCGCATCGAGGGCGCGGGCGGATAGATGTACTCCTTCTGCGCGATGTATTCCTTAAGGATGTCGTTCTGGATGGTGCCGGAGATTTTCTTCCAGTCGGCGCCTTGCTTTTCTGCCACGACCAGGTACATGGCCCAGAGCACGCTGGCCGGCGAATTGATGGTCATCGAGGTGGTGATTTTGTCCAGGCTGATGCCGTCGAACAGGATCTCCATATCTTCGAGCGAATCGATGGCCACACCGCACTTGCCGACTTCGCCTTCGCTGGCCGGGTGATCGGAGTCGTAGCCCATGAGCGTTGGCAGATCGAAGGCAACCGAGAGCCCCCCGCCGCCGCTTTCGAGGAGATACTTGTAGCGCTGATTGGTTTCTTCGGGCGAGGCGAAGCCGGAAAACATGCGCATCGTCCAGAGTTTGCCGCGGTAGCCGGTCGAGTGAATGCCGCGCGTGTAGGGCGGTTGGCCGGGATAGCCAAGGTACTGATCGTAGTTCCAGTCGGCGGGGAGATCGGCCTGGGTGTAGAGGCGGCGGATCGGCGAGTTCGAGATGGTGCTGAAGCGGGCGTGGCCGTGCTCGTCGAGGTTGGTGCCGGTGGGAGCGCCGATTGGCCTTTCGGGAGCCTTGTCGAGCGTGGGGGCGAGTGTGTTTTCAGCCCATTGCTGTTCGCTGGCGGATGGGTCGCGTCCGGCGAAAACGTCTGTTACTGGTGACTCCGCAACCCTCGGTTTGTTCGGCTGGTTTGGCGCCATGCCTACTCCACTCCAACTCCTGATATGCCTCGATTAGTGCGCCGCCCGCTTGGCGAGCGTGTACATCAAGTTCAATATTTATTCTACTGTTTGCGCCGAGAATGCGTCGATGAGAAGTTTGCGGTTGTTGTCGACTCCTCGAGGATGCGTTGGTAATACGCTTCGGTTTCATCGATCATTCTGCCGACGAGGAATCGCTCGATGGCGGTGCGGTGTCCTGCTTGCGCGAGTTGCTGCCTCAAGCTCGTATCGCGGACCATCTGCATGATTAGCCTGGCCAGAGCTTGGATGTCGCCGGCCGGAAATAGGAGCCCATCCTTGCCGTGAGTGATGATCTCTGGAACGCCTCCGGCATTGGCGGCGATCACGGGAACATGGGAGAGCATGGCTTCGATGATCGATAGTCCCAGAGGTTCACGGTGCGAGGGCAGCAGCATGACGTCCGTTGCAGCGAGCACGACTGGGATGTTCGACTGATAGCCGCAGAACGTCACCTTCCGGCTTAGCCCGAGGGATTCGGCAAGGCGTTCGAGGCTGGCGCGCTCTTTGCCTTCGCCGACGATGAGGCAGCGGTACCGAAGGTCTGGCGGAAGCAGCCGCAGTGCGTGGAGCAGGTCAAACTGGCCTTTTGCTTTCGAGATGCGGCTGATCTGGCTGAGCACGATTTCATCGGCGCCCACGCTGAATGCGGAGCGGAAACGCGCCGCCTCGGCGTGGGCAATCCCTTCGAACCGGCTCGGGTCGACTCCATTGCGGATCGTACGTATGCGTTCGGGTGGAACATGGAAGCGGGCGATGAAAAGCCGCTGCAGGTAGTCGCTGACCGCGATGAGGCGGCGGAATACCCTGCCGTGCGATTTCTTGAATGGAGTGCTTTGCCAGGGGTCGTGGATGGTGATGACATACGGGATGCGCTTTCCCCGGCAAAGTAGTTCGGCAAAGTAGCCTGCGGTCCGGTGGTGTGCGTGAATGACTTCGATTCGATGTTCGGCGACAATCTCCGCCAGGCGGCGATAGGTTTTGAACTTGTCGAGCGGGTTGATGGTTTGGAAGGATAGCTCGAAATGTGCAGAGGCACCGTCACTGAGACCGGGGCGGCATCCGTCATCTGCCTTGCCGGTTACGAAGACGATGGAGTGGCCCTTCGCGGCTAGGCCCTTGATCAAGTCTCGGGCGTGGGTTTCGGCGCCGCCCGCTCTGCCTCCGCGCCAGCGGTGCGAAAACAATATGAGGACATTCATCGCGAGTCACGGTCGGGTTCGCTCGTATCAGCTCTTCCCAGTCGGATTCTGTTGCATCTGTGTCGGCGTTGTATCGCTGCGCCGAGGCTGATCCGCTCGAACCTTTCGCATACTGCCGCAGTATGGCTCTACTGTTGCGGTTGGGCCGGAGGGTTCGCCGGCGTTGGCTGGTCGATTGGCCGCGGCGCCACGTGCGGAATGTTCGGCGTGTGCGTGACCTGGCCGCGCTCAGCGTCGGCGATCAGGATACCGGCGTGATCGAGCAGGAGACCGATGGCCCGATCCAGTTCGACTTCAGCCTTTTCGTACAGGGCTTTGGCCGAAACGAGCGTAACTTCAGCCTGGGTCATGGCTGCCTGGTTCTGCAACACCAGAGTGGACGTGGATGCGCCGAGCGCGTACTTCTTTTGTTCGGCGTCGAGCGACTGGCGCGCCAGATCCACCGCGGCTAGGGCGGAAGCGACGCTGGCGCGATTCTGCTGTACGCCAAACTGCGCGTTGCGCACCTCGATGCGCACCTGGTTCTCGATCTGCTGAATGCGCAACTGGGCTTGCCGGTATTCGAATTCCGAGCGTACCTGCATGGCCTGACCGGCGCGGTTGCGGAGCGGGATGTTGATCGTGATCCCCGCGCCCTTGTCGGGAGCAGTGGAATTGACGAGGTCGTTTAAGGTGCCACCGTAACTTGCAGAAGTCGCAATTGGGATCAGGGTCTTTTTGCCGAATGCGGGATTTGGCCCAGCGCAAAATCCCACGGCTTGCTCGGTCGGGAGTTGATTGGCACAGAGGTTCGTGGGGTTTTGCGAACCCCCGAGGCCGGCGCCGCCATAATAGGCAAACAAGTCCACGGTGGGAAGCAGCGCGCTGCGGATTGCTTTGTTGCTGATCTCGGTATTGGTAAGGTTGATGCGAGACTCCGCCAATTCCGGGCGATGAGCAAGCGCATCGTTCACCAGGTCTTGCGTGGGGACAACCGCTTCCTGTGCGGGCAATTCCATGGTTGAGGTAGGAATGACTTCGGCATCGGCCAGCACCGGGTCAACCAGCGTGCGGCTGAGTGCATTCTTCATCAGCAACTGCTGCAGTTGAAGATTGGTTAGCGCCAGGGTCAGGGTCTGCTGATTGGAAGCGACTGTGCTCTGTGCCCGTACCACTTCAATCGGCGCAAGGGTCCCGATTTCCACCTGCTTCTGGTTGTCAGAGAGCGTCTTCTGAGCGAAAGCGAGTTGCTCCTTCTGAACCCGGACGTTCTCGTAGGCGTATACCAGGTCCCAATACATGTTTTCGATTTGGTCGACGGTGGTGGTGATTTGCAGACGGAAAGCCACATCTGAAATTTCACGATTGTTCTTGGCAATCTGAATGAAGCGAGTGTTGGGGGCGAATCCGAAGCCCTGCAACAGGTGCTGCGTAAGCCGGAAATTGAAACTGGAGTTGAGTTGCGGACTCAATATCTGGAAAGGCGCGTCCGAAATCGTCTGACGTTGGTTGTTAAATCCGACTGAAAGATTCGTACCCCACTGGAACCCCTGCTGGTATGAGAAGTTTCCGGTGGTGGTGTTCACCGAGGAGGCAGGACTGAAAGTACTGGATGGGAGAATACTGTTGTGATCGATTTGCAGTGTGCCCGTGAGAATGGGATCGAAACTAGTGATGAGTGGGCCGCTGCCGAGGGTTGATACGACCAGGCCGCCCGTGCCGGTGCCGGCGCCGCCGGCCGCGACCGAGGTTCCGCCCTGGCCCGAGCCAACTTGTGTGCCGAGTCCGCCCACGCCGCCGCCAGGCGTGTTCTGCACGACACCGCTATTGACTCCGAGAATGCTGGAGCCGGCTTTTGCCCGCCAGACGTCGGTATCAGCGATGTTCAGGTTGTAGCGGGCGATTGCGATATCGAGGTTATTTTCGAGCGCCAGCGCGACCGCGTCGTTCATCGAGATGTAAAGTTTGCCGTCGTGCAGGAACTGGTCGATGCGCGGTGTGTTGGCCAGGTTCGGCGGCGCCACGTGGCGCGCAGTGTAGGGCGCGAGCGGGTTGGGGAAGGGCGACTGCGGTTTCGCGTACTCCTGCACATCGAACGGCTGTGACGACGATGGCACAGCCTTTTGGGCCGGCATTTGCGCCGACGGCGCGGCGGGCACGGGCGAGGCATCCTGCGCCCACCCGGCAGGTACCATGACTACAGCAAGGAAGACAGCGGCAAGGAAAAGGACGACGGCGGCCCGCTGAAATGCGGTCAACACGGTAGAACGTTGCATTCGCATCATCTCCATTGGTCATACATAAGTGACCGTACTTAAGTGACCACACTCAAGTGATCCGGCTCGAGAGGAACGGACGTAGTGGTCTGCACTTTTACTAACCCTTTGCTAATACGTAGAACGACAGGCAAGAGTTCCTTGCAATCTTCTCCTTGCAGTCCTCTCCTTGCAATGGGGAAAGGCAATCTTTTCTATTTCCATTGATCGTGAATAAATTGATCGTAAGTGAAATAGTATAGCTGACACGCCGTCGCACTCTCTATGACGGCGGCGTTAAACCTTGTAAATGGTTGCGATGATGCTCAGGCAGATTAGGACTCGAAAAAGAACGTGCGTAATCTCAGACTGATCCTTTCTTATGACGGCGCCGAGTTTGCCGGCTGGCAGGTGCAGCCCGGCCAGACGACGGTGCAAGGCGCGCTGGCCTCCGCCATTGGACGATTGAGCGGGGAAAATATACTGCCCCAGGGTTCCGGCCGGACCGACGCGGGCGTGCACGCCCTGGCCCAGGTGGCGAGCTTTGCGACCGAGTCGGCGATTCCGGCCGAAAACTGGCTGCGGGCGCTGAACGACATTCTGCCGGCTTCGATCCGGGTGCTGGAGGTGACGGAGGCCGCGCCCGGGTTCCACGCGCGCAAGTCGGCGCGCGCCAAGACTTATCGCTATCGCATTCACCGCGGAGCGATCTGTCCTCCGTTTCTGGCGAGGTATGTTTGGCATTATCCTTATCCGCTGGAGGAATCGGCGATGGTTGCCGCCGCTGGCGTGGTCGTGGGCGAGCACGATTTCACATCGTTCGCGGCAGTGGATCCGGAGCGCGTGGAACGGATGGCGGCCGGCGAAAATCTCAACCACGAAGCACGCTCTGAAAGGGCTGTAAGCAATGTGCGGACGAGCAACGTTCGGACGATCTTCTCTTCCAGTTGGACGCGCGAAGGCGACGAATTGATCTATAGGGTTCGCGGCAGCGGATTTCTCCATCACATGGTGCGGAACCTGGTCGGCACATTCGTGCTAATCGGGAAGGGAACCGTGAGCCTGGAAGATTTCGGCCGCATCCTCGACGCGCGTGCGCGCACTGCGGCCGGGCCGACCGCGCCCGCCAGTGGGCTATATCTGGTCGAGGTGGAATACTGACGCGAACACCTGCCCAACTATTTGTCATCCTGAGCGAAGCGAAGGACCTATGCATTTACTCGCAGCGCCTGAATGCATGGGTCCTTCGCTTCGCTCAGGATGACACTTCAGGATATAGATAAACGCTGTGGCGCGCCGGTCCCGTCCCGCGTAAACTTCTTCGCAATGGCCACGAATCTCGAATTCACCGTTTCCCGCATCGCTTCCGTGAACCCGGCGACGGGTGAAGTTCTGGGCGAACTGGACAGTGCCGGTTCGACCGAAGTGCGCGCGGCGGTGGCCCGGGCGCGCGCCGCACAGCCGGACTGGAATGCCTGGGGCATCCGCAATCGCCTCCAGGTATTGCGCCGCTTCCAGCAGATTCTTCTCGCGCACAAGACCGACATCGCGCGGCGCATCACGCAGGAAGCCGGCAAGCCCTCGGTCGAAGCGCTCGTCACCGAAGTTCTGGTCGTACTCGACGCGGCGCGATTCCTGATCGACAGCGCATTCGCGATCCTGCGCGAAGAAAAGCTGCCGCACGGAAATCTCGCGATGAAGACCAAGTCGGGACGCATTCTGCACGAACCGTATGGCGTGGTCGGAATCATCTCGCCGTGGAATTATCCTTTCTCGATTCCGGCGACTGAGGCCATGGCGGCTCTGGTTGCGGGCAATGCCGTAGTGCTCAAGCCCTCCGAATTGACGCCGCTGATTGCACTCGAAGTACAGGCGCTGCTGCGCGAGGCCGGAGTTCCCGACGATGTCTTCCAGGTGCTCCCGGGCGGAGGCGAGACTGGCGCGGCACTGGTGAAAAGCGAAATCGACAAGCTGGTCTTCACCGGCAGCGTCGCCACAGGCCGCCGAATCGCACAGGTCGCCGCCGAACGCCTGCTTCCGGTGGTGCTGGAACTGGGCGGCAAGGACCCGATGATTGTTCTCGAAGACGCCGATGTCGATGTCGCATCGAGCGGCGCCGTCTGGGGAGCTTTCGTCAACGCGGGGCAGACCTGCTTGTCGGTCGAACGCTGCTACGTGCATCGGAGTTTGTATGCCGCCTTCCTCGATGCCTGCTCCGAGAAGGCGCGCAAGCTGCGCGTCGGCAATGGTATGGATCCGGAAACCGAAATTGGCCCCATGATCGACGAGCGGCAAGTGCGTGTGGTGGAATCGCAGGTGGAGGATGCGAAGCAGCGCGGCGCCCGCGTGCTGGTTGGAGGCACGCGATTGCGCGAGCTCGGCCCAACATTTTTTGCGCCCACCTTGCTGGCCGGCGTGGATCACAGCATGCGCGTGATGCAGGAAGAAACCTTCGGCCCGGTGCTGCCGATTGCGCCTTTCGCCGACGATGCCGAGGCGGTGCGCCTGGCCAACGATTCGAGCTACGGACTGGCCGCCAGCGTTTGGACGCGCAATCGCGCCCGCGGCGAGCGACTGGCTCGCCAGATCGATGCGGGCACCGTGATGGTGAACGATGCCGTGTCGTGTTTCAGCATCAGCGAAGCTCCACACGGCGGCGTGAAGGCAAGTGGCATTGGGCGCACGCACGGGCGCTGGGGTCTGGAAGAAATGGTACGCGTGAAGTATGTCGACAGCGACCTGGTTCCGCGCATGAAAAAAATCTGGTGGTTCGGCTATGGTGGTGGATTCGCGGGCGAGATGGAAAGCTTCCTCGACCTGCTGTACGCGCGTCCGCTGCGAGAGAAACTCAAGGCCGGCGTGCAAGCGGCCAGAGCGCTGTGGCGAAGAAAATTGTAAAATCAGTTCCCAGTTCTCGGTTCTCAGTCATAACCTGGGAGATCTTTCTGAGAACTGAGAACTGAGAACTGAGAACTCAATCATGACCGACTCGCGCGCACTCTTGCGCCACACCCTCGCCACCGTCGCCTATCGCGGAGCGAAAGCCATCCGCAACGCTGGGCCGGACTTTGCCGAGTATGGCTCAGCCGAAACTTCGCGCACGCCGGCGAAAATTCTCGCGCATATGGGCGACCTGATGGACTGGGGTCTCGCCATGTCGGAAGGCCGCCGCGAGTGGCACGACTCGGCTCCGCTGCCATGGGAAAAAGAATGCGAGCGCTTCTTCACCGCCTTGAAAAAGTTCGATGACTACCTGGCGTCGGAAAAGCCGCTCGCAGTCTCCCCCGAAAAATTGTTTCAGAGCGCCATCGCCGACGCGCTCACCCACATCGGCCAGATCGCGATGCTGCGGCAAATGGCCGGTGTTCCTATCAAGGGCGAAAACTATTTCGCAGCCGAAATCACGGTCGGGCGCGTCGGCGCGGATCAGGCTTCCCCGCGCAAAGAGTTTGACTAGCAGCGATCTTCATAGATGAGCTGTCATCAAGCCTTGCCCTCACGCGACCGTTCGCAAGCTGCTTTGTAACCGGAGCAAAACCGCTCCCAGTGCCGCAATCCCGACCAGCCAGATGGCAAGCGCTGAATTCACCACCCAGACCGGCGCTGCCCCGACGCGGCGCAGCAGAAACGGCAGAAAATTCCACGTCGTCATGTGCACATAATCCCACGGGTCCTGGGTCACGGCCTCGGTGATCAAACCCCAGGCGTCCATCTTGCCCAAAGCGAAGGCGACGATGTTTTTGAAACGCAGAGCAATCACGAACGTCGGATGTCCGAACGTCTCCATCTGGTAAATTTCCAGCGGCAGCCAGAAGGCCAATGATGCTAACTGAATCATCAGGCTGACTGCGATCAGCACCCATCCCGCGCGCCAGATGGTTCTTCCCAAACGCTCTCGATAGCGCATGAGCAGCGGCACAGCAACCAGTGTCACCAGTTCCACCGATGTGGAAACATAGCGGTCGCCCCAGGCGAAGTCGCCGCTCCAGTAGGTGTATCGCGCGTAAAAGCAGATATAGGCCAGCAACAGGAGAAGAGAGGTCGCGCCATACGCGCGGGCCTCTGGAGTCAGGCGCTTCCACAGCCATGCCAGGAGGAGAATTGCCAGCACGAGAAGAGGATCGAAGAGAAAAATAGACTTCTCAGGCTCGAACAGCGGACCGAGAAAGCCGGCGTGAAAGGGCGTGCTCCAGGGAAAGTTCGCCGGCAGCGTAGGATCCCGCTGGCGATATTCCCGGGCGAATATCGCCACGTATGTACCGGTAAAGGATCCGAAGCGATAAAACTGATAGGCACGATCGATCATGAAAAAGAATAGGTAAACGGGTGCGGCGACTTTGCCGTAGGCGATGAGACGCCGCCACAACCCGCGGCCGCGCGCTCCTTCAAACCCTGCTCCTTCGAACCAAAGCACGAGTAAGACAAAGATTCCTCCCGCAATGAGATCCAAACCGGTGGTGAGACGCGTAAGCAGGTTTAGCCCCAGCGCGCAGGAGCCGATAAAGAGCGCCCGCCGGCTGTCCGCGCGCAGCCACTCGTACTGGAATGAAAATCCAGTAAGCGTCAGCAACATGATGTAGTTGTTCTCCATCATGTTCTGTGTGTAGTGAAGATGGGTGGTGCAGAACATCAACGCCAGCACGCCGGCCGCTGACTCCTTCGCGCTAAAACGTAATTGCCCGAGCAAGCGGAATGCGACGAGCGCGGTGAGAATGTTCACCAGAATGTTGGTGGTGTAGCTGACCACAATGCTGCGCACTTCCGGGTCGGTGTGGTAATTCGAGAAGATGGACCAGTTCTCCATCCACGTCCCCAGGAGATCGGCGGGCAGCATGAGCAGCGACTGGCCGATGCCGTACCAGCTATAAAGACGCCCGCCACGGCCGTGCAGGCCAAATTCGGGATACTCGTTGGGGAAAACCTGCGGCTCCGAGGTCCAGAGCCAATGCGTGGTTTGCAGCCGATGCATCGTGTCGGACGTCCCCAACTCGCCCGATTGCACCACGAAAGCGAGCAGCCCCGCGGTCAGACCCAGGAGAAAAAGCGGATCACGCAGCCATCGTCCGAGGCGAGAAGTCATTGCCTCGATGGTAATTCGAAAGTTGTACCAAGAGCTATCGGCGGATCGGCTATATTCGGGCGCAGCGGCATCTGGTCAGCCGGCCGATGCGCGAGTTTACTTCGTGGTTACGTTCCATCGCAAAAGAAGAATAGAAGAGAGCGCGGCGTCCTTGGTCCGAAGGATCGGCCTGAGTAAAATAGCGGAGAAGCGCCCTTTGCAAGGCGCTCAGGAGACTCAATGGCTTCCGGTGAAACGGCAACCGCTGTCCCGAGCACGATTCCACAGCTTCCTAACCACAAAGTGAAGATCAAGAAGACCGGCCAGCGTGCCTGCAACGAGAAAAACGAAAAGGGCAAGTTCTGCGGCGGACACCTGAAACGCTGGTTCTATGCCGCCGACGTGCTCGAAAAGGAGTGCGGCTGCGCGGAGAAAGCCTGGGGAGCCGACCGCGAAGTGTATCGCTGCGAATTTTGTCAGACGCTCTACCTGCCGAGTCCCGAAGATCCGCGTGGGGTGAACGTCGCGGGCCAAGGCCAGCTTTCGGTGTTCGGGCTCACGGTTGCTCCCAAGGAAGAGAAAAAGGCGTAGCCTCTGCGGATCGCGCGCCGCCTGCGCTGCTACCCCGTCTTCGCAGGCGCCGTGCTCTGCACACTTGTCGTATTCGTTACACCACTCGTAATCCCACTCGAAAGAAAAAGCAGCCAGAGAGCCGCTAACGGCGTGCGGATGCTTGACACTCGATTCATCGTCCTGTAGTGTCCGCCAGCAAGAGGCCAAATTCAAGAAGTCCATGGGATCTGCTGATTCGAAGCCTGCGCGAAATGCCTCGGCGGGGAAATCCCGCCGGGCGTCAATCTCCGAGCCCTCCCGCAAACGGTCGCACCCGGCCGCGGTTACCATCCGCGATGTCGCCAAGCGCAGCGGATTTTCTTCGGCCACCGTTTCCATCGTCCTGAACAACGCGCCGCTGGCACGCTACATTCCCGACACCACCAAAGGACGCATCCAGCGCGCTGCGTCGCATCTCGGCTACCGTCCCAACCTGTTTGCGCGCTCGCTGCGTGGCCGGCGCAGCCACACCGTCGGCGTCATGGTTTTCGATATGACCGACCCTTACTGCACGCTCGTGCTGCGCGGCATCGAAAACACGCTCTACCAGTCGTCTTTTCTTCCCATTCTTACGGATGTCCACAACGAGCGCAGCCGCTTCGAACGCTATCTCGAGATGCTGCTGGACCGCCGCATCGAAGGCCTGGTCGTCCTCGCGAATTGGCTGTTTGTGGACATCAACGTCCTCGCCGATCTGGAAAAGAACAACATTCCGACCGCGACTGTAGGGCGCGAGCTCAAGAACGACAAAATCAGCTCGGTGATCGTCGACAATGACTTGGGCGCGCGCGCCGCTCTCGAACACCTCTATTCGCTCGGCCATCGCAAGATCGCGTTCATCCGCGGCCCCCACCAGTTGTCCGACACCGGACCTCGGTGGCATGGCGTGCGCACGCTGGCCCGCGAACATAACCTCGAACTCGACCCGCGGCTGATCGTCGATCTACCAGAATCTGGAGATCCGTTCTCAAGTTTTGAACAAGGATACAAATTAACGGAGGATTTGCTGCACCGCCGCCATCCCTTCACCGCGCTGATGGCCTTTGACGACATGACGGCTTTCGGGGCCATCCGTGCGCTCGCCAAAGCGGGAATTCACGTTCCCGAGCAATGCTCGGTGGTGGGCTTTGACGACGTCGCGCCTGCTGCCATCTATTCTCCGGCCCTGACCACCGTGCGCCAGCCCATGGAAGTCATGGGGACGGCTGCGGCCACCATTGTGCTCGAGGCCATCAACGCCACTCTCGAAAAGAAACCGATTCGCACCATTCACCGCAGAATCGTTCCCGAGCTGATCGTGCGCGAGTCGACCCGCAGCGTAAAGTAGCTGCCTGGGCACAAGCTCTGCATTTTCTCTTGACACAGAGAGACACCTGAAGCAATATTAATACGTTTTAATAAAGGCTTTTGCCCGTTTTCTGCGGCGAGCGGCAGCGCTGGGAAGAAATCTGGGATGGAAATGAAGATCGAGCCCGCCAGAAAATTCGGAGCGTAACATCGGCTGGACAACCCGGCGGCTGGCACAGGATACCGGCACGATCTCCGGCACGTTGCATGACAACACCGGAGCTATTGAATATCGCGTTGCGACTTTCGGTTAGGAGGCTCTTATGAATAGCGGAAATGCAATTGTCAAGACCGTGCGGAATTTTCTTTCTGTTTGTATTCTTTGCCTCTGCGCGGGTTCTGTAGCGCTTGCCCAAGCCGGCCGGGGCAGCATCAGCGGCTTGGTCTCCGATCCTTCGGGGGCGGTCGTCAATGGTGCCCAAGTCACCGCACTCAACCATGCAACCGGAGTCGCGCAGCACACGGTTACCAGCGACGCGGGCTTGTACAGCTTTGTATCGCTGAACCCCGGCGTCTATGTAGTCACGGCGAGTCAAAAGGGCTTTGAGAGCGTCGCCCAGAACAATGTGTTGGTGACTGTGGATCAAGTCACCACCGTGAATATCGCTCTGCAAGTCGGCAACGTGGCCGAGACGGTTGAGGTGACGGGCACAACCGAACTGGTGGATACGAGCAACTCCACCGTAGGCCAGTTAATTGATTCCGCCACCATCGCTCGCGTCCCGTTGCTCACACGCAATGTCTTCGATCTGGTACAGCTGAGCGCCGGCGTGACCCCGGCCAATGGAGCGCCCAACTCCTCCACTTCGCAGGCCATAGTCAACATCTCGACCGGACGTCCGGGAATCGATGTCTCGTCGTACACCTTCAACGGCTCCATCCAGGGGTCGGTTTACTATATGCTCGACGGCAGCCCGCTGGGCGTTGCTGAAAACAATATCGCCGCCATCCTCCCGGCCATGGAGATTCCCGAGGATGGCGTGGAAGAGTTCCGCGTCGAAACCCAGAACACTCCAGCCTCCTATCAGAGCGGCGGCGCGGGCGTCATCAGCCTGGTCAGCAAATCCGGCGGCGACCACTTCCATGGCGATGGCTTCGTGGTTCTCCGCCCGGATGTCCTGGCCGCCAACGAATACTTCAACAAGCAACAGCAGCTTTTGGCCGGCATGCCCAACCAGTCGCCCAGTTTTCATCGCTACCAGGAAGGCGGCGCCATCGGCGGCCCCATCGTGCACAAGAAGCTTTTCTTCTTTGCGGATTATGAAGGCACGCAAGAGAAACTGTATGATGGTTCAAGCATCTTTACCGTTCCCACCACCGCGGAACGGACCGGCGATTTTTCAGCCGACAGCTACACGATCTATAACCCGCTGATTCCCGATATTTCCGGAAACCGGCAGGCGTTTGTCGGCAACATACTTACCAACCCTACCAATGGCGTCCCCGCGCTCAATCCAATCGCAGTGACGTTTTTGTCCATGTTTCCCAAATGCAACTTTCCCGATCCTAAGACTTGCGATTCAGACACCGGAAACCACCTCGGCAACTTTTTCGCTCCGGGCCTGGATCCCATAACCGCGCAGAGATTCGACGTCCGCGTGGACTACTACAAGAGCGAAAAGCAGCGCCTCTTCTCCCGCTTCTCGTTTGCTAGGACAACCGTGGCCGGGGTTAACGCCTTCAATAACGATTGGGATGAGGACTACGCCCAGAATGTTACCAACGCGCGCAACTTCATCATTGGGTACGACTACACCATCAATCCCACTACCGTCTTGCAGTTGCGCTACTCCTTTGCGCGCCAGTATACCAATCAGGGGGGCGATCCTCGACAGAATGGCGCCAACCTCACTCAGCTGGGATTTGACCCGTCGCTGGCCGCGGCTGAGGTGTACAAAACCCTCCCCAACGTGTTCTTTGCCGACTTGGTGGTAAACAACGTCACCGATGGCCTCGGCGGCACCGCGAACTACAATACCTTCGTCTTTGCCAGCATGAACCACGACGCCAGCGCAACCCTCACCAAGGTAGTGGGCAAGCACGAACTCAGCTTCGGTGCGGAATATATGAAAAGGTTCATGAATGTGGGCGCGCCGCCCTCGCCCTCCGGCAGTTACGCATTCGATATCTCCGCTACAAGCCAGACCACAGCCAACGCAGTGGGAGGCAGCGACTTCGCTTCGTTCCTCCTGGGCATGGGGGATACTGGCATCGAAGGCAACATTCAGCCGTCTTTCACGCAAGACCTTTTTGCAGCGGAAGCGAATCCGTATTACGCTGCCTTCGTCCAAGACACCTACCATGTTCGCCCGAATCTCACCATCACCGCCGGGCTTCGCTGGGACATCTTCGGCGGCAAGACGGAGCGCCATAACCGCCTGGAATACTTCGATCCGACTGCCGTGGGAACTTATCCCCCTCCCGGCAGCGGAACCTTCACCGGCGGCGAAGTGTTCGCCACGAGCGGCAACCGCTCTCCATTTACTACCAATCTGACGAACTTTGGTCCGCGCCTGGGTTTCTCGTGGCAGCCAGAGAAGCACCTTGTCGTTCGCGGCGGGGCTGGCTTTTACTTTGGGCCGAGCGCACAGCAGGTCGGCAGTGCCACCTTCGATAGCGATGGATACTCCACCTCGAATAACTGGATTGCTACCTGTTCTAACGCAGACAACAATACGGTGCTAAACGGCTCCAACCAGTGCGTAAATCCAGCACCGAATAGTCCAGCGCCAAGTGTGACCGGACCCTATTCCCTAAGCAATCCGTTCCCACCGCAACTGGGGGCGGGTCTTCTTCCACCGTCCCAGGTGCAGCCGACTGGATTGACGACCGGCCTTGGCGGGGGTCTGAATACGATGCTGCGCTCGCAGCGTACGGTGGAAACCTATAACTTCAACTTTGGCCTGGAGTACGAGTTTCCACACCAGATCGTTGTCAGCGCCGGCTATGTAGGCAGCAGAGGTCTCTTCCTTCCGATATTCCAGCTAGATCTGAACCAGCTCACCCTCAGCCAGATCAGTCAGATCGCTAACAGTGCCAATGGCTACAATACAGCCGGATTTTTCGCGGCGGAGCCTTTCCCGCAATTCACCTATGGCAACATCAACACAGGGGTCATCGTGCATGGCTATCCCGCTGGAGATTCCGAATACAGCTCCCTGCAAACGAAGGTGCAGAAGCGCCTCACCAATCACTTCACCACCCTGGCCTCGTTTACCTGGGCCAAGCTGATGACCGACGACGGCAGTCCTCCACTGGATTTTGTTGGTTCTCATGCCGGGAACATTCAGGACTGGAGGGACATAAGATACGAGCATTCCATCAGCCCGCAGGACGTGAAGTATCAGCTTACATGGCAGGCATCTTACGAACTGCCTGTGGGCAAGGACAGGGCGGTCAATCTAAACGGGCTATCGAATGCCATTCTGGGTAACTGGACGGTCGACGGGATTTTCTATGTGAGCAGCGGTATTCCCATCGCTTCGCCCTATGTGGGGACATCGCCAAACCCAAATGTACCAGGTGGCTTCTCCTACCTCCCCAATCAACGGGCTGATATGATCTGCGATCCCAGCAAGGGCGCGCCACATACGGCAGCGACCTGGTTCAACGGCAACTGCTTCGCAGTGCCTGGAACCGAAGCAACCGGTAACCCGGCTAATGCAAACCCGTTTATTCCGGGGAATGCGTCCGCGTATCTTGATCACGTCCGCACGATGGGAGCCAACAATCTGGATCTCACACTCTCCAAGAATTTCAAACTGGGCGAAACGCGGAATCTCCGCTTTGATATATCTTCCTACAACGTCGCCAACCGGGCGCAGTTTGCGTCGCCGAGTGTGCCGACATACTCTAGCAGCCAGTGGTTGGCTTCTAACGGTTTCGGCCAGATCGTGGCAACTTCCAACTCCCCGCGTCAATTCCAGTTTGGCGCGAGATTTACATTCTGATCCATTTGCGGGTGCCCCACTCATCGCGTTCTTTGCGATGAGTGGGATTTGCAGCGAGGATTCAAGCAATCGCTTCGTCAGTCCGCGACGCCCATGCGCGGAGCAACTTCCTCCCGACTCAGCACCGCCAGTCCCTTCTCCAGATCGGCGATCAAATCGTCCACATGCTCAAGGCCCACGGACAGGCGGATCATCTGCTCGGTCACGCCCATCTTTTTCCGTAGTTCCGGAGCGATCATGGCATGCGAGGTCAGCACCGGGATGGTCACCAGCGAATCCACTCCGCCAAGGCTGGGCGCCAGGGTAAACAGATTCAGCGCCTCGGCCACGTGGCAAGCATCGGCGCCGCTGCCTTCCACCTCAAAGCTCAGGACGCCGCCCGCGCCCGCCATTTGCTTCTTCGCAGTCGCGTAGTCCGGATGCTCCTTCAGCAGCGGATAGTGCACCCGCGCCACCTTGGGATGCTGGCTCAGGAACTCGGCAATGCGCAGTGCGCTTTCGTTCTGGCGCTCGACCCGGACGGCCAGCGTCTTGATCCCGCGCAGCAGCAGAAATGCCGCGTGCGGATCCATGCAGCCGCCGAGCGTAGTGCGCGTGTGATGGATGTGCTCGATCAAATCGCGCCGCCCGGTGGCAATGCCACAAATGATGTCGGAATGTCCGCCAAAATATTTCGTCCCCGAATGCAGCACCAGATCAATGCCCCACTCCGCCGGACGGCAATTGATCGGTGTCGCAAAGGTTGAATCAATGGTCGAGATCAGGCCGTGCTTGCGCGCCAGCGCGGCAATCTTCTCCAGATCGACGACCCGCACGTTTGGATTCGTTGGCGATTCAATGTGCAGGATCTTTGTATTGGGCCGGATCGCGCGCTCGTGCTGCTCCATGTCGTTGGTGTCAACGAACGTCGTTTCGACTCCCAGCTTCGGCAGCCACTGCGACAAGAACTTAGTCACGCCGCCATAAATATCGCGCTGCGCCACGATATGGTCGCCGGCCTTTACCAGCGAAAGAATCGACGTGGTGATCGCGGCCATGCCGGAAGAGAACAGCAGCGCCGCATCCGTGCCTTCCAGTTCCGCGATGGCATTCTCGGCGACCGTATGCGTGGGATTGCCGTAGCGGGTGTAGAAGCTGTCGGTAGGCGTGGCGCGCACCTGCTCCTGCATATCGGTGACTTCGAAGGTCGAAGTCTGATAGATGGGCGTGGAGAGCGGACCGTTCTTTTTGGCGAGGCTGGTACCGCCGCGAACCGCCTCGGTCTCCCGACGAAATTCATGCTTTTTCATGCGAAGCTCCCTTTAGATTGCAGCCGTTCTACATAAGAATGGATTGTCATCTTGAGCGAAGCGAAAGACCTGTGCATTGGGCGGCATCAAGTACATAGGTCCTTCGCTTCGCTCAGGATGACAGCGCGGGCTTGTTCAACGGCGGTCGCGGACAGTCCTAGCGTCGTACCGCTGCCGCATTCAGCGCCGGCACCGGCGCTAGCCATTGCGCCGAGCGAACGTGTCGGCCGCTCACCACTCTGTCGAATTCATGCTGCAAGGCGCGGGTTACGGGACCAGCCTTGCCATCGCCGATGACGCGGAAATCTATTTCGCGCAGGCCAACGACTTCCGCCGCCGTGCCGCACACAAAAACTTCGTCGGCAACATAAAGCTGATCGCGCGAGATAGGCTCCTCGACCACGGAGTAGCCCAGATCCCGAGCCAGCATGATCAGGCTGTCGCGAGTAATGCCTTCCAGAATCCCCGCCCGCGGCGTAGTGCTGATGATCTTGTTCCCGACGTTGCCGCGCACGTTCTTACGAACGACGAAGAGATTTTCACCCGTGCACTCCGCCACGTATCCATCGGGGCCCAGCATGATCGCCTCATCGAATCCGGCGCGGTGCGACTCCGTCTTGGCCAGAATCGAGCTCACATAATTTCCCGAGACCTTGGCCTTGGTCATCATGATGTTCGGATGCAGCCGCGTGAATGACGCAATATTGGCGCGGATGCCGCGTTCTTTCGCCTCCGCCCCCAGAAAATTCTTCCACTCCCACACCGCGACCACGAAGCGCGGTTGGCCGGACTCGACGGTCATCATCATAGCGCCGTCGAGGTAAATCATCGGACGGATGTAGCACGCCGAAAATTCGTTGGCCGCAATCGTTTGATTGATGGCCGTCTTCACCTGCTCGGCAGTAACTGGCAGCTCGCGAAAGCCCACAATGTGCGCCGAGTCCAGCAGGCGTTCCACGTGTTCGTCCATCCGGAACACGGCCGGCCCCTTGTCGGTCGAATAGCAGCGAATGCCTTCAAACACGCTGAAGCCAAACTGCACGGCGGCACTCACAAACGGGACCACACCTTCGCTGGCGGGCCTCAAAGAATCATCGATCCATATGTAACGAGCGGCTCCCATATTCTCCTTAATAAAGCTGTCCTTAACCCAGCTGGAATGTCTTAAGATTACCTGCGCTGCCCAGCCGCGGCAAGGCGCAAGACTCGGACGGAATGACATGTCCCGCAAGACATGGCCTGGCATCTGTAATATGCTTCATGGAGCCACTTTTATGAAAAAGAAGAAGCTGAAACCAACTGCCCGAAAAAGACCCGCACGAAAAACATCAGCCGCCAGGAAAGCGGCGAAGACGGCGCGCCCAGCGAGTAAAGTCGCGCTCAAAGGCACGGTCCTGAAAGGCAAGCCACCGAAGGCCGAGTTGCGTCACATCCCATGGAGTTCAGTCGAGGTCGAACCCCTGAACTCCTTGCTTGGCCGCCAGTTCGTAGTCGGGCAGAACGTCATGCTCGCCCGCGTCCTGCTCAAAAAGGGATGTATGGTGCCCGAACACAGCCACCACAATGAGCAGATCACCTACATTCTGGAAGGCGCGCTGAAATTCGGAATCGACGGCAAAGAGATTGTGGTGAATGCGGGCGAGGTCTTGACCATTCCTCCCAACATGCCACACTGGGCCGAGGCGCTCGCGGATACCGTCGATCTCGACATCTTTAACCCGCCCCGCGCCGACTGGATGAACAAAACGGACGCTTATTTGCGCTAGAAGTTAGAAGATGAGCCCGTGTAGCGCGGGCACTCCTGTCCGCGTGCCAACAGCGTCCGTGAATTCGACCGGGTATCGGGCCTCGCCAGCGCAGCCGTACCGTATCATGTGTAAGGCGAGCAACACTCATCGCTTTCCATCGGATATCCATTGTCGACTACTCGAATCGCCGAACCCACCTCCCGTTTGCGTTGCATTTCCTGCGGCGCCACTCCCGATTCCGCCGGCCAGGACTTCCGTTGCACCGCTTGCGGCGACCTGCTGGAATTCTTTTTTCCCGGATGGACGTTCGACTCGCGCGCCCGGCGCTCCACAGACACAGATCCAGCGGCACTGAAGTCTCTCTGGCTCAACCGCCGCACCTCACGCGATCCGCTCGACCAGAGCGGCGTCTGGCGCTTTCGCGAAATTCTTCCGCACATTTCAGAAGAACATGTCATCACGCTGCGCGAAGGCAACACGCCCCTCTACCGCCTGCCACGATGCGCGCGCGCGACTGGCGTTGAGAATCTTCACGCCAAGCACCAGGGCATGAACCCGACCGCATCGTTCAAAGACACGGGCATGACCTTCGCCGCTTCGTCCGCGCACCAGGCCGGATTCGACTGGGTTGCCTGCGCCTCCACCGGCAATACTTCAGCCTCGATGGCCGCTTACGCCGCGCGCGGCAACATGCACAGCCTGGTGCTGATCCCGGAAGGCAAAATTTCCTGGGGCAAGCTTTCGCAAGCGCTCGACTACGGAGCGCTCACCTGCCAACTCCGCACTGATTTCGATGGGTGCGTTCGCATCCTCAACGACCTCGTCCGCCAGAAGCCTGTCTACCTGCTGAATTCAGTGAATCCGTATCGCATCGAAGGCCAGAAAACTTCCGCCATCGAACTGCTCGAGCAACTCGCGTGGGAGCCGCCGGACCACATCATTGTCCCCGGAGGCAATCTCGGAAACAGCTCTGCGATCGGCAAGGCGCTTCTCGAAATGCGCGAGCTCAAGCTGATCTCGCGTCTGCCGAAGCTTTCCATCATCCAGGCGCAAGGCGCGAATCCGTTCTACCGCTGCGTGCGCGAGTTCGGAGGAAAGAAGCTCGAACCCATGACTGCCGACACGCTCGCGACCGCCATACGCATCGGCAATCCTGCATCGTGGAAGAAAGCGCTGCGAGTACTTCAGGCGACCGGCGGTGAGGTCGAACAGGTCACAGAAGTCGAAATTGCCATTGCCAAAGCCGAAATCGGCGCCGATGGCATCGGTTGCGAACCCGCCTCCGCCGTTACGCTGGCTGGACTCAAGAAGCTGCGTCGCAGCGGATTCGTCAAAGCCAGCGAGTCCGTCGTCCTGATCCTGACCGGCCATGCACTTAAAGATCCCGACTTCACCATCAAGTTCCATCGCGGTGATCTGTTTGCCGGCATCCCCGTCGCTGGAACGCCCGACGAGACCGAGGTCGCTCAAGCAAAACACCTGCAGCGTGCCCCGGTCGTGCTCGACGCCGATCTGGGAGCCGTCATTGCCGCCCTCGACGCGGCCGAGAGAAATTCGTAGCAGTTCGCCGCAAACTCGTGTATAAAACACAGTTCAATTGTCAGTGGCGATTGTCAGGGATTCTACTTAGGCCGCACCGGGCTAAAGCCTTCCATTTCTATCGTGTCGACCCGGTTGTAGCCCCGGAGGAGAGTTCTCAGTTCTCAGCGGAGAACGGGGTCACTGAGAACTGACAACTGACAACTGAGAACTGCTCTCTAACCTATGCCTTCACGTCCCACATCCTTGGACCGCTCGCTGCGCCTGGCGCTGCCGGCGACCTCCGCCAATCTGGGACCTGCTTTTGACGCCGCTGCCCTCGCCCTGGATTTCCATCTTCGCTTGCGCGCCGAGCGCGCACCCGATTTCTTCGTCACCGCCGAAGGCCGCGACGCTCAGATCTGCGCCCGGATGGAGAACCACCTCATCGTCACCACCTATTGCGAGGTGCTCGAATCGGAGAACCGCAAGATCGCGCCCCTGCGCATCCACATCCAAAACGAGATTCCCATCGGCCGAGGTTGCGGATCGTCCGCTGCCGCCCGCCTGGCTGGGATCGCGCTGGCGGTACATTTCGGACATTTGCGCTGGAAAGATGACCGCATCGTTGGCGAAGCTTCCATGCGCGAGCACCATCCCGACAACGCTTCTGCCTGCTGGATGGGCGCGCTCACGGTGGCCCGCATGGCCAATCAGGTCCAGGCGCAGGTGGTCGAAGTCAAGCCGAAGGGGAAGTGGCCGCTGCTGCTGGCTGTTCCCGATGCCCCGCTTTCGACCGAGCAAGCCCGCCGCGTGCTGCCCTTCCAGTACTCGCGCGCCGACGCCGTCACCAACATTCAGAACTCCATGCTCCTGCTCGCGGCCTTCACGCAAGATCGTCCCGACCTGCTCTCCTCGGCGCTCGAAGACCGCATCCACCAGCCTTATCGCGCGCCGCTCTGTCCGCTGCTTCCCGCGCTCAAGGAACTCACCGGAGACTCCGGCATTCTCGGCGCCGCCCTCAGCGGAGCTGGCCCGTCCGTGCTGGTATTCCTCGACCCGAAGGTTTCAACGAAAAAGGCGAAGCAGAGAATCGCCGCCCACCTCATCAAGCGCCGCCTTACCGCCGAACTCATCCTCACCGAGATCGCGCTCCACGGTGGACGCGATGGAGCGGACTGGCGCAAGCATCATGGCCCCGCAAAAAAATAGGGTTGTGCGGGGACGGGAGTGTGGGGACGGGCGCCCTCGCGAGCCTGCCCTGAGCGGAGCCGAAGGGTCCAAGCCGAGCGCACCGGGGCCCCCGTCAAGCCCGGTGTTGGCTTGACGGGGTGGAGTAGCTCGGCAGCAGCGCCGTCTGCAACTCAATCTTTATCTATGAGAGCCAAGACCTGACCTTGCACACCATGCTGTCGGATGGGGTCGCTATTGTCGGACAGACCTCGGCCGGGGGTTTTGAGCGCTTATCGCCTATTTACAGCAGCCTGTCGTGCAAACCGTAAAACCCAAGCAGAGTCTCCCGCGATGCTCGGGCAGACCTCACCCCGCGACAAACACCAGTGGCATCGAGCGGCAATCCCTCCGGGGTTACTAAGCAGCGGCGGAGGTCTTCACACTCTTGGCGGCTTGTTCGACAAGAGCTGCGACAGCCTCGGGCTGCGACACGTAGATGGCATGGCTGCCCTTGACCTCAACGACCGTAGAACCCGCCCGCTTGGACATGGAACGCTGGGCATCAGGTGGGATCATCTTGTCGTCGGTGGCGATCATATACCAGGCTCGGCTTGGCCTTCCACGCCGGTTCACTGATCTTGCCGCTGAGAGCCTCCACGCCCCATGGGACTTGAGAGTCAGCCATGAAAGCGGCTCTTTCTGCGTCCACATCGGCTGCGAAGGAAGCGCGGAACTTCGCCCGGTCGAGGAACAAATAGCCGTCTTGCGGAGGCAGTATCGGCGGTACGGGTGCGCCGGGCGGCGGATCTTTGATAAGCGTTGCCACGGACTCGCCCTTGTCCGGAGCAAAGGCGGTGATATATAGGACGTTCCCGGTGGGCGGCCCCCGCCAGAATCAAGGCCGCCCAGAAGAGGTTTCAGTTATTTCGCTGCATCGATTCGATGTGCTTATCTAAGTTACTGATACGCAACTGTACTTCTGAGGAGTGTCCCTCGCTCATACTCCAGAACAAGGCCCCCCAGGACGGCATCTCTTTCGCGCTATGGGTCGGCAAGCGTACGTCACCCTCTATCGCGCTTCTAACGCGATCGGAGGGATATCTGTTGCCATTCTTTTTGGCAAGAGCCGTGAGATCCGGTGGTGGGACTCTTAGCGCCTCAGCAGCTGGACCGTTTCCCTTGCCATCCTTGCCGTGGCAGACGGCGCAATATGCGGTGTACATCTCTTGAGCCGACGCAGGCGACGTCGGCTTCACCGGCGCATACTCGATCCACCTTTGCTGAGATTCAGCAAGTGCGGCAAGACAAAGGAAGAGAACAACGAGTGAAAAGACTCTGCGAAGGGACATCGCTCCCTCCTTTCCCCGTGCCTAATGAGACACGGTACGTAAGGTTCAACTTCAGGAGTTCTGTGTGGGATTCCCCATCCCTCTACATTCATTATCCTCTTTTTGCGGGTGTTTGGCGAAAATTGGCAACTGCACGTAACTTGTTGCTATAACGGGGGTTGGTCGTTGGAAAGGTCGCTACCTCTTGGACGGGTTATGCTGCCAACTGTTGCCCAGCTGTTGCAAAATCTCGATTGCACTCATCGAGGGTTTTGAGGGTAATCGAACATCGTTTATCGCGTCTTCGTCTGGCCCTTCAAGATCCGCACGATCGCAACTATCGTGTTCCAATTCCGTGTCGTCGCCGGCACGCCGTAAAGCTTGTCGATCTGGCCAAGACACCCAATCGTCTTCATATGGCGACGGTACATTCCAAACACAAATTGGCCTTTTGACGCCATCACCTGTACCAACCACTCCCCGTCGGTGGGAAACGTGACTGGAAGCGGTGCCCGGAGACCACCGGCTTTCGATAGGATGCTCACGAACCGAACTACGTCCGGGGGTGACGGCTCAGTCCCAAACGGATTCACCTTCTCTAGGCGGATAAGATCGCGGCCATCGCACAGCACAACTTGCGTGCTGAACGGCAGCTTGCGGAGCAATGCAGTACGGAACTTTGCTCGAGATCCAGGTTTACGAACGACAAACGTGCCCGCAGCACCCACATTTACGACATCATAGGCGCTTAGTTCTCGTGCGACGATGCTCGGGCGAAACGTTTTGTGTCCACCAACATTTACTCCTCGGAGGAAAACAATGAGAGCCATACCTCGGATTATGGCGAAAAAGCAAAGGCGACGCTATGACAACTTTACGTTTGCACCTGCGGATGATTGAGTGACTGACTCCTGGTTGACGATAAATTCCGATAACGCTCAAAACCACCCCAATGTGATCGACGCGATTGGGCATCGGCCAAGCCGGGGGACCCCACCAGCAAAGCCTCGAGACCTGCCTCTCGATTTTCGGAAATTCTTGTCAAGCCCCTGTTCTGACGATTTTCCGCGTAAGTCATTGAATTGGACAGCAAAATAAAGTCGGGAAAGTTGTCCTATAAGCAGGTCGGAATTGATATAATAGAACTATAGATAAGAAAAGGGCGCGGCATCCTCCGCGCCCTTTTTCATTGGTGTGCCCGTGTCCCAAGACGGCCAGGACCTAAGCCTAAGTTGAGGCGCTTAGCGGGCGTGACCCTGAGCGCAGTCGAAGGGGCGAGCCCGCTGCCGAAATCCTGAGCGAAGCGAATGGAGCTAGTAAGTCCTTATTCCGGAATATTTTACGAATAAGTCCTTTAAACCCAAAGATTTGAAAGGAATTTTTCGCCAAATCTATGATTCTAAAGGGACGATGTATTAATTTTTTCTTGCGACACCCTGTAATGACTCCTGGAGTAAAGTGGGAAAGTAAAGCTAAGTCCTTATTCCTGAATGTTTTACAAGTAAGTCCTTATTCCTGAATATTTTGCGTGAAAATGGGGGGGGGTGGGGGGTGGGCTGGGGAACAGGCTGGGACGAACGACGAACGACTAACGACAAACGACTAACGACGAACGACCAACGCCCCATCCCCAAACGGCCACTCCCGCCGCCGCCAAGCCCGCGCACAATAGACGACAATCCCCACCACCAGAATCACTGCCGCGTACCGGATCTCGCGCAGAAAGTCCCTGCGCGAAACCAGAATGAAAACGAAGCTCCCCGCCGCCACCAGCGCCGGCACCGGATAAAGCCACATCCGAAACGGTCGCGCCATCTCCGGACGCCGGATGCGCAGCACAATCACGCCAATGCTCTGCAGCAGAAATTGCATGATGATTCGGATCACCACCAGCGCCGCAATCAAGTCCGCCAGCCGCAGAAAACAGAACAGCGCCGCCACGCCCGCCAGCGCCAGCAAAGAAACATAAGGAAACTGATGCACCGGATGCACCCGGGCAAACGCCCGAAAATAATTCCCATCCACCGCCGCCGCGTAGGGCACGCGCGAATAGCCCAGCGTCAACGAGAACACCGACGCGAACGCCGCCCACATCACCAGCGCAGACACCACTCCGCCCGCCCCATGCCCGTAGATTCTCTGCATAAAAGCGGAAACCACGTACAACTTGCTGTTCGACGCTCCCGGCTGCGCCAGTTCCCGCCACGGCACCACGCCAAGAATGCTGATGTTCATCAGCACATAAAGACATGCCACCAACAGAATGGACAGCAATAACGCCCGCGGAATATTTTTCCCCGGATTCTTGATCTCACCTCCGAGGAAACAAACGTTGTAATAGCCCCAATAGTCATAAGTGATGATCAGCATCGCCCCGCCCAACCCATGAAAGAAGTCACGCGAAAACGAAAAGGCGCCTGGAGGAAAATCAAATGCCTGCCGCGCATTGAAATGGGTGAGGCCGGCGAAGATGATCCACCCGGTCGTCCCCATCACGCCCACCCAAAGCAGTTTCGAAAGCCATGAGATTGCCGTGATCCGCCGGTAAAGCAGAAACGCCGTGAACAGGCACACGCCAATCGCCAGCAAAGTCGCAGGCATTGCGACCCAGGTTAACTGCAGTTGGCCGAGCAGCGGCAGATTCAGGCTGAAAGTGCGCGCCGACCAAACCCGCTCCAGTCCCGGCCAGAAGAAAGAGGAGTACTGCGAAAGCCCCACCGCTCCCGAGGCAATTGAAAGCGGAGCGCTGAATGAGAGTTGCCAGACAAAGAGGAAGGAAACAGCGCGCCCCAACTTTTGCGGCCCGTAGATCTCTCTCAAATATCGATACGACCCACCCGACCCCGGCATCGCAGCGCCAAGTTCCGCCCAAACCAGCCCATCGCAGGCGGCCAGCACCGCGCCCAGCACCCACCCCAGCATCGCCTGCGGACCGCCCATCGCGGTGACGATCAGCGGAATCGTAATAAACGGTCCCACGCCGATCATGTCAATCATGTTCAGCGCAGTGGCCGAGCTCAGGCCAATGCCGCGGACGAGTTGCGGCTTGGTGTCGGGTCCGCGTTCGAGCGGAATTGTCATGAAGTCGTTATCAAGTCGTTGGTCGATGGTGTTAGTCGTTGGCGAACTAATCGCTGGTTGTTCGATGTTGGTCGTTTGTAACTACTCCCCGAACGACTAACGACCAACGACTAACGACTGCTGACCAGATTCACAAATAACCGCACCGCTCCCGGCACGCCCGCCGGCAGTTGCCGGAAGAACGCATATCCCGTATAGATATACGTCCCCTTGCCGTAGTGCGCCACCAGCAGTCCGCCTTTCTGCTCGTTTTCTCCCGGATCATGCGATTCGAGCAGCGGTGTAAAGTTGCTGTCCCACTGCGACATGAAGTACAGCCCGCGCTCCTGCACCCAGCCCTCGAAATCTTTCTGCGTAATTTCATTGGGAGTATGAAAGATCGGGTTCGCGGGATCGAGAATCGCAACCGGAGCCTCCTCCACCGAAACCCGCGCCCGCCCGAGCGTTGCCGGATACGGCGTGTATTTGCCCGAATTAAAATCGATCGGCACCCCAAACGATCCCAGCGTGTTGTATTGCACGACCAAGCGCCCACCCTTCTCGACGAAATCGAGCAGCCGCTTGTTGTTGTCAATCACGCCTTTCTGGGTATCATAAGCGCGGATGCCCAGCACGATCGTCTGGTACTTGCTCAGGTCCTCGCTTGCCAACTTGTCAGCCGGAATCATCGTGACATTCATTCCGATCTGTTCGAGCACCGTCGGAATGTCATCGCCCGCGCCCATGATGTATCCAAGTTTTAGGTCCTTGGGGATCTTCACATCCACGATCGAAACGCGCTGCACGGCCGGCTGGTAGTAATAAAAGGTGCCGAGATCTTCGCGCGTAACGACCGTATATCCTTCGCCGTAGGCCTTGTCCCCGCTCGTGAGTTCCGCTCGAATATGAGTCTGGCTTTCCTTTAACTCGGGAGGGAAAACCTGGAATGAAACGTCCTTTGACTCATCTTTGGGAATCTCAACGGATTCACGCGCCGGCTCCGCGCGCCAGCCCTCGGGGACTTTCAGTTCAATCTGCGCGTGGGAGCCGCTACTCTGATCGCGAGCCGTGCTCTTGACGCTTCTGCTGCCGCGCAGGTCGTTGGGAACCACGTCGCTGGAAGGCGTCAATGCAATGGAAAATTCCGGCGCCACTGCCAGAGGACGTTTCGCCACTCCCGATGCGCTCTTGTAACGCACCATGCAGTTCGCAAGAACTAGCGGGCCCTGCTCAAACCTTGCGACTACTTCGACAGGTGGAGGAGGAAATGGAAGGGTTTGGAATGCCGGTTCATCGATGACGTTGAGCGTATCTCTCTCTGGATCGTGGCGGTGCCAGTACGGCCGGGTAATCTGCGCCGATGAAGGGACATGCACTCTAAAATGAACTGTCAATCCGTTCTCCGATCGGGTCGTACTCAGAACGTCTGACTTCCAGTCCGGAGGCAGCTGCAGACTTATATTTGCTTTTTCCGTGGATGCATTTGCAGCCGAAAGCTTTGCTGCGACTTCAAACGGTTTGCCGGGCACCGCCATGAAAGCATTGTCAGGGCTTGTGCCGACCTCAGCGGCCACCACAGCGCTGAGTTCCGCGCCCACTGCCAAGGCGCGCGCTTTCTCAATGTCTCGCCACAATCGTTGCAGCAGCTCGACCTGAAAATCCTTCTTTGCTTCTGACGACAGTTGCGATCCCAGAATCTGGTTATAAAGCCGTACGGTCAGACTACTCGCTCTGGCGAGCGGCGGCTCGGTCGAGGCTGGCGTTTTGTCAGCGATTGCGGCAGCCTCGTCAATGTTGGTCTTGATTTCAATTAACTTCGCTCGCAGCCACGGCACTTTCTTCTCTTCATCTCCCAGCCTCGACGCCAGCCCCGGCAGCGTGGTATCGATGCCGTCGAAGAAGTCCTGTTCGTGGCTGTCTTTGTCTTTTGGAGATTCAACGACCGAATCCACCAGCTTGTAATGGGCAAATCGATCGCCCTTGGGAAGCGAGACGCCACCGAGCGCTTGCGATTGCTGATGGCGCAATCCCTCGACCGCAAACTGCACGTAGGACTCGCCCAGCACCGGATCTTCCTTGCCGGTGTTCAGCCTGACCGTGTAATTGGCCGCGTCGCAGGTCGAAGCTCCGAAGCCGCATACGTTTCCGATGTACAGCTTCTGCGGCTGCCAGGGCTGCAATCCCTCTTTGATCTGCTCTGGAAACCGCTTCGGATCTCCCGCTGCACGAAACGCTTCTTTGGTCAGGATCGCCGACGCCTGGTGGTGTCCATGCCCATCGCGCTCCGTTCCTGAAAAGCGCGCAATCAGCACATCCGGACGAAACGTGCGGACCACGCGCACGATGTCGGCGAGGGCGATGTCATGCCCTTGCCATTTCTGAAAAGTCTCTTCTGGAGTTTTCGAATATCCAAAATCCGCGACTCGCGAAAACCGTTGCTCCACGCCGTAGTAGCGGTCAGCCGCCAACACCTCTAGAGTCCGCACCACGCCGAGTACATCGAACAGATTGCTGCCCAGCTTGTTTTGTCCGCCTTCGCCGCGATTGAGCGTCATCAGCAAAGTCGACACACCCTTGCCCCGCGCCTCCAGCGTCAACATGCCACCATCTTCGTCATCAGGATGCGCATCCACTTGCATCAGCCGCGCCGTCGTCTGCAAGCGCCGGAGCATGAGCTTCAGTCCGGCCGCACCCGTTTCCTGTGGGAGCGGCTCATAGTAGCGATCGACGTTAGGATTGCCCGCCGTTCCTTCCGGAGTCTGCGCTGCGGATATCGCGGCCGTAGCCGCCAGCGCTACCAGCAGCGTCGCAGTCGCAAATCTGCCGCGTACCGATCGAAGCCCGGACTTTTTCAGCAGTCGAAACATGACCATCTGATGGATCTTCCTCAAAGAAAGGAGCAATTATATTCCGCTGTTTCGTGTAGCCGCGGGCGTCCACCCCGCGAACTGTCGCCCGCAAACAAACTGTAGCGGGTGCCCTACTCATTCGCGCTCTTTGTCTGTGCGAATGTGTGGGAGGCGGGAAATCGCGACCAACTAACCACTAATCAGTGCCGCTGACGATCCCACCCACGCCATATTCCTGTTCTGATCCACGCCCATCATCAGGCCGCGGCCCATGCGCACGATCGTCAGCACCGGGACCAACTCGCGCAGCCACACATACATGATCCGTAATTCGACCTTGGTCGCGCCGTGCGGCGTCTCCACCACCGGCGTGAAATTCAATCGCTCCTGCAGAATGTATTCGCTGCGTTTCCCCTCAGAAATCGCCTCAATTTCTTTCCGCGACGGCGCAATCACCACGCCCAATCCGGCAAACGAATACAGCGGCTTGAGCACAAAATTCTCCAGATCCGCCGGCACTTCCGTCAATTGATCCAGAAACCACGTCCGCGGCACCGACGGATGCTTCAAAAAAGGAATCGAATACTTGCTCATACGGAAATACCAGTTCGGATGCCCCGCCCACTCCACATCGAGGTCATCACGAAAGTCAAATGGCAAAGTCACGCCCTTGCGTTCCAGTTCATCCACAATGGTGCGGTTATAAATCCGTTCAATCGGATTCTGCTTGCCGCCGTCCTCATAAAACAGCTGCCGCCCCTGTTTGCGAATCTTCGTGATGCACACCGTGCGAATCCCGAGCAACTTCTCCGTCAAGATAAAATCCGGCCGCGTCTTCTGCTCCTCCGGATGCACCTCCATCAACACCACATTCGTTGGATCGTGCCCCGCAACAATCGCGTCCTGTAAAAGCCGCTGGTAAGAAGCCGAGTCCAGCCCACTCAAAAAGTAGTGAAACTTCGGGTCGAGCCCGAACACATCGATGTAAGTTTGCGCCAAAACCGGCTGGTACGCGTAAAGCGAAGGGAAGGCCTGCAACTCGACCAGCTTCGGTTGTAACTCGCCCACCGCATCCCGCACCAGCCCGAAGTCCACCTGGATAAACATCGGATGCGGCGGTTCATTCGGCACGCGAAACGTCGCCGGAATCGAAGCCTCCGAGCGCGCCCGATACTCCGGATTCTCCACCAGTTGCCGGATCAGCGCCTTCCCATCCTCCCCCATGCGCTCAACCAGCGCATTCGGAAAGAAGCAAGGAGTCTCGCAAAGCGCGAATGGAACTTCCATCCCGCATCGCGAAGTCATCTCGCGCCGCAACCGCTCGTATTTTTCAGAAGTGAATCGCGAATTGAAGTCTTGCCGGTAGGAGGGAATCATAGAAGTTCGTGTGGCGACGGGCGACCTCGCCCGTCCAAGGCCGATGGCAGCCCTGACCGGGCGTTTACCACTGAACCACCTTGGCATCGCTAGAGCGATGCCCTGATACGAAGCGCGAGGTCTTACGCAGCCGCTAAGAGCTAAGAGCTAAGAGCTAAGAGCCACCTCTACGCCTCAATCAAAAACTGCCCGCCCTGCATAATCTGCTGGCCGTCCACCCAGATATCGAAATTCCGCCCCACCACATCAATGTGTGTCGACGAATACCACTCCGCACCGGTGTGCTGCCCATAGGGATTCCCAAACGCAATGTGCACGCCCGGATATTTCTCATCCTGCAAGATCTCGCCGATCACATCCTTCAGTTCGATGTTCGTCCCAATGGCAAACTCGCCCACCCGGTTGCTGTTCTCATCCGTATGCGTGTAAGCCCAGAAATCGTCTTTCAATTCCTGGTTCGCCGAGTGCGCCTCAATCACGCGATTCCCCTTCACCTGGATGGTCAGCGGGCTCGACTTCAAATCGCCAAACTTCGCGCACAAATAATCGCCCACCACTCCATCAATAACAAACGTGCCGTTCACCTCGCCCGGCGTGGTGAACACTTCACCGCCCGGCAGATTTCCCCACTTCTCCGTACTGATAATCCCGCTCGTCTTCAACCACCGGTGAATCGGAACTAAATCCGCCACCAGGTCCGTCCCTGCGGCCGTCTTTGCTCGGATTTGTTTCGCCTTGCGCACCGTCTCCAGTACCTTAACACTCAGCCGGTCCACCTTCAGGAAGTCCGCACGCATGCCTTCCAGCATGATCCGCTTGTTGATGTTGACCATGTGTGCGTGGCGGATCTTTCGTCGATTCACCACATCGGTCATCTGGATGCGCGACTTCAGTTCGTTGGGCTGCGCCTGCGCCGCAAAAATGCTGACCTGGCTCGACTCCAGATCCTCCGCGATCGCCGGCGGCAAATCCGTCAGCGGACGGGCCGCCACATCCTCCAGCACCCACGTCTGGTAACGGCAGCCCACCTCTTCCAGTTCGCGCACCAGCGCCGCCGCAATCTCCAGGCTCACTTCATCTGTAATGACGGTGACTTTTTCCGAAGGCTCGACGCGCAGGCACACGCGCACCGCATTCCGCGCCCCCAGCGTCAGTTGCGGGTCAAAAGCCATCTGATTCAGTTGTCGGTTGGATTGTTCCGCAGTATTCAAGAAAGTCTTCATCAAGCTCATCAGCCGGTCCTGGCCGTGGGCAAGCTATCCGCCTCGTCCACGCCCACCTCAGTCTCCTCTATGATGTAGTCCACCACGGCTTTCATGTCGCCGGTTTTGCGGTACACGTCCAACTGCCGGTCCGCACCCGTGCCCATCTGCATGATCTCACGGATGTACTCCACTTCTTCGCGGCAATCCAGTTCATCCAGCACGTCATCCACGAATTCCAAGTACTCTTCGATCAGTTCGCGTTCGGGAACTTCCATCGACTTGCCGAAGTCGATCAGTTTTCCATTGATCCCATAGCGCGCCGCTCGCCACTTGTTCTCCATCAGCAGCGACCTCCGGTACAGCCGGAATCCCTGGTTCTGCGAGTACAGCTTGTACAGCTTCGCCACCGTCGCCTGGATCAGCGCCGCCAGCGCAATCGTCTCGTCCACCCGCATCGGAAGATCGCACACCCGAAACTCCAGCGTGTCGAAGAATGGATGCGGCCGGATATCCCACCAGATTTTTTTCGCGTTATCGATCGAGTTCGTCTTCACCAGCAACTTGACGTAATTCTCGTATTCGCCCCAGCTCGGAAAATAATCCGGCAGGTTCGTCCGCGGAAACTTGTCGAACACCTTGCAGCGGTACGATTTCAGCCCCGTATCCATCCCCAGCCAGAAAGGCGAATTCGAGGACAACGCCAGCAGGTGCGGCACAAAATACCGTGCATGATTCATCATCTGGATCAGGGTCTCGCGATCCTCGATGCCGACATGCACGTGCAGCCCGAAAATCAGGTTGGCCCGGGCGACCAGTTGCATATCCTCCACAATGTTCTTGTAGCGCTCGCCCTCCGTAAGTGCCTGCATGCGCCAGTCCGCGAACGGATGCGTTGCCGCCGAAGCCAGCCGCAACCCATTCTCCCGCGACAGCCGGATCATGTGCCGCCGCAGATTCTTCAGCTCTTCCCGGGCCTCCTTAATATTGGTGCAAACCGAAGTCCCCACTTCCACCACCGATTGGTGCATCTCCGTCTTGACCCGTTCCTGCAGGATCAATTTGCCCTTCTCGATGATCTCGGCGTGAATGTGCGATCGAAGATCCCGAGTCTCAGGATCGACGGTCTGATACTCCTCTTCGATTCCAAGCGTGAATGTAGGCTTCATCGCGGCATCCAGAGCTGCCAGGCAGGGGAGTATCTGGCAGAAGTTGTATAAGTATACCAATCTCGGCCGTGCAGATGCGGATAACTTGCGTAGGGACAGCCGCCCTCGGCTGTCCAGCCGGGCAAAGCCCGGCCGATGCCGTCGCCACCTATTAAATTGTCAATCGAAACAAGGAGGTGCGTGCAGACCTTCCGGCGAAGCCTACGCCTTCGTACGCACTTTTGGCGCCCGGAACTCCACCCACTTCGGCCCATTCAAGAACGCCGCCCAGCGCAACTCCTCCACCGGATTCTCCCCGCCGAGCGCCTTCTTCACCGCCATCTCCGCCACCGCGTCCACCACCCACTCGAAATTCTGCTGCCCCACCGACGTAACCTCCGCATCCGGCGCCGGATTCATAAAGTCAATCGCATACGGGACGCCATCCTCCACCGCAAACTCCACTGTGTTCAGGTCGTAGCCCAGCGCGCAGCACAACGCCAGCGCATCTTTCTCGATCCGCTCCTTTAACTTCGCGCCCGGCTGCGGGTTTCCCTTCACATAGCGCTCATGGTACGGAGCTTTCGGATCGTACTTCATGATGTGGACTTTTTCCTGCCCCACCACGTAACAGCGGTAATAATCCTCAAACTCCACGCCATGCTGCAACGTCATGCAAAGGTCGCCCGTCTGATTGTAGTTGTGGAAAAACTCCTCTGGAGAATGCACTTTATACACGTGCTTCCATCCGCCGCCCGAGTAAGGCTTCAAGAACGCGGGAAACCCAACATAGGCAAATATCTCTTCCCAATTCAGCGGGTAGATCAAATTCCGCATGGATTGATGGGTAGTATCCGGCGGATGCTCATGGTGCGGCAAAATCACCGTAGGCGGAATCGCCACGCCCATCTTGTGCGCCAGCGCATAGTTAAAAAACTTGTCGTCCGCCGTCCACCAGAACGGATTGTTGATCACAATCGTCCCCTGCAGCATCGCGTTCTTCAAATAGGCCCGGTAAAAAGGAATGTCCTGCGAAATCCGGTCAATGACGACGTCGTACTTCTTCGGCTCATCCATCCGGATGCCGCCAATCTTCACAAATTCGGCGGTAACGCCCTCGGCTTTCATCGAGTTAATCTTCTCGACCAAAGCCGGCGGAAACGTATTCTCCATCCCAAAAAGAATTCCGATTTTCTTGGTTGCCATAATCAGCATCCTCTCCTCAATCTCGCTAGTGGAGCGACGGGCGTCCCCGCCCGTCCGCCTTGCTGCCAACGGACGGGCGGGGACGCCCGTCGCTCCACTAAAAATACTTCCACGCCATCCGCTGCCACAGCGGCCAATCATGCCTGCTGTTATCCCCGTAGATATCGAGCCAATGCGGAATCCCCTTGCCATGCAGAATTCCAGCCATCTTAATGTTCGCATCCAGACACATGTCCCAGTCCGACGTTCCCAGCACAATCTTCATCCGCCGCAACTGGCTCATGAGCCCCTCATCGCTCATGTTCGGCAAATAGTCCGGCGGGTTGTTGAAATAGACATTGTCGTCGTAATAGCCGTCGAGAAATCTCTTGATGTCAAACGACCCGCTCATGGTCATGCAAGTCGAAACCACATCCGGATGCCGCAGGGAAAAATTCAGCGCGTGATAGCCGCCAAAACTGCATCCCGTCACCGCGATCTGCGGAGCCCAGTTCTTCCACTTCAAATACGGCAGAAACTCGTTGACCACGTAGCGTTCGTACTGCACATGCCGCCAGATCCGCGCTCCCGGATGCACACTCTTGTTGTACCAGCTCTCGCCGTCGACGCTGTCCACGCAGAACACCTGGATCGCGCCCGCTTCCAGTTTCCCGCTCAGCGCCCGGATCATCCCCGCATCCTCATACTCAAAAAAACGTCCCATGGAGGTCGGAAAAACGAGGATCGGTTGCCCGGCGTGCCCGAACACCAGCGACTCCATGTCGCGCCCCAATTCGTGGCTAAATTGTTTGTTGTATTCGCGGTTCATGGGCGCGAGGATTGTAACCGATTGCCTGGTCGAAGGCATCCTTGCGCCGTAGCGATGCGGCTTGCCGCGTGTGCATGCAATGAGAATCCGGAAATTGAAAAAAGCGAAGCAAGTCTCGCGCTTTTCGAGAGGAGGGGCCCTTCGCCGCGATCGCCACAAACTTTGTGCACCACCATCTACCGCAAACCCGACCGCGGATTGATTCCCAAATGTTTCAGCTTCGATTGCAGAGTTGTCCGCTTCAATCCCAACCGCATGGCTGCCCCTCTCAGCCCGCCAATCTGCCCGTTGCTCTCCCGCAAAGCCCGCAGAATGTGCTCGCGTTCCGCCGTCTCCAGAGTTTCATCCGCGCTTTTCTTGTCCGTAGTAATCGGCTCCAGTTCGCTTAACGGCGCCACCAGCACCGAACCTTGCGTCAGAATCACCGACCGCTCGATAAAATTCTCCAACTCCCGCACATTCCCCGGCCACTCCCACTCCATCAGTGCATCCATGGTTCCCTTTGGAATGCTGGTGATGGACTTGTTCATCGGCCGCGCGAACTTCTGCACAAAATGTTCCACCAGCAACCGGATGTCCTCCCGCCGTTCCCGTAAGGGTGGCACGCGGATCGGAAAGACGTTCAGCCGGTAATACAAATCGCTGCGGAACTCGTTCTGGCGCACAACCTCAGCCAAATCGCGGTTGGTGGCCGCAATCAAGCGAAAGTCCACCTTCAACGTTTGCGTTCCACCCAACCGCTCGAACTCCCGGTCCTGCAAAACGCGTAACAGCTTCGGCTGCAGCGCCAGCGGAATCTCCCCGATCTCGTCCAGAAATAGCGTGCCCTTGTCGGCCAGTTCGACCCGGCCAATTTTCTTGCTCACCGCTCCCGTGAACGCGCCCTTCTCATTCCCGAATAACTCGCTCTCCAGCAGCCCGGTGGGAATCGCCGCGCAATTCAATTTGATGAAAGTGTTGCCGGCGCGCAGGCTCAAGCGGTGGATTGCCCGCGCCAGCAGTTCCTTCCCTGTGCCCGTCTCACCAAGCAGCAGCACGGTGGCATCGCTGGCCGCCACTTTGCCCACCTGCTCCATGACGACTTGCAAGGCCTTGCTCTGCCCGATGATGTCCCCGAATCCCAGTTCCGTATCGATTTCTTGCTCCAGATAAAGCTTCTCTTCCGTCAGCTTTTTCTTCGCTTCGCGCAACGCTTCGCTTGCTTCCCGCAGCTCGGTCACGTCCATGCTGGCGCCGGTGAGTCCAATCACCGCGCCCGCCGAGTCCAAGACCGGTTCGATCGTCGTATTGAGGTACTGCTTCCTGCCACCGAAAGTGACCTGTATTTCATCACACACTCCCACTCCAGTTTCCAGCACCCGTCGCCGGACTTCCGTGATGCGCGCAGCCTCCTCCGGGTCGAAGAGTTCGCCAACGGTCTTTCCTAGCTCTTCTCTCGCGGTCAATGGAAGCTGCGAATTGTACATCCAGGTGCAGCGCAAATCCCGGTCCAGGTTGTACACCGCAATCGGAGAATTCTTTAGTGCCACCCGGAACCGTTCCTCGCTCTGCCGCAGGGCCTCCTCGGCGCACTTGCGCTCGGTGATGTCCTGTACTAGACCCATCTGCCATCGGTGCGTCTCTCCTTTACTCCACATCGCCACCACCAGAATCCTCACCCAGCGCACCGATCCATCCGGGCGAAAATACCTTTTGTCCGTCTCGTAACTTGCCGCCTTTTCCTCGGCCAGTTGCTGCAGGTATCTGCTGGTTTGCCCAATATCATCGGAGTGGGTAATGCTCCTTACGTCGGTCCCCAGCAGTTCTTCTTCCCTGCGCCCGGTGATTTCGCAGTACTTCGGATTGACTTGCCGAATTTGCCCAGTGCGCGAATCCACCAGAGCAATGCCCACCGGAGACCGCTCGTACACCGTCCGAAATCGCAGTTCGCTCTCCCGTAACGCTGTCTCCGCCCGCTTCCGTGCCGTGATGTCCCGCGATATGGCCACGACATACTCCCGGTCCAGTCGCACCTTTCCCAAATTCACTTCCACCGGAAACGTCGTTCCATCTTTCCGCCGGTGTACGCTCTCAATGATTGCGAATCCCGGCTCCCGCAACTGCTGCTCCACCCGCGCGCGCAAACTTTCGTCGACGCCCATGTCGATGTCAAAAACCGTCATCGACAAAAGCTCTTCCCGGCTATACCCAAGCTCTACACAAGCCCTCTCATTCACATCGAGAAAACGTAGAGTCTCCGGATCGGTTACCTGAATGGCGTCGTTCGATTGATCCAGCAGCGTCCGGAACAGCATCAGTTCATGGAGCACCCGCTCCCGCTCCCGCGTCGTCTTGACCAGCTTTTCGTTGGTCGCGCGTAGCGCCTTCTCCGCCCGCACCCGTTCCGTGACGTCGTGCGCCATCCCTCGCACCATCGGCGTCTCCACTCCCTCGGTTCGCAGCGTGTTGTGATACTCCCAGATCCGCTGCTCTCCCGATCGCGTCATCACCGCCAACAGGCCGCGAGACTCGCCCGTGCGCTCAATCTCGCGCAGATAGACATCGAACTGAGCGCGGAATTGCGGATCAACAAAATCCCGCATCGGCTTCCGCATCATTTCTTCTACGCTGTAACCCAGCAGACGCGCCGGAACGGGATTGACCGACAGGATTCGGCCTTCAAGGTCGTGGACGCACAGCAGGTCTTGGCTGTGCTCAACCAGATCGCGATACCAGTCTGCGTTTTCTTCCAGGGCCCGCCGGATCGGGTCCCACGCGACTGGCGCTTCTTCCGGCAAATGGCGCTTCTGTCTCTCAGGGTGCAATGCCATGGCTCACCCCTAAGCGAGCCGCCTGGACTCGTATATTCTGATCGGCCAGATCAAATCCCAGCGGCCGCCCCAATTTTTATTCCCAGAGGTTCTTCGAGTTCTAAGATGGGCCCATTGAACTTGTCCGAGTCCAGAACCTGGCCTCGGACTTATGCGGGAGTATAGCGGAATATCATTTTCGCTACACTGGCCTATCAGTGCCATCTTAGAAGGGAAACTCTGATTAAATTGGTTCCCGGATAGCCTTGGAAGGGGGATGGCTTTCAGCTATGGTCGCCCCTTCATAGCATCCAGTCCATCGCAGGGGATTGATCGGCGCATCCATCGTAATCGTGAAATATGGGGCAGCCCTCGTCTTGGTTGGTGCTGCCTTCAAAAGCAACGGTACTCTACAATTCCCGATCTGAGACGTGGGCCACGCGCCCAGTTCGCCGGTCAATAGCAGGCTTTTTCCACAGCCTTGGCGTTTGATTTCATCACATTTTTTCAGTTCAATCGTCACAGACAGCCGCAAGCGATCTTCAATACGATCGGCTCGTTAATGGAAGAGCGGTTCACGCTGCGACCGACAGTACCTGACCCAGTTCGATCAACAGCGTGGATGAGCAAGTACCGAAGACTCCGTCTCGCTCGCAAATGTTCTGACAGAAACTTTCTCATTGCGGAGATGTCGAAGTCCGTTCAAAAAGCTCAGTTCGAGCATACGTCCCATCAGTTTCCTGAGGTAGAAAGAGGATGAATCAGGAAGAGTTAGGCAGATTGCCCGCAGCAGAACTGGAAGATAACTCGACTTGTACCTTTGCCCGCAGCCTAACGTCAATGTGCGCTCCATGGCCGTCTCTCTTTAATTTTCGAAATGTGTGCAATATTGAACAGTAACAATATTGTGAATCGCTATAAGATCATCCGTTTTTAGAGAGGGCGTCATGGCTTTGACCTCCCTGATAATATTTTGCCCGTCAGTGTCGGCAAGTCGAGACTTCCACAGTGCGTTTGGAAATGCGGCAAAAGATTGCTTACTCAAGGTGGTTCTCGCGAACAGCGGGCTTGGTTGATGAGAGAGGACTGGTTGATGAGATGAAGCCGGGCGAGTTTAGACCTATGAGCCACAAAATTCCTTGGTCACACATTCATGACAAACCGCGCGTGTCGAAGGGGGGCTTGCTAATGCGAATGCCAGCAAATTCCAGGTCCGCTCGAGTTCTTCTGTTGTCGGTTCTATGTCTTTTCGTCGTCGTCGGCTTTGCTCCAGGCCAGGCGCGCCAGCAGGTCGCCGATAAGAGCGCTCAATCCGCCAACCCACCCGCGGCCAGTGCGCCTTCATCCGATGTCTCCAAGTACGTGGGAGCGGAGACCTGCAAGACCTGTCACGAGGAAATTTACAACGCCTGGGAGAAAACGCCGCACTGGAAGACCACACTAAATAAGGAGCCCTCGCACCAAGGTTGCGAGGGCTGCCATGGTCCCGGTGCGGAGCATGTGGAGGGCGGCGGCGACACGAGCAAGATATTCAATCCCGCGAAGCACTCGGCCAAAGAGGTTGACGCCAAGTGCCTGACCTGTCACGCGGGAGCGCACCCGAACTTTGACCGCTCGCCCCACGCCAAGGCGAACGTCAGCTGTA